>Ga0194131_10005990_pt1 | contig 17154 bp, 14 predicted proteins | sample TA2KigO120mmetaG_FD_148631 | JGI IMG/M metagenome (GOLD analysis project Ga0194131, IMG submission 148631) | Freshwater microbial communities from Lake Tanganyika, Tanzania - TA2015053 Kigoma Offshore 120m | ecosystem: Environmental > Aquatic > Freshwater > Lake | place: Tanzania: Lake... | reverse complement strand
CGAATCCCGCGCAAAGCTGAGCGCGACTCCGTCACCGCGGCGGTCGAGGCGCGGATCCCGCGCACGTCGACCGCCGCGCCGCGGTCGAGGCGCGGATCCCGCGCACGTCGACCGCCGCGCCGCGGTGCGGCCGCAGGCTTCTCGGCCAATACCGGCATCGATTGCCAATTGACACCCGGTGCCACAAGGGGCAGGAGTTTGACCGTGCCGGATCTCTCCGGCGCGCTCGGAACGATGCACGGAGCCACCCGAAGCAGCGCCACCCCCCCGCCGTCGAGCCTGCGCGAGCGAAAGAAGCTTCGTACGCGCGACGCCCTCTCCCTGGCCGCGCTCGATCTCGCGCGGCGCCACGGCTTCGAGAAGATGACCGTCGAGCAGATCGCCGCCGAGGCGGACGTCTCTCGGCGGACCTTCTTCCGCTACTTCGCGACGAAGGAAGCGGCCCTCTTCCCGCACCACGTCGCTCGAATCACCCGCTTTCGCGCGCTCGTGCGCTTCGGGCCAGAGGGCGAGGAGCCCTTCGAAGCAGTGCGCCGCGCGTTCCATCGTCTCGCAGAGGACTGGATGCGCGAACGCGAGGAGATCGTGGCGCAGCAGCGGGTCGTCGACGCCTCGCCTGCACTGATCGCCTTCGAGCGAACCCTCGACCGCGAATGGGACCGCGAGGTCGCCCTCGCGCTGAATGCGCATTCTTCGCGCGCGGCAACCGCCGGTCGCGCGGCACCATCCGCCCGCGCGACTCGGATCTTTGCCGGCGCGACGATGGGCGCGATCCGCGCCGCACTGCGCGTGTGGTTCGACGCCGACGGTCGAATCGACCTCGTGGCGCTCGGTCGCGAGACCTTCGACCAGCTCGCGCCCATCGGCCACGCGGTCCTCGGCAACGGCCCGAGGCCGCGGCCGAGACCAAGACATCAACGGAGATAGGACATGCGCATTCCGGCGCGGGGGTTGCCCCGAGAAGCGCTCTTCGCCCGCCTCGAGCAGTTCCGCTCGCGCGACGTCGACTGGCGGAGCGGGCGGACGTGGGCGTACGTCTACGACGCCGGCCGCGAAGCCGAGGACGTCGTCAAGCAGGCGTTCACCTCGTACCTATGCGAGAACGCCCTCGACCCCACCGCTTTTCCGAGCGCACTCCGTCTCGAGAACGAGCTGATCGCGATGGCGGCGGCCCACCTCGGCGGCGACGCGGAGGTCGTCGGGAGCTTCACCAGCGGCGGGACCGAGAGCATCTTCCTCGCCGTCAAGACGGCACGCGACCACGCGCGCGTCCATCGACCGGAGATCGGCCGCGGACAGATCGTGCTGCCGGAAACGGCGCACGCCGCGTTTCACAAGGCCGCGCACTATCTCGACGTCGAGCCTGTCGTCGTCCCGGTCGACCCGACGACCTTCCGCGCCGACGTCGGCGCCGTGCGAGACGCGATCGGGCCGCGCACGATCCTCCTCGTCGGCTCGGCCGTGTCGTACGCGCACGGGGTCGTCGACCCGATCCGGGAGCTCGGTGCGCTTGCGCGCGAGCGCGGCCTCTTGCTGCACGTCGATGGCTGCATGGGCGGATTCCTCCTGCCCTACCTCGCGCAGCTCGGCGCGCCCGTCCCGGACTTCGACTTCCGTGTCCCCGGCGTGACCTCGATCTCGATGGACTTCCACAAGTACGCGTTCGCGGCGAAAGGCGCCTCGGTGATCCTGTACCGCGACCGCGCGCTTCGCCGGCATCAGATCTACGCGTGTGCCGGATGGTCCGGGTACACGGTCGTCAATACCACGGTTCAGAGCACCAAGTCCGCAGGCCCGCTGGCGGCGGCCTGGGCGGTCCTGAACTTCCTCGGCGACGAGGGCTATCTCCGCCTCGCGGCGACGATGCTCGAAACGACGCGACGCGTTTGCGCGGGGATCGAGGGGATCCCCGGCCTGCGGCTCCTCGGCTCTCCGGACATGAACCTGGTCGCTTTCACCTCCGACGAAGTCGGTGTGTTCCACGTCGTCGACGAGATGCGCGAGCGGGGCTGGTTCGTCCAACCGCAGCTCGCGTTCAACACCTCGAAGGAGAACATCCACCTCTCGATCAACCCCGCCGGCGAGCGGTGGGTCGAGGATTTCCTTGCCGACCTGCGCGCTTCGGTGGAGGCGGCGCGAGCACTTCCCACCGGCGAGAACGTTGCCGCGCTCCGGCAGGCCGTCGCCGGGATCGATCCGGCGCGGCTCTCGGAGGAGGACTTCGCCGGGTTGCTCGGCTTCGCGGGCGTGGAAGGCGCCGCTCTGCCCGCGCGCATGGCGGGGATCAACGAGCTGATGAATGCACTGCCGCCGCCGATGCGAAGCGCGCTTCTCGTCGAGTACGTGAACCAGCTCTTCCGGCAAGGAGAAGACGCCGCTTGAAGCCGTTCGCGCTCTTCGCTCGCCGGCCCGCGCGCCCCCTGTCGCCGCGACGCTCGCCACGCCTGCCGGCGCTCTCGACGGCCCTCGCCGTCGCGGGGCTCGCCGCCTGCGGCGGCGACGGCGGATCGCTCGCGGATCCCGTCGCTGGAACCGCAGTCGTCTTCGATCTCGACGCCGACCTCGGCGATCCCGCACGCTTCTACGACCTGCCCTACCCGTCCGACCTTCGCCTCGACGAAGCGGGTCGTCCGATGCTCGACGGCTTCCCGTTCCCGAGAGCGAACGGAATCATCGTCCCGGTCTGGGAAGCGGCGGCGCGCCGCCGCGGCTTCCCGGCAGTCGGCGCTGCGTATTTCCGCTTCGAGGCAGCGCTCGCCCCGCGCGACCCGCGCGCGCCGATCGCGGCGTCGCCCGACGCACCCGTCTTGATCGTGGACGTCGACCCGAGCTCACCTGAGCGCGGCCGTCTCTTCCCGGCGATCGCCGACGTGCTCGAGGAAGACCCGTACACGCCGGCGCACGTGCTCGTGACAGCCCCGTTCCCGGGGATCGTCCTCTCGCCGAACCGCCTCTACGCGGTCGTGATCCGCCGCTCGCTCGGCGACGCGACCGGTGCACCGCTCGGCGTGCCGGAAGAAGTCGCGACGCTGCGCGGCGGCGGCTCGCCGCCGGGAGAGCGCGGCGTCGCGATGCGCGAGCTTCTCGCGCCCGTCTGGCCGACGCTCGATGCGATCGCGGTGCCGCGCGGAGACGTCGCCGCGGTGACCGCCTTCACGACCGGCGACGTCGTCGCGGAGATGGCGGAGCTTGCGAGCGCCGTCGCGGAACGCCACCCGGTCGAGATCGAAGGGCTGGCGATCGATCCCGACGACGGCGCGCTCCATGAGCGGTTCTGCGAGCTGCACGGCTTCGTCCGCTTCCCGCAGTTTCAGCGGGGCGAGCCGCCCTTCGACCAGGACGGTCTCTTCGAGACCGGGGCCGACGGGCTGCCGATCCTGCAACGCGAAGAGGAGGCGCCGGTCACGATCACGCTGCCGCGCACGCCGATGCCGAGCGAGGGGTATCCGGTCGCGATCTACTTCCACGGCTCGGGAGGCCTCTCGACGCAAGTCGTGGACCGCGGACGCGTCGACGCGGCGGGCGGCACGCCCGCGCGCGGCGAGGGTCCCGCGCACGTGCTCGCAGCGCACGGGCTCGCGACGGTCGCGAGCGCGCTGCCGCTGAACCCGCAGCGGCTCGCGGATGCCGGCTCGCGCGAGTACCTGAACTTCCTGAACCTCGGCGCGTATCCGGACACCTTCCGGCAAACGACGATCGAGCAGCGCCTGCTGATCGACGCGGTGTCGCGCCTGCGGCTCGATCCGGCAGTCGTCGAAGGTTGTGCGGGACCGACTCCGCCCGCAGGCGAGTCGCAGCTCCGGCTCGACGTCTCCCGCACGGTCGCACTCGGGCAGTCGCTCGGTGCGCAGGTCGTCAACATGGCCGGCGCGACCGACGCGCGGATCGGCGCCGCCGTCCCGACCGGCTCGGGCGGTCTCTGGAGCCTGGTCGTGCTCGAGGCGGAGCTCGTGAGCGGCATCCCTCTCGACGGCGTCGTCCCGGCGCTCCTCGGGACGACCGCACGCGTCGATTCCTTGCACCCGGGCCTGCAGCTCGTGCAAACCGCCTTCGAGCCCGCCGATCCCGTCGTCTACGCCGCGCGTCTCGCGCAGGATCCGCTGCCGGGTCACCCGACGCGGTCGGTCTTCATCGCGGCCGGACTCGACGACCCGGGCTTCTCGAACCGCATCTACGCCGCGATGTCGCTCGCCTCGGGAACGGAGCAAGCAGGTGACGTCCTGTCGCCCGAGTTCCCGGAGGCGCTGTCTCTCGGCGGGCTCGGCGGGCTCGCCGCCTATCCCGCCGCGGAGAACGTCGTCTCGGCCGCGGGCGTTCCCTACACGGGGGTCGTCGCGCAGTACGAGAGCGACGGCATCCTCGACTCGCATCACATCTTCGCACAGCGGGACGAGGTCAAGCATCAATACGGGTGCTTCTTCGCGACGTATGTCGCAGGGGGCCGCGCCGTCGTCCCGGCGCCCGCACCCCTCGGCACGTCTTGCTCGGAGTGAGCGATGTACTTTCGAGCGAAGGAGTCGGTCCTGGCATCCGCGGCTCTGGCCCTCGCGGCCCTCGCCCTCGCGGCAGGGTGCAGCGACGACGACGGCTCCGGCCAGATCGTCAACGACGCGGCCTGGCCGATGCACCCGATCGACGGCCGTTTCCGGGGCGGAAACGGCATCGGCGCGGCCGACGCGGACGGCGACGGGTTCACCGACTACGTCACGAACTACGAGTTCGACCAGCGCTACGAGATCGCTTTCCACCCGGGCGAAGGCGCGGACCCGCGCCGTCCCTGGCCTACGGTGACGGCGTTCGTGCCCGCGGTCCTCGAGGACGCGGACGACGGCGTGAACCCCGAGAGCGCCGACTTCGGCGACGTCGACGGCGACGGCGCGATCGACGTCGTCGCCGGGCAGGGCTGGGGAGAGCTGCCCTTCTGGGAGGGCAGCGAGTCCGGGATCCGCATCCTCTGGGGACCGGGCGGCGCACGCGCGCGCGACCCGGCCTCGTGGCAGGACGGCGGTCGCATCCCGGCGACGATCGACCGCGGGCACTTCCACTGGGTGCGGACGTTCGACGTCAACGGCGACGGCTTGACCGACGTCGTCTTCGGCGGACGCGTGCATGGCGGCAGCGCGATCGCGCTCGATCTCGGCACGCCCGCCGCGGTGCAGGTGCCCGGGAACGGATCGAAAGCGGGCCTCGGCTGGATCGAGGCACCGGCGGATCCGGCACTGCGCCGCGATCTCTCCCGCTGGCGCGTGCACTCGATCGACCCCGAGCAATGGAGCGGGCACGGCTTCGTCCTCGTCGACCTGGACGGCGACGGCGATCAGGACATCGCCGACGCCAACGCCGACTTCGACACCGAGGAGGCCGACGAGACGATCCACTGGTACGAGAACCCGGGTACGGGCAGCGAAGCGCAGCGTGTGCCGTGGCCGTACCACGAGATCGAGCGCCGGCCCGACTTCGACGGCAAGCCGCAGATCGGCGTCGGCGACCTCGACGAGGACGGCGACCCGGACCTCGTCACCTCGACGCGCGAGGAGATCCTCTTCTACCGCAATCTCGGCAGCGACGGCGGCGGCCCGCCCGCGTTCGAGCGCGTGACGATCCAGAAAGACCCGCGCACGCGCTGGTTCACGCGTCCCATCCGCATCGTCGACATCGATCAGGACGGCCGGCTCGACCTCTTCGGCATGCTCGTCCACGAGGACCGGACGATCCCGTACGACCACGCCGCCGCTTTCTGGATGGAACGGAACGGAGACGAGCCGGCGGCGGACAACTGGACGACGCACGTGATCAAGTGGGGCTCGGGCCAGACGATGTTCCTGCCCTCGCTCGGCGAGAAGTGGGACCAGGTCGAGTTCGAGGACGTCGATCGCGACGGCGACGTCGACATCGTCGCGAACTGCGAGGAGTGGTGGGAGGACGGCGGCCAGCTCGTGTCGTTCTGGCAGTCGCACGGTCTCTCGACGGTCGCGGTCGTCTGGTTCGAGAACCGCCTCTACGAGGAGCCGCACCGCTTCGAGGAGGAGGACGGCGCGGTCACGATCGAAGCGGAGCTGTACACGGACGCCAAAGACGGGAGCTGGCTCGAGCGCGGCACGAACCCCGGCTACGGCGGGCACGGCTACGTCGTCGATCACTTCGCTCTGACGGGAGAGCCGCGCGAGTTCGGCGAGACGGCGGGCCTCGAATATCGTGCCGAGTTGGAAGGCGCCACCTACGAAGTCACGGTACGGCGCTGGATTCCATCCGTCTGGGGCACGCTCGGCCGCGGCGGCGACGCTTCAGACTCGGCCTGGATCGGCGTCGACGGCGCCGTCGTCGGCCAGGTCGAGGAAGGTGGCGCAACCGACGAGTGGGAGTGGGTGCGCGCGGGCGAGGTGACGCTCGATTCCGGCGAGCACGCGATCCAGCTGCGCGTGCGCGAGGGTGGCTTCGCCGTCGATGCGATACGCTTGACGGCGCTCGACTGACGAACCGAAAGGAGAATTCAGAGATGCCCTACGCGAACGGTCGGACCTATCACGATGCGGACAGCCACTTCATGGAGCTCGGGGACTGGCTCGTGCAGTATGCCGACCCGGACCTGCGCGATCGCATCCGCCCGCTCCACCTGGGCGGAGCGGGCGCCGCGGCGGGCCAGGCGGTCGCCGCCGCCGCGGGCCGGCGCGGTGATCCCGCAGCCGCGCGATCCCTCGAAGAGAGGCTCATGGAGACCAAGGGGTGGGCGGCGCTCGGTGCTTTCGACCCGACCGAGCGAAGCCGCGCGCTCGACCTCCTCGGCTTCTCCAAGCAGCTCGTCTTCAGCACCTTTGCGGCAACCCAGTTCTTCGGCGACGATCTCGACCTCCTGTACGGCGGTGCGCGCGCGCACAACCGCGGGATGGCGGAGTTCTGCGCCGCGGACGAGCGCCTGGTCGCCGTCGGCTTCGTACCCTGGGGGGATCCGGTCCGCGCTCTCGCCGAAGCAGACGAGGCGATCCGCCTCGGCTGCGGTGCGATCCTCGTGCCGTCGGCGCCGCCACGCGACCAGTCGCCCTTCCACACCGACTACCATCCGTTCTGGCGCCTGCTCGAGGAGACGGGCGTGCCCTTCATGCTGCACATCGGCGGCGGGGGCCGGCCACTCCGCCGGGCGTTCCACGAAAACGGCAAGCCGCCGATCACCGATTTCCTCGGCGGCGGAGAGAACATCCGCTCCAAGGACTACATGTGCCTGCACAACCCGCCGGAGATCTTCCTCTCCTGCATGCTGCTCGACGGGATGTTCGAGACGTTCCCCCGCCTGCGCGGCGGCTGCATCGAGCAGGGCGCGATGTGGGTGGTGCCGTGGCTCCGGCGGCTCGATCTCGCCGTGGAGGGCTTCAGCCGCACCGAGCCGGCCCTCCGCCTGCCGCGACGCCCTTCGGATTACGTGCACGGCCATCTCTGGTTCACGCCGTTCCCGAACGAGCCGGTCGGCTGGATGATCGAGCAGGCAGGCGAGGACCTCTTCCTCTTCTCCTCCGACTACCCGCACCCCGAAGGGGGTCGCGATCCCCTCGGACGGTTCGAGCGCTCGCTCGAAGGCCTTCCCGAAGCCGCGATCGAGCGCTTCTATGCCGGGAACTTCGCCGACATGATGGCGCTGTGAACGCGCACGGGGCCGGTCGAGAGCTCCCTATCCGAGGTCTTCTCCTCTTTGCCATAGGTACGGCCCCGCGACATGGGTCACCCATATGAAGACGACGCTGGAAATCGACGACCGGCTGCTCGAGCGGGCGAAGCGGCACGCGGCGAGCCACGGCACGACTCTTCGAGCCGTCGTCGAGGACGCCCTTCGAGCGCGGCTCGCGCCTCGTCCGGAAGAAAGATCCCGCTATCGATTCTCGCCCCCGACCGTCCGCGGGTCACGGCCGCCCGCGGTGGACGTGGCGGATCGGAAGGCGCTCTACGACGTGCTCGATGAGCGTCCGTGATCGCGGTCGATACGAACGTCCTCGTCTACGCGCATCGCGCCGAGATGCCTTTGCACGCAGCCGCAACCGCACGGCTTCGCGTCCTCGTCGAGGGAAGCATGCCCTGGGCGCTTCCCGTGTTCTGCATCGGGGAGTTCGTCCGCGTCGTGACGCACCCCCGGGTCTTTCATCCGCCGAGCGATCTCGAGACCGCGCTCGAGTTCCTGGCACACGTCCTCGGCAGCCCGTCGGCGCGCTTGCTTCTCCCGGGTCCGACCTACCCGACGGTCTTCGCCGAAGCCTGCCGGGCGGGAGCGGTCCAGGGCAATCTCGCTTCCGATGCGCAAGTCGTCGCCCTCTGCCGCGAGCACGGTGTGGCCGAAATCCTGACCGAGGACCGCGACTTCGCGCGATTCGAGATTCCCGCGACGATCCGCCTGGCTCCGTAGCTCTCGACCCCAGAGCGCGATCACCGAGCGAGCTCACCAGCCGCCTGCGGGTCGACATAGAACGACCCGCCGATCAGGAACATCTCGTTTTCCGTGCTCTCGCCGCCGGTGATCGGGCACGCGTCGCATTCGCCGTCGCCCGCTCCAGGAGAGGAGTCGCAAGCCGCATCGTCGGCCTCGCCGTCACACGGAGCGGCGATCCGCCCCGCCGTGCACGCGACCGGGTGACACGTGCCGCCGAAGGCACCGCCGAACACGTCGCGCGCGCTGCTCGGGATCCGCGACAGCCGCGTCACCGCCTCTGGATCCGGAGAGCCGTCCGGCCTCACGCCGTTGTTGTACAGCGAACAGTAGTGCAGAGTCCGCTCGGCGGGGTCCGCGGAATCGAACGCGAGCGGCGGATCGAAGCGCTGCGTCACCGGGTCGTTGTAGACGAAGCTCTCGTAGAGGAGCGTCCCGTCCGGCCCTTCGATCGTGAAGCGCTTGCCGCGCTTGTGCGTGTGCGAATTGAGCTCGAAGAGGCGCGCGCCGCGCGGCAGCACGTAGTCGGCGCAGACGATCTCCGTGGTATACGGTGGCGCGTCCGGCAGGAAGATCGTCGAGTTGTCGTCGATCGTCTGCACGAAGTAGCGCAGGTCGTCCGCGAAGAGATAGTTGATGCGCGCGTGCATCGTCGCGTCGGTCGCCGTCAGGTTGAACGCGTGCGAGTTCCAGTACGCGATTCCGCGCATCGGGATCTGAGCGTAGACGCCTTGGTGGAACTCGACGTACGACTGCGCCTGCTGCGCTCCTCCCACCGTCACGGGAGGAGCCGGCTCCGGACCGAACCCGATGCAGCCGAAGCTCTCGCGGATCTCGCTATGGCACATCCCTTCGTCTCCGCACGAGGCCGGATCCAAGGGCTCGCACTCCTCCCCGGCGCGCGGTCCCCCGCCGCAGGTCCAGCGGCCGAAGCTCGGATGGTGCGGATCGGGCGGCTGCGGCGCGAAGTTGGCGTACGGATAGTAGAGGATCAGGTGGTGGCTCTGCGGGTCCTGTCGCAGATCGAAGGCGTAGAACGAGAAGCCGCGCCCTGAGGCGTCGCGGAACTCCCCGGGCACCTGCTCCGTGAAGTCGAAGTACGAGGCGAAGCACACCTCGCGCTCGCTGCCGGCGGCGAGCTGCCATTCCGGCATCTGGAACTGCAGCCCGGTTCCCGGCGCAGGCGGCTCGAGCGGCTTGATCACGATCGGCTCGGGAGGCGGCAAGCAAGCATCGAGCAGGTCCTCCGAGCCGACCACCGTGCCGGTCTCCGGCGCGCCCGCGTAGATCCAGAGCCGCAGCAGCTCGAGCTCGTCCTCGCTGAGAGGCGGTGCGCCGTTGGGCATCGGCGAGCCGGCGATCTCGATCCGGCCGGGACGCGTACCCGCCGCGAGCTTCCGCCAGAGATAGCTCCGCTCCTCGTCGCCGGGCTCGATCAGGCGAAGTCGCGACGAGACCGCGGGCACCTCGACGACGTTGGCGTAGGCGACCTCGGACGAGAGGACCAGACCGCCCGAGGCGGCGCCGCCGTGGCACGCCTCGGCCGTGCAACCGTGACGCTCGAAGACGACCGTTTGGATTCCGTCCCAGGTGCTCGCGAAGCTCGTCTCGGCGCCTTCGGCGCAGCTCGCACCGCTGCCGTCGGGCGGAGGACCTCCCGAGCCACTGCCCGAGCCGCCGCAGGCGGCGAGCAGCAGGGCCAGAACCAAGGACGGAACTCCCGCACGAGCGCGGTCGCGCGCGACGGCCATGATGGACCTCCAGAAATGAGGCTCGACGTAGCTTCCCGGAGGCGACGCGATCTTCAGGGGCGCCAACCCTACCGCCATCCGCGGGTCCTTCACAAGACGCGCCGGCAACGGACGCGCCCGGGATTCAGGGCAGGCACGCCGCGGCGCGTGCATCCGCCTGATCCAGGAGGGCTGCACGGAGCGCTTCGACGATCTCCTGACGGGAACGGAGTGGGAGCGGTACGGGCCGGAAGGCGGGCATCCCGCGTGCCGCGACTGCCTGATGCACAGCGGCTTCGAGCCGAGCGCCGTCGAGCACGCCTTCGGCTCGCTGCGCGGGCTCGGCGAGATGCTGCGCGCGCTGGTCCTCGGTCCGCGCGTACCGGCGGCGGAGCCCCGCTCGCTCCTCCCATCGCTCGCTCCGATCCGAGCCCCTGCGGGAGAGAATGCGCTCCCGGCGAGGAACGAGTAGACGGAGAGGCGGTGGATCGACGCTACATCGCGCCCGGCCTTGCCGATCGGATCTTCAACGGGCTCGTCGCCGGGCTCGCGCGAGTCGGAATCACGCTCTACGGATCGCGCATCCTCGCAGTACGCGGCCGGAAGAGCGGCGCGTGGCGCACCGTCCCGGTGAACCTCCTCGTGTGCGACGGTGCGCGCTATCTCGTCGCGCCGCGCGGCGAGACGGAATGGGCGCGGAACCTGCGCGCCGCCGGCGCGGGGGAGCTTCGCCTCGGCGGGCGAGTCGAGACGTTCCGCGCAACCGAGCTCGCCGACCGCGACAAGGTGCCGGTGCTCCGCGCCTATCTCGTGCAGTGGTGGTTCGAGGTGAAGCGATTCTTCGACCTGGCCGGGCCGAACGCGTCGGACGAGGATCTCGTCCGCATCGCGGCGCGGCACCCGGTCTTCCGCATCGAGAGCTGAAACGATCCGTCCAGGAGCTACTCGAGCTCGCGTACCGGCTTCAGGAGCAGCACGGACGCGAGCCCGAGCGCCGTCGCGCAGATACCGCTCGAGAAAAGCGTCGCCTGCGGACCGAAGAGGCTCGTCACGGCGCCGGCCTGCGCGTAGCCGATCGGAGCCGCGACGAAGAAGACGAGCGAGTACATGCTCATCACGCGGCCCATCATGCGCGGCTCCGTCTGCTCCTGCAGCAGTGCCACGACGTAGTTGATGAAGACCGCCGCGCACGCGCCCCAGACGAGCAGAGCCGGAACCGCGAGCAGCAGCGACTCGATCCGGCTGTAGACGATCAGCACGGTGCCGGCCGCGGCCGTCGAGGCGCAGACGGCGAAGCCGCGGCGGCGAAACCGCTTGAACGTGAGCGCGATCGAGCACAGCAGCAGGCCCGATCCGAAGCAGCCCCAGAGGATCCCGACCCAGCGGTCGCTCGCACGGAAGACGTCGGGAACGACGATCGGAACCGTCACCGCGAACGGCCCCATGAAGAAGACGCCCGGGATCACCGCGAGGAGGACGAGGAAGAGAAGCTCTCGCCGCCGCACGACGTAGTGCACGCCCTCGAGCAGATCGGCGACGACGCCCGCTCCGCTGCGTGGCGGCGCTTCGGTGCGAATTCCCGAGAAGAGGTACGCGGCGACCGCGAGCAGCAGCACCTCCGCGACGAACGCGATCGTCAATCCCCAGACGTCGGTCAAGACGCCGCCGATCATCGGCCCCAGGAACTGGAACGTCGCCATGAAGCCCATCGTCCCGAGGATCACGCCGTTCTGGAGCTGCGCCCTCGTGACCATCAGCGGCAGCATGCTCTGGCGCGCCGGGTTCGTGAACGCGCCTGCCGCGCCGACGATCGCGCCCAGCACGAAGATCGGCCAGATTGCTCGCGCGTCGGCAGCGCTCAGCAGGACGTAGACGACGGACACCACCGCCGCGACGGTGTAGGTGCGCGCGAGGATGCGACGGCGCTCGATCCGGTCGGCGACGGTGCCGCCGAAGAGCGCCAGGAGCGCACCGGGAAGGCTCTGCGCGATCAGTGCTCCGGCGATCGCCGAAGCACGCGCCGCGAGATCGACGCGGTCGCGGATGAAGATCGCGACCGTGACGGCCTGGATGCCGACTCCCGTGCCGGCGACGAGCGAAGCGAGCCACCAGCGCGTGAAGCGCGGCGAGCGGAACGGATTCCGCGACTCGACCACGGCCGCTTCGGAAGCGACGGCCGTCGCGTCGGGAGCAATGGCCGCTTCGACGGCCGCGCCGGAGGCCCCCGGTTCGATCGAGGCGTGCGTGGCCACGCCTTCGCATAGCAGGTGCGCCCCGCGGGCGCTGCCGCGTTGATCCACCCGGCGCGGTTGTGCTTCATCCGAAGAGATGACGCCGCTCGCGAGGGCGCTGGCTGCCGCAGCGTGCTTCGGGCTCTTCGCGTCGGCGTGCGAAGACCTGCCGGCCGCGACGCCCGCGCCCGTCGCGAAGACGCCGCTTCACGCCGCGTCCGCGCAGATCGAAAGGCGTCTCGGACCGACCGCGTTCGGACGCCTTGCGACGCCGCACGTGCCGGTCGCGCAGATCGGACCGGAAGCACGCGAGGTGCTCGTCGGCCCGGAGCGGATCGAGATCGCCGAGGAGGAAGGCGTTCGCTTCGACGGTGCCTCGCGCTCGTTCGAGATCGCGCTTCCGGAGAGCGTGCGTGCTCTGCCATCCGGCTCGTTCGAGCTGCTCGTGCAGGAGGTGCCCGCCGCGGTGCAGAACCTGGACGACTGGATGCACGATCTCGCCGTCAGCGGCGCCTTCAAGGCCGCGCCGGAGGGCTGGCGTCTCGTCCGCGACGACAACGACGACGACCGCGCACGCGCGACGCTCGAGCTCTCCCCCGAGATCGCGCCGGAGTCGGGCGTGCTGAGCTTCCGCCTCGGCGCGCTGCTGCCCTCGCCGGCGAAGCTTTCGAGCGCGCCGTTCGACGTGCCCGCTGCCGCGGCCGTCCTCGAGCTCGGGTTCGGAAGAACGCCGTACGCGGAAGAAGACGGCGAAGCGTCTCTCTTCCGCGCTCTCCTCGACTGCGACGGCTCCGGCGAGCGCGAGATCGTCCGTGAAATGCTTCCGGGCGACGCTGCCGAGTGGGAAAGCCGCACCGTGGCTCTCCCGGCCGAAGCGCGCTCCTGCCGTCTCGTCCTCGAGACGTCGAACGAGCACGGCAAGCCCGTCGCCGGAGCGTTCTGGGCGGTGCCGCGGATCGTCGCGAGGACGACGCCGCCAAACGATCGGAGCGTCGTCCTGATCTCGCTCGACACGCTTCGCGCCGATCATCTCTCCGGCTACGGCTACGAGCGCGTCACGTCGCCCGCGATCGACGTGCGCGTTCTCGGCGAGGGGACGAGCTTCACGGACGCGAGCACGACGTTTCCGCGGACCGACGTCGCTCACGTGAGCCTCTTCACGAGCCTCTATCCCGAGGCGCAGCCGAGCCGCGGACGCGTGCACGAGAGCGAAGCGATCGGCTCGCTCGCGGAGTCGCTCCGCGACGCGGGCTGGGCGACCGCCGCATTCACCGAGGACGCGATGCTCGCCGGCAGCTTCGGGTTCTGGTTCGGCTTCGATCGCTTCGTCGAGCACCCGTTCGCGTCGCGGCGCCGCGGCTACGACGTCTTCACCGAGGGAGCGCACTGGCTCGAGACGCACCGCGATCGCCCGTTCTTCCTCTTCCTCCACACGTATCGCGTGCACGAGCCCTACGCGCCGAGCGCCGCGTACGACGGGCTCTTCTCGTCGCTCGAGTGGTGGCTCGGCGGTCCCGATCCGGACGTGCCCAGCGAGCACCAGGGCGACGTCGACCGCTACGACGATTCGATCCGCGAGGCGGACGCGCTCGTCGCACACTTCCTCGACGCGCTCGACCGACTCGGCCTCGCGGATCGCACGCTGATCGTGCTGCTGTCGGATCACGGCGAGGCCTTCGGCGAGCACGGCTTCACGAAGCACGGGCTCGCGTTCCATCAGGAGCAGCTCTGGATCCCGCTCGCGTTCCGCGGTCCTGAGATTCCGAAGGGCGTGCGTCTCGACGCGCCCGTGAGCCTCGTCGACGTTGCGCCGACGATCCTCGATCTGCTCGGGCTTCCCCCTCTCGCAGCGGCGCAAGGCGAGAGTCTCGCGCCGGCGTTCCGCGGCGAGTCGCTCCCCGCGGACCGGCCTCTCTACTTCGCGTGGGAACGGAAGGACGGCGGGAACGGTGTGCGCGTCGGCCCGTGGAAGTACGTCACGGCGGGAGAGGGCCAGGAGCTGTTCCGGCTCGACGAGGATCCGGGCGAGCGCTCGCCCGACCGCACCGGCGGAGCGGAGTCGCAACGGCTCGGCAAGGTGCTCGCCGAGGGCCGCGCGCGAGCGGAGGGGGAACGAAGGAGGCTCGCCGCACCGAAGTCCGGCGCGCCGGCGATCAGCGAGGAGACGGAGAAGTCGCTCCGTGCGCTCGGGTACCTCTGAAGCGCACGCGGGTTCCGGTTCGGACGCCCTTGTCTTGACCGCTTTCGGCGGCGATGGGCATAGTCGCCGGCGATGAAACGGAGATCCCGCGGCGCGATCCTCTCGACGGTTTTCCTGGCTCTCCTCGCGCCGCGCTTTTCCGCCGCCGAGTTCTACTTCGGCGACCTGCACGCGCACTCGGGCCTCTCCGACGACGCGACCGGCTCGCCGGAGGGGTTCTTCCTCACCGCGCGCGACGTCGCGCGGCTCGACTTCGTCGCCCTCTCCGACCACGACGTCTTCCTCACGCCGAACGAGTGGGAGATCCTGAAGGCGACAGCGGCTTCGTTCGACCAGCCGGGTGAGTTCGTCGCCTTCTCCGCCATCGAATAGACGCACCACTGGCACATGAACGCCGTCTTCGAGCGCTACGACGAGGAGTACTGCACGGACTGCGGCTTCCCGGCGGACTTCTACGAGTTCTACGGCCCGCGCATCGAGGCAGGCGCCGCGGCCGGGCACGTCAACCACCCCGCCGACCTCTACAAGGTCGACTGGCTGCAGATCGACGACACGATCACGACGAGCGTCGAGGTCTGGAACACCGGCGGCGCCGGCGACAACGAGCCGGGGTTCGGGAACGCGCTCTGGGCGCTCCGGGCCGGGTTCCGCCTCGGCCTCGTCGGAGTGTCCGACGATCACAGCGCGGACACGGATCCCATTCTCCTCGGCACCGGCTTGACGGGCTGCGAGGCGGAAGCGTTGACGCGCGCCGACCTCCTGCAGGTCCTGCGCGCACGCGGCTGCTACGCGACCTCGGGCGAGCGCATCGAGCTGCGCTTCAGCGTCGACGGCGCGCCGATGGGCTCCGAGCTCGAGCGGCCGGTCGGCTCCGTCCTTCCCGTCGTCATCGAGGTGAAGGCGACGGAGACCCCGGTGACGGTCGAGCTCCTACGCGACGGCGACGTGATCGCACGCGAGAAGTGCGCGACCCCGATGTGCGGGCTGTCGACGCGCGTCCGCGTCGAGGAGCCGAACCAGTTCTACTACGCGCGCATCCACCAGCCCGGCGACGAGCGCGCGTGGAGCAGCCCGGTCTGGATCGAGGGCGCGTGCACGCGTCCCTTCGGCTGTCTCCGCTCCCGCCTCCTGCGCGGCGGCGGCGCGCCGGAGGACGATTGCCTGACCGAGTGGCTCCGCGCCGGACGCCCGCTCTTCGAGCCGCGCTCCTCGCCCGGAGCGGATCTGCTGTGCGTCGACGGCGATCCGCGCTGCGACTTCGGCGACACGCCAGACGAGTGCACGATGCGGATCGGCCTCTGCGTCGGCGTCGAGGACGCCGCGCTCGCGGAGTGCGAGCCGGCGGTTCCAGAGTCGATCGAGATTCTCTCGCCTTCGGGCTCGACGGACCGCGAGTCGCCCGACTTCCAGAACGAGCAGACTCTCGCGGCGCTCCTGCACGCGATCCGCCCGAACGAGAACGGCCCCGCGTGCTCGCCGCTCTCGGAGCTGCGCGTGCCGCTCGGGCGCTTACGCGTCGTGACGAGCGCCTCGGCCGGCTCGCGCGTCGACGACGACACGCTCGTCGTCGAGTGCCAGCCGGCAACGGCGCATCGGCATCCGCACCGGCACCGGCCCGCACATCACCACGACTGAGATCCGTCAGTCCTGAATCGGCTGCGGCTCGCCGTAGAGGAAGTCGTCCATCGCGACTTCGTCGCCGCCCTCACCGAGCGGGCGATTGCCGCTGATGACGCGGACCATGTAGATCTCCTCGCCCGCGTCGAAGTGGACGCCGAGGAAGGAGACGTTCTCGCGCCGCCCCGGGCCCGTCGGCACGGGCTGGCGGGGAATCACGTTGCCGTTGACGTCGACGTACTCGATGCTCGTGCTGTCGGCATGGTTCACGTCCGTGAACACGACGCCGAAGCCGTCCGTCGTCGCCGGCGTGTTGGTGCCCGGCTCGAAGAAGAGCGTCTCGGTCACGTTGCTGCCGATCGCCGTGAAGAGGCGCTGCGGGCTGAAGACCCGGAAGCGTCCCTCGAAGAAGGGCCTGGCGCACCTCGCCCGGCCGGGTCGTCGATCGCGCGGATCGCCGCCGCGTCCTGCCCGAAGAGGAGCGTCAGCACGAGCGCGTATTCCGTCTCCGTGATCGGACCGAGGCCCGAAGCGAAGTCGGCGATGAAGAGCGTTCCCTCGTTCTCGTTCGTCTCGTTCTCGTTCGTCCCCGCGGCTGCAACCTCCAGACTGCTTCGCGAGCGCTTCGCGAGCGCCCGCGTACCGCGTCTTAGCGGCCGAAGCGAACGATCCCGTTGCCCGTTCGGCCTTCGCTCGGTGCGTCGTCGCGACCGCGTTGACCGCGCCCGGAACCGGCTTGGCTCGTGACTCCGGCCGGGGTAACGATCCCCCGGCAAAGCCGGGGGCATTCTTTATGTGAGCCGCTCAAAGCGGCTGGTTTCGGGCCGCCCATCGGCGGCCCATTCCTATGAACCGCCTAAAGGCGGTGCCCTACAGCAAGTTCAACTGATCCAGGCGCCGGTCCTCGATCTCCTGTTTCTGAATGTACTTCCGGATCACCGCCTCGTCTCGCCCTACCGTGGAGACGAA
>Ga0194131_10005989_pt1 | contig 17154 bp, 14 predicted proteins | sample TA2KigO120mmetaG_FD_148631 | JGI IMG/M metagenome (GOLD analysis project Ga0194131, IMG submission 148631) | Freshwater microbial communities from Lake Tanganyika, Tanzania - TA2015053 Kigoma Offshore 120m | ecosystem: Environmental > Aquatic > Freshwater > Lake | place: Tanzania: Lake... | reverse complement strand
AACCGGAGTCGGCCCCCATAGCGCCCTCGGTTACAGACCTCCGGCGCTAGAGGCTCGGCGTCCCGCAACGATGCAGATAACACAGTCAAAGAAAGCTGCGTAAACTAACAATCAAACTGGACCAATCGATGCAGGCAGGTCACCGCCCTAGCCGCCATTCAGCTCACCAGCCGCAATGCAAAGGGGTAACGGTACCGCGAGCCACGCGATGTACTCGCCGCGGCGATCACCGGGAAGAACAGGTTGAGTAACAACAAAAACGACATGAAAAGCAGGCCGATGAGCAGCAGGGTCGCCGCCACCGAGGTCGCCCACATGATGGCGAGCGTGATCTGGAAATTGAGCGCCTCCCTCACCTGCTCGGCGAGTTCACTGCGCTTGTCCTGCTGGCTGAGATAGACGATCAGCGGCACGATGAAGAAAGCGATGATGCCGCTCAGGTGGATCAGGGTGGCCTGGGTTTGAACGTCGCGATCGCTGAAGATGGCGGGGCTCTGGGTGATCTCGGGTGCAGACATGAACAATTCCTCGCGGTATTTTGTGGGGAACGAAAGTCCACGCGAGGCTAGCAGCGCGACCTCCTCTGCCCGGCTGTCGAAATCTCGGCAGTTGACGCGGATTCCGGGATATTTTTCGGGAGGCCCACACATGTCACAGCAGACCGCACCCAATTCAGTGACCAACTCCAACTTTCGCTGGCGCAAGCCGATGTGGATCGCCGCCGGCGGCCTGCTGCTGCTCCCGGCCGTGGCCATGTTGTTGGGCAATGAGGTCGACTGGGGTCCGCTCGACTTCACGCTGCTCACCGCGCTGCTCGCGGCGCTGTGTGGGGCCATCGATGTTGCAAGTCGCTATTCTTTGAGTCGCAGCTATCGTGCTGGCGTCGCCGTCGCAGTGATCGGCATGTTCCTGATGGTGTTTGTCAATATCGCGGTCGGCATCGTCGGCAACGAAGCCAACCCGCTCAATCTGATCTTTTTGTTGATTCCAGCCCTCGGCATCGCGGGTAGCGTGTTCACACGCTTTCGCGCGTCCGGCATGGCGCGCAGCCTCGAGATCATGGCGGTGGTCCAAGCGGGTGTGCTATTGCTCGCTTGGTCGGGCGCAAAAACCGTGGAGTTGCTGGCGGTGGCTTTCTTTGTCGCCAACTGACTGCTCGCCGCACGTTTGCTGCGCACCGCAGCCTGAGACCGCGCCGCCCCTAGGCGCGCCCTGCGCCGAGTATGGGCTCTATGCCTAGCATGGGCTCGATGCCGAGCTCCTGCAGTTTCGGCAGCACGCCCGTCACAAATTCTTTGGCTGCTCGCTCGAGGATTAATCGCATCTCCTTCTGATCGCGAATCACGGCCCCATGCTGCACAAGCGGATGCCCGATCGTCTGCAACTGCCGCTCAATGAAATCAGCAATACCGCTCGCCTCGCGTCTGCCGTCACGCCACGCCGCGAGCGCAAGCAAGGTGCGCCAATCGAAATCGACCCCGCCACCGGTGGCAGGTGAGGCCAACGTGGTCAGATAGGACTCGGTGAGCGCTCGTACCAATAAACGATTATTGAGTTCGTAGATCGAAGCCAAACGATCTGTCGCGCGCTCGGTAGTTTTGTTGCGAGCGATACGCATCGAGATCTGATACGATCTCGGCGCAGGCACTCGATCGCGAACCCAGAGATCGCGACTGAAGCGTTTTGAGGTGGTGCTACCCGCCTGCCCCGCGTAGCGCAAACCAAGCGGCGCCAAAGTCTGTTCGATCTCGGCTCGATCAAACGCCTGCCAATCACGGTTGAAATATTCATGCGCGAGATAGGCCTTGCGCTGATATCGAATACGCCGCAGATACTGTTCAAACTGCGGCCGATCCCGCGCGGGTGGTAGATCCTCCGCAACCAACCGCTGCGCAGCGCTGAGGGCTGCCTCGATACGCGCCTCAAGCAGCTGCGCGGCCAACTCGGGCTGCGCCGCGTGATTCAATGAAAACTCGCGCAGCGGGAGGATATCTGCCCACGCCTCCCGTACGTTGTAAGACACATAGAGCACACCGCGCGGCGCCAATCGCTGCTCAATGAATTGCGCGATGCAGGCGCGATTTTCGGTAGAAATCTAGCTCCACACACCGTGCATGCCGATGAAATCGAACTGTGGCAGATCATAACGCGCACAAAACTCGACGAAGTTCTGCTCAAAGACCTATAACGCCGCCAGACCCTGCGTCAACTCGCGCACGGTGGCAAGGTGCTCAGGTAACAGATCATTGCCCCACCACTCGCAGTCGCCGGCGACGGCGTGGATGGCGAGGCTCAGTCCCTGACCAAAGCCGAGCTCGCAGGCCACCTCAATCTTTGGCGGAGTAACCGCGAGCACCTGCAAAGTGTTGCTTACGCTGCGCGGGTCGAGCTCGGGGTAATAACCAAGCGTGTAGGGCAGCTCGGTGACGTAGCCGTCAGCGCCAGACAAGCCGATCGCCCGCAAAAGTGCCGAGATAGAGCCGGCCCCGAAACGGCAGTGCCACGGTCGCAGCGCCCATCGGCGGTCCCTCTTGATCGAGGAGCACGCGGGTCTGCAGGGTCTCGGGGTCAACCTCGACGATATTGAAGCGAAACCCGCAACTGCCGCGTTCGATCCGCAAGCACTTGAGCAAATCGAAAGTACCCGCGTGATGCGAGGCCACGAGCAAGCGACCATTATCGGACCAGGTGACGTTGTCGGGCCCCGGTATCGACGCTTCGCCCACACGAGCGCCGCTTTGCGTGTCGACCTTAATGATTTTGTTTTCGAAGTACGCATTGAGATAGACGTAGCGCTCGTCATTCGACTTGTCGATGCCATTGGCATGCGCCACTTCGGTGCCAGGGATACGCGAATAGCCACGGCCCGGCCGCCACTCCCAGGCAAAGCCGGGACGGTGCGCGCCGTAACGCATACGCAGGCCGGAGAGGATCACGTTCTCGCTGCGCCGGAAACTATCGGATACCCGAAAGCCCCCGTCGCGCAGCGCAACGACATCATTGGTCGTGGCATCGGGCGGCGCGAGCACGCAGCCCCGAGGTTCGAGAGCTACCGTACGCCCATCGTCAATCACTTCAAAAATTTCGATGGATTCGCGCAGGCCATGATTCACGACAAAGAGCGCATGCCGACCATCAGCCAGCTGCTCGAGATCGATACCGTGGGGTACCAGCCGATCGCCTGCGCTCAGTGTCTTGCACGCCGGATCGCCGAGCGCAGGGCCGGCGGCCGGCGCAGCAGCCGCCGCAGGCGCAGCTGTCGCCGCTGGCGCAGCAGCCGCAGGATCGCCGCCGGGGCTGTGCGGCCAAAGAATTCGGGGCTCACCACGCCCGGTGCCCGCGGCGTCAGGGTAATAGGCCACCAGTCGCCCCTGCCTCGACTCAAGCCCGCCCCGCCCCATTTCACTGATGATGAGCGCTGTACCTGCGGGACTGACGGCGAAGTCTTCAGGATTTTCGAAGCGACAGTCCGGGGTCAGTCCATTGGCGGCGCGACAATCGAGGATATCAGCCGTGGTGCAGCCGCCGAGCGTCGTTACGGCGACTATCAATAAAAAGAGGCTGCGCATCATATGTACTGATAGACCTCGAGCGGAAAACCATCGGGCGTGGCGAGAATCATAGAACTGACGGCGCCGAGCCCAGGTGACTTGATGAACACCGTCTCACGAAGCAGCGGCGTATCTTGCCGCAGCGCCCGCTCGCGGACGAGCGCAAGATCGGCAGTCGGCAAGGACCAGAGCCCGATGCCACGGTTGTGTAACCCGAGCCCATGTGGCGGTCGCAGCGCATTTTCTTTGAGCTGCATGATCACGAGATAGCCGGTGCGCGAGCCAGGCGCGAACCACTGCTGAAAATGCACGCGGGTGCCCTGCGGCAGGCGCATGCCGCCACCGGGTCCTTCGCTCTCGAAGGTGAACTCGCGTCGCAGCTCGAGACCCAGAACTCTGTCAAAGAATTCACCCGAGGCGACCACATCGGCCACCAGCGCGCTTGAATAACTCGGGCCGCCGATATCGAGCGCCGGATCGATCGGCCCCACAGGCTGCAGATGCGCCCGATCGACACCGAGCACCATCACCTCGTCGGGGGCCACCCAATGGGTCTCGCCGATGTTGTAGGTCGTGCCATCCGCGCGCGGAAATGCCATTAGGGTCACCCCCGCTGTCGCCGTGAAGCCAAGTGCCTCGATGATCGCGTGGCGGCGGTAAAGATCGCGCACCGGAAAACCGAAACCGAGCGCACCGTCGTAGCGACTATCGAGACCAGGCCGCGCAGCAGGCCGATCGGCGGGCACGATGACGACCCGCAGACACAGCGCCGCGGGCACTTCAGGCCTTTCGAAGACGAGCGTCTCGAGCGGCCCAGCGCCGCCCACACCCCAGTGCGTGCGCAGCGCGGTGGCAGCGGTACCTTCGATCAGCGAGCGCGTCGGCGTGAGCCCAAGCGCGCCCTGATAAAAACGACGAATCGCCTGCGAGTCAGCGCCCGCGACCGTGATCGCCGCGAGTGGTCCACACACAATAGGTCGACCGTCGTCTCTCGGCAACATGGGATCGGTGGCCATAGCCGAAAACTATCACGGCCCGCGGTGCCTACGCCGACCGCCGAGCGGCTACACTTGCACCTCATGTCGGATCGCCGCGAATTCATCTCCTCTGCCCTCTTGGCTGCGGTCTGGGCAGGCGCCGGGCTCAGCGGTACGAGTCTCGGCAACCTCGCTGAGGCGAGCAATCAAGAACCCGCGCGCACGCCGCGCTTCAAACGTGATCCTTTCATCCTCGGCATCGCTTCGGGATATCCGCAAAGCGATGGCATGGTGCTGTGGACCCGCCTCGCGCCTGACCCGATTGCCCCCGACAGTGGCTTGGGCCGTGACGATCTCGAAGTGATTTACGAAATCGCCGACGACCCGGCGTTTTCGCGCCTGGTGCAAGCGGGCAAAACCCGATCGGAAGCCCGCTATGCGCACACCGTGCATCTCGAAGTGCGCGGGTTACCCGCAGGTCGCGAATTCTTTTATCGCTTTCGCGCTGGCGATTTCACGAGCCCGATCGGTCGGACCTGGACCGCCGCGGCGCTCGGTCAAAACATCGCACGGCTACGCATCGGCGTAGCGAGCTGCCAGCACTACGAGCAGGGGTATTACCACGCCTACCAGCATATGCTCGAGCGCGGCACCGACCTCATCCTGCATCTCGGCGATTACATCTACGAAGGCAACACGGGAAATCCGGTGCGTCAGCACGATCGCGGCGAGTGTCAAACGCTCGCCGATTACCGACGTCGCTACGCTTGGTATCGCACCGATCCGCTGCTGCGCGCTGCGCATGCCGCATGTCCCTGGCTCGTCACGCATGACGACCACGAGGTCGACAACGACTACGCCGGCGGCCAAGCCGAAAATCCTCGCGAGCGGGCAAAATTTTTGGCGCGTCGCGCAGCGGCCTATCGCGCCTATTGGGAACACATGCCGCTGCCGCGCTCGGCGCTGCCACGGGGGCCCGACATGCAGCTGTACATGTCGCGCGCGCTCGGTGATCTGCTCACCGTACACATGCTCGATGAGCGGCAATATCGCTCGCCGCAGGCCTGTCCCACACCACCGCGCCGCGGCGGTTCGCGCGTATTCGTCGATAGCTGCCCGAGCTGGTACGACGAGTCGCGTACCATGCTGGGTGCCACGCAAGAGAGTTGGATCGACGCGCAGTTGCGTACCTCGAAGGCGCGCTGGAATCTGATCGCCCAGGGCGTGGTCATGACGCTGATCGATGAGGACCCGGGTCCCCGCCAGCAACACTGGAGCGACAGTTGGGCAGGATATCCGGCTGCGCGTCAAAGATTACTACAATCGGTCGCGAATAGCGGCTGCGCCAACCCGGTACTCCTCGGCGGGGATATCCACGCCTTCATCGCTGCCGATCAACGCGTGCTGCCCAATGACGCCGCATCGCCCATCGTCGGCAGCGAACTCGTGACCACCTCCATCAGCTCGGGACCGCCGCCGCAGAAGGTCATCGACGCCTACAATCGCAGCGACTCGACCGATGTTTTCTTTGCTGACGGCAGTCATCGCGGCTATCTGCACCTGACGGTGACACCGGATCGACTCGAGGCCGACCTCGTGGGCTATGACTCGGTGCGCGAGACGCAGGCCGTCGCGCGCTCGCTCGCGCGCTTTACGCTCGAAGAGGGGCAGCGGGGATTGCGCAAGGGCTGATCGAGTACCCGCGATCGCGAGCCCGCCATGACGAGCCCGCAAACACGCTAACGCAGATAATCCGCGACCACCCTCACCCAGTTCTGCGGCTGCTCGTCGACGATGTCGTGCGAGCCGCCTTCGAGCTCGGCGTAGGCAAAGAAATCGCCGCGCAGCGCATGCGCGCGGCGCGTCGACTCGTAGAGATCTTCGCCGCTATTGGTGAACATGAGCGTCGGCACCGTGATCTTGCGCAGTACCGCTTCGAGATCAGCCGAAATCACGAGTGGGAACGCTTTCCAGTTGGTGTCGCCGCGATGCAGCGCCTCGACGGTGTAGCGATGCATGAGGCGGATATCGGTCCAACCGGGCGTCGAGCGCAGTCGGTTCTGCCACGCAGTGAGCAGATGCGTGCCATCGGCCTTCGGTTCCTTCGGTCCAAAATAAAAGGTCACAAAATGATCGCGCTCGGTCTTGCCGAGCAGCGGAAAACCATTGAGCACGAGCTTTTTGACTGCTGCAGGGTGCGCTGCGGCAAACGCCGCGGCGAGCACGGCACCAGTGTGATGACCGACGATCGAGGCGCTGCGCCAGCCCATTGCCGCCAACCCCGCAGAAATGATACTCGCGAAATCTTCGAGTGTTGCGCCCTCGGCGGCGACGTCAGACATGCCGAAGCCCGGCATGTCGGTGGCGAGCACATCGAACCCTGCGGCGGCGAGTGCGGGCATCACGGCCTCGAACTGCGTCGACGATAACGGCGACTGGTGCATCAACAGCAGCGGCTCGCCGCCCTCAATATGACATCGACGATAGTGAACCTGACCCGTAGGACCGTCGAAATAGCCGCGACGGATCGGCGCAGAGGCGTTGCGCATCGTACCGCCGAGTGTAGCCGCGACGGGTCCATTTGCGCCTAAAATCCGCACAGGCTTCCCCAGTGTGAACATGAGCAACGATCTTTCCAAACCGACACCGATGACCCGCGTCGTCGTCGCAGCCTCTACGGGCACGGTGTTCGAGTACTACGACTTCTTCCTCTACGGCAGCTTGGTGACGTTTTTCGGCGCACTGTTTTTTCCGCCGGGCAACGAAACGGCGGCCCTGCTCGCCAGCCTCGCCGCCTTCGGCGCCGGATTCGCGGTCCGACCCATCGGCGCCCTCGTCTTCGGCAGGCTCGGCGATCGCGTCGGGCGCAAGCAGACCTTTCTGCTCACCATCGTGCTGATGGGGCTCGCCACGGCGCTGGTTGGACTCATTCCCACCTTTGAGGTCATCGGTTGGTGGGCGCCCGCCTTGCTCGTCACGCTGCGACTCATCCAGGGACTCGCGCTGGGCGGCGAATTCGGTGGCGCGGCGATCTACATCGCCGAGCACAGCGACCGCAAACGCCGCGGATTTTTCACTAGCTGGATCCAAACCACGGGCACGCTCGGGCTCGTACTCTCCCTGCTCGTGATCATTGGCTGCCGCTATGCGGTGGGCGAAGAAGCGTTTCGTGCATGGGGCTGGCGCATCCCGTTTCTCGTTTCGGTGCTGCTGCTCGGCCTCTCGGTGTACATACGTCTGCAACTGGCGGAGTCGCCACTTTTCGTGCAACTTAAACAGGATGGCGGGCTCGCCAAGGCGCCCGTGCGCGAAACCTTGTTCGCTGCGGAACATCGACGGTGCATGGCGGCAGCGCTCGTGGTCGCAGCCGCGATGGCGCTCAGCTGGTACACGGCACAGTTCTATTCTTTGGTCTTCCTGCAGACCGCGCTGCTGATCGACAGCGCGACCGCATCGGCCCTGATTGTCGCGGCACTCGTGATCGGCATGGTGATATTCGTAGGTTCGGGCGCACTTGCTGACCGCGTCGGCCGACGCCCCGTCATGCTCGTGGGCATGCTGATCTCGGCGGTGAGCATCATGCCTGCCTATAGTGGCTTGCTGGCCGTGGGCAATCCCTCGCTCGCCGCCGCACAGCGTACAGCACCCGTCACGGTCTATGCGGCGCCGACGGCCTTCGACCCGTTCGCAAGCGCTGCCGAACTCGACGAGGCGACCAAAGCGCGTGATTTTTTGGCCAAGCGTGGGATCTCCTACCGTAACGCGCCCGCGCTCGACGGCGAGTCGCTCACGATCACGGTCGCAAACTCGCGGCTCACGGGTTTTGATCGCGATACCCTGCAAAGCGCGCTCACTGCAGCCGGATATCCACAACGCTCCGCCGTCGTACCGATCGAGTCTGTGGGCGACCTAGACCTCACGCACCTCAAGCTCATTGGGCTGATTTTTTTTATGATCGTCGGTGCAGGCCTGACTTGCGGCCCGGGCGCGGGCTGGCTCGCCGAGATTTTCCCCACGCGCATCCGCTATACCGCGCTCTCGGTGCCCTATCACCTCACGAGTGCCTGGTTCGGCGGCTTCATGCCGCTCACGGCCGCGTGGCTGGTCGCGCGCTCGGGTGATGTGCTCGCGGGCCTTTGGTACCCGGTCACGGTGATGGCGAGCGCGTTTGTACTCGCGCTCTGGCTGGTACCCGAGACCCGGAATCGAGAACTTTGAGCCGTAATCTGCAATGGGTGCTCGCTGCGCGCCCCGCGGGTGCCGTCCGTGCGAGCGACTTTCGACTGATCGAAGCGCCCTTGCGAGCACTCGCCGACGGCGAGTTTCGTATCGAGGTGATGTATCTCGGTGTGGCCGCCGTGATGCGCGGCTACATGCTCAACACCGAAAAATTCGAGCGCCCGCTCGAACTCGGTGATGTGATGTATGGGCGCGGCGTGGGCCGTATCGTCGAGTCACGCAACCCGGCTTGGCCCGTCGGCGAAATCGTCCACGGCAAAATGGGTTGGCAGCAATATGCCATCGCCGACGGCTCACCTTATTTTTTAATGTACAAGGTGAAGCAAAGGCTTGCGCCCGTGTCGACCGCGCTCGGCGTGCTGGGTCTTACCGGCTTCACGTCCTATTTGGGTCTCGTAGATATCGGTGCCGTCAAGGCGGGCGATCGGGTGCTGGTGTCAGGTGCCGCGGGCGGGGTCGGCTCGAACGTGGGGCAAATCGCCCGCAATCTGGGCGCCGAGCCCATCGGCATCGCGGGCAGCGCTACCAAATGCGAACTGCTCACCAGTCGGCTCGGCTATCGGGCGGCCATCAACTATCGCGATGAGCAGGTGGAAGAGCGTATCGGTACCCTGCTACCCGAGGGTATCGATGTTTTCTTTGACAATGTCGGCGGCGAGATTCTGGATGCGGGCCTCGCCCACCTGCGGCGACATGCGCGAGTCGTGCTCTGCGGGGCGATCTCGCAGTACATCGACGGCGTCGAACAGCCGCGACCGCTGCGCAACGCCTTCGTCATCTTCAAGAAAATGGCGCGAATGGAAGCATTCTTCATCTATGAAATGGGCCAGCACTTCGAACGTGCCGAGGCGCAGATGGTCGAGTGGGTTGTCGCGGGCCAGCTGCACCATCAGGAAGACATTCTCGAAGGGATAGCGCAGATGCCCGCAGCCTTGATCCGCCTCTTTGAAGGACGCAACGTCGGCAAGCAACTGGTGCGCGTGCTACCCGGCGCGCGGTAAGCGACACGCGCAGGAAAAAGAGCGCGGAAAAGAAAAAGGCCCGGAAAACCCGGGCCTTTTTCGGTCGACTGTCGGTGAGGACGGTCGCGTTGATCGCCTACCAGCGACCGCCGCCACCACCCATGCCGCCGCCGCCGCCGCCGCCGCGATAGCCACCGCCACCGCCGCGGAAACCGCCACCGCCGCCACCCGGACGGCCACCGCCGCCACCAGTGCGCGGACGATCCTGCGCCTCATTGACGCGCAGAGGGCGACCACCCATGGAATAACCGTTCAACGCCTGAATGGCGCGGACCGCATCTTCCTGCGCCATTTCGACAAAGCCGAAACCGCGCGGACGACCGGTATCACGATCAACGGGCAGGGCGACCGAAGTCACCGCACCGTGCTGCGAGAACAGCGTACGAACCGCTGCCTCATCTGCCGTAAAAGGCAGGTTGCCTACATAGATTTTAGCCATCTCTGGACACACTCTCCGATAACACACTACAAACGCCGTTTGGGCGCCGTGCCTTGCGACACCGTCGGCCCTCTTGGCTCCCGATCGATGTCGATTCAGCAATGCAGACCGGCGTTCGGACGCCCAGAGATGCAGATAGAAAGGCAACGATCCCGCAAGAGTCTAACACTACGTTGTTTCTGCAACAGATATTTTTGTGCTTTATACTGTCACTCACCCAAAAAGGGCCTGTTTGTTGCGCCATAACAACGGTTGCGCACCGAGGTACCGGATTTTGACTGCCCCTGACCCCGTACCGGCCGCTGCGCCCGCCCCGCTACCCGGCCTGCTGCTCGCGGGCGCAATCGCCGCCGCGGCCTTCGGTCTCAAGGCGCTGAGCCTCCCGGGCATCTCGCGCATCAGCCCGCTGATGCTCGCCATCCTGCTTGGCTTATTGGTTCGCAACTTCCTCGGTCGCCCAGAAGTCGCGCGAGCGGGAATCGCCCTCTGCCTACGCGCGCCGCTGCGCACCGGTATTGTGCTGCTCGGCCTGCAAGTGACGCTCGCCGAGATCCTCGGGATCGGTGTTGCCGGGCTCGCCATCTTGGCTTTCGCGCTGCTCGGGACGTTCTTCTTCACCCTGTGGCTGGGCGAGCGTCTTGGCGTACGCAGTGGGCTCACGGTGCTGATCGCCGCCGGCACAGGCATCTGCGGCGCCTCAGCGATTGTTGCGGCTAACACGGTGGTGCGCGACAACGAAGAGGCGGTCGCCTATGCGCTCGCCACCGTGACTCTGTTTGGCACGATTGCGATGTTCAGTTACCCCGTGCTCGGCGGCATGCTGCCACTCGATGAACGCGCGTACGGCCTTTGGACCGGCGCCTCGGTACACGAAGTGGCGCAGGTGGTCGCTGCCGGGTTTGCCCGCGGCCAAGCGACCGGCGAATTCGCGACTGTCGCCAAGCTCGCGCGCGTGCTGATGCTCGCGCCACTCGTGATCGGCATGGGACTCTGGATGCAGCGTCGTCTTACCAAAAAAACCACGTCCGGTGACTCCGCCGTGCGCGGCAAAGTGCCGATGCCCTGGTTCGTGTTCGGATTTTTGGGAATGGTGTTGCTCGCGGGCACGGGCTGGGTGCCTGCAGAGCTGCGCACCTCGGCCAATGTGCTCTCGCAAGGGCTGCTCGCACTGGCGCTGGCTGCAGTCGGACTCGAAACCGATTTGCGCAAGCTGACCGCGCAGGGCTGGCAACCGCTCGCGCTCGGCGCAGCGGCCACGGCCTTCATCGCCTCGAGCACCCTTGCCCTCGCCTTGCTCTGGCAGCCATAACGCGCCTGCAGCACTGCGATCAAGCTGCGGTTTTGCTCTCGCCCGAGGACGTGAGCAGTCTCGCTACGCGCGGTTCGAACCAGCCTTCGATGTCGTCCACCAAAGAAAACATCGAGGGCACGATCACGAGCGTCAGCAGCGTCGAGGTGATGAGCCCACCGATCACCGCGACACCCATCGGCGCCCTAAACCCTGTAGCGGCCGTGCTGAAGGCCACGGGCAGCATGCCAGCGACCATCGCGACCGTGGTCATGATGATCGGTCGCGCACGTTTGTGGCCTGCCTCGACCAGAGCCTCGAGTCGCGGCTTACCCGCACGCATTTCTTCGATAGCCAAATCGACCAGTAGGATCGAGTTTTTACCGACGATGCCCATCAGCATCAAAAATCCGATCACCACCGGCATCGAGAACGGCATACCCGCAATCATCAGTGCGATCACCGCCCCACCCACCGATAGCGGCAGAGCCGACAGAATGGTGATCGGCTGGAACACGCGCGCGAAGAGAATCACGAGCACGGCAAACACGAGCAATACACCGGCGGCAATTGCGAACGCGAAGTTCTCGAGCAATTCTTTGAGAATTTCCGCCTGCCCGACCTCGACCAGCCGCACGCCCTCGGGTAAATTTTTGATCTCGGGTAGCGCGTAAACCTTGGCGAGCGCAGGTCCGAGCTCGACACCCTTGGCAAGTTCAGACTCCAGCACCACGCGCCTGCTCTGGTTGTAGCGGCGGATGACCAACGGGCCTTCACCAAAACTGATGTCCGCCACGGCCTTGAGCGGCACGGTGGCGCCACCCGCCGTACGCACTGGCAGATTCTCGAGGGTACTGAGATCGCGTCGCGACTCTTCGATCAGACTGACACGGATGGGTACCTGACGATCGGCGGCCGAGAACTGCGCGGCGTTCTGCCGCAGATCACCGAGCGTCGCGATACGAATTGTTTGACTGATCGCTGCCACCGAGACGCCGAGTTCAGCGGCAAGATCAAGACGCGGTCGGATCAGGATCTCGGGACGCTGCAGATCGCCTTTGATGCGCGGATCGCGCAATTCGGGCAAGGCACGCATTGCGGCGACCGCGCGTCGCGCCGTCACTTCGAGCTTGGCGGGGTCTTCGCCCGTGAGATACAGCGTGATCGGCAAGCCACCCGGACTATCGTTGTCTACGAAAGTGACGCGCGCGTCAGGAATCTCGGCGAAAAGAGGCGTCACCCTTTCCTGCCAGACCTTCTGCGACATTTTTCTTTCCTCACGCGGCACCAAGGTGACGTAGAGCTGCGCGGTGCGCACGTCGCCGCCACCGATCTCCTCGATGACGTCCGACACCCCGGGCTGCTTGGCAAGCAGCTCGCGAACCCTGCCGGAAATCTCTGCCGTCTGCTCGAGACGCACCCCCGGCGGCAACTCGATGTCGATCTGCGCCGAGCCGAAGTCCTGCGACGGCAGCAATGATTTGGGTACGGCAATCAGCAAACCGATCGAGAACAGGAAAAACAACGTGCCGCCGATCAGCGTGGCGCGCCGATGCTGCAGCGACCAACGCAACGCATCGAGGTAGGCGCTCATCAATGGACCGTCCGCCGAGCGGATCTCGTCATGCAGCTTGAGCGTGTGCGCGGCGATCAGCGGCGTGATCAGGCGCGCCACCAGCAAAGAAAAGAATACGGCTGCAGCTACCGTCAGCCCGAATTGCTTGAAATATTGCCCGGAGAAGCCGCCCATGAAACTGACCGGCAAGAACACCGCGATGATGGTCGCCGAGGTGGCGACCACCGCAAGACCGATCTCGTCTGCGGCATCGAGCGCAGCCTGATAGCCACTCTTGCCCATGCGCATGTGGCGCACGATATTCTCGATTTCGACGATCGCGTCATCGACCAGCACGCCCGCCACCAAAGCAAGCGCCAGCAGGCTGATATTGTTGAGCGTGAATTCCTGCCAATACATGAAGGCAAACGTCGGGATCGCCGAGAGCGGGATGGCGAGCGCAGAGATCACCGTCGCCCGCCAGTCGCGCAGGAAGATGAACACCACCAGCACTGCGAGGATCGAGCCCTCGATCATCGCCATCAGCGCCGAGCGGTAGGTCTCACGGGTGAACTCGACCGTCGTGAACACCCGCTTGACGGTGATGTCGGGCGATTCTTTAGCAAGCGTCGCGAGCTCGGCTTCGATGGCGTCCATCACGGCGACCTCGGAGGCACCGCGGGCCTTGAACACACCAAAACTGGTCGCCTGTCGACCATTGACCCGCGACAACGAGCGTCGCTCGCCGACGGCGTCGCTCACCTCGGCGATATCCTGCAAGCGCACGTTGGTGCCATTGGCGAGCCGAATGCGGGTTGCACCGAGCTCGAGCGCGGTCGCAGCTGCGCCGAGCACCCGGATCGATTGCTCACCGCCGCCCACCTGGGCGCGGCCGCCCGGTGCATTCACATTGAGCACGCGCAGCTGCTGATTGACCTCGGAGGCCGTAAGCCCGAGCGCCTGCATGCGAGCGGGGTCGAGCTCGACACGAATCTCGCGATTCACGCCACCACCCCGCGACACCTGCGCCACGCCCTGGATCGCCAGCAAGCGCTTGCTCAAAGTATTATCGACATACCAGCTGAGCTGCTCGGGCGATCTTCCCGTAGTCGATACCGCGTACCAGCCGATTGCTCCGCCTTCGATCTCGATGCGGTTGACCTGCGGTTCATCGATGCCATCGGGCAGATCCGCGCGGATCTTGCTGACGGCATCGCGCACATCATTGAGCGCGCGATCGATGGGTGTACCGATCTGGAATTCGACCGAGGTGACCGACCCGCCCTCGAACGCCCGCGAGCCGATATTGCGCACGTCGGCCACGCTGCGCACCGCGCCTTCGACCCTCTGCGTGATCTGGGTTTCGATTTCGGAAGGCGCGGCGCCAGGTTGCGACACCGACACCGAAACGATCGGAAAACTCACATCAGGCGTCAGATTGATCGGCAAACGAGAAAAGCTCACGAGACCGACAAAGGTGAGCACCATGAAGAGCACGATCGGCAGAGTGGGATGCCGAATCGCCCATGCAGACATGTTTTTCATTGCGCGACTCGGACCGGCTCGCCCGCGCGTAGATAGGGCCCTGCGGTGGTAACCACACGATCACCGCTCACGAGACCCGACTCGATCACCACGCCCTCGGCGCGCGCACCTTCGACGCGCACGCTGCGGCGCTGGACTTTGCTCGCATCGTCGACAATGAAAACGTAGTTACCTCCGGCATCGCTCATCACCGCCGTTTGCGGCAGCAACGGACGACGACCAGAGCCCACGGAAATTTCGCCGCGCGCAAAAGCCCCAGGCCGCAGGTCGCGATCCGTGGGCAGATCGATCCGCACACTGCCGAGCCGCGTCTGCGCATCGATCACGGCGCCGATCAAACGCACCTGACCGATGAATGGGCGATCGACGCCGGTCACGCTCACCTTGGCGGCCTGACCGACGCTCACTCGCGGCAAATCACGCTCGGCAATGTTGCCGCGCATCTCGAGGCCGCCCGCCCGACCGATCCGAAACAACGGCGCCCCGCCCGGCCCTGCCAGCTGCCCGACCTCAGCGGCGCGCGTGAGCACGATGCCATCGAAGGGTGCGCGGATCTCGGTGCGCCGTAGCCGTGCCTGAGCCTCGGTGAGCTGCGAAGAAACGACTTTGACTCGCGCCTCCGCGGCGATCGCCGCTACTTGGCGACGTTCGATTTCTTGGGCCGACAGCGCGCCAATGTTGGCCACAGCCTGCGCGCGCCGAAACTCGGCCTCGGCCACCGCCGCGTTGGCTTTTGATTCTTGCAGCGAGGCCTCGAGACTCGAGACCTGCGGCGCAACGAGCGAGGTGTCGAGTTTGGCGAGCACGGCACCCGCTTTCACGCGATCGCCCACCTCGGCAAAGAGTGCGGCAACGCGCGCGCTCTCGCCTTCGGCACTGAGCGCTGCCTCGTCACGCGCAGCGATGGCCCCGGAGAACGTCACCACATCGGCGAGCTCTACCGGTGCGACGGCGACGACCGACACCAGCGGCGGCGGACTCGCCTCGCCCTTGCCGGCGCCCGAAAACAAAAAGGTGCGCAGCAGACCAAACACCGCGAGCAGCGCAATGCCGCCCACCATCCAGAGGATACCGCGGGGAACTTGAGCGAGAGAAAAACGGGACATCGATGACTTCCGAAAAATGACTTCCAAAAAGCGAACCGCCGCGCGGGACACGCGGCGGATCATCCAAGGTGCTATATTTAACTACAACAGTATAACAGAGTCAATCCTGAGGCTGCGGCTTCGGTGCGGTCTCGCCCGCAGTGCGGCGAATGCCGCGCATCAGCGAATTCGGCAGGAAGGCGTTGTCCCACTCCTGCCCGGCAGCTCGCGGCGGGTTGTTGCCGACCCTGAGAACCACCATTTTTTCAGAGGGGATGACATACACGACCTGGTTGGCGTTGCCGTCGAACAGAAAGAGATCTTCAGCCAGGTAGGGTTCGGAGTGCAGCACGCGCCGAGCCTCCGGTTCGCGCGCGGGATTCGCGAAACCGCGGCGAGCCGTGTAACGCCCGGCCACATAGACGCCGAGGCCGTAGTACGGGTTCTGCAACGTGCCGCGGCGTATTTCATTGACGTAGCCCTCGGGCAACAGACGCTTGCCCTGCCAACGACCGTCCTGCATCACGAGGATGCCGAGCCGCAGCCAGGCCTCCGGCGGCAGCATCAGGCAGCAGCCGGCGTGCGCCACTCCAGCGGGTCGATTGACCCAGATCTCGCCACCCGGCGAGCCGATTTTTTTGAGAACCTCGCGCGAGAGAAACTCGCCGTAACGCACGCCGGTCGCTCGTTCGATGAGCACCGCCACGAGTTCGGAGGTCGCGTTGTTGTATTCATAGATCGTGCCTGGCTCATCGACGACCGGGTAATCGTGGATGATGATCTCATCGTGCCGCGGATGTAGGTAGGCCCGATTAAGCATGTCTTCCTGGGTGGTCGCCGGCGCCTGCGGCAGAAAGCCAGAGCGCATATCGAGCAGGTACCGTACCAAAATCTTCGAGCGACGCGGATCGTCCTTCCATTCGGTCACGAAGTCGGCGACCGGTTGATCGAGCGAGCGAATCTTACCGAGCGCAATCGCCCGACCCACGGCAACGGCGGTCATGGGTTTGGCGAGCGAACGGGAGGCCAAAGTATCGCCCGGCTTCATATCTTTGAAGTAATCGGCAGTCTCGATGCGACCATTGCGCCAGACCATGAAAGCACTGGAGTTGTTGTTGCGTGCATAGTCGCGGGCCTGCTCGAGCGCAGACGCCTCGATGCTGCCCTGCCCCGGGGTCACCGCGGGCAAAGGCCGGCTGCGCAGGTCACCCTCGACCTTTTCGAGAGGGTCATAGGTTTCGAGTCCGAGTCCGTAGCGCATCCCAGCGACCAACTTTTCGAAGCGCTGCTGATAAAGCGCCTCTTCCTCGGCGGTGAAGGTACGTGGCGCGACCGCGTAGGCCAACGCGCCGACCGCCGCAACAGCGAGCGAAACCAGGGAAAGGACGCCGGTTCTTTGCAGATGGATGTGCTTCATGCTGCGCAGCCTAAAGAGAGCTCGGCGGCCACGCAA
>Ga0194131_10005987_pt1 | contig 17155 bp, 18 predicted proteins | sample TA2KigO120mmetaG_FD_148631 | JGI IMG/M metagenome (GOLD analysis project Ga0194131, IMG submission 148631) | Freshwater microbial communities from Lake Tanganyika, Tanzania - TA2015053 Kigoma Offshore 120m | ecosystem: Environmental > Aquatic > Freshwater > Lake | place: Tanzania: Lake... | reverse complement strand
CATCACCGACCGTTCCAATTCGCCTTCGATCGCCCGGTGATAATTCACCTGCTCGGTGAATTCGCTCGCGCCGAAATTCGCCTTGTCGAAGATCTCGAACCCGATCCGTCCCGACTTGGGAAGCCCGGCCGAGGCGAGTTGAATCCGCAGCTCGTCGATCTTTTCCGACAGCACTCGTATCGTCCGCCCGTCGTCGGTCAACCGCACCTCCACCGCCTTTTCGCGCAGCGACGCCAACACGGGACCGGCATCTTCGGCGGCTAGATTTTGGAACAACGGTTTGAAGTTCTTCTCGGTCTGCCAGTAGCGAAAGACAAAGATTCCGGCCACGACGGCAAACGCCGCCGCGCCGATCACAATGCGCTGCCGCATCGTGAGGCGGAAGAAGAGTTCCCGGATCTGTTCCCAGTAAACCCGCATGGCCCCTTACATCTCCATCCGCATGACTTCCTGATACGCCTGGACGACCTTGCTCCGCACCTGGAGGAATGTTTCAAACGCCAACTCGGCCCGCTGGCTCGCCAAGACCATTTGATGAATCTCTTGCGTCTCTCCTGTCAGAAACCGGTTTGCGGCGGCATCTGCCTCCAGCCGCATTCCTTCGACGCCTTGGATCGCCTTCGCCAGCACGTCGCCAAACACCGCGCCCTCCGGCTTCTTGGGTGCGTCGACGTGATCGGGACGAATGACTGGCGCTATGGATTGAATGGACGGCATGCAATTACCTCATCAAATCGAGCGAGCGTTGGATCATATCTTTGATCGCCGACATCGCCGCGACATTCGAGTGATAGCCCCGCGTCGCGGCCATCAGATCGACCATGTCCTCGGCCGGATTGATGTTGGGGAACGCGACGTACCCCTGCGCGTCGGCGTCCGGGTGACCTGGGATGTAGCGGCGTTCCGGCTCGCGCGTGTCTTCGATCACATCGGCTACCCGGACCCTTTGCGGCCCGGCGCCGATCTACTTTTGGAACACACTCTGAAACGGCTGTTCCGATTTGGACGCCTCGAAGATGACATCTTTTCGCCGGTAAGGACCTCCCTGAGGAGTTCTTGTCGTTTCGGCGTTGGCCAGGTTCTCCACCAGAACCTCGGCGCGGCGCCGTTGGGCCTCCAAACCCGATGCGCTAACGGAGAGCAAATTAAAGAGACTCATGCGCCGCGGCCCTCGGTCAAGGCGTTCTTGATAGCCCGGAACTGTCCTTTAGCCATCATGCCAACTAGTTGAAAACGCACGGCGTTTTCGGCTAGCAGGCGCGCCTCGCGCTCCATGCTCACGTCGTTGCCGTCGTTGCGTGTTTCCAGTCCGGCTGGCTCCAGCACATCCGCCTGCCGGCCCTTGACCAGCTTGGCGAATTCCGCCTGAAAATCGATGTCCTGCGTTCGGTAACCTGGCGTTTCCGCGTTCGCAATATTGGAGGCGACCAGCTTTTGCCGGGCGCTCAGCAGGTCGAGATAGTGCTCGTGTTTATCGGCGACTCGGTCGAACATGCCTGGTTCTTAGGCATGTTTGTGGCCAAAGTTCTCAGCGGCCCGGATGCCGCGCGATCAGCAGCGTCGTCGGCCGCAAACCGGTCCCATAACCCATGGAGAAATTCTTCTCTTTTACCCGGCCCGCAACCGCATAAGCGTCCAGAAGATCCTGTTGCAGCCTGCCCGTGAACGGCGGTCCCGGCTGGCGGTACTGCCCGTAGAGATCGACGGTCCAGTTGTGTTCCCGGTAGCTGTAATAGGGGATGCCGGAATCGTCCTGGACGATGAGATCGGCATTCTTCAGTAGGTAGTTTCGCATCACCGAGAAATTCTTGGAGTGCAGCAGGAACGAAGCGCTCTTTAGCAGGATCCGTGGCCGCTGCTGACTGCCGAGGTACTTGAGAAGCGCCGAGTCTTCCTTCAACGCGAGTCCCATGTCGAGCCGCAAATAGGTCAGTGTTCGCTGCTCGTCCTCGCCGTTCCTTCGAAAGACAATCTCAAAACCGTCCGGCTGTGCGCCGCGCGTTTCTTCGGTCTTCGCAATTTCCACCGGTCTTCCCGATTCGTCCAGCGTCAGGTACCGCATATTGTCGATCGTGTTGCCGCTTCGCGCCATCAGCATCAGCGCAACCGGCAAGAGTCCGTCCATCAACTGGCCGCGGAACTGCTCCGACATCTCGTTCGTAATGAAAAAGCTCCGATGCAACAGAGACGCGCTACCCTGCCGGATTCCGGTAAGCTGGCTTCCCAGCGTTTCCGAATGGAACGGCGCCGGCGCCAAAATGGAACCGGGCCGTTCCAAGCCGCAAAGCAAGTAGTGTTTTGCGTCGGGGTAGAACGACTGCACGTACAACACATCGGGTCCGGAGAATGGGTAATAGACGAACCCGCCTGTCGCCGCGCCTTTCAATTCGCGCGCCTGGAATTCGCGCACCGGCCGCAGCAAGCGATCGTCGGAACGCTTGAACGCCGTCTCGAAATCCTTGGCGTGGCTCTGCCAGGCCTCGAGCTTTTCAAGCTGCAAATACGGCGATCCCGCCTCGCCAGCCAAGCCGGCCAGGAAGCGAGCGGCGTCGTTGAAAGTGCGGTCACGCGGGATTCTCGGCGCCGCCGCCGGCGCCTCGGTCTTGGCGCTCGAACAACCGCCCAGCGCGATACACACACCAACCGCGACCGCTCCAACCACTACTGTTCGACCGACCCTCGTACAATCCTCCCGGGTACTTTCATAGTAACCGAATATCAGCGCCGTGCCTAGTGTTGTCGCGTCACGGAACACCACGGTCAATGGAGACGCGTTAGTCTTGGGGAGAACCCTGAATGGCGCACCGCATCGACGTTTCCCTCAAGTCGCTCTTCTTCTTTCCTGGCGACGGCGTCATCCGCCGCAGGCTTCTCGGCGGTCGTGCCGTCGAATTCCTGTCCACCGAACAACCGCGCGTCTCGAACAATCGCAGCGATATGGTGGTCCGAACCGAAGACAACTCGCTGCATCATGTCGAGCTTCAAGCCTACAACGAATCGGGCTTCGGCGTCCGGATGCTTGAATACTACGCCTTTCTGGTTCGAACGCACGGTCAGCATGTTTCGCAGACCGTTCTCTATCTGGGGAAGGATCCGATGCGGCTGGAATCCGAATTCCATTCGCCGACGACTACTCACCGTATCGACATCGTCAACCTGCGCGAGCTTGATGCCGAACCGCTTATGGCAAGCGACGACTGGGCCGACAACGCTCTGGCGATCGTGGCTAAAGGCGACCGGGCGAAGGCGATAGACGTAGCCGTAGCGGCGCTGCGAAGAATGAAGCCGGAGGATCAGTCCTGGGCGACGGGTACGCTGATCATTCTTTCTGGCATACTGAACATGGAAGAAGCGGTCAAGGAAAGACTGAAGGAGTCTCACGTGATTAATGTAATGGAAAACAAGGTCCTGGGTCCGTTGATCTTGAAAGAGCTCGAAAAGGGGCGTAATGAAGGCATGCAGCAAGGCAGGCAAGAACTTCTCGCCGAGCAGCTAACGGATAAATTCGGCCCACTTCCATCTTGGGCCGCCACGCGCCTCCAGTCGGCCTCCAACGAAGACCTGCACACCTGGGCCAAGCGCATCCTCCACAGCGCCACGCTCGAAGACACGTTGCGATAGCCGCCGCTTACTGCGAAGCCGGCGCCCGCCGCCGCAACTCATCGCCGAAGTTCAGCAGAAACGTCAGATGCGTAGGCAGCGCTTCTGACGCTTGATCGTCCACGATCGCCGCCAAACGCTTGCCGTCGGGCGTAATGTCGTAGGTGTATCCGTACGGAAAGTACGCCAGCCGCGGCTCCGTCCAAAGCCGCGGCTTCCCGGCCATGAACGAGTCGCCTTTCGCCGTATAGTCGACGGCCATCACCCGCCCGTCATTCGTCTGATAAAAAAGTTGCCGGCCGTCACGGGACCACAGCGGTAATCGTCCGCCTCCCGCCGAAATCAACCAGCGCCCTCCCGGTCCGGGGAAAGGCCGCTCATACACTTCAAAGCTCCCCGTCTCATCCGAATGATGCGCCAGCCAGCGCCGGTCCGGCGAAAACGCCAGCATGTTTTCGGCGTGGGGCGTTCCCAGGAACAGTTCCGGTTTCCCCAGCCGCACCCCTGGACCACTCGGTCCGGAATCGGATTCCAAAGGCAACGTAAATAGGTCGGCGCCCGTGCCGTCCATTCTTTGGGCAATCGCCAAGCGCTTTCCGTCCGGAGAAAACGAGTATGGACTCGCCACAACCTTACCGTCGGTCAGCCGCTTCGCCTCGCCCGATCCGTCCGAACGGATCGCGTACAACCCTTGCGCCGCCGCGTTCAAGGATCGGAACACAATGCTCTTGCCGTCCGGCGTCCACACGGGATGGGAATTCAATCCTGGCAGGAAACTCAATTGTGACGGAGTGTCCCGGTCCAAATCCTTCACCCAGATGTCCGCTCCATTTGTGGTGCGCTTTGCGAACGCCAATCGCTTGCCGTCGGGCGAGAGGCTTAGCGCGATGTGCTCCCCAGGCGGCGCGTGCAGTGGCTGTGACCTCTTGCCGACTCCATCCACCCAGGAAATCACCCCTTCCCGTTTGGATGACCTTCCGGCGAGATAGACGAACGTTCCGTTCGGAGCGAACGCAAGGTCCCCACCGGCACTCACGCCGCTGCCGGCGTCCTCGAATAGGGGTGTCGGGGCGCCAGCCAGGACCAAATTGCCGGGGTGGAACGGCACGGCGAAGAGCGTCGACTGGTGCACATAGACAAGGTGACCGCTGCCGCTGGAATCGGGGATATAGCGGCCGAAGAATCCGCCTTGGTGCAGAGCCTTTCGCTCGCCGGTGCGAAGCGACATTACTTCGATGCTCGCGTCGTCGTAACCGGCGCCGACTTGGGCCGCTGACGTGAATAGGACAGCTTGGCTCCCCGGCAGAACCTGCGGCCACCGGTGGGTTTCTAAAGTGGAGTTCAACTTCGTTACCGGAACGGGTGTCCCGCCGGCCGCTGGGATCCGAAATAGTCCGCCGCCTAATTGCAGCGCCGCGATGATGTTCCCATCGTCGCCCCAACTCGCGCCAATGCCATAGGACGCGTTGCACAGCGTCACGGCCGCGCCGCCTCCGGCCACAATCTTCTTAAGCTTGCCATCGGCGAAAAAGCCGATCCAATCGCCGGCGGGCGAGAAGAACGGAGTATGAGCGTTCTCGGTCCCGGCGAGCGGCGTGAATTGATTTTGATGCAGCAAACGGGTGTGGATTCGAACCTTGCCGTCGGCGCCGCGAAGCGTAAGCGCCAGACGCGAGCCGTCCGGGGAAAGAGCAAGCGTGTTGCCACGACGGCTGGCGCCTGCGTCGCCCGCTTCCAGCGGCGTTGCGGGCGAAACTTCCATGTCGAGCCGCACCAGCGGCCGCGGCGGCGCGGGGCGCGTGCCGACATACCAGCCGATCAGCGGCCCGAGAATCAGCGCCGCGGCCGCCACAGCCCATGCCCGCCAACCGGTCTTGGTTTTCACGGCCGGTTCGGGTTTCGCGGGCGCATAGTTCTCAATCGCAATCCGCGCCTCGCCAATGTGCGCAAGCCGGCTCTTAATATTGCGGTCCAGGCAGCGGCCGATGAGATGTCGAATTTGCGTATCTTCGATGCCCGACAGATCAATCGGCGCGCGCACGACATCGGCCAGCGTGTGCGTCACGGTCTCGCCATCGAACAGCCGCTTGCCGGTGAGCAACTCAAACAGCACCACGCCAAACGCCCAGATATCGGCGCGGCGATCCAGCGTCTTGCCCGCCGCCTGCTCCGGCGACATGTAACCGGCGGTGCCGAGGATCAGACCCGCCTCGGTGGCCCGCAGCGTCAGCGTCGGCGAGTCGGGACCAACTTGAGTAGGCCGCTCGTTCACCGCCTTCGCCAGCCCGAAATCCAGCACTTTCACCACACCCTCGGGCGTCACCTTCACATTGCCCGGCTTCAGATCCCGGTGGATGATGCCCTTGTCGTGCGCGGCTTCCAGCGCTTCGGCGATCTGCTTCGCCATCGCCAGCGCTTCTTGTAAAGGCAACGGCCCTTGCAGCGTCTCGCCTTCGACCAACTCCATCACGATCGCGTTCGCTTCCAACCCATAGATCGTCGCGATATTTGGATGATTCAACGCCGCCAGCGTCTGCGCCTCACGTTGAAAGCGGGCGAGGTAATCGGCGTCGTGCGCCAGCGCATGCGGCAACACCTTAATCGCCACATCGCGATTCAACTTCGGATCGTGTGCGCGGTACACCTCTCCCATGCCGCCTTTGCCGAGCAGCGAAACAATTTCATAAGCGCCAAGTCTATCGCCGGGGGAAAGCGGCATGCACGAATTAGAGTATCAAACGCCGCCGGTTTATGAGGCCCGTTTTCTCGTCATCAGTTGTCGCAGATAGCTGTTGACCCTAGTTTGATAACCCTCGCCGGATGCCTTAAGCCACGCAAGTACGTCGGCATCCAAGCGCATCGTGACGCTCTGCTTCCTGGGGCGATAGAATTTTCCGATCACGGCATCGGAGGGTAGTTCGCGAATCTCGGGGATATCCGAAAGATCAATCTCCGAATCGGGCCGTTTGGCGAGTCGCAACAACTCGATACGTTTCTTAGCTGTGAGCGGCTTCATAAAGATTCCTTTCATGGCGGGTTGCCTGGCGGGCGGAGATAATGCGAATGATTTGATCCGATTCCGACTCGCGGTACGTGTGAACGACGACAAGCAGAAGTCATCCTTCGACGGCGCCGATGCCGTGCCACTTCTCTTCACCACCTTCGTTTCGCTCGACAAAGGTGACGCAGAACGGGTCGTCGAAGATCAGTTGAGCGGTCTCAAAGTCAACGCGGTGTTTTTCCACGTTGGCGCGGTTCTTCTGTTCGTCCCATTCAAAGAGAACCATTCGTATGTACAGATTAGCACGTACAAAACAGTGGTTACTTCGCGACCGCCACCCGCCGCCGCAGTTCATCGCCGAAGTTCAGCAGAAACGTCAAGTGCGTAGGCAGTTTTTCACCCTGCGAATTTTCCGCCACCAACGCCGCCAGCCGCTTGCCGTCCGGCGTGATGTCGTAGCTTTGACCGTAGCCGGTCGTCTGCAGCCGAACGTCCGCCCAAACCCTGGGCTTCCCGGCCGCGAACGAATCGCCTTTCGCGGTATAGGGGGCGGCCATCACGCGCCCGTCCCGATCGAGAAATAGCAACTCTCTGGCGTCGCGGGACCACACCGGCGAGCGGCCTCCGCCCGAGGACACCTGCCACCGGCCTCCCGGCCCCGGAAACGGCCGCACATATATTTCAGGAGTCCCCGATTCACTGGATTGATACGCCAGCCACCGCCCGTCCTGCGAAAACGCCGGGTAGAGTTCGCCGAACGGCGTTCCCAGGAATAGCTCCGCCTTCCCGAACCGGAGGCCGGGGCCACCCGATCCAGGATCGGCCTCCACGGGCACGGTGAAAATGTCAAAGCTCCCGCCATTCCCGTACTGGTTAATCGCCAGCCGCTTCCCGTCCGGAGAAAACGAAGAAGGGAACTCTTGCGCCTTGCCGTCGGTGAGGCGCTTCGCCTCGCCGGATCCGTCCGAGCGGATCGCGTATAACCCAGGAGCCGGCGGATGGGAGGACTTGAACACGATGCTTTTTCCGTCGGGCGTCCACACGGGGTTGGAAACCAGATCCGGCAAGAAACTCAGCCGAGACGGCGTATCCCGGTCCAAGCCCTTCACCCAGATGTCCGATCCTTTGCCGCTGCTCATCGAAAACGCCAGCCGCTTCCCGTCGGGCGAGAAGCGCGGTCCGAAACATTGGCCAGCCGGCGCGTGTAACGGCGGCGCCGAGTTGCCAGTGCTATCCACCCAGGATATCGGCCATCCCGCTGTGGCTGCCTTTCCGGCAAGGTAGACGAGCGTCCCGTTGTTGGCAAAGGCGAATACCCCGCCTCCAAATGTGTTGCTGCTTACATTTTCCATGATCGGCGTAGGCGTGCCGGAGGTGGAAAGGCTAGAAGGGTCAAAGGGGAGAGCGAACAGCGTGGTTTGGTGGATATAAACCAGGTGCCCGGCGCCATTGGCGGAGGGCAGGTAGCGGGGCGAAAATCCACCGCGTACAACGGTTTTCCGTTCCCCTGTCTGGAACGAGATGACATCGATGTTCGCGTCGTCGTAGGTACCTCGGCCGCTGGAGGCGGTGAACAACACGGCCCGGCCTCCCGGCAGTACCTGTGGCCAGCGATGCGTCGCTTCACCTGGGTTTAGTTTGCTTGCCGGAACCGGGGCCCCGCCGCTGGAGGGAATCCGCGCGAGTCCGCTACCGCCATTGAGATCGGTGACGATGTTCCCATCGTCGCCCCAACTTCCGCCCCGGCCCGAGGCAATTTCGGACAACGTGATGGGTGCGCCGCCATCTACGCCAACCTTTTTGAGCTTGCCTTCGGCGAAGAAGGCGATCCAATCGCCTGCTGGTGAGAAGAATGGACTGGTGGCGTTCTCGGTACCGCTGAGCGGAGTGACCTCGCTTTGGTTCAACAAGCGCGTGTAGAGGTTCGTTTTGCCGTCTTCGCCGCGCAGAGCTAGAGCAAGACGGCTGCCGTCGGGGGAAAGAGCGACGTTGTTTCCTGGGATCGAAGCCGTATCCAGCGATTTGTCGGTGGCGATCTCGACCTTCAAGTTGATCAACGGGCGCAGCGGCGCCGGGCGCGTGGCGTTGTAAAGCAGAACACCCGCGACGATTGTCGCGACGCCGGCGGCGGCTCATCCGAGCCAAATGCGTCCGCTCCGTTGTGGTCGCGGCTCCGTCGTTTCCGGCGGCGAGCGCAACTCGATCACAACATCCCGCATCGTCTGCCAGCGGTCATCTGGATCTTTGGCCAAGCAGCGCCGCACCAGACGATGCACCCAGGCAGGCGCTTCTATCGGCGCCGGCTCGGTGGTCAGAATCGCTCCCACCAAACTCTGATAGTTTGTCCCGACGAACGCCTTCCGCCCAGTGACCATCTCGTAGAACACCGCGCCAAACGCCCAGATGTCCGACCGCGCATCGGCCTCTTTCCCGGCGAACTGCTCCGGCGCCATGTACTGCGGCGTGCCCATGATCGTGCCTTCGGTGGTCAGCACCGCGGTCAGCGTTTCCTCGGTCGGCCCCGGCTTCGCGACAGATTTCGCCAGCCCGAAATCGAGCACCTTCACGCCGTCCCGCGTCAGCATGATGTTCTGCGGTTTCACGTCGCGATGCGTGACACCGGCCCGATGCGCGCGGTCGAGCGCATCGGCGATCTGCGCCGCGAACGGCAGCGCCTGATCGAGCGGGATCGCGCCCTTTTCGATCCGCGCCGCCAGCGATTCGCCTTCGATCAGCTCCATCACCATGTAGCCGGGGCCGATGTCATGGAGGACGCAAATATGCGGATGATTCAGCGACGGCACCGCCCGCGCCTCGCGTTCGAAACGCGCGCGCAGGTCGTCGCGTTTGGCAATGTGGTCGGGCAGAACCTTGATCGCGACGGCGCGATCAAGCCGCGTGTCGCGCGCTTTGTAGACTTCGCCCATACCGCCCGCGCCGATGGGAGCGAGGATTTCATAGGGGCCTAATTTGTCGCCAGTGGAAAGCGGCATTCCAGTAGTCTATCCGATCCCATGTCATGCTGAAGGACATGAATCGCTTTCTTCCACTGATCGCGGCAATAGCGAGCCTCGCGGCACAAACGGATACCGAAGCCCGCCTGAAAGCGATCTACGAACAGGGCGCATTTCGCCCGGCGCCCGTCGCCGCCGAGTGGCTGCCCGATAGTTCGGGATACCGCCTCGGCGACGTGATCGTCGACGCGCGCACCGCCCAGAACCGGACCCTAAGCGCCGCCAGCGAGGCCCGTCTCAAACACGGCCGGCTGTTATCTCCCGACGGCAAGCTGCTGTTGAAATACGAGGATCAAAACATCTTCGTTCTCGGCCCGAACAACGAGCGAACGCAACTGACGCAGCGTCCCGCCGGCAAGTCCGTTCGCTACTTCAACGCCTCCTGGAGCCCCGACTCAAAGCGCATCGTATTCGTCGAGTCCGACGTCACCAACGTGCGCCAGCGCTCGGTCCTTGTGCCCGAGGACCCGTCCTACCCCGGAGTGCGTCACGACGTGTTCGCGCGCGTCGGCGAAGAGATCGCCAAACTCCGCGTCGGCGTGGCCGACGTCTCCGGTCAAAACGTACAGTGGCTCAAGATCGAATCGCCGAAAGAAGGCATCTATCTGGGGCAGGTCGAATGGGCCGGCAACTCCGAAGAGGTGCTCGTCGAAAAATTCAGCCGCTTCCGCAACGAACGCGAATTTCTTCTTGCGAAAACGACCGGCGAAGTGAAGCGGATCTATCACGAAACGAATGACGCCTGGGTCGAGTCGAGCCAGGGAAAGATCTCCGGGCTTGTCTGGATGCAAGGCGGCAAGGCGTTCGTCGTCGTAAGCGAAAAAGACGGTTGGCGCCATGCGTTCGTCTACTCCCGCGACGGCCATGAGTTGTACACGCTCACGCCCGGCCACTACGACGTGATCGATCGCGGCGCGGTCGACGAAGCCGGCGGCAGCTACTATTTCTATGCATCGCCTCGCAACGGAACGCAGACGTACCTTCATAAAGTGCCGCTGGATGGCTCGGCCAAGATGGAACGGATCACGCCGGCCGACCAACCCGGCACGCACAACTACAACTTCTCGCCCGATACCAAGTGGGCGATTCACGAATTCTCCGCCCTCAACTCGCCGCCGCGCGTTGAGCTTGTCGAACTGCCATCGCATCGCGTTGTCCGCGTGCTTGAAACCAATGACAAGCTGCGCCGCCAGGTAATCAACCCGGCCGAGTTCCTGCAACTCGACATCGGCAAGGGCATCGTCATGGACGCCTGGCTGCTCAAGCCCAGAAACTTCGACGCGTCGAAAAAGTACCCTGTCTTCGTCTACGTCTACGGCGAGCCCCATGCGCAAACCGTGCTCGACCAGTGGGGCGCGGCGCACATCGATTTCCACCGCGTCGTGGCCGATCTCGGTTATATCGTCGTCTCGATCGACAACCGCGGCACACCCGCGCCGAAGGGCGCCGCGTGGAGGCGATCGATCTTCGGAAGCCTCGGCCCGCTGTCCACCGACGAGCAGGAGGCGGGGCTGAAAGAACTGGCCAGAATGCGGCCCTACGTCGACCTGAATCGCGTTGGAATTTGGGGCTGGAGCGGCGGCGGATCGAACACGCTCAACGCGCTGTTCCGTAAGCCCGACACCTATCACGTGGGCATCGCCGTGGTCCCCAAGCCGCAGCCGCATCTCTACAACGCTTGGTTCCAGGAGATGTTCATGCACACCCGCGAAGTCAATCCCGAAGGGTACAAGAAGTCCGCGCCTCTGCACTTCGCCGAAGGCCTCAAAGGCAAACTGCTGATCATGACCGGATCGGGCGAAACCAACACGCACATCCAGATCATCGAAGGGCTCATCGACCGCCTTGTCGAACTCGGCAAGCCGTTCGATTACATGGTCTACCCCAACCGCGACCACGGTCTCCGCGAGGGCGCCGGCACAACGGTCCACGTGCGCATGAAAATCATTCGCTACCTACTCGAAAACTTGCCCGCCGGGCCAAAATAGAAATCATCCGCGCCCGCTTGTTGCGCTGGTGGAGAATCGGATAGACGTTGTAAACCACATTGCCCGCCAGCAGCAACGCCGCCATCCATCGCTCTCCGAGCTGCAACGCAAACAGCGCCGTCAGCGCACTGAGAATCAGAAACATCCAGTGCGCGCGCTCGCCCGTCAAGCTCGACTGCAACTGCGCCTGCAACTCGGCGCGGTTGCGAACGACGCGATAGTTCGGATCGATCGCCCGCAGCCGCGCATTGATCCAAACTCCGTCCGGCGCGGCCCGATGAAACAGCGCCATCCCCGGCAACCGAAGCTTGCGAGGACGGCCCATCGGCACGAAATAAGGAACGAAGCTCAGCCCGATCCAATACCAATCCGGCGCGGGCGAGGTGAAATCGAACGGCCGCAGCGGCGGGAAAAACCGCATCCAGAAAAGAGCGATCGGCGCAAGGCCAAGCCCCACGCCGATCGCCAAAGGTATCGCATTCAACTGTTGCCTGCGCCTCTCGATCTTCACGGATTTAATGACGCAATCCCCAACCGTGTAGTTCCCCGGTGGCAATCGCCGCCGGAAAGCGATATCCTGACGTGGCCTCAAAGGAGGGGATTGCATGAGCCTCGGAAACAAAACCCGCGCCCGATTCGCCGAACCCGTCGAATCGCTGTTGCGAATCAAGGGCGCCACCGTCTGGTCCATCGGCCCGGACGCCACCGTCTACGACGCCATCGAGATGATGGCGGAAAAAGGAATAGGTGCATTGCCCGTCGTATCCGGCGGCGCGCTCACCGGCATGATCTCCGAACGCGACTACACGCGCAAGATTATTCTGCAAGGCAGAAATTCGCGCGATACGCCGGTATCGGAAATCATGACGAGCCCCGTCAAAAGCGTTTCGCCGAGCGACTCCCTCGACGACTGCATGCGAATCATGACACAGGAAAAAATCCGGCACTTGCCGGTCGTCGCCGGCGGGGAGCTGACCGGCATGCTCTCCATCGGCGATGTCGTCAAGTGGATGATCCAAATGCAGGATCACACGATCGGTCAACTGGAACGCTACATCGCAGGGGAATACCCGACCTGATCAACCCATCGGCGCGTCGATGCCCGCCCACAGGTTCATCGTGTTCAGCTCTTCGCGCCCGGCCGACTTCAAGTACAGAAACAACTGCATCCGATACGCCGCGTGTCCGCTCAGCACCATGTTGACCAGCAGCGAGCCAGTCGATCCCGCGTTGCCAAACAACTCTACGCGCTTGGCGAAATCCGCGTCGGTCATGCCGCCGATCGACTCGGCATAAAACGCCGACTGCGATTCGATGCTCGCCACCACACCGGCAAGATCCATCGCGTTGGCTTCATTCAGCTTCGCTTCCCACGCCGCGCCGTCAAACACGCCGGACTTGCACGCGGGCACAAGAATCGGTCCCATCACGGTCAAGTACCGCAGCAGTTCGATCATGCTGCGCTGCTTCGGCGTCGGGCGGTAGTCGACCGCTTCCGGCGTCACCTTCCCGCACAAATGCACGAGGATGCGAATCTCGTTTTGCAAACTTCCAATCAGTTCTTCTTTGGTTAGGGCTATAGTCTTCCAGTCTATTCTTCCGGCAGCGCAAAGGCCATATAAGCGCCGGGAATTTTCACTTGCGTTGACGCCGTCAGCCCCACCTGCGCCGCCGCGCAGAAGACAATGTACTGCTTGCCGTTGATCTGATACACCGCCGGAATTCCTTCCAGCGCCGCATCGACCTCCGCCTCCCACAGCACCTTGCCATTATCGACATCCAGCGCCCGAATATGCCGGTCCCGCGTGCCGGTGAAGATGATCCCGCCCGCCGTGACGACAGGCCCAACCTTCGGATAGTGCGACCCCGTATTCTTGATCCCCTTATCCGCCAGCGCCGGAACATCGCCCAGCGGAATCTGCCACTTGATCGTGCCTTGATTCAGGTCGTACGCCGTCAGCGATGACCACGGCGGCTTGATCGGCGCCAAGCCATCGCTGGCGATCATGAACCCAAAGCCCGAGTAATAGCGGTCGGCAAGCGACGTCGTTCCCGTCGGCACAATCGCCGCCGCCCGCGCTGGATTGTACAAATACGCAATCAACTCATCCACTTCGACGACGCTCAGCTTCGGATACCCCGGCATCGGTCCTTGACCCTGCGTGATCGCGTTCTCGATCTGCTTCCGCGTCAACCGCACCGGCGCGTCATGCAGCGACGGCATCGCCGGCGGCTTGCCCGTTCGATCCCCGCCATGACAGTGCATGCAATGTTGAATGTAGGTGTTCTGTCCGCGCTGCTCCGGCGTATTCGCCGCGCGCGATGCGACCGTCTCTTCCGATTCAAGCTTCAACAAACAAGGGAGATCCTTCGACACAACAAACAGACTTCCATTCAGCGGATCCACCGCCGCGCCGCCCCAATTCGCGCCGCCGTTGTTGCCCGGCATCTGAATCGTCGGCCGCTTGCCCGGCGGTGTGAACAACCCCTCGTTGCGCGCCGAAAGAATCTCATCGCGAAACTTCGCCCGATCAGCCGGGCTCAAAAACGGACTCAAATCGTCGACCGTGAACTTCTGCCGCGCAAACGGCGGCGGCTTGGTCGGGTACGGCTGTGTCGGCGAAACCACCTCGCCCGGCATGTCCGACTTCGGCGCCGGCCGCTCTTCGATCGGCCACACCGGCTGCCCCGTCGTGCGATCGAACACCCACACAAAACCCTGCTTGCTCACCTGCGCCACCGCGTCGATCGACTTCCCGTTCACGCGCAGCGTCAGCAGCTTCGGCGCCGTCGCATCGTCGTAATCCCAGATGTCGTGATGGACCATCTGAAAGTGCCACAACCGCTTGCCCGTGCGCGCATCGAGCGCCAGCAAACTATCGGAAAACAGATTGTCGCCCTTCCGGTCGACGCCGTAGAAGTTATACTTCGCGCTCGCCGTCGGCGCGTACAAAATCCCGCGCTTTTCATCGAGCGACATCTCGCCCCACACATTCGCGCCGCCCACCGTCTTCCACGCATCCTTCGGCCACGTGTTGTAGCCGAACTCGCCGGGCCGTGGAATCGTGTGAAACGTCCACGCCAGCTTGCCCGTGCGGACATCGAACGCGCGGATATCGCCCGGCGCCGAACCATATCCCTGATTGGTCGCCGAGCCGATGATGATCAGATTCTCAAACACACGCCCCGGCGTCAGCGACTGCACCAGCGAAACCGTCGCCGGATCGCGGTCCAGCCCCTGCTTCAGGTCGATCTTCCCCTTATCGCCGAACGATTCGATCAGCTTCCCACTCAATGCATCGTAGGCGCGCAGCGAATGATTCACGCACAGCAGCAATCGCCGGTCGCGGCCGTCCTTGCTCTCCCAATAATTGAAGCCGCGATTGGTGATCGCGCGCACATCGGCATCGGCCTTGGCCGCCCACAACTCGCGGCCCGTCGCCGCATCCAGCGCCACCAACGAATTGTTCTTCGCCAGAACGTACATCGTTGTGCCGATCACCATCGGGTTGAAAAAGTAGCGGCTGTTGTCGCCGGTCGGATACGTCCACGCGCGCTTGAGCTTGTGCACATTCGAGCGGTTGATCTGCTTCAACGCCGAGTATTGACTCGAGTCGGCCGTGCCGCCGTAGTCGCGCCAGTCCGTGTACGGCTGCGCGAACGCGGATGCGATGAGGAAGGGAACTAGGCCGAACCGCCCTACAGAGGCGCGACCGCAAGGGAGCGCACCTTCCCCAACCCAATGTGCTCCCCAATGCCGAACGGAGGCCCTGGTCCCTTGATCCGGCGTTGGAGCCAGCGGCGTGGTCGTATGCTGACTCTGGTTTTGCTTTTCGCTTCTCAAGCGTCGATTGTACCGTGACGCGCAAGCCGCGCAATCAGATGCTTCTCCACTTCCGGCCATTCGCTTTTCAGAATGCTGTACATCACCGTGTCGCGCACGCTACCGTCGGCGCGCCGCCGGTGATGCCGGATCACGCCGTCCTTCTTCGCGCCCAGCGCTTCGATCGCCCGTTGCGATGCAAAGTTGAAGTTGTCGGTGCGCAAGCCGACAACCGCGCGGCCAACCGTCTCGAGCGCATGCCGCAACAGCAGCAGCTTGCAGGTTGTGTTGACGTTCGAGCGCTGCCGGCTCTTTCGGTACCACGTGTAGCCGATCTCGACGCGATCGACATCGGCCAGCACATCGTGATACCGCGTGCTCCCCACGATGAGTCCGGTCGACAACTCGCGCACCGCCCACGGCAGCATGTGCCCGGCTTGTTGCCCCGCCAGCGCATCGGCGATGTAGGCAGCCGTTTTGTCTCGCGTGGGCACATACGTCACCCAGTGATTCCAAAGTTCTCCATCGGCCGCGGCCTCGCCTAATTCCACCGCGTGTGATGCGGCCAGCGGTTCGAGCCGGATGCCTAGCCCTTCAACCACAGCCGGTTCCAATGTAATCATGAGATCCTCCTCATCGCCAACAGCATGATTCCCAATTCGCGTTTATCGTCGAACGATCCGCGCGGCATGGCTTTATCGAGTTCGCATTGCAGATACGCCGTTCCGTTTCCCGGCGGGACGTTCACACGGAACGAATACTCACCGGCTGATGGCATGCTAAACGTCTGCACAAATTCGCCGGGGTAGTGCGCCGTCAGCGTGACCTCGCCAAGTTCGTTCGCCAGCGCCTCCGGCAAACAAAGGCGCAGTTCGATCTGCGAGCACGCATGTACCTCAAACGAAAACACACGCTCGCTCCAGGACCATCCATCGGGCTCTTTTTCATTCCAGCCGCGCAACGGCAGTATCGGCTGATCGAACGCGCGGCTTTCGACAATACAAAACGCACGTTGATCGCCCCCATCCGACGCCGGATCGGACGACTCTGCATTGCCCAACAGAATCAACTTCTCAACCCGCCAGTGCGTGCGTTCCAGTAGTCGCCGCAGTCCCGCTTCGGAAAAAATCCAGAAGTTGGTGTCGTCGTTGTTGGTCTCATCGCCAGCGACCAGATACGCCAGCGGCGCCGCGTGCATCGCAATCGCCCGGTCCGGCGTGAACCGCGCCACACGCGTCGAAATCACGGCATACCGCGCATGCCATGCCAGCGTCGACAGCACCGAGTACGGGTTTTTCAAGTGATACAGCGCGCCCATGAATATCGCCAGTTCATAGCGGCCCGGCAGCGAAAGCTGCGTGTCGATATCCATCTCGACGATCTCGATCTTCGAATCAAGCGCCTCGCGCATCCGCCGCACACCGGCCATCTGATTGAAGTTCGTATGCGGCAGATCCACCGCCGTCACGCCGCAACCCTGCGATTCAAGAAAGAACGCCACATCGCCATCGGCCGTACACAGATCGAGCACCGGACCGTTGGTGAGATACGGCGCAATCGACATCTCCTGTTTTTCCAACTCCAGTTCGATCTCATACAACCCGCCCAGCGAGTAATACGGATACCAGGGAAACCCCGCGTCTTTCTTGGCGAGCAGCAGTTCATCAAACGCGGCGATCCGCGCGGAGAGTGTCGAATCCACTCCGTTCAGTGTATCGTCGAGTCAGCC
>Ga0194131_10005985_pt1 | contig 17161 bp, 16 predicted proteins | sample TA2KigO120mmetaG_FD_148631 | JGI IMG/M metagenome (GOLD analysis project Ga0194131, IMG submission 148631) | Freshwater microbial communities from Lake Tanganyika, Tanzania - TA2015053 Kigoma Offshore 120m | ecosystem: Environmental > Aquatic > Freshwater > Lake | place: Tanzania: Lake... | reverse complement strand
CTCGGACCGGAGGGCGACGCAGGCGTACTTGAACAGTACGTCGAGGAGCCCGGAGGGAGAAGCTCGCGAAGATTCGGTGCTATCGGCCGCCGCAGTAGGGATCTGGTGAGAAATGCAGGCTAGCCGCTCGGCGGAGCCACACCGAGCCGCGCGAGATCCTCGCCGCGCAGGCCCGTCAAGATCGCGTCCCCGTCCGGAGCGACGCGGAGCTCGCCGAAGCGTGCCAGCGCGTATCGCTCGGCTTCGCCTTCCTGGAAGAAGTACGCGTTCGTCGCGAACTTCACCTGCCCGTTCCGCACCCGGTAGCGCAGGACCGCCTCGTTCTCCGCGAGCGGCGAGCCGTCGTCGTGGCGCACGTACGTACCGACGCCGCGCGCATCGAGGGCGACGACGATGCGGCCGTCCTCTAGGGGCTCTCCCGGCTCACGCCGGGCCGCGTCGTCTGCGACCGCGAAGAGGAGCGCCATGTAGTCGCCCTGCATCAGGGAGCGCGGATCCACGGGTGCGAGCGGGAGCACGACCACGCGTCCGTCGGCGAGAAGCTGCTCGCGCTCGTAGATGCTCCAGTTCACCACCGCGAGCACGACGAGCCCCGCAAGGACGGCGACGATCCTACGCACGCGCCACCTCGCTCGAGGACGGCCACCACCGTTGCAGCGCAAAGCGCGCCGCCAGCAGCGCGACGCCCAATCCCGCGAGAAGCGCGGACTTCACCAGCAGCGTCGCGTGGAGCGAGTAGTAGTAGTGCGACAGATAGGCGAGGAGGGTCGCGACCCCGAGCCCGACGAGCGCGCGATTCCCGTTCGCGAACCCGAGGACGAGGATGACGATCGCCGGCCCGACGCCGAAGGCTTCGACCGAAGCGAGGGCGAGGATCGCCGTGCCGGCGAGCGCGGCCTTTCCCTCGCCCGACGCGAGCGGCAGTCCTTCGCGGCGGAGGAGGGCGACGGCGGTTCCGAGGACGACCACGCCCATCGCGGCGGTCCCGAGCTGCCAGGAGAGTCGCGGCGAAAGGATCCCGACGGTCACCGTGTCCCAGAGCGTCGCATGCAATCCGCTCGCGTGGACCACGCCGACATGGATCACGGCGAGTGCCAGCCCGTAGCCGCCGGCCCGCAGCATCTCGCCTTGCCCGGCGTGGTCGAACTCGCGGAGCCACACGACCGCGAACGCCGCGGTGACGGCGGCGGGTGCGAGCGCCACGAAGAGGACGTTCGAGAGCGCCATCGAGCACGCGAAGACGAGCGCGACCGCGCACGACCAGGACGTCCACACGCGGTGCACGAAGTTCGGCACGAGCGCGAAGAGCACCGCTTGCTGAACGGCGACGGCGAACCCCGCTCCGGACAACGAGCTGTCCGCCCATTGCATGTAGGCGAAAACCATCAACGCCTGTCCCGCGAGGCTCACCGCGAGCCCGAACTGCGCGGCGAGATCGCCCTTCGGACTGGCTCGGAGGATCGTCGCGGCTCCACCGCACGCCGCCGCGCCGACGATCCAGCTCGCGACCGGGCTCTCCAGGACGAGGACGAAGCCCGTGCCGACGAACCCGAGGAGGAAAAGCGCGCCGATCCAGCCGGTGACCCCGAGCATGACCCGCACGTACCAGGGCGTGCTCGATCCGTCGGGCGCCGGCACGTCTCCTTCGACGAGCTCGGCGTCGCGAAGACGGGACCACAGCGCTTCTCGCTCGACGGCGCTCACCGACTCTCTCCGGCGACGACGACGCTGCGGAGCCAGTAGCCGCCTGCCGCGGACAGGGCGATCACGATCATTCCGATCAGGAGGAAGCCGCCCCCTTCGCCGTCGATCATGTGCATTCCGAGAAACGCGGCGACGACGACGATCACCGAGAGCGTGCCCCCCGCGAGAACGAACACGTCCTGGAGGAGATGGCGGTAGACCGCGTACGCCGCGGCGAGCCACGCCGCCCACGCGAGAAGGCTCGCTCCCGCTCGCGTCCCGGAGTCGACCACCGCGATCAGCGCGAGCATGGTCACGCACACGCCGCTCGCCGTCGCGAGGATCCGTACGGCCCAGCGCTCGCGCAGCCAGTCGGCGCCGCTCGCGGCGAGCACTTCCCAGACGACGAGGCCGAACGTGTTCAGCGCGAAGTGCAGCCAGAGCTGCTCCTCGGTGCCGAACATGAGGCCGAGCCATCCGCCGAACGTCGAGAAGTAGAGGCTGACGGCGAGGTTCGCGAGCCCGAGCCAGAGGATCCACAGCGCCGCGAAGCGCGCCACGAGCGCCCACGGAAGGATCGCGAGCGCCCACGCGAAGAACAGCTCGAACGTATCGGCGCCGGTCTGATACGTCTGCCCGACGAGCGCAAGAAGCGCCCCGACGAGAATCGCCGCGGCGAGAAGTGCCGCCTTTCCGGTCGCGCGATCGAGCCCGAGTTTCCAGACGAGCCCGAGAGCCAAGAGGATCGGAGCTTCGACGAGCCCGAACTTCGCGAAGCGCCCCATCTCCTCCCAGTTTTAGGCGAGGAAGAAGACGACCGAGGTCGCGAGCGCCACGGCACCGAGGAAGAGGAACAGGCGATCGAGAAAGCCCCGCCACTCGTCGGCGGTCGGCAGAGCCTCTCCGACCTCGAGAGCGCGGCGCAGATCGCCCGGTGCGATCCGTCCCTGCGCGGCCCATTCGAGGATGTCGTCGCGTGCCCGCATCATCCGGCCTTCGAGCCTCTGGAGATTGTCGGCATCTTCGCGCCATCCCTTGGGGAAGCCTGGTAGCAGACGAGGTGCCCCGGGCGGCTCGGTGCGGTCGGGTCCTCGCCGTCCTTGTTCACCGGTGCACAGAGCTTCGTGATCTTCAGCCGAGGGTGCGCTCCAGCCAGCGGACGATCTCGATCTTCGGATGCGCGCCGATCAGGCGATCGATCTCGTGCCCGTTCCGGAGTGCGAGGAGAGTCGGGATGCTGCGCAGCTGGAACCGCCCGGCCGTGACCGGGTTCTCGTCGACGTTGAGCTTCGCGACGCGGACGCGTCCGGCCCACTCCGTCGCGAGCGCTTCGATCGCCGGCGCGACGAGCCGACAGGGACCGCACCAGGGCGCCCATGCGTCGAGGAGCACCGGAAGCGGCGACCGCTCGACGTCCTCGGCGAAGCTCGCGTCCGTCACGATCCGCGGCTCGACCGGAACGGGAAGGGCCGTCTTGCAGCGTCCGCATTTCGGTGCGAGCCCCCGATCGAGCTTGTCCTGCGGTACGCGGTTCTGCGCGCCGCAGGCGGGACAGCGAACCATGTGCACGTCGTCATGATAGGGCCGTCTCGCGCGACGAGGCCAGGAGAAAGTACACGTCGACACGCGCTTCACGCGGTATCGCGCCGACCGGACGGTGATCGCGAGCTTCGGTCGACCTACGTCGTCACCCGGGAGAACGGCCACTGGGGCGTCAAGGCGCGCTCGAGCTTCGCGCCGTAGCGCCGGCGAGGCCGGCGGCGGACCGGCACGGGTTGCGCGGTCTCGCGCGGGTGGTAAGTTCGACCGTTGTTCTTGCGGGGAGAAATGGTTTGAACGATTCCGTGATCGAGACGCTTGCTCGACTTCAAGCCATCGATCGACGGAACCGCGAGCGCGGGTTGGAGATCGAAGAGATCGAACGCCGCTCCGCCGAGCTGGCGAACGAGCTCCAGACCAAGCGCACCCATCTCGACACCGCGCGCGCCGATGCGGAGAGCCTGGGCGTTCGCCGCCGCGAGCTCGAAGCCCTCGTGCAGGAGGAGGAGCGCCGGCTCAAGGAACGGCGGATGCGCCTCACGCGGATCCGCAACGACCGCGAGCAGGAGGCTGCGCGACGCGAGATCGACGGGCTGAAGGAGCTCACCTCGCACCACGAGGAGGAGCTGCTCACCCTGATGGAGCAGACCGAGGCCGCGGACGGCGGCGTTCGCGCCCTCGACGCCGAGTTCCAGACGCTCGACGAGCAGTCGCGGTCGCACCAGGCCGCCTCGGCAGGGCGCGCCGACCAGCTTCGCGGCGAGATCGAGGCCGATCGCGGCGAGCGCGAGCAGGTCGCGGGTCTTCTCGGCGATTCGATCCGGCGACGCTACGAGCAGATTTTTGCACGACGAGGCGGTCTCGCCGTCGTCGAGATGCGGAAGGACATCTGCCTCGGCTGCCACATGTCGGTCCCGCCGCAGCTCGCGAACGAGATCCGCAAAGGGCAAAGCGTCCACACCTGCCCGAGTTGCCACCGTATCCTCTTCTGGCGCGTCGACAGCGACGAAGCCGCGACGAAGGAAGCGAAGCAGGCTTGACCTCTACCGCCTCCGACGAGGCGGAACGTCGTCGCATCCTTTCTCTTGACAGCCCCCGGGCCGGTGGCGACAGTTCATGCCGTGTCGGAGAGGATCGGACGGTCGATCGGGCTTCGGCCCGGTAGGAAAGTCCGGACTCCAAGGGCAGAGCGGCCGCTAACGGCGGCCCCAGGCGACTGGGGGAAGGTGCCACAGAAAACGAGACGGCCCGTCGAGCGCAAGCTCGGTGTGGTCACGGTGAAAAGGTGGGGTAAGAGCCCACCGGCCGCGCGCGTGAGCCGCGGCGCGTGACGAACCCCGCTCGGAGCAAGGCGAACTGGGGGGATGGATGGCCCGTCCGCTCGACCCTCGGGTATGCCGCAACGAGCGCGCGAGCAATCGCGCGCCCAGAGGAATGACCGTCACCTGACGCGTTACCGTCAGGTACAGAATCCGGCTTACAGATCCTCTCCGACACGCCTCTGATCGGAGCCGCGCGAACACCGCGCTCGGCACCCGGAGGCCCCGCGCTCTTCCCCCCTCGGAGGGAGCGTCCCCCACCCGGAAACCACTTCGATCTCAGGCCTCCCCACAGCCGGGCACGTTCCCGTTAGAATCTAACCTATTGATCTTGCGGGAGTTTTGTCGAAACCACCGTAGGCTTGGACGAAACCGCTTGACAGGGGAGGGGGAATTCCTCAGAAACCACGGTGGCGGGTAGTGGGGAATCGTGTGGAAACCCGGCGCTCACCATGTTCGAAGGAAGCTACGACAACACGGTCGACGAGAAAGGCCGAGTCGCCATTCCGGCGAAATACCGGGAGATCCTCTCCGTGTCGGGGGAGGACCGCGTGATGGTGACCTGGCACTTCGTGAAGCCGTCGCCGTGCCTGGACGTGTGGCCCCCCGCCGCGTGGCAGGCGAAGCAGGCGAAGCTGGAGCAGGCGACGTCATCGTTCTCTCAGGCCCGCGCGACCTTCAACGCAGTCTACATCGGACAGATGCGGGCATGCCAGCTGGATCGACAGGGTCGCATCCTGATTCCGCAGGCCCTTCGCCAGCGGGCTCAGCTGGGGGACGCGGTGACCTTCGTCGGGGCGGGCAGCAAGTTCCAGATCTTCAGCGAAGCGAACTACCAGCGAGTGCTCGAGGAATACGCGGAGTCGGTCATGACCGACCCGAATCTCTTCAATGAGCTCGGCATTTGAAGGGGGCAGAATGACGGGGGGGCGAGCCGCTACGGCTCTCCGCCTCGAGGACGACCCGGGCGAGACGGTACGTGCGAAGGAGTGGGAGGGGTTGACGAGGCTCGGACACGAGCCGGTGTTGCGGGCGGACGTGGTCCGCCTCCTTCTCACGGATGCGTCTCGCCCGGGCCAGCGGCTCGTCGATGCCACGGTCGGCCTCGGCGGACATGCCGAGGCCCTGCTCGAAGCAGGGCCCGGCGTGGAGCTGCTCGGAATCGATCGCGACCCGGAAGCGCTGGAGCGCGCCCGGGCACGCCTGGCTGCCTTCGGCGGCCGGGTGCATCTGATGCAGGCACGGTTTTCGGAGCTCGAGAGCTGCCTGGATCTGCTCGGCTGGACCCGGATCGACGGCGTGCTCGCCGATCTCGGAGTCTCCTCGTTGCAGCTCGACGCGGGCTCGCGCGGCTTCAGCTTCCAACAGGATGCGCCTCTCGACATGCGGATGGATCCGACGCGCGGTGAGAGCGCTGCGGACCTGATCGCCCGACTCGACGAGATCGAGCTCGCCCGGCTCCTGCGCGAGCTCGGCGAGGAGCCGGCCGCGCGTCGCATCGCGCGCGCGATCGTGCGCTCGGAGCCGCGTCCCGCGACGACGGGCGAGCTTCGCGGTGCAGTCCGCCGCGCCCTCGGCGAACGCCGCGGCCGTCGGCACGATCCTTCGACGCTCACGTTCCAGGCGCTCCGGATCGCGGTGAACGGAGAGCTCGAAGAGCTCGACCGCCTGCTCGAGCTCCTTCCCGAGCGTCTCGCCGCTTCCGCGCACGTCGCGATCCTCGCCTACCATTCGCTCGAGGACCGTCGCGTCAAGCAGGCGCTCGCGCGCTGGACGGCGACGTGCATTTGCCCGCCGGAGATGCCGGTGTGCCGTTGCGGCGGCCGCGCCCAGGCGCGTGCCTTGACGCGCGGAGCACTCCGCGCCGGCGACGAAGAGATCGCCCGCAACCCGCGCGCGCGCAGCGCACGGCTTCGTGCCGTCGAGTGGATCGATGAGCGCTAGCGCCGCGGCCACCCTCCGAACGTCGCGCGCTCCGGAGAGTCGTTCGGGCCAGGTACGTACGACCACGCGTGCGGCAGGACGAGCCGAGCCGCAGCGCCCGAGCAAGACGTGGAGCGTGCTCTTCGGCGCGTCGGCCGTCGCTCTCGCAGCGGGGCTGCGCGTGTGGACGGGACTTCTCTTCGCCGACCTCGGCTACGAGCACGTTCGTGCGGTGGATCTCGGCGAGCGGCTCGAGATCGAGCGTCAAGCGCTCGAGGACGAGCTCGCGAGCCTGCGCAGCACCGACTTCCTCGAGGCGGAAGCAGGACGCCGCCTCGGGCTCGGCCCGCCGTCCGCGGGCCAGGTCGTCGATCTGCGGAGCGAGCCGCGCGAGCCCGGCGCCGCGGACGTCCGGGCGGCCCAGGCCGCGAGCGGAGCCCAGCCGTGACGACCTCACTCGGACGCGCGCCCGATCGTCGCATGCTGGTCGTCGCAGGCCTGCTGCTCGCCGCGTTCGGTCTCCTCGGACTTCGGCTCGCGCACATCACGGTGGTCAAGGCGGAGGAGCTTCGCGGCAGGGCGGACCAGCAGCACTGGAAGACCGTTCGCGTCGCCGCGCCGCGCGGTGCGATCCTCGATCGCAACCGCCGCACGCTCGCGCACACGGTCGGGCTTCCCTCGATCTACGCGAGCCCGAAGTACAACGCCGTCGCTCCCCAAGCGCTGCCGCGTCTCGCCGCGCTGCTCGACCTCTCGCCGGAGGAGCTCCAGACGAAGCTGCGCCCCACAGCCGGCTTCGCGTGGCTCGGTCGCCGCATCGACCCGGAGAAGGCGCGTGCGATCGACGCGCTGAACCTCCCCGGCGTCGGAACGATGATCGAGCCGAGCCGCCGCTATCCGAAGGGCATTCTCGCGGCGCACGTGCTCGGCACCGCCGCCGGTGCCGACCTCCGCGGACGCGAGGGAGTCGAGCTCCGCTACGACGAGCTGATGCGCGGCGCCGAGACGGTGCTCCGCGTCGAGCGCGACGGCCGCGGCCACACGCTCCTGACCCGCGCGCGCGAGGAAGCGGTGTCCGAGGTGGAGGCGCCGAAGGGACCGACGCCCGGTGCGACCCTCGAGCTGACGATCGACGCGCTCCTTCAGGCGATGGTGCAGCGTGAGCTCGCGATCGGCGTCGAGAAGGCGCGCGCGGACGCGGGGACGGCGATCGTCCTCGATCCGAAGAGCGGTGCCATCCTGGCGCTCGCGAACGTTCCGACCTTCGACCCGAACCATCCGGGCGGCTCGGACAAGGCCGCCGTGCGAAACCGCGCCGTCACCGACTCCTTCGAGCCGGGCTCGACCTTCAAGCCGTTCACGGTCGCCGCCGCTCTCGACGTCGGCGCGGTCCGCGTCGAGGATCGGATCGACTGCGAGGAGGGCGCGTTCTCGATCGGACGCCGGACGATCCACGATCACCACCGCTACTCGCTCTTGACGGTGCCCGAGGTGATCCAGTTCTCGAGCAACATCGGAACGACGAAGATCGCGATGCAGCTCGGCCGAGAGCGCTTCGCGGACTACGTGAAGAGCTTCGGCTTCGGCCGCATGACGTCGATCGACCTTCCCGGCGAAGTGCCCGGCATCGTCCGCGCGAAGGACCGCTGGGCGATGATCGATCTCGCGACGGGGAGCTTCGGCCAGGGAATCTCGACGACGCCGATCCAGCTCGCGGCCGCCTTCGGTGCGATTGCGAACGGCGGGAAGCTGTATCAGCCCTACGTCCTCGAGCGCGCCGTCGACGACGGGCGCGTTCTCCTCGACTGGAATCCGGAGGAGCGCGAAGCGGCCGCACGGCGCGTCGTCCAGGAGTCCACGGCTTCCGTCGTCGGCCAGATGCTCGAGAGCGCCGTCAGCGGCGGAACCGGGAAGAAGGCACAGATCGAGGGCGTACGCGTCGCCGGCAAGACCGGTACCGCGCAGAAGGTCGATTCGAAGACGCGTCGCTACTCTCAGGAGCGCCTCGCGTCCTTCATCGGCTACGCGCCGGCGGACGATCCGGTGCTCGTCACGCTGGTCATGATCGACAATCCGAGAGGCGTCAAGTACGGCGGCGAGGTCGCCGCTCCGGTGTTCCGCGAGATCACCGAGCGGACCCTGGACCATCTGGGCCGCCGCCCGCGCCTCGGGGCGCCGCTGCCACGGAGGACACCCCCCTCTCCGTCCGAAGTGGCAGCGGCGCCCCGTGACGGCGTACCGTCCTTCCTCGGCCTGAGCTTGCGACGCGCGCTGGAGCGTGCCCACGACGAAGGCATTCCGGTCGAGGTGAGCGGCACCGGGTACGTGAAGGTGCAGGATCCCGCGCCGGGAACGGCGCTGCAGGACGCGGGCTCGATTCGACTCGCTCTGGAGCCGGTCGCGTGAAGAGCCGCGAGCGTACGACGATCGCCTCGCTCGTTGCGGCTTCCGCCGGCGAGGCGGAGCTCGTCCAGGGCGACGCTTCGAGCGCCATCCCGGCGGTACAGCTCGACTCGCGCACGGTGCACGAGGGGGATCTGTTCGTCGCGGTGCCGGGCGTCCGTGAGGACGGCACGGCGTACCTCGCCGCAGCGCGCGCTGCGGGCGCGGCGGCGTTCGCCGTCGAGAAGGATCGCGCGAAGGACGTCGCGCGAGCGCATCCCGACGTCGCCGTGGTCGCGTGCGCTTCCGCACGCCGATTCGCGGCGCTCGCGGCCGCCGAGGTCGCGGGTCGGCCGAGCGAGCGGCTCGTTCTGGTCGCGGTCACCGGCACGAGTGGAAAGACGACGACCGCGTGGCTCCTCGAGTCGATCTTCCAGGCGGCCGGTCACGCGGCGGGGCTCGTCGGCACGATCGAGTATCGCTTCGGCGGAACGAGCGAAGCGGCGCCGCTGACGACGCCGGACCCGATCGCTCTGCAGAATCTCCTGCGGCGCATGGTCGACGCGGGCGTCACGCACGTCGTGATGGAGGCGTCCTCGCACGCACTCGCCCTCGATCGCCTGCACGGGACCGCGATCGACGCCGGCGTCTACACGAACCTGACGCGCGACCATCTCGACTTCCACGCGGACCAGGCGAGCTACGCCGCGGCGAAGGCGCGTCTCTTCATGGAGCTCCTGCCGGCATCCGGCAAGGCGAGCTTCGCGGTCTTGAACGCCGTCGACCCGGAAACGCGCCGAGTGGCCGATCGTCTCACCGTTCCGAAGGTCACGTTCGGGCAGGGCGGCGACGTCCGCGCCGAGGACGTCGCGGCGAACCTCGACGGGCTGCGGGGAACGCTCGTCCTCGGCGGCGAGCGCGTCGGCTTCGCGAGCTCTCTGATCGGCGCGCCGCATCTCGAGAATGTCCTCGCCGCCGCAGCGACGGGCTGGCGCCTCGGAATTCCGACCGATCGCGTGGTCCGCGGCATCGCCGATTGCACGAGCGTGCCGGGCCGTCTCGAGGCGATTCGCGAAGGACAGCCCTTCGCGGTCCTGGTCGACTACGCGCACAAGCCGGACGCTCTCGAGCGTACGCTCACGAGCCTGCGCGAGCTCGCGAAGGAGAGATTGATCGTCGTGTTCGGCTGCGGCGGCGATCGCGACGCGGGAAAGCGTCCTCTGATGGGGAAGATCGCCGGCCGCCTCGCGGACGTGGTGATCCTCACCTCGGACAACCCGCGGACGGAAGAGCCGCTCAAGATCATCGAGGAGATCGAGTCGGGCGTGCGGGCCACGGCCTGCACGCGCGTCGCGCAAGAGGCGCTCGGGCAAAAGAGGGTAGGGGCGGAGTATGCGGTGGTGCCCGAGCGCCGCGCGGCGATCCAGCGGTCGATCGAGGTGGCTCGCGCGGGCGATCTCGTCGTGATCGCCGGCAAAGGACACGAGGACTATCAGATCGTCGGCACGAAGAAGATGCATCTCGACGATCGCGAGGAAGTGCGCCGTGCGCTCGCGGAGGCGGCCTGAAATGAGGTCGCGAGGCCGCGAGGGCGGTGCGACGACTCCGGCGGCGAACGCCGGAGCTGTGGTGGTGGGGTGGTGGTGGTGGTGGTGCGGAGTGGTTCCGCGGGGGAGCGGGTGCAGTGCGCCCGCCCCCTCCGGAGCCGCCGGAGCCCTTCGGAAGGGCGACGTGCCCTTCGCCGTGCGCGAGTGACCCTCCTTCGTGGTGTAAGGAGGGGCTGATGCTGTACCAGCTCCTCTACCCGCTCCACACCACGTACTCCGCGTTCAACGTCTTCCGGTACATCACGTTCCGGACGCTCCTCGCGGGGCTGACGGCGCTCGTGATTTCGCTGCTGCTCGGACCGACGATGATCCGCTGGCTCACCTCGATGAAGGTCGGGCAGCAGATCCGGAGCGACGGACCGGAGCGCCATCTCTCGAAAGCCGGCACACCGACGATGGGCGGCACGCTGATCCTCTTCTCGGGCGGCCTCGCGACGCTGCTCGTCGCGGATCTGAGCAATGCCTACATCTGGATCTCGCTCTTCGCGATCGCCTCCTTCGGAGCGATCGGGTTCATCGACGACTACCAGAAGCTCCGCGGCAAGAGCGCCGCCGGTCTTTCGGCCCGCGCGAAGCTCGGCTTGCAGGTGGTGTTCGGGCTCGTGATCGGCCTCCTTCTCGCTTCCCGGCCCGACTTCAGCACGACGCTCGACATCCCGCTCCTGAAGGACGTCCGTCCCGATCTCGGCTGGCTCTACCCGATCTTCGCGGCGCTCGTGATCGTCGGCGCCTCGAACGCGGTCAACTTGACGGATGGTCTCGACGGCCTCGCGATCGGCCCGGTCACGATCGCCGCGGGGACGATCGGCGTGTTCGCGTACGCGGCCGGGAACGCGCGCTTCGCCGAGTACCTGCAGATCCAGTACGTCCCGGGCTCGGGCGAGCTGATGGTCTTCTGTGGCGCGCTCGTCGCGGCGGGCCTCGGGTTCCTCTGGTTCAACGCGTACCCGGCGCAGATGTTCATGGGCGACGTCGGCTCGCTGCCGCTCGGCGCCGCCCTCGCCGTCGTCGCGCTCGCGAGCAAGCAGGCGCTCGTGCTGCCGATCCTCGGCGCCGTGTTCGTGATCGAGGCGCTCTCCGTGATCTTCCAGGTCCTCTCGTTCAAGATGCGGGGGAAGCGGATCCTCAAGATGGCGCCGATCCATCATCACTTCGAGCTGCTCGGCTGGCCCGAGCCGCTGATCATCGTGCGGGCGTGGATCATCGCCGTCGTCTGTGCGCTGCTCGCGCTCGCGACGCTGAAGCTGCGGTGAGAGGTGGGCATGCCGGCGTTCCGCTCCCGCGAGGGGCATCGAGCTCTCGTCCTCGGGCTGGGACGGACGGGAGTCGCCGTGCTTCGCCACCTGCGGCGCCAGGGAGCTTTCGCGCGCGGTGCGGACCGACGCGCGGATCTCCCGCTCCCAGCGGACTTGGAGGAGGCGGCGGACGTCGAGATCCGCGTCGGCGACGAGGACGCGACGCTGCTCGACGGCATCGACCTCGTCGTGCCGAGCCCCGGCGTGCCGGCGACGAGCCCGCTCCTGCGCGAGGCCGTTTCGCGCGGCATTCCCGTCGTGAGCGAGATCGAGCTCGCGGCGCGCTCGCTCGACGTCCCGCTCGTCGCCATCACGGGAACGAACGGCAAGAGCACGACGACCGAGCTCGTGGGCGCGATGCTCGCGCGCGCGGGGCGGCGCCCGTTCGTCGGCGGCAACCTGGGCACGCCGCTCGTCGATGCGGTGGACGGCGATTTCGACGTCGTCGTCGCGGAGGTCTCGAGCTTCCAGCTCGAGTGGGTCGAGAGCTTCCGGCCGAGCGTCGGCGTCTTCCTGAACGTCAGCGACGACCACCTCGACCGCCACGGCACGCTCGAGGCCTACGCCGCGCTGAAGGCGCGGCTCTTCGCGCGGCAGGGGCCGAGCGACTTCGCGATCCTGAACCGCGACGATCCGCTCGTCGCCGTCCTCGCGTCCGATCTCGCCGCACGCGTCGAGACGTTCGGGAGCTCACCAGGGAAGGGCTCCGGCGCGAGCCTCGTCGGGAACGAGATCGAGGTGCGGACCGGCGACACGACGTTCCGTTTGAGCCTTGCGCGCTCGTCTCTCCTCGGCGCGCACAACCGCGAGAACGTGATGGCTGCGGCGCTCGCCGCGCATGCCGCCGGAGCGGCGCCGAGCGCGCTGCAGGCGGCGCTCGACGACTTCCGGGCGCTGCCGCATCGCATGCAGGTCGTGCACGAGCGCGCGGGTGTCCGCTACGTCGACGACTCGAAGGGGACGAACGTCGGCGCGGTCGTCCGCTCGCTCGAAGGTCTTCCCGACGGCCGTACGGTGCTGATCGCGGGCGGACTGTCGAAGGGCGGCGACTTCTCGGTCGCGCGCGACGTCCTCGCGCGGAAGGCCCGCCGCATCGTGCTCTACGGACGCGCGCGCGACGAGCTCGAGCGGAGCTGGCGCGGCGCAGCCGAGATCGAGTCGCACGAAGACTTCGGCGAAGCGGTGCGCGCAGCCGCCGTCGCCGCGAGGAGCGGCGACCTCGTGCTGCTCTCACCCGCTTGCGCGAGCCAGGACCAGTTCCGCGACTACGCGGCGCGAGGCGATGCCTTCGCGACGATCGTGAGGACCCTGCCATGATCGCGACCCGCCACCACCGAGACGCCTGGACCCCGCCGCCGCCGACCACGTGGCCGCGCACGATCCCGCCTGGCCCGAGCGAGCTCGTGCAGCGCCCCGCGGGAAGCGCGAGCCGCCGCGTCGACGGGCTGCTGCTGGCGATGGCGGGTGCTCTCGCGGTCGGCGGGCTCCTGATGGTCTTCAACGCCGCGTTCTTCCTCGGCGAGGAGCGCTTCGGCGATCCGTACGCTCTCGCGACGCGGCAGGCGATCTTCCTCGTGATCGCGGTGGCCCTCGGAGCGCTCGTGTCGCGCGTTCCGGTCGCGATGCTGCGGCCGCTCGCGTATCCGGCGCTCGGCTTCGTGCTCGTGCTTCTGGCACTCGTCATCGTGCCGGGGATCGGTCAGGTGCGAAACGGAGCGCAGCGCTGGCTGCCGCTCGGGCCCGTGTCGTTCGAGCCGTCCGAGCTCCTGAAGCCCGCGTTCGTGCTCTTCCTCGCGCACACGCTCGCACGGAAGCGGGCCAGCATCACGAGCTTCTCGTTCGGCGTCTTGCCGCCGCTGATCATCGCGGGCGTGCCGATCGCGCTTCTCATGCAGCAGCCGGACTTCGGCGCCTCCGCCGTGATCGCGGTCGTGCTCGGGGCGATGCTCTTCGTCGCGGGAGCGCGTGCCGCGCATCTGCTCGGCCTCGCGGGCGTCGGCGGAGCGCTCGGCGCAGCGCTCGTGTTCTCGTCCGACTACCGCTGGTCGCGCGTGATGGCGTTCCTCGATCCCTGGGCGGACCAGCAGGGCAAGGGCTTCCAGCTCGTGCAGTCCCTGGTGGCGATGGGGAGCGGCGGCGTTGCGGGAGTCGGGCTCGGCGACGGGAAGCAGAAGCTCTTCTACCTGCCCGAGGGCCACACCGACTTCATCTTCGCCTTGATCGGAGAGGAGACGGGACTGATCGGCGGGCTCCTCGTCCTCGTCGCGTACGGCGTGCTCGCGATCCGCGGCTTCCGGCTCGCCGCGCGCGCGCCGGATCTGTTCTCCGCGTACCTGGCGTTCGGGCTGACCTTCACGATCGCGGCGCAGGCGGTGCTGAACCTCGCGGTGGTGATGGGCTGTCTCCCGACGAAGGGCATGCCGCTTCCGCTTCTCAGCTACGGCGGCTCCTCGCTCGTCGTGACGGTCGGCATGCTCGCGGTCCTGTTGAGCCTCTCGCGCGAGGTCCGCTGAGGAGGAGCGAGGCGCTGCGCGTGCTGATCGCAGGAGGCGGTACCGGCGGGCATCTCTTCCCGGGAATCGCCGTCGCGGACGAGATGGTCCGCCGTTTCGGCGCCGAGGTGCGCTTCGTCGGGAGCACGCACGGCATCGAGCGCACCGCGGTTCCGCGCGCCGGGTACGCGGTGGATCTGCTGTCGATCCGCGGGGTGATGGGGGAGGGGCTTCGCGGTCTCGCCCGCGCGGCGTGGCGCGTCCCGGAGAGCCTCTTCGCCGCGTGGTCGATCCTCGGCCGGTTTCGGCCGTCGCTCGTGATCGGCGTCGGTGGGTACGCGGCGTTCCCGGCGCTCGCCGTGGCGGCGATCCGGCACCGTCCGATCGTGCTCCTCGAGCAGAATGCCATCCCCGGGCTCGTCACGCGGCTCTTCGCGCCGTTCGCGCGCGCCGTCTGCGTCAGCTTCGCCGAGACCGCTTCGAGGATCGGCCCGCGCGCGCGCTTGACGGGCAATCCCGTTCGCTGGAAGCCGCGCGGCGTCTCGGCGCCGAGCGAGGGTCGGCTTCGGGTCCTCGTGTTCGGCGGGAGCGCCGGGGCGCACCGCTTGAACGAGATCGTGCCCGGCGCGCTCTCGCGTCTCGGCGGACCCGTGCAGGTGCTTCACCAGACCGGTGCGGCCGACCACGAGGCCGTGACCCGGCGCTATCGCGAGCTCGGAATCGAGGCGACCGTCGTGCCGTTCGTCGAGGACATGCGCGCTGCCTACGAAGCGTGCGACGTCGCGGTCTGCCGCGCCGGTGCGACCACGCTCGCCGAGCTGACGGCGATGGGCGTTCCCGCGATCCTCGTTCCCTATCCCTTCGCTGCCGCGGATCACCAGCGCACGAACGCCGAGGCGCTCGTGCGCGACGGCGCCGCGTGGCTGATCCTCGATCGCGAGCTCGACGAGGCGACGCTCGCGGCGCGACTCGAGGAAGCTCGCACGGATCCCGCAGGGCTCGCGGAGCGACGCCGGAGCGCGCTCGCTCTCGGCCGCGCCGACGCGATCGACCGCGTCGTCGACGTCTGTCTCGAAGCCGCGAAAGTGCCCGTCACGGCGAAGAACGTGGAAAGGGAGCCGTGAAACGAGTGCGCTTTGCCGCAGCGACCGCTAGAACAGCTACCGCCATGCGCGTACGGCATCGGATCCACTTCGTCGGCATCGGCGGCATCGGCATGAGCGGGATCGCCGAGGTCCTCCTGAACCTCGGCTACTCGGTTTCCGGCTCGGACCTCGGCAGGACCGAGACGACCGAGCGGCTCGCGAAGCTTGGCGCGCGCGTGTCCGTCGGCCACGACGCCGAGCGGATCACCTCCGACATCGACGCCGTCGTGACGTCGTCCGCGGTGAAGGCGTCGAATCCCGAGGTCGCGCGCGCGAAGGAGCTTCGCATCCCCGTGATCCCGCGCGCCGAGATGCTCGCCGAGCTGATGCGTATGAAGCACGGCATCGCGGTCGCGGGGACGCACGGCAAGACGACGACCACGTCGCTCCTCGCCGGCATCCTCTCCGAGGCCGGGCTCGACCCGACCGTCGTCATCGGCGGGAAGGTGCACTCGCTCGGCACGACGGCGCGGCTCGGCCAGGGCGAGACGATGGTCGCCGAGGCGGACGAGAGCGACGGCACGTTCCTGATGCTCTCGCCGACGATCGCGATCGTCACGAACATCGATCCGGAGCATCTCGACCACTACGGCACCGTCGAGCGCGCCGAGGACGCGTTCGTCGAGTTCGTGAACCGCGTCCCGTTCTACGGCCTCGCCGTGCTGTGCCTCGACAGCCCGCGCGTACGCGCTCTCCTGCCGCGCATCCGAAAGCGGTTCGTGACCTACGGCCTCTCGCCGGAAGCGGAGGTCAGCGCGCGCGACCTGCGGGTCGAGGGCTTCGCGACATCGTTCGTCGCGACCCGCGGCGGCGAGGACCTCGGCGAGGTGCGGATCGGCATGCCGGGCCGCCACGTCGCGCAGAACGCTCTCGCGACGATCGCGGCGGCGGCCGAGCTCGACGTCCCGTTCGCGGTGACGGCCCGGTCGCTGCGCTCGTTCGGCGGCATCCACCGCCGCTTCGAGGTGCGCGGCGAGCACGGCGGCGTCACGGTGATCGACGACTACGGCCATCATCCGGAAGAGATCCGCGCGACGCTCCGCGCGGCGCGCGAGGGCCTCGGCCGGCGGCTCGTCGCGGCGTTCCAGCCGCACCGCTTCACGCGGACGCGCGACCTGCACGACGACTTCCTGACCGCGTTTGACGACGCTTCGGTCGTTCTCGTCACGGAGGTCTACGCGGCCGGCGAGGAGCCGATCGACGGCGTGAGCGGCGAGAGCCTCGCGGGCGCGCTCGCGCGCCGCGGTCGCGCGGAGGTCGAGTTCACGCCGCGCTCGGAGCTCGGAGGTCGCGTCGCGGCGGCGGCGCGCGCGGGCGACGTCGTCCTGATGCTCGGCGCGGGCGACATCATCCGCGTCGGGGACCAAGTCCTCGAAGCCCTCCGGCGGAAGGATCCGCCCGCGGGCCGGGCGACCGGGTGAAGGCGGGAGCCGCGCGATGAATGCTCCGGCCCGCGAGAGCGAAGCGCGCCCGATCGACGATCTCGGCCCGGCCGGGCGCTTCTCGTCCGCGTGGAAGCGCGACGAGCCGCTCGCGCGGCACACGTCGATGCGCGTCGGCAGCCCGGCCGATCTCTTCTGCGAGGTCGCGTCCGACGAGGAGCTCGGCGCCTGGATCGCATGGGGGCGCGAGCGCGCGATGCCGGTGTTTCTCCTCGGCGGCGGCACGAACCTGATCGTCGGCGACCGTGGGATCCGCGGGCTCGTGCTGAAGCTCGGACGCCGGTTCGTCCGGACGGAGTGGACCATCGAAGGAGACGACGCTCGCGTCGTCGTC
>Ga0194131_10005984_pt1 | contig 17162 bp, 16 predicted proteins | sample TA2KigO120mmetaG_FD_148631 | JGI IMG/M metagenome (GOLD analysis project Ga0194131, IMG submission 148631) | Freshwater microbial communities from Lake Tanganyika, Tanzania - TA2015053 Kigoma Offshore 120m | ecosystem: Environmental > Aquatic > Freshwater > Lake | place: Tanzania: Lake... | reverse complement strand
GCCATAGCTGTAGGTCAGGTCGACCTTGCTCAGATCGCAGCCCGGGCACGAGCCGCTTGACTGGAAGCGCGCCAGATCGGCCGCATCGAACGCCATTGTCGGTGACGCGCCAAGAAAGAGGATCGCGGCCAACGAGGATGCGCGGATCATGTCGCTTCCGCCCCTTCGGTTGTTTTTGCCATCAGCGCAAGGTCGCCGCCGATCGCGGCCGTATTCTCCGACAATGTTGTCTCGCGCGCAAAGCGGTGAAGGTAGTAGGGCAAGCCGGCCTTGGGGCCGGTACCCGAGAGGCCGGAGCCGCCAAAGGGCTGCACGCCGACGACCGCGCCGATCATGCTGCGATTGACGTAGATATTGCCGGCCGGAAGCGCATCGGCGACATGGCGTTGAAATGCGGTAATCCGACTGTGAATGCCGAGCGTCAGGGCGTAGCCGGTTGCCCGTATGCGTGCAAGCACGGCATCGAGCTCATCGGCGTCATAGCGCACGATCGGCAGAATCGGGCCGAAGATCTCTCTGGTCGGCGCGTCATCCGGCGCAACCTCGATGGCGACCGGCGCAACGTACCAACCGCGCTTGAGCGCGGGCGAGACAGGCGCACGTCCGATCGATTGCCCGCGCGAGAGCATTGCGTCAGCCTCTTGAGCCAACATGCGCATGGCGTCGTCATCGATGACGGGACCGACGTCGGTCGCCGGGTCGGCGGGGTCGCCAAGCTCGAGCTCGGCCAGTGCGCCCGCGAGTTTTTCTTCAACCGCGTCGGCGATCTCGCGCTGCAGATAGAGGACACGGAGTGCGGAGCAGCGCTGGCCCGCGCTGTTGAAGGCCGAGATTGTCACATCACGCGTGACCTGTTCGACAAGCGCCGAGCTGTCGACGATCATCGCATTGATGCCGCCGGTCTCGGCGATGAAGGGCACAATCGGTCGCTCCACCTGGCCGAGCGCGCGCTGAATCAGCTTGGCGGTCTCGGTCGAGCCGGTGAACGCCACGCCGGCGATGCGCGGATCGCCGACCAGCGCAGCCCCTACCGTCGCGCCTTCACCGCAAATCAGTGCGAGCGCGTCGCGTGGCACGCCGGCATCGTGCATCAAGGCGACCGCGCGCGCGGCAGTCAGCGGCGTCTGCTCGGCCGGCTTGGCGATAACGGTGTTGCCTGCGGCCAGCGCTGCGGCAACCTGGCCGGTGAAGATGGCGAGCGGAAAGTTCCACGGGCTGATGCAGGCAAACACGCCGCGACCCCCGAGCGTGATGGTGTTGCGCTCGCCGGTCGGGCCCGGAAGGCGCATCGGTCCGGAGAACTCGGTCCGCGCGCGTGCCGCGTAGTAGCGCAAAAAGTCAATCGCCTCGCGCATCTCGGCCAGCGCATCGGGCAAGGTGCGGCCGCCTTCGCGCACGATGACGGAAATCAGGGCGACGCGCTCGCGCTCAAACAGATCAGATGCGGTCTCCAGGATCGTCGCACGCTCGATGGCAGTTCGGCGCGACCACGCAACAAATGCGGCGTCAGCATGCGCCACGGCGTCGGCCACATCGGCCACGTCATTCTCGACGACTGAGTCGAGCGGCACATCGTGGTCGGCGGGCTCACGTCGCGCCGATGACTGTGGGACGGCCGCGCGGTCCGCCTTGATGCGTGCGACCAGCGCGTCCAACACGGCGCGATCGCTGAGGTCGAGCCCGGTCGAGTTCACGCGATCAGGAAACAGAAGAGCCGGCCTCGGCACCGGACGCCCGCTGGCGGTCAGCAGGCGATCGGGATCGGTGACGATGCGCTCGAGTGGCAGCGATTCATCGACCACCTGATGAACGAACGACGTGTTGGCGCCATTCTCGAGCAGCCGCCGCACCAGATAGGGCAGGAGCTCGTCATGCGCGCCGACCGGCGCGTAGACTCGCACCCGATGGTCGGGCGCCAGGCGCTCGGCGATCAGCTCGTAGAGCACATCACCCATGCCGTGGAGCTTTTGGAACTCGTAGCGTCGCTCGCTGCTCGCCATTGCCAGCACCTCGAGCACGGTGCGCGGATTGTGCGTGGCGAATTGACCGTAGAGCCGGTCGGACGCTTTCAGGATACGTGCGGCGGCGGCTCGATAGGACAGGTCGGTCACGGGCTTTCTTGTGAACACCGGATAGTCGGAGAGGCCGCGTTCCTGCGCCGACTTAATCTCGCTGTCCCAATAGGCGCCCTTGACCAGCCGAACCATGAAGCGACGTCGGGTGTCACGTGCAAGATCATCGAGCCAATCGATCGTCGCGACCGCACGCTTCTGATAGGCCTGCACCGCGAGGCCGAGGCCATCCCAATCGTCGAGCGCAGGGTCGCGCGCGAGCCGCTCCAGCAGGTCGAGCGAAAGGACCAGGCGGTCGGCTTCTTCGGCATCAATCGTGAACGAAAGCGCCGCCTCGCGTGCGGAGCGCGCAAGCGAGGCGAGTGTCGGCAGCAGCTCCTTCATCACGCGCGCGCGTTGCGCCTCTTCGTAACGCGGATGCAGCGCCGAGAGCTTGATCGAGATGCCGTCATTCTCCGCGGGCCGATCACCGCGTCGTGTGGTAGCCAATGCCGCGATGGCTTGCGCATAGGATTCGGCGAAGCGGTCGGCGTCAGCGGCCGAGAGGGCCGCCTCGCCCAGCATATCGAAGGAAAAGCGATGGTGCGCCGGCTGATCAGAGACGCGCCGAAGCGCGGCTTCGATGGATTCACCGAAAACGAATTGCTGGCCCATCAGGCGGAGCGCCGTCCGGATCGCCTGGCGCGCCACGGGCTGGCCGATGCGCCCAAGCACGCGCCTGAACATGTTGAGCGCGTTCGTCGGGTTTGTCTCACCCCACTCGAGCAGACGACCCGTCAGTGCCAGGCCCCAAGTTGAGGCATTGACCATGAGCGAGGCGGAACGCCCGAGCCGGTCGTCCCAGTCGAGATCGCCGAGCTTGTCGTCGAGCAGCGCGTCGATCGTCGCCGTGTCGGGTATACGCAACAGCGCCTCCGCCAGGCACATCAGCGCAACGCCTTCCTCGCTCGACAGACGGTATTCGGCGAGAAAGGTCTCGACGCCGAGGCGCTTCGGCATCAGCTCTCGAATCTGCGCGGAAAGGGCGAACGCGTCGCGTTCGACGCGCTCCAATGCGTCGGTGTCGAGCGCGAAAGCCGATTTCAAGGCGGCAAGGCAAGTGTCCTCGCCGGCAAGCTTGAGGTTGCCAAGGCGAATCGCAGCGGATTCGGGTGCGCTCATGGCACAAGAGTAATCTAGAATTTCCTCGCCTTGCAGTGTGCCATACGAACGGGTGATTGCGGTTCGCGCCCGACTGCCGAAGAATGAACCGGCTGCAGGTGTTTGTCAGGGAGAACGACCGTGAAGGGTACGCTCACGCTTGATCGCATCGGCTACACCATGCCGGCGGATGCGCCGGCCTTCGCCACGCCGCCCTACTACTATAAGAACATCCAGGCGATCGCGGTGGCGTTCGAGACCGATCCGAAGGAGGCGGCCGCCGCGCTGCCGGCACCGCTTACTCTAAAGGAGCCGGCGACGGCGGCGCTCTCGTTCTACGATTATCCGTGGTCGACGCTCGGGCCCTACAAGGAGGCCATCCTTGCGCTGATGTGCGAGTATCAAGGCCGCACCATGGCCTATATCCAGCAGATCATGGTCGACACCGAGCCGCCGATGCTGGCCGGCCGCGAGATCTGGGGTTTTCCGAAGAAGCTCGCGACCATCACCTATCAGGTCGAGCGCGACATGCTGTTCGGCACCATGGAACGGCCGAAGGGCATCAGGCTCGCAAGCGCGATCGTGCGGCCCGAGCGCCCCGCGGGTCCCGATGTTCGCCCGATCGCCAACGCGGTCAGCCTGCGCATCATTCCGGTGTGCGACCCCGACGCGAAGAAGCCACTCTGTGCCGAGATCGTGGAAACCAACGTGCAAATCACCATGCGCGATGCGTGGGAAGGCACGGGCTCGGTGGCGTTCGCCGAACATTCCGCGCTCGATCCGTGGGATCGTTTTCCGGTCCGGCGAATCACCAAGGCGGTACACATGACCTACGACATGGTGTTGCCGGTCGGTCGCGTGATCGAGCGGCTTTAGGGCAGAGCGCGGGTGTGAAAACGCGTTGACACCCCATGGGCGGTCCATCATCGTGCTATACGATTTTGTAGGACAATGTAATCGCCCGTCGCTCGCCGGGGGAGGTCCGGGGCAGCGACGGTGGAGGCATGAACGCGGCGGTCGAGCCGGTTCAAGCCGCGCGGAACGGAGCCGCGAAAAGCGGCTGCAAGTCGGGCGCTGAATACGAGGCTGGCGTGTCGTATCAGCGTGGCAGGAGAGGCAACCGGAACCTAGGGAGGTCTGCATGAGAGGTTCGGTGAAGAAGGCATTTGTCGGTGCGGCCGTGGCCGCTGGGCTCGCTGTCGGCGGCTCGGCGGCGCAGGCCGAGGATGTGTTCAAGTTCGGCGGCGTGTTCACGCTGTCCGGCCCCGCGTCGTTCCTCGGCCTGTTCGAGGAAGCCGCGGTCAGGCTGGCAGTCGAGCAGTTCATGAAGGGCGACTGCATCGTCGAGGCCATTCCGGCGCAGCCCTGCGAGGGCGGCGGCCTCAAGATCGGCGACAAGAAGATCCCGATCGAGTGGAAGGCCTATGACGACGTATCCGAAGACAAGAAGTCGATCGACGCGGTGACCCGCCTCGTCGAGCAGGATGGCGCGCGCGCCATCTGGGGTCCACGCATGAACTCGGCGGTGCTCTCGGCCGCCTCGATCCTCGATCCGCAGAGCATCATCAGCATCTGCGCGATCTGCTCGAGCCCGGCGATGACGGTCGGCCGCAAATGGGGCCACGACATCACCGACACCGGCGTGATCGAGAAGCACGCCATCTCGAAGTTCATCAGCGAATCGCCGGAGAGGCTCAAGGAGCACGGCATCGATCCGAAGATCTTCGAGGGCCGCAAGAAGACCGGCTTCATCGGCCGCAACGAGCTCTACACCGTGCACGGCTCGATCGGTTGGGAAGAGGGCCTGAAGCAGTGGGGCGGCAAGTACAGCTACAGCGACGCTGACAAGGTGCTCTTCCCGCAGGGCACGACCGACTTCGCGCCGTTCGTGGCCAAGCTCGCCGAGCAGAAGCCCGACATCGTGATGATGGACTCCTACATCGTTCCCGACATGCTCGCGATCATGAAGGAGATGAAGAAGCAGGGCCTCGATTTCGAGACCGGCAAGATCGTTCTTCTCGGCAATGACGTGCTGATGCTCCAGTTCCTCGTCGACCTGGCGAAGAAGGAAGGCATCAACATGTCGTCGGGCTATGTCTGGGGCTGGCAGGAGCACAATCCGGCGCAGGACCCGGCGACGCTCGCCCGCGTCGAGAAGTACGTCAAAATCTACAACGAGAAATATGGCTCGACCGAGGTCGGCAATTCGAGCCCATTCGATCGCGGCGCCTATGACGCGGCGATCTGGTTCCTCTATGGCGTTCAGGCGGCCGGCACGATCACCGACAATGCGGCGATCGTGAAAGCGTGGCGCAGCCTGAAGATCAACGGACTGCGTGGCCCCGAGAACCAGTTCTTCGTACGGCCCGACACAGGCGAGGTGACCGGCCAGCTGATGGCGACCGAGTACATCATCGGCGTCAAGGACGACAAGGTATTCTACACTGGCATCAACTATCGCGACGATCTGTTCTTCGGCCCCTATGTCTATGGCGACAAGCTGCCGAAGTGACCGCTTGAGCTTGACTTGCGTCGTTTAGGCTTGGATTGACGGGGCGGCGCTCCATCGCGTATGGGGCGCCGCCCGTTCCCGGGTCATTCTCCGGATTGCCGATCAAACGCGCGGCCGAGTGCCGGGTTTCCGACAGCTGAGGGTCTCGACCGTTGAGCGCCTTTGCCCAGCAACTGATCTACGGCACGTCCTATGGCATGAACCTCGCGGTTGCGGCCGCGGGGCTCGCGCTGCTCTTCGGCGTCTATCGCGTTATCAATCTCGCCCATGGCCAGCTGATCATGTTTGGCGGTTACATCGCCTATGTGGTCACCACGGGCCTGGGATTGCATTTCTTCGTCGGATTCGCCGCCGCGATGGTCGCCATGGGCGTCGCCGGCGTCATCCTCGAAATCAGCGTCTTTCGCATCCTGCAGCGTCGCCCGGCGACTGACCAGCTGCTCGCCTCGCTCGGCGTCTACATGATGATCGGCATTCTGGCGCTCCGCATCTGGGGCGACTTCGAAGCGCGACCGATCAACATGCCGGGCGAGGAGGGTGCAATTCTCCTCGGCAAGGATATCCGCATCGACTTTGCGCGTATCGTGACCATCGCGATCACGATCGCGGTCTTTGCGGTGCTCTATTTCGTGGTCTACCGCACGCACCTCGGGCGCACCATGCGGGCGACCGCGCAGGGCCCGGAGACGGCGACGCTAATGGGCATCCGAAAGCGCGAGGTTGCGGCTCTCGTGTTCTTCATTGCCGGCGCGCTCGGCGGTGCCGCAGGTGCCATGTTGGGCGGCCTCTTCAATGTGCGCCCGGACATGGGCTTTCAGCCGCTCCTGATGGCGCTCATCATTATCATCTTCGGCGGCATGGGCAGTCTGATCGGCGCCATCATTGCCGGCCTTGTGCTCGGCATTCTCTATAACCTAACGGTCTTCTATGTGGGCTCGAAGCTCGGCGATCTGGTGCCGTTCGCCGTCCTGCTGATTATTCTGATGGTGCGGCCGCAGGGCCTGTTCGGCCTGCCGGGCAGGCGTGCGTGATGATCGAGAGCCTGCTGCCCACCCGCAGCGCGCGCGCCATTGTCGGATGGTCGATCGTTGCCGCCATCCTCGTGCTGCTCTGGGTGCTGGTCGACAACAACTACTACCTCCGCCTGCTGATCAGCGCGGGGATCGCAATGATCGGCGTGATCCCCTTTGGCCTTCTGATGGGCCACATGGGCTATATGGCGATGGGCCAGGGCGGCTTCATCGGCGTCGGCGCCTATGTGGTGGGCTGCCTCACGGTGCAGCGCTTCGAGATCGACATCTGGGCGGCCCTGCCGATCGCCATTATGGTCGTGGGCGCGCTGGCCTACGCCTTTTCCTTCGCGCTGTTTCGGTTGCGCGGCTACCACTTCTCGATCGGGACGCTCGCGCTCGGCCAGCTCCTCTATCTGGCCTTTGATAGCTGGGAGTGGGCGACGGGCGGGCCGCACGGCACGAGCGGCATCCCGCGTCCCGCGATCGGCGAATTCGTGTTCGCCACCAATTCGCGCTTCCTGATTATCGTTTCGGTCTTCGTCTTTCTCGCGGGCTTCACCTCCTGGTGGCTGGCACGCGGCCATGTCGGCCGGGCGCTCAATGCCATCCGTCAGGATGAGGACCTCGCCGGCGCGCGCGGCCTCGATGTGCTGCGCTACAAACAGCTCATCTTCACGTTCGCGGCGGTCTGGGCCGGCCTCGCGGGCGGGCTCTATGGCTCGATGCAGATTTCGATCGACCCGAGCTCGTTCACGATCTGGGGCTCATTCCAGTACGTGATCTATGTGATCATTGGCGGTGCCGGCACGCTGCTGGGCCCGGTCATCGGGGTCATTTTCATTACCGTCCTGGATCAGCTGATCGCCGATGTCGGCGTCTGGAATCAGATGATCCTCGGTGCGCTGATTGTGATCACCGTGCTCTTCTTCCGCGGCGGCCTGTGGGGCGGCATCCGCATGCTGTGGGCGCTGGCGCTCAAAAATCGGAGCGCAGATCGCTCAGCTGTGTCGACCCAGGCGGGCGCCGCCGAGTAGCGCCATGGATCCGATTCTCGAAATCCGCGATCTCTCCAAGCGCTTTGGCGGCGTCGAGGCCGTCAAGGCGGTCTCCTTCGACGTGCCGCGCGGCAGCCTGGTCGGCCTGATCGGGCCCAATGGCGCGGGCAAGACCACCTTCGTCAATCTGGTCAGCAAGCACGAGAGCCCGGACACAGGCTCGGTGCTGCTCGACAAGCGCCCGATTCATCGGCTGCCCTCGTTCAAGGTGGCGCGCACCGGCCTCGCGCGCACCTATCAGAAGAACCGCCTTTTTTTCGAGGAATCGGTGAGCGAGAACATCCGCACGGCCATGATCTGGGGCGGCGCGGCCAAGCACCAGGACCTTTCCTATCCCGGCCTCAAGGGCAAGGAGGAGGAGCGCACGGCCGAGCTTATGGAGTTCTTTGCGCTCACCGCCCAACGCGATGCGCTGCCGAGCGGCCTCAGCCACCTGCATCGCCGTCGCGCCGAAGTCGCGCAGGCGCTCGCGCTCGCGCCCAAGCTCCTGATGCTGGATGAGCCATTCGCAGGCTTCAGCCGTGAAGAGGCCTTCGATCTGATCGATCACCTGAAGGTCTGTCAGAAGGGCGGGCTTACCATGTTGCTGATTGACCACAACATGGAGGTCATGCTCGAGGTCTGCGAGTATCTGTTCGTCATGCACCATGGCGCGTTGCTTGCCTCGGGCACATCGGCCGAGGTGCGGGCCAACCCCGAGGTCATCAACGTGTATCTCGGCGCGGAGACCTGATCGTGCTCGAGATCAGGAACCTCGTGCTGGCCTATGGCGTGAACCGCGTGGTGCGCGATGTCAGCTTTGCGGTACAGCCGGGGGAGGTGTTCGCGCTGCTCGGGCCGAATGGTGCGGGCAAGACCTCGATCTTGCGCGCGGTCAGCGGCCTTGTGCCCGCGGTGTCAGGCGACATCCTGTTCCAGGGCAAGTCGCTGCTGAAGCGAAAGCCTCACGACATTGTGCTCGGCGGCATCGCCCACGTGCCCGAAGGCCGTCAGATTTTTCCAGAAATGAGCGTGCACGACAATCTGCTGGTCGGCGCTACCGTGCACATCCACAAGCGTGAGCGGGTGCGCGAGCTCGAGGCTCGATGCCTCAGCCTCTTTCCGATCATCAAGGAACGTGCGCGTCAGGCGGGCGGCACGCTCTCGGGCGGCGAGCAGCAGCAGCTGACGATCGCGCGCGGCCTGATGGCGGACCCCAAGCTCCTGATCGTCGATGAGCCGACGCTCGGCCTCGCGCCCGCCATCATCAACGTGGTCGCCGACTCATTCCGCAAGCTTCGCGAGCTCGGCCTCACCATCGTCGTAGCCGAGCAGAACGCCGACTTTGCGCTCAAGGTCGCGGATCACGGCGTCGTGCTCGCGAGCGGCGAGATCACCTATGCCGGCACGGTGAAGCAGCTCAGTGATCGCGAGATTTTGCGCAAGGCCTATATGGGCGCCTAGCGCTCGCACGTCTTCGCGCCGCCTGCCATTGACGTCATGCCTCCGAGATCAAAGATGGTAGCGACACAAACCTCGGCCGCGGAGTCGCCATGAGTGTTGCCATCTCAAACCATCCGGCATCGAACGGGGCCGGCCGTTCAGTCGTGAAAACCGTGCGCGGCATGGCGGCGAGCGACGGGGCGGGTGTCAGGCTCAGCCGCGTGATCGGCCAGCCCGCGCTGCCTGATCTCGATCCCTTCCTGATGCTGGATGAATTTCGCTCGGATGACGCGAAGGACTACATCGCGGGCTTTCCCGACCACCCGCATCGCGGTTTCGAGACGGTGACCTACATGCTCGCCGGGCGTATGCGTCACGGCGACAATCAGGGCAACACCGGTCTTCTGCGCGCCGGCAGCGCACAGTGGATGACGGCCGGGCGTGGCATCGTGCATTCCGAGATGCCGGAGCAGGAGAACGGCCTCATGTGGGGCTTCCAGCTCTGGGTCAATCTGCCGGCGCGTCTCAAAATGACGGCGCCGCGCTATCAGGATATCGAGCCCGAGGCGATTCCAACCGTGGCGTTGGGAAACGGCGCAACGGTTCGTGTGGTTGCCGGGCGCGTTGGCGACACGTCGGGACCGGTCAGCGGCGTCGTTACCGAGCCGATTTATCTCGACTTTGCGCTGTCGGCCGGCGGCGAGATCTCGCAGGCGCTGCCGAGCAGTCACAACGCGTTCCTTTATGTCTATGACGGCGCTGCGCGGGTCGGTTCGAGCCGTCTGGAGCGGGGCACGCTCGGCGTGCTCGGGCCGGGTGAGCGTGTCGAGGTGGCGGCAGAGGCGGACAAGCCCGCGCGCTTCATTCTGGTTGCCGGCAAGCCGATCGGCGAGCCGGTCGTGAAGTACGGCCCGTTCGTCATGAACACCGAGAGCGAGATCCGCCAGGCGATCACGGATTTCCGCGCCGGGCGATTCTAGCCGGGGCATTCCGCAAGTTCTTCCTTGATCGACGGCGCAGCCCCCGGCAGGGTTCGGCGCGAAGGGCCGCGCTGCGCGCGTGGTCGAACCGGTCAAGGAGATGCCGCGTGAAGTTCGGTCTGTTGTTCGCCTATCAGGTGCCGCCCACGAGCGGCATTGCCTGGCACGAGCCCTATCAGGACATGCTGAGCTGCCTGCCGCGGGCGGAAGAGCTCGGCTATGTCTCCGCCTTTCAGGCGTCCCATCATGTGCAGAAGGATGGCTTCTGCCCGTCACCCTTGGTCGCCATGGCGGGTGCCGCGGCCGTGACCAAGACCATGCGCATCGGGACGAGCGTTCTCCTGGTGGCGTTGTATGCGCCATTGAAGCTCGCCGAGGATGTCGCGGTGCTCGACAACCTGTCGCGCGGGCGCTTCGTGTTCGGTATCGCGCCCGGCTATGTGACCAAGGAATTCGCGGCCCATGGCGTGCCGCGCGACGAGCGGGGCCCGCGCTTCGAGGAGGCGATCGACCTGATGGTCAAGGCCTGGACCTCGGACACGTTCTCGTTCGATGGCCGCTTCTTCAAGATCCCCGAGGCCCAGCTCACGCCGAAGCCGGTGCAGAGGCCACATCCGCCGATCTGGTACGGCGTTTCCCATCCGGCGGCACTGAAGCGCGCGGCCAAGCGACGCTTCGTGCAGATCATGTCGCCGCGCCACGGCATCGCCGAGCTGAAGGAGCATTATTCGACCTACGAGAACGCGGCGAGGGCCGAGGGCTTCAAGATCCCTGAGCGCCCGATCATTCGCCAGGTGTTCGTTGCAGAGACCACCGAGAAGGCCGAGGCGCTCGCCGCACCCGCCGTGAATTATCTCTATCGCGAGCTCTATGGCGCGGCTTCAGCGGCCGGCGATCGCGTGTTGCGCACCGACACCGGCCAGGTCATCGCCAATAGCGGCGATGTCGAGTTCGAGAACTTCAAGGCCCGCTACATCATCGGCAATCCCGATTTCGCGATCCGCCAGATCAAGGAGTATGAGCGCGAGCTCAACCCAAGCGAGATGATCTGCTGGATGCACATGCCGGGCATTCGTGGGGCGGACGCGATGCGTTCGGTCGAGCTGTTCGCCAAAGAGGTCATGCCGGTGTTCCGCTGACCCGGGTCGGACGGCTTCCGCCCGTCCCAACCGCGTCAATCCGGATGCGCGCCCCCAGCCATTGACCTATGATCGCATCGGCCGCACGGCGCGGTTTGGCGAGCAGGGAACCCGGCCCATGGCGATGATCGGCGAGTGCCTCGAGTTTCTGGACAAGCGCTTCTATGCGTTGACCGTGCCGACCGCGGTGCTGGAGCGGCTCCATGATGGCTGCCGTTGGGCCGAGGGGCCGGTCTGGTTCGCCGATGCCGGTTTCCTCGCCTGGAGCGACATTCCCAACAACCGCATGCTGCGCTGGGTGCCGGAGCAAGGTGTCGGCGTGTTCCGTGCGAGCGCCAATTACGCGAACGGCAATACGCGGGATCGCGAAGGCCGGCTCGTCACCTGCGAGCATGGCGGTCGGCGCGTAACGCGCACCGAGGCCGACGGGCGCATCACCGTGCTCGCTGATCGATACCAGGGCAAGCCGCTCAACTCACCGAACGACGTGGTCGTGAAATCGGACGGCACGGTGTGGTTCACTGACCCTGACTACGGCATTATGAGCGACTATGAGGGCTACAAGGCGCCGCGCGAGCAGGATGGCTGCTTCGTCTATCGCCTCGATCCGAAGACCGGCAAGCTCGACGTCGTGGTGGACGATTTCGTCAAGCCGAACGGCCTCGCCTTTTCACCCGACGAGAAGATCCTCTACGTCGCGGATTCGGGCGTGACGCACGACCCGAACGGGCCACATCACATTCGTGCCTTTGACGTGGCGGACGGCAAGCGGCTGAAAAAGGGCCGTGTGTTCGCCGAGGTCAACCCCGGCTTTCCGGACGGGTTCCGCCTCGATGTCGAGGGCAATGTGTGGACCAGCTCCGGCTCGGGCATTCAGTGCTATGCGCCCGATGGCACGCATCTCGGCCGCATCAAGGTGCCCGAGGCCTGCGCCAATCTCACGTTCGGCGGTGAGCGCCGGAACCGGCTCTTCATCACCGCAACATCATCGCTCTACTCCGTCTTCGTCGGGGTCAAGGGGGCGCAGACACCATGAACACCGCCGCGCGACAGCCGGCCGGCCGGGCTCAGGCCTCGGTCGCCGCCGCCATCCGCCTGCATGCAGCCGACAATGTCGTGGTCGCCGGCCGCGCGCTCTCGATCGGAACCGTGCTCGAGGGCGAGAACATCACCTGCCGCAATGAGATCGCCTCGGGCCACAAGATCGCTGCAGCCGCCATCACCAAGGGCGAGCTGGTGCGCAAATACAACCAGGTCATCGGCGTCGCGAGCGCGCCGATCGCACCGGGCGAGCACGTTCACACGCACAACTGCGTCATGGCGAGCTTCGAGCGCGACTACGCCTTCGGCACCGAGGCGCGCCCGACCGAGTTCGTGCCGGCAGCCGAGCGCGCGACCTTCATGGGCTTTGCCCGACCTGACGGTCGCGTCGGCACGCGTAATTACGTCGCGGTGATGACCACGGTCAATTGCTCGGCCACGGTCGCGCGCATGATCGCCAAGGCCTTCGACGGCGATGCGCTCCGCGCCTTTCCCAATATCGATGGCGTGGTCGCCTTCACCCACGGCACCGGCTGCGGCATGGGCACGACGGGCGAGGGTTTCGATCAGCTCCAGCGCATCATGTGGGGCTATATGCGTCAGCCCAATATCGGCGGCGTGCTCATCGTCGGCCTGGGTTGCGAGGCGAATCAGATTCGCTTCCTGCTGGATATGTACGGGCTGAAGGAAGGGCCGACCTTCCAATTTTACAACATTCAGGATGCCGGCGGCACGCGCGCGGCGGTTGAGCGCGGCATCGAGCATGTCCGCGCGATGTTGCCCCACACCAATGCGATCAGCCGCACAAGCGTCTCGGCCGAGCATCTGATGCTCGCGCTCCAGTGCGGCGGGTCGGATGGTTATTCCGGCATCACGGCCAACCCCTCGCTCGGTGCGGCGGCCGATCTCCTGGTGCGTCATGGCGGCTCGGTGCTGCTCTCCGAAACCCCCGAGATCTACGGCGCCGAACACCTGTTGACGCGGCGGGCGGCGAGCCCGGCGGTGGGCGAGGCGCTGATCGCGCGCATCCGCTGGTGGGAGGACTACACCGCTCGCAATGGCGGCGAGATGAACAACAACCCCACCCCTGGCAATCGCGCCGGCGGGCTGACCACCATCCTCGAGAAGTCGCTCGGGGCGGCGGCCAAGGGCGGCACGACCAATCTCGTCGATGTCTGCCTCTATGGCGCGCCGCCCAAGGCCAAGGGCTTCGTGTTCATGGATTCGCCGGGCTATGACCCGGTCTCTATAACGGGTCAAGTCGCGACCGGCGCCACCATCGTCTGTTTCACCACCGGGCGCGGCTCGGTCTATGGCTGCAAGCCGTCACCGAGCCTCAAGCTCGCCACCAACACGCCGATGTACGAGCGCATGTCCGAGGACATGGACATCAATTGCGGCGAAGTCCTGAGCCATGGTGTGCCGGTCGCCGAGATGGGGGAGCGCATCTTCAAGCGGATCTTGGCGGTTGCTTCGGGTGAGCGCTCGAAGAGCGAGGCGCTGGGCTTCGGGGACAACGAGTTCAATCCTTGGGTGCTTGGCGCCGTGATGTAGCATCGCAAGAACTTCGGCCAGGGAGGGCGCGATGGACTTGATCCTCTCGAATGCGACCGTCGTCACCGCGCATGAAACCTATCAGGCCGATCTCGGCATTGAAGGCGGGAAGATCAAGCAGATCGACCGGGGCCTCGGCCTCGGCCCCGCAGGCCGTACAATCGATGTCGGTGGCAAGCTCGTCATGCCGGGCGGCGTTGATGTGCACACACACGCAGAGTTCAAGCTGCTCGGCCAGGAGACGGTCGACGACTTCTACTCATCTGTCCCCCGTCATCAACCGAGAGACAGATTGAGGGGATAGGCTAAAGGAGGAATTCTGGCTCATCGGAGCCCACCAAGGAGCGCAGATGAGACAGAATTCCGGGCCGTCGGAGACGGCCGAACAGCACGTGAAGGAGATCCGCCGTGCGACACGCAAGCGGCATTCGGCGGAGGACAAGATCCGGATTGTTCTTTCCGGTTTGCGGGGCGAGTACTCGATCGCTGAGCTGTGTCGGCGCGAAGGGATCGCGCAGAGCCTGTACTACAGCTGGTCGAAGGAATTCCTGGAGGCGGGCAAGAAGCGCCTGGCCGGTGATACCGAGCGCCAGGCGTCGTCTGGCGAAGTGAAGGACCTGCGTCGGGAGGCGAGCGAGCTGAAAGAGCTCGTCGCCGATCTGAGCCTCGAGAACCGGCTGCTCAAAAAAAGCATGACCGGGGATGGGGGAGACGGGGCATGAGATACGCCGCCTCGGAAAAGCTGGAGATCATCCGCCTGGTCGATCAGTCGCCGCTGCCGGTCAAGCACACGCTGGAAAAGCTCGGGGTCTCGCGGCCGGCCTTCTATCGCTGGTACGACCTCTATCGCCGGTTTGGCGAGCAGCGTCTCGAGGACCGGCGTTCGGGCCCGAGCCGGTCATGGAACCGGATCCCGGATGACGTGCGCGACCGGCTCATCAAGCTGGCCCTCGAGGAGCCGACGCTCTCGCCCCGGGAACTGGCCGTTCACTTCACGGACCGTGAGCGCTACTTCGTCTCGGAAGCCTCGGCCTACCGGCTGCTCAGGGCACACGGCCTGATCGCCAGCCCGGCCTACATCGTGGTGAAGGCGGCCGAGGCGTTCAATGACAAGACGACCGCCCCGAACCAGCTCTGGCAGACCGACTTCACCTATCTCAAGGTGATCGGCTGGGGCTGGTTCTACCTCTCGACGATCCTGGACGACTTCTCGCGTTACATCATCGCCTGGAAGCTGTGCACGACGATGCGGGCGAGCGACGTGACCGAGACGCTGCAGATGGCGCTCGACGCATCAGGGATCGAGACGGCGAAGGTGGTCCATCGGCCGCGGCTTCTGTCGGACAACGGCGCAAGTTACATCGCCGGCGATCTGGCCGAGTGGCTCGAGGAGCGAGGCATCGGTCACGTCCGTGGCGCACCCAATCACCCCCAGACGCAGGGCAAGGCATGTCCTCGGGCCCCGACCCGAGGGTCGAGCGCTGGCATCAGACGATGAAGAACCGCATCCTGCTCGAGAACTACCACCTGCCGGGCGACCTCGAGGCCAAGATCGACGCCTTCGTCGCCTATTACAATCACCGGCGCTACCACGAGAGCCTGAACAATCTCACGCCTGCCGACGTCTACTTCGGGCGCGGTCAAACCATCTTGCTGGAAAGGGAGAGGATCAAACGCAGGACCATCGAACAGCGGCGCTTGCAGCACGCCAAAACCGCTGCCTAAACTGAAACCACAGATGAGCCGGGTCCTCCGTTAGCCAACGACCTCGCCTGTCTCAAATATTTTGACGACGGACAAGACCCTTCTTCGCGGCGTCCTCCGGATTGACCCAGGGCGCAAAGTCCTCTGCGGCGAGGGAAGGGAAGGTCAGGAGCAGATTGCCGAGGTCACCCTTGGGGTCGATCGCGAGCGTCGGGATGCCATCGATCGCCGCTTCTTCGATCAGCGCGAGGCAGAGGCCGGTCTTGCCGCTGCCGGTCATGCCCACGCAAATGGCGTGGGTGGTCAGGTCCTTCGAATCGTAGAGCAGCAGCGGCGCGGTCGGCTGTTTGGTCGCGAGATCGTAGGGGCGGCCAAGATAGAAGGCGCCGAGCTTCTCGTAATCCTCCATCACCGCCTCGCCGATCCTTTGATTGCCTCGCTTCAGTCCGCCGCCAGCTTGGGCGCCTTGAGCTTCTGGCCCAGCGGATGAACCTCGCCCTGGCCATAGCCGTTCTTGCGCGGCTGGTTCCTCAACTTGGCACGCAAGGCGGACGTGGCCGATTCGTCTACGGTCAGCGCTCCGCCGGGGCCTGACGCAGCCTTCAACACGACGCCATAAACCGTCTCGGCTTTCGCGCGCGAGATCCAGCCATTCGCCACGTCGTCGAGCACGCGCGCGGGCTCGCGTACCAGCGGATCGCCGAAGCCTCCGCCGCCGTTCGAGCGATAGATTACGTGATCACCCGGTTCGAGCCGGATGCCCATGGCGTGCATGCCGAGCTCCTCGACCGTCTCGGGCGAGGCGGCGCGGCGCACCGCCAACGTGTTCGGCCCGCCATTGGTGCCCCCGGCGAGACCAAAGGGTGTCACCTCCGCACGGTCGCCATGCATGGTGAGCGTCATCGCGCCCAGGGTCTTGAAGCTGCGGTCGATGCCCACACCGCCCCGGTGCAGCCCGTCGCCGCACGAATCCTGCACGCCATTGCAATTGGTGTAGAGCAGCGGATACCAGCGCTCCAAGGGCTCGATCGGCTGGTTGGTCGCGCCGCCGATGAAGATCATCATCTGGAACGAGTTGCCGTCCTTGTAGCTGCGTGCGCCCTGGCCGCCCTCGTTCCAGAGATAGTTGACGAACTGCTTGCCGGTTTTGGGGTGAACGCCGCCGATGCACAGATTGGCGAGGTTGATGCCGGCCGCGTACATGCGCTTCGGATTGATGGTCGAGAACGCATTGGCCCAGCACGCCATGGTGACCGCGGCAACCTTTTCATAGGCGCCGCTGGCATAGCCGGAGGCGGGCGTCGGCTCCTGGATGTCGACGCAGCTGCCGGGCGTCGAGATGATCGACAATGAGCGCGCGAGCCCGTGATTGAGCGGCGCCAGATGCGGGAAGCAGTGCAAGGTGCCGTCATAGACCGCGGTTTCGAGCGAGGCGCGCGGAAAGCCGAACGGCCCGGCCGGCGCCTTGTCGCTGCCGGTAAAATCGAACGTCACCTTGTCGCCAACGATCGTCATCTTGCAATGAATGCG
>Ga0194131_10005981_pt1 | contig 17168 bp, 9 predicted proteins | sample TA2KigO120mmetaG_FD_148631 | JGI IMG/M metagenome (GOLD analysis project Ga0194131, IMG submission 148631) | Freshwater microbial communities from Lake Tanganyika, Tanzania - TA2015053 Kigoma Offshore 120m | ecosystem: Environmental > Aquatic > Freshwater > Lake | place: Tanzania: Lake... | reverse complement strand
AGCGGAGGTACTCTTCTAGAGTATCCCAACATAGTTCATGTAAGTTTCTACGGCGTTGATAGCTATCTCTATAGGTTTAAACCTTGTGCAATAACTAGCTTTACGGCAAATTATGCGCCGGCCGCAGTCCCATCATTCTTTAAGGGTTCTCAGAACGTGCCTACAGAAATAGAGATAAATCTTGGATTAAAGGAAATAGAGTTCTGGACTAAGCAAGATTTCCCTAAAGGCTATGATCCAAATACGCAAGAATCGTCACCATTGAGTGCAGTGGAAAAACTCGCCGCTGCGGCGATCGCTGCAGCAATTACTTAAGAAGAACAGTTCTTCTTATCTATAACCAGTTTAGAGCTAATAATGCCACAAAAATATTTCTCTAAGTTTCCACTTATTATTTATAATAATCAACTCGCTGTAAACATTACCGAGCGAGTGGTGATTCGTGACTTCCCATCAAAAAATAATCTTCTATACTATCCTTATGATCTTCAGAACAACGAGCGCCCGGATCAGCTAGCCGATCGTATTTTTAATGATGAATATATGAGCTGGATAGTATACATGTCCAATGGCATGACCGATCCATACTATGATTGGTATATGCCAGATGATACGTTCAATGACTATCTTCTAAAGAAATATGGAAACACAGACAAGATAAGCTCAAAGGTCGCATACTATAGAAACAACTGGTATGATGATACAGATGTTATAACGATCGCTGAGTTCAATAGTCTTCCAGACATTCCAAAGTATGACGCCTTTGGAAACTTGTATCTCGATACCGCAAAGAGGTATTATGAGGTTGTTCTGACCGGGAGCAACGTCACGGCGTACAAGCGAAAGAGAATCGATGAAGAAATAACCACTAATAAGATCGTGAGATATTCTATATCTGGAAACTCAGCTTTCTCTAACAATGAAATATTGAGCGTCAATCTTGGCTACGCAAATACAAGCAGCAATGTCTTTGTGGCATCGGTTACTGGCGCCGGGCAGGTTCTAGCCTCAAACTCAACCACGCTGACAATACAGCACACCACTGGATACGTGGACTCAGTTCCGACCGGATATAAATTTACGTCGAACAACAGCTATGTCTATGGCAGCGAGAGCTCATCCAACTGCACTGTGTCGGCTGTGTATTCTCTAGCCAACAATATAGTTGCTGCTGAGGCCATATACTGGAGTCCGGTAACAATATACGACGAAGAGTATGAGAGAAACAACAAGAATCGTACAATCAGGCTGATGAACCCAGGTGCGGCGGATCAGGTCGCGCAGAGAGCATCAGACGTCCTAGCCGCTCTATTATAATATGACTCTTAATTCATACCAGCCTGGCGACTTGATAATAAACAGCATGACCATTGCTGGTCGTGTGATCAAATCAGGATTTATATCCGGATCTATATATGAAAGTATATTCATGCCGTGCGTCATCGGTGAGTTCAACGTTCGTGACACCGACGATGCTCTATTTTCTGGATTGAATCTGTCTGGTGGCGAGCCATTCACTGTTGTTTTTCAGGCTCCTGGAGGACAACAGGCGTCATATAAGTTTTTGGTCAATAAGATACAGAATCTTGCGCCAAGCGCTCAGTATAAGTCTCGCACATTTACAATTATCTGCTCGTCTGAAGAAACATTCTATGCTGCTGGTGGTGTCGACAAACACGGGTATATACAGAAGAGTTATAGTAAAAAACAAATATCTTATAACATTAAAGATGTATTGAATAGCTATCTCAAGACTAAAAAACAAATAAACGTTGAAGATACTAAAGGTGTTCAAGATATAATAGCACAGAATGAAAAAGCCTGGTATTTTATTGATCGTCTAAAAAGCCTGGCAGTATCATCCAAGAACGAATCTTCAAGCTATGTCTTCTTTGAGAACCAAAAAGGATTCAACTTCATTACTATAGAGAGCATGTTTAGAGGAACGCCGGTGAAGTCTTTCGTTCAGGACACCGCTGCAGGCACAGATATAAAGAAGCTGACTGATAATAACATCTTTGGCTACGAGCTGCCTCACATGATTAATGCGATTGACCGTATCGACCGTGGAACTATGAAGTCGCGGTTTAACTATTTTAATTATGAGACAAACGAATATTTGTCTAAGACTATTAATTCTCCGGATGCTAAAAATAAGTCTGGTGGTGCTGGTAGCTGGAATAATCAATCATTCATCTCTAGGTTTGGTAAATACCCGGGTAGAAATTCAGTTTTACCTTATGATAACCGTAGACCAATAACAAATATTCCAGAAAGTACTCCAAATCAATTAGCTTATTCCGGTAACTTAATGCAGAGTCTTATAAAATTAAGAGTATTTGGAGATGCAAAGCTTAAAGCTGGTGATCTTATAGATGCTAAAATAAACCAGCAGAATTCCTTGACGTCAAATTCCCGTCAAGATACAGATATATCAGGTAAGATGATTATAGCATCTCTCAGACACATGATTAATCCGGAGGGAGAACGCCCAAGATACAGTTGTGTCATGGAATGCATGAAGGGAACACCAGCTCGATGAGTGTAGATAGATCAGGAGACTACAGCGGCAGCAGATGGCGTGGACGAGTAGTCAATGTAATGGATCCCAAAAAGCAAGGACGCGTTCAGATTCGTCTTTTTGGCTTTCAAGATAATGCAGCACTCATTCCGGATAAAGACTTATTTTGGGCCATACCAAAAGTACCATTAACACATGGCGCTTCTTTTAGAGGAGTGGGTTCTTCTCCAGTGGGTGTTGTTCCGGGATCTATAGTAGAAGGATATTTTGCAGACAGTGATAAAACTATTCTTGTTGCTGATGGAACACTGCCTTCGGCCGGAACAACTAAACCAGGCCGTATCGTAGATGGCTCATACGATATAGATTCTGCCACAAATGATATAGCTCGAGCTTCTAGAGATCAAGACCTAAACGCAGCACTTGGAGGAAAAAATCTAACTGCGCTTGCTGCAAAAGGATTGAAGTTTGCATCACTATCGGCTGGAGTGGGCGTTTTATCGTCGATTCCCAGAAACTTAATATCTACAATGATGCAGCTAGATCCGTATAATATGTCTGGTTCGCTTAGCGGTTCAATCATGGCAATGAGTAAAATTAAAGCTATTGATTCATTTAGCTCACCAGCAGGTCTAATAGACATTGGATCTGGTAGTATAACTAGAGCTCTATCATTAATGATGGGCTCAATTGGAGTTAATCAAACATTAACTCTTGTAAACTCTCTTAATCCAGCAACAATGTCACCAGATACTCTTGATGCTACAAACATAGCACTTGGTAATATATCATCAGCTTTTCAGAGTGGTATGCCTAATCCACTAGGCCGTCTATCAGCACCGGCATATAATCCATCTGTGATAAGTTCTTCTGGTCCATATGCAAATTCGTCTCAAGCTCTAAAAAGAAAGCTTTCTGGAATATCTACTATATCTGCACTGGGAACTTTAGGCGGTATAGACTCACTTGCAAGTATTCCTGGTGGAATTACTGCCGGCCAAGCTCTTCTTAGTGATATTGCTGTCGGCTCATTCATTTCATCCGGATCCATAACCAGCGGTGCTGGTCTTGCTGCGGGTCTTGGTTCAATAATGAATGCTGTTCAGCTTGGTGGGCTCAATATGCTTTTCGGTGCATCTCTTTCAAATAAAAATCAGCTGGCTGGTATAGCCACCAGCATAGTTCCCCAACTTTCTAGCTTAGTTAATTCTGTCAATACTCTTACTAGCATAGCTTCAACGGTTTCGGCGTTTGAAGATACAATTTCTATTCCTAGTATAACAGATGAGCTTTTAACATCAATGCTTGGTAAACTAAAGTCTGATGCTCTTAAAATGATTCCGGGCGACTCTCCGCCGTTACCTGAACCAAGTACTACTACAGACTCGACAGCTGCTACAACTCCTGCTGTTTCTACAAAACCCGCTGCACCTACTGTAGGAAATGCAGATCCTGATGCATTTCAGGCTCCGGTTGGAGATGAGGTAGTTGGTGGAGATCAGGCATTTCCGTCAAATTCTGAAGTTGGAGATGAGGTAGTTGGTGGAGATCAGGCATTTCCGTCAAATTCTGAAGTTGGAGATGAGGTAGTTGGTGGAGATCAGGAATTTCCGTCAAACCCTGAAGTTGAAAATGAAAATATAATGAAACAGATAGGTGCTCAGCAGCAAACTCAGGAAGCTGCAGCAGCCGATGTTAGAGCAACAAACGTTTATGGCCGTCGGTTTGGCGCTGCTAGGAATAGATAATGGTTAATGTTCCTATATTTGATACTGTAACTGGTCTATTTACTGGTAAGACTAAGCGATTATCTTCGCCTTCCGCAGCAAACACACGTACTCCAGGAACTACCTATGCATCCGAGTATCCATATAACTATACGCAGGTAACTAGAGCCGGTCATGAGATACAGTTAGATGACACTAGTGGAAATGAGCGAGTTAGAATAGCTCATAAATCAGGCAGCTATACAGAAATCTCTCAAGATGGACGCAAGGTAGAGGTAGTAACCGCCAATGAAAGTAAAACCGTAAAGCAGAGTACTACTATAACTATAGAAAAGAATGGTGATATAAAGATAGGTGGTGGAGCACGCGTGGTTATAGGTGGAGATGCTCATGTTGAAGTCAAGGGAAATATGACTCAAGTTGTCGGTGGCAGTTATAATCTGACCGTAAATAAAGACTATAATATACTTGTTAAAGGACAAATTATTCAAGGTTCTTTAAAAGATTCATATTACAACGCCGAGGCCGATATGTATTCACTTGGGGCGAATTGGACCGGCGGTACAATGAAAGGTGAAACGAAGATCAGATCTAGAAAGTTATTACATATGGATTCTCTTGAAGGTCCTATTCAAGCAATTGCTGCAGCTAATGTATATGTTTATGCTGAACAGCATGCTAGATTGGTTGCTAACAAAGGTCAGGCTGGTATGTTTGGTATACTTGGATCTGCAACAATTTCCGGAAATACCTATGTTGCAATTCGCGCGGCCGGCGCCGAGGCTCAAGATCCCACGGGTGCCAATCCTCCAAAGGGTGGAGAACTTAGAATATCTGCTAATGCTGCTAACTTTACTACAAAGTCTGTCAATTCGTGGGATGTAAATGGTGCTGGATTTATTTGGAAATATGATGGTAGTTATAGCATTGTAAACTACAGTCAGGGAGTACCAAGCACATCACAGCCACCAAGTCCAAAGGATTTGAGAAATAAATAACATACCATGGCAAGAATAGACTACTACACGCAGCTTGACGTAAAGCAGGAGTACTTCAGCGACTTCCTGTCGTCGTTTGACAAGAGCCCTCTCTCGAACGATCTGGCTAGAATGGGCAGTGACAATAGTGTGAAGCAGTCGGTGCGCAATCTAGTGCTCACCAACATAGGAGAAAGACTATTCCAGCCGGACATAGGCGGTAACGTATTGAGTATGCTGTTCGAGCCATATACTGTCTTTACTGCAGAAGATCTCAAGAAAGATATACTAAATACAATAAAGCAGAATGAATTCCGTGTGTCGGCCTCAGATCTTACAGTTCAAGTGATACCAAACGCGGATATGAGCCAACTCACAGTGAACATATTCTTTTTTATTATGAATAACCCAGATCAAGTATCTGTAAGTCTAGTACTCCAGCGAGTGAGATAGGATGGCAACGGCAAACTCATCTATTAGTCTGGCGTCGCTGGACTTTGATACTCTAAAGAATAATCTCAAGACGTTTTTAAGCTCTCAGTCAGTCTTCAAGGACTATGACTATGAGGGTTCAAACATGAACGTCCTTCTTGACGTGCTGTCATACAACACGTTCATGAATGCGTTCTATCTCAATATGGCTGTCTCTGAAATGTTCTTGGACTCGGCGCAGCTCAGGTCCTCGGTGGCATCTCATGCTAAGATGCTTAACTATACGCCACGATCACGTAGATCATCTGCAGCCGTCGTTAATCTGGTAGTTCCGACCTCTAACGCAGACGTTCTCACAATACCAAAGGGCACGTCGTTTATTGGAAAAAACATCAACGGCAACTACACGTTTACGACAGATAAGTCTCTGACGGTGACCTCGGGAAACAACACATTCAATGTCGCGAACGTATCGATATATGAAGGATCGTACCTGCAGGACGCGTTCGTTATGAACTACACTGACGAGACGCAGAAGTTTAGTCTGTTAGATCAAAATGTCGATACTAATAGCTTGGTAGTCGTGGTATCTGAAAACAATGGTGCCGATATAGCAGAGTATCTTTTTTCAGATAGTCTATTCGGTGTTACTAGCAGCGCGAATGTGTACTTTCTTCAAACAGATATCGATGGCAGATACCAGCTTTTGTTTGGCGATGGAGTACTCGGTAGAAGACCGCTGAACGGCGCGGTAATCACAGCCGAATATAGATCATGCAACGGAGAGCTCGCCAATGGCATTGATACATTTGCCCTTGAAAGTGATCTTGGTGGTATAAACAATACCGATATTGATGCTGGTCTTGACGTCACTACAGTAAGTATAAGCGCGGATGGTGCGGCGATAGAGTCCATAGAGTCTATAAAATATAATGCGCCGAGACACTTCCAAACACAGGAGAGAGTGGTAACTACTCAGGACTATATAGATTTGATACTTACTAACTTTCCAGATATACAGAGTGTGAATGCCTATGGCGGTGAGACCGTCTCTCAATTTGGCGATGTCGAATATGGAAAAGTTTTTATTTCCGCGAGCACGTATTCCGGAAATGCTCTGACCGAAAACTCAAAGAAAGAATTACTTAGTTTCCTCCAGGCGCGTTCAGTTCTTGGCATAACGCCAGTGATCATCGATCCAGAGTATACCTACGTGACTCTAAACTGTGTCGTTCACGTAAACTTTACTCAGACCGGTCTGACACCGACACAAATAAAGACTGCAGTAATAAACACAATATCTAACTATGATGATAATAATCTTCAGCAGTTCGGTAGAGATTTTAGAATGTCGTCGCTGATGACAGCGATAGACTTTACTGATCCCAGTGTGATAAGCAACGAGACTGCTGCCTTTGTGTATAAGAAGTTTACTGACTTAGAGGAGATAAGCGGACAACCCTTTATAGCAGACTTCCACGGTAACGAGCTACGTCGCGGTACTGTTCTAAGTAATACTTTTAAGTCAAATGGCAAAACATATGTTCTAACGGACTTTATCGCCGGCGCGACGACTGGTGCCGGCAATCTTTATAAGCTAGAGAACACCATCAAAAATAATAACACCGGAGACGTCATCACTATCCAGGGAGATGTCCCTCCTGCCAGCGCGATCAACTATTCTATTGTTGGAAGCATAGACTATAAAAATGGTATCATTAGAGTATCCAAAACTAACTTTGACGCGGTGCCAACCGGCGGTTTTAGAGTATTTGCTACTACTGTAAATCAAGACATATATGCCAGTAGAAATAACATTGTCCAGATAGATACCGGATCTGGTCTGTCTATATCTGTAGTAAGCGGCTAATGACTACAGAAAGATATATCTCTCCGTTTGTTCAGGGCCAGTTTCCTCAGTTTTATAAAGAACACGGTCCGAATTTCATAGCGTTTGTTCGCGCCTACTATGAATGGCTGGAAAGCTCTGAAAACCCACTCGGCCAGGCGCGAAGCATATATTCGTATGCTGATATAGACGAGACGCTTAATAACTTCGTTATAAACTTTAAAAATAAGTATATGTTATCGCTGCCAGAGAATATATCTTCGGACAAGCGCCTTACAATAAAGCATATAACTGATCTGTATAGAGCTAAAGGTTCTGCAAGAGCTTATGAGCTTCTATTTAGAATATTGTTTAACGAGGACCTGCAGGTATATATTCCTGGAAATGATCTGTTTCGTTTATCCAATAACAGTTATATAAAGCCTGAGTACATTGAGGTGTCTGACAACTCATATCTAGCCAAGCTTATTGGCATGACTATACAGACCAGCGACGGTCTTGGAGAAGCTGTAGTCGAGACCTACTCTACTAAGACCGTCGACAATAAAATCATAAACGTTTTGACTTTAAGTTCAGTAACAGGTTCATTTAAGTATAAGCAAAAAATATTATGCTCTGATCTATACGTCAATTCTTCGGGAGACACCATAGGTGCCTTTGAGTATAATAAACTTACCACCTCTGAAAAAAGTCAGTATTCTTTAGCTCTCACACCAGATTCATCACCATTTATACTTGGCTCATTATCAGCAATTGGTATAATGAATGGCGGTGCTGGATTTTCTGTTGGTGAAAGTCTACTTGTTAATTCAAGCAACGGTAAAGACGGTATCGCCAGAGTAGCGTCTGTTAGAGACGAAAACGGTAAGGTTACTTTTACTCTAATTGACGGCGGCTCTGGCTTCTCAGTAAACGCTGCGGTTACTGTTACTGGTGGTGGCGGCTCTGGAGCCACATTTAAGGTCGGTGATCTTATAGATAAGGAAATTTTTAGGATAAACATTGACGACATAGAAGATGCTAATACTACTATTTTAGACATATCAGCTGATGGATGTAATCTATCGATAACCGGCGTGTCTGGAACTTTTTTCGTTGGCGATAATGTTCATAGCGCAGCGCAGGTAAATGTAATTACTACAGACGTTAGTTATCTGGTAAATAATAATATGGCTAATGGTGAGAGTCTGTCCAATAGTACTCTCGGAATAAGCAGTTTAGTTGCTCACAGAGTAGATGAAAGTCTGGTTTATCTAAATGGGTCTGACATAAACAACGCCAATCTAACTATTGGCACCACTCTTATAAGCAATACTACCAGCTCTGTTATAACCATAAACAGTAAGTTTGCAATTCAAAATACATATGGTAATGGCACCGTGTCATTTGTCAACTCCAGTCTTATCACGGCCACCGGTAACTTTGGATACTTTGTGCCCACATATGGAATAGTTAGCGGTAATACCGGCGCGACAGCGACGGTTACGTCTATAACTAGAAACACTAACTGGACTAACTTCACAAAACCATCGCTTAACTATAAAAATCTAGATGGATCAATAGAATCGGCTTTAATTATATATGATTTAGAGGTAGGAACTATAGTGTTTTTATCACAAATAAATCCTGGCCAAGGATATTCTTCAAATCCAACTGTATCTATTAAAGAGCAAGTCATATATGACCTCGGTATAGCTGATGGAAGTGGTTATAAAGGCTTTAATGCCGCGGTAGAAGCTACGGCTGGTACAGCCACGGGCATTGTTACTTCAGTTGATATTATAGACTCCGGTTTTGGCTACGCCGAGAAAACATTTGCAAATCTATCGTCTTTAGACACCAATAATCAAACAGTAGTTACGAGTAAGATAGTTATAGATGAACACGGTGTTGGAATAGGACGGCTTGATACAAGAAGCGGATTTCTCAGCGATACACAACACGTTATAGATAGTAAGTATTGGCAAACGCAGTCTTATGATCTAATAGCTTCTAGAATGCTTAATACGTATGAAAACACCATCAGAGATCTAGTTCATCCATCTGGCATAGCGCTATTTGGAACCTATTCAATATTTTCAAACGTAGATACTTCTGTCAGCGTACCAGCTCAGCTGGAGACTACCTTTGCTTAACGTCATAAATAGATGAAAACGAGCATTAGATGGCAGTTTTAACAGTAAATCAAGTTATCGATAACATTGACAGCTTCATAGCTAACATCAAGAAGCTCAGCAAGTCCTACTATCTCTTCGTAGGCCGGCCAAACTCATGGCCAGACGACAACATCGTGCCGACAGCCAATGCGTCTATCGAGCAGGCAGAGCTCTCGATCTATAGAGATATAGTCTATGGAAAGCTCATAGCCAATACAGACATATCATACATGATCAGAAAAGTGCCGTGGTCAAGCAACACTGTGTACGCTCAGTATTCTCAGAATGATCCAGATTTAACTGACAAGAATTTCTACGTTCTAACTGATGTCGGTGATGTATATAAGTGCATATACAACAATGGAAATACGGCATCTACCACAAAGCCAAATCTAACCTCTACCTCCGGAACGTTTGGTACAGCTGATGGCTATATCTGGAAGTACATGTTTACCGTACAGACGGCCGCAAATACTAAGTTTTCAACGGCCTCATACATACCAGTAACAACTAATAACGCTGTGGAAACCGGCGCTGTTGGTGGAACCATAGATTATATCAATATCACTAATGCTGGAAATAACTATCAGATATATGCCACGGGATTTCTAAAGAGTGTGGCTAACAACGGCTACGTTGTTTCTCTAGCAAATACTTTCTCTCAAGTTCAAAACTATTACTCTGGATCATCGATATATCTAAAAGCTGGCGGCGGCGCCGGTCAACAGAGAAACATAACAGCATATGATGGTACAAACCGTCTAGTATATGTTAATGATCCGTTTGATGTTTATGTAAATCTTACTCTTCAAGACACACCTTCAGTTCTAGTAGGTCATACAATAACTCAGAACTCGGTGGACATAGCTTATCTTTATAAACGGGGCTATTTCAGCGCTGGAAATAATCTTATACAGAGTGATACTGGTGCCGCCGGCGTAATTACAATCGCTAACTCGTCACACTTTATTGTTACCAAGAATAACACATCCAATTCTTTTTCTTTGAATCTACCAATATATAATACCGCTTCTGCCGGTGTTGTAAAAACCGGTCTGGTCAGGATTATATCTGGAAACAATTTCGTTATAGCTAATGGTAGCACGGCTTTTGTTTCAGATTATGCTGCTGATGACTTCATTAACGTTGGCGATAATGCCAATACTCAACTTAGAAGAATAACATCGGTTAATAGTACTATAATTATAGTCGATGCTAACACTCCATTTACTTCTAATTTGACGTCAAACGCGCATTATCTTGTTTCATCGGCCGCGACGCCTGTCTCAGTTACAACGCAGAACAGAACAGGTACGGTTAGCTACTCAAATATTAATGGAATTAGACTAAATATTTCAAATACCACACCGTCATCAAATACTTTCTTTACTGGCGAGAAAGTTACTCAGGTTGATCAAGATGACGTCGACCAGGGCGCTAATGCCGTAATAGCTTTTTCTAATAGTTCTGCTATGGAGTTAGAGTCAGTAGTTGGAACATTTACTGCTGGATTATTCGTCAGGGGTGCGTCGTCTAATACTAGAGCATATATCGATGTGGTCGTCGGCTTTCCAAATATTACCATTTCAGATCCAGTAGGTGAGTTTGAAATAGGCCAACCAATATTCATAAAAAACGCAAATGGTAGCTCAATAGGTAACTCTACTGTACTTGCGACAAACATTACTCCAGATACTCTGACTGAGTTTGTCATATCACCAAGAGTCAATATAACTGGTGATGGAAACGGAGCTATAGCATACGCATATGTTGATACCAGCATTAATAATCCAATGCGTCAGATAACAGATGTGGTGATGATAAACAATGGCTCCGGATACACCGAGGCGACCGTTACTATAACATCAAACAGCCAGTATGGCACTAATGCTACAGCTGAGGCAGTTATAAGCCCTGTTCTTGGTCACGGCGCTAATGCCTATATGGAATTGGGTTCTAAGTATGCCAGCATCTCGGTAACATTCTCAAATGGCCAGAACGAGAGCTACAAATTTCCGATTAATGGAGAGTTTAGAAGAATCGGGATTCTCGAGGATCCGACTTTTGCTGATGCTACTTTGACTCTAGATACTTTCGATCGAGTCAAGTTATATCTTGGAACCAATAATGGCATAAGTTTTACTCCAGGAGAAATTGCATATCAGGCCAATACTAGTTCTGCCGGCATAGTTGTATACTCAAACTCAAGCTATCTTGAGCTGAAAAACGTTCTGGGTACTGGTTCAGGTCTACCATTCATAACAGCTGCAACTAACAACTCAAACACAGCTGTGAAAGGACTATACTCCGGAGCTCAGGCCAATGTTCTGACCACTGCTGCAAATAATCAGGCTAATTCTACCGTGTCCTATTTCCGACTTTTATCTAACGTAGAGTCAGTCTCTGAAATTACATCTGGTGCTGAAGCCCGAGTTACTCAAATAATAAGCAACACATCGATTCGAGTCTCAGATATTAAGGGACATTTCAATGCCAATGATGTGTTGTATGACACAGCGGTAAATGCATATGCCAATGTAGTATCTATCACAATATCTAATGGTGACATAGATGCCACTTCTGACTTTGGTTATAAATTTACGCAGACTTGCCGCATACCGCTTACCTCAAACACAGGCTCATTTCAGCAGTTTGAGGAAGTAACACAACAGATATCAAATGCCTACGGTACTATTCTGACATTTAATAGCGATAGAGACATAGTCGTTTCAACAAATGCTGTGGCTATTATAAATGGAGACCTTTTGACATGTAACTCCGGCGGTACAGCTACTGCTATCTACTCTAATGGTGTCTATATAAAATGTGTGGGTGCTAATGGCACCTTTGGAATTGGTGATACTCTCAGAAAGGCTGTCGGCAATACCACGATCGGCGTCATATCTAACACTTATCCGGTTATGGTTCTATATAACGTATATGGAAACTTCACGGTCGGAAACAACCAGATAGTTGGAAGCAACTCTGGAGCCGTTGGTCTCAGCGTTCTGGCTAATACGATACGGTATCCAGAACTAGTAAGATACAGCGGCATGACGACATATCTTGAGAATATATTGCCGTTTGAGAGGTCAAATACCTCCACCGAGAAAATAAATATAATCGTTAAGTTTTAGAGGAAATAATGGCTCTAGATACAAACCTGTCTCTGTCCCCATACTTCGACGATTTCTCGGACAACGCTAATCAGTATGCTGTGCTGTATAGGCCTGGCGTGCCGGTTCAGGCTCGTGAGATGAATCAGGTCCAAAGCACACTTCAGGATCAGATTAATAAGTTTGGACGCAGCATATACAAGGAAGGATCTGTAATCGAGGGATGTGCCTTTTCCTTTGACAATAAGTATGCATATGTTAAGATCAAGGACACATATTCAAACAGTGCCGCATTTACTATATCAGACTTCATTGGAAGGATCACCACTAACTCCAATGGTCTAAAGGCGCTTGTTGTAAACGCTGTCACTGGTCTAGAGTCGGACGGCGTGAATCTAAACACGCTGTACATCAAGTATCTAAACTCAGGAACTTACTCAAACGGCGCTGGCCAGTCTGCGTTTAGCAACGCCGAAAATATTGTTATAACTACTTCCTCAAACGTCGCGATCGGTAACGTTACAGTTGCCACGGTGGCCAACAGCGCCGGCTTCGGTTATGCCATGACCGTATCCGATGGTGTCATTTTTAAGAAAGGCTATTTTGTAAGAGTCGCGAACCAGACGTCTCTTGTGACTAAGTACTCAAACCAGCCAAACAATGTATCGGTTGGATTTGGTGTTATTGAAGACATTGAGACTCCTGCGTCTAATACACAGCTGTATGACAACGCTCAGGGAGCTCCAAACTACGGCGCACCAGGTGCTCACAGGCTAAAGCTTACGCCAAACCTAATAACGCGCGCGACGTCCGATACCTCAAACACGTCTACTTTCTTCTCAATCTGCGACTTCAACGCCGGTAGGCCCGTAACTATAAAGAATGATCCACAGTATTCTGCTTTAGGCACACAGCTTGCCAGAAGAACGTTTGAGACTAACGGCGACTTTGTCGTTAACCCGTTCCTGCTTACAGCTGAGACTAAGAAAGCTAATAACGATACTGCGAACACGACGTCAAATACAACTCATCTAAACCTCGTGTCATCGCCGGGTCTTGCCTATGCCAAGGGTTATCGCGTAGAGTTTTTGAATAAGAACTCAGTCGATCTGCGCAAAGGTTTAGACACTGCACCATCTTCTGATGCAAGAATATCAGCTAACTTTGGTTATTATGTCTACTGCAATGAGTTTGTCGGAGACTTTAATACCGATAGTATCTCGCAGGTAGAGCTTCACTCTGTCGCATATGATGCAGTCACGAACGGTACTTTTCTAGGCACGTCTTATCAGAGCAAAAAGATTGGCACAGGTTATATCAGAGGCATCGAGTATTCTTCCGGAACGCCAGGTGTAGATGCCAAGTACATAGTATATCTGTTTAACATCAAGATGGATGCTGGTGCAAACTTTAGCGACGTGAAGAGCATAGTCTACTACCCGTCTTCTACCGTTAAAGCCATGGGTGACGTAGTTCTCACCTACGATTTTTCTAGCAATACCAATATAGCCAAGCTAGAAGAAAACTCTATAAGCACGATGGTGTTTCCCTTTGGTCAAAAGGCAGTGAAAGCGGATTCTTTTACTGAAACTTCGTTTACGTACAGAAATAGAGCCAACTCTACATTCAATACCGGTGGAAATATGACAGTAACCGTTGGTGCAGCTGACGGAACAGGATCAGAGGTATTTACATATGGTGTTGGAACGTTAAGTCAGACACAGATGGAAACATTTGTTCTAATACCAATTGTAAATGGCTTTAGTACAAACAATTCTGGAACTGTCACCACATCTGGTAGTAATCTGACTGGAAGCAGTACTACTTTTACAACTAACTACAGAGTCGGCGATGTAATCAGAGTTGCCAACACCACTGCCAACAATGATAGAACAATAGCTTCGATTATAAACAGCACACATCTATCGGTAAGTTCTGCGTTTTCTCAGACGTTTACATCTGTTAATCATCAGCTAGTATTTCCGGCAGGACTTCCTATATCTATGATAAACCGGACTGGCAGAAGCATTAATATTACCAGCACCACTACGGCTAATATATCGCTTGGAACTACACCCAACACAGCATTTGGTGTATCAGTCTATCATGATATTTTTAGAGATTCTACTGTTCCGATAAGCAAGTCTATGCAGCGTGGAACTCTAATAAAAATAAACACGGCAAATAATGCCGGAGGCACTACGGGTCCATGGTGTCTTGGAGTATCTGATGCATTTAGAGTAAATAATGTATGGGTTAGCACCGGATCATTCTCAAGCTCAGTTGTAGACTCAGTTTCATTGTTTACTCTTGACAATGGCCAGAAAGACGCCTACTATGACCTGGCTTATTTAAAATCAAAAGTTGCAGCTTTGCCGCCAAACAGTTTGATTCTAGTAAGCGTTGATCATTTTACGCACGATCAAACCCAAGGCCATGGATTCTTCACCGCCAACTCATATCCTATAGACGACGTAAACGGCGCGGCAAATACCGATGCCATAGTCACTGCTGAAATTCCTCTGTTTACTTCGCCAACCAAAGGTTCAGTGTTTGACCCGAGAGACAGCGTGGACTTTAGACCATACGTAGCCAATACCGCGGTGATGACGACTACTCTCGGCTCAGCCACGGTAAATCCAAATACTTCCATATCGTTTACAGGCGCTACTGACTCAAGCGTGCCAGGATCGCTTGGATCATACATAATCTCTCCAAACCAACTGTTTGAGACTAAAGTGTCTCACTATCTACCAAGAAGAGATCGAGTCTCTGTCACAACTGGTGGACAGCTGTTGATCACCGAGGGAAAATCTGACGCGAACCCACGAGCGCCGGTAGAGCAGCCTGGTACCATGTCGCTTGGAGTCATCGACGTACTGCCATATCCCACGCTATCTGCTCTTGAGGCGAGGACATATAACCGATATGACTACGCGCCGACAATCGACCTATCTCAAATCAAGAGATACGCGATGTCTGACATCGGTACTCTGGCTAATAGAATATCAAATCTAGAGTATTATACATCGCTGTCAGCGCTGGAGCAATCGACTGTAAATCTGCTGGTCCGCAGCGGCGCTACCGGCCAGAATAGATTTAAGAATGGCATTCTTGTGGATCCGTTCAGAGGGCATGACGTCGGCAACACAAAGCACCCGCAATATTCTATAGCTATAGACTCAGATCGTCAAGAGGCAAGACCATTCTTTAGACAGTTTAATCAAGACTTGCAGTTAGATACTAGCATAGGATCTAATTATCTACAACGTGGTCATATTATTACTATAAATCACAACGACAGTTTAATACAAACTCAACCATATGCTTCGAAGTTTCGAAACTGTGTAGAGGGAAATGTTTATAATTGGAGAGGACATATAAATTTATTTCCATCTGGTGATATCCAACCAGATACAACTGTTTCTCCGGACGTAGTAAATAATCTAGATCTCGCTTCAAACTGGATAAATCTTGCCGCTCAATCAGCCTGGGGGACTAAGTGGAATAATTGGGTAACAGTTAGCTCCAGTACTTCGCACGGGAGCGCCTATCAGACCGGTGGTGTAGTTTCTTCAACTACAAATGAAGATGGATCTGTTACAACAGGCTATGCCACTCAAATAAACACTACGACTACTTTAAATCAAAGTAGAACTGGAACTGCACTTGGTATAACACAAACGTCGAATACAGAATTGAATCTAGGAACTTTTGTTACAGATATAAGCATAAAGCCATATATAAAATCAAAAATTATATTTTTCAGTGCACGTGGTTTAAAGCCAAATACTATTGTATATCCATATTTCAATAATACAAGAGTCAGTAACTACTGTATGCAAGAATACTTATATACTGGAACAGTAAATACTGTAAACAATATCAAAGTTGATGATAGTGGTAATCCATTATTTCAGCTAAAACTAGCCGCGTCGAACGGCACTTTAGTTGATACTTATTATACTGCTAATGGAAATTCATGGGGAAGCAGTTTTGTGGTTGGATCAGATGGAACACTCAACGGTTTGTTTTCTATACCAGAAAATGCATTTAAGATTGGAAATATAGAATTTAGACTTACGGATATTTCAGACCTAGAGCAGGGAGAAGATGCAATAAGTACTGATGCATCAACACTTTATATGGCTACAGGTTTAGCTGTTTCTACTGGTAGATCTATATTAAATACTAGACAGGCTATGCTTTCTCAGACTCAAGTAACTGACAATCAGACTATACAACAGAATGGAGTAATAGCTGGACCACCGGTATATATAACCACTCCACCTCCGCCTCCGCCTCCAGATGGTTACGAAGAAGCCTGGGTTTATATTGGCCCGATCAATTGGGATCTCGGAAATTTGTAGCTCGGTGAATCAGGGCCATG
>Ga0194131_10005978_pt1 | contig 17174 bp, 15 predicted proteins | sample TA2KigO120mmetaG_FD_148631 | JGI IMG/M metagenome (GOLD analysis project Ga0194131, IMG submission 148631) | Freshwater microbial communities from Lake Tanganyika, Tanzania - TA2015053 Kigoma Offshore 120m | ecosystem: Environmental > Aquatic > Freshwater > Lake | place: Tanzania: Lake... | reverse complement strand
TGCTAAGCACCATCCCCTACCAGCGACCTGACAAACCGTTTAAAGGCGAGCTATGACTGTTCTGCGAACGCTGAGACTCGGTCACGTCCACGTCAAAAAAGTGTTCTGCGAACGCTGAGATTCGCCCCATTACCCATTACCCATTACCCATTACCTGCATATGCCGGTCAGGCAGGTCATCGATGAAGGCCGGGTTCCGGTCAGGATCTACACCGATGAGGTGGAGGCGCAGGCGCGCCAGCAGCTCGTGAACCTCTCGCAGCTGCCGATCGTCTTCCACCACGTCGCGGCGATGCCCGACGTCCATACCGGGATCGGCTCCACGGTGGGCGCCGTGATTGCCACGCACCGCGCGATCATTCCGGCGGCGGTAGGTGTCGATATTGGTTGTTTTACAGGAGACACCAAAATCCCGCTTTTAGACGGAACACAAACCACCCTTAAAGAACTATCCGAGCGAGGCGGTGAGCATTGGGTGTTTGTGATTGGCAACGATAGACGCATCACCGGCGCCAAGGCGACCGCACGTCTCACCCGCCGGGATGCCCCATTGATGCTGGTGGAGCTGGACAATGCTGAACGGATCTATTGCACGCCCGATCACCAATTCCTGCTCCGGGACGGTTCGTGGTGCGAGGCGGGCCAACTGCGCGTGGGCGCATCGTTGATGCCTTTGTATCGGCGAATCAATGCAGAGGGCTATACCGAAGTCTTGCAGCCCGGCACGCATGGATACCAGCGTTTCCATTGGGCGCTCGCACGCAGCGGAGCGCTGGGACCGATACCGGTATTTCCCGGCCAGAAAACCGTGATTCATCATAAGGACTTCAACGAGTCTAACAATGATCCTGCGAACCTTCAGTTCATGGGGGATCGCGATCATTCTGCGTATCATCGGTCTCTGGTCGAACGAAACACCCACTGGCAATCTGAGGATTTCGAAGGGCGACGAGTAGCCGCTCTTGGTCGTAAGGCGAAAACGCCGGAAGGCCGCGAGTACTTTGCAACAAGGGGGACAAAGAATATTACCCGCTACATGGCGGAGAACCGCGAGGCTTTTCTGAGGGCGGTTTCCGGAAACGGAAAGCGTGGCAAAAAGTGGCTGATTGCCTATAACAAGAGCGGGAAGGGTAGGGCGAAATCCAGGGAAAACGTTCGACGGCTGCTTCAAGTCGAGCGCATATGCCCTCACTGTGGCGAAAAGTTCATGGGTCATTTGCGCTTGAATGCGCATAAGCGCCACATGCATGGGTATAACCATAGAGTCAAACGCATACAGCGTTTGGATCGACGAGAGGACGTGTATTGCCTCACCGTACCAGGCTACGAAAATTTTGCGCTTTCGGCCGGCGTGTTCGTCCACAACTGTGGGATGATCGCAACGCGCACTTCGCTCACGGCGAACGATCTCGACGAGACGAGGCTCAAGCGCGTATTCGACCAGATCTCGCGCGACGTGCCGGTCGGGCGCGACCAGCACAAGGAGGGGCGGGCGCTGACCGACGCCGCGAAGCCGTTCGGACGCAAGCTCGACGTCATCCTGAAGAAGCACCCGCAGCTCGAGAAGCGCTTCCCCCGCACGCGGAACTGGGTCTACCAGATGGGCACGCTGGGCGGGGGCAACCATTTCATCGAGGTCTGCCTCGACGAGGCGGGCCGGCTTTGGGTGATGCTGCACTCCGGCAGCCGCGGCATCGGCAACGCGATCGGCACCTACTTCATCGAGCTGGCGCGCCGCGACGCCGAGCGCCACCAATTGATCCTGCCCGACCGCGATCTCGCCTACCTCGAGGAAGGCGCCGGGCACTTCGACGATTACGTGGAGGCGGTGGGCTGGGCACAGGCCTATGCTGCGGCCAACCGCCACGCCATGATGGATCTCGTGCTCTCTGCCCTCAGGCGTCATATGCCGCCGTTCGAGGTGACGAGCGAGGCCGTGAACTGCCACCACAACTACGTCGAGCGCGAGCACCATTACGGCAAGGACGTGTGGTTGACGCGCAAGGGCGCGATCCGCGCGCGTGCGGGCGACCTCGGCATCATCCCCGGCAGCATGGGCGCGAAATCCTACATCGTGCGCGGGAAAGGCTCGGAAGAGAGCTTCCAGTCGTGCGCACACGGGGCGGGCCGGCGCATGAGCCGCACGCAGGCAAACAAGGCGTACACGCCCAGGGATCTCGTGGAGCAGACGCAAGGCGTCGTGTGCCGCAAAGACAAGGGCGTGATCGACGAGATTCCTGCGGCCTACAAGAACATCGACGAGGTCATGGAGAACCAGACCGACCTGGTCGAGGTGGTGCACACGCTGAAGCAGGTGATCTGCGTCAAGGGCTAGAACCCGTGACTCGTGATTCGTGAGTCGTGAGCAGTAAGCAGCGAGCGGAGAACTCCCCAGAAAAACCGGGTCCCGTTTTACCGCTTACCGCTTACCGCTTACCGCTTACCGCTTACCGCTTACCGCTTACGCGAAGTTTGCTACACTGCTGCTCGTGTGACAGCGGATCCGGCCGCCCTTGACCTCGGACAACGTTATCATCCTGCAGCATCTGCTGATCGCGCTCGCCGCGGGCGGGCTGATCGGCTTCGAGCGCAGCTACCACGGCCGGCCCGCCGGCTTCCGCACCCACGCGCTCGTGTGCGTCGCGTCCAGCGCGCTGATGCTGGTCACGGTCCATCAGGGCGAATGGTTCCCGGGCGCGCTCTCCGACGTCGTTCGCATCGATCCCACGCGCATGGCGCAGGGCATCATGACCGGCATCGGCTTCCTCGGCGCGGGCGTGATCTTCAAGGAAGGGCTCACCGTGCGCGGGCTCACCACCGCCGCCTCGATCTGGATCACCGCGGCGATCGGCATCCTCGCCGGGGTCGGCTTCTACTTCCCGCTCATCGTGACCACGCTGATCACGCTCGGCACGCTCTCGCTGTTCCGCTGGATCGAGGTGATGGTGCCGGGCGAGTTCTACGCCCACCTGCAGGTGCGTTTCCCGCCGGATGCGACGATGCCCGAGGACGAGTTCCGGAAATTCGTGTCGGACCAGGGCTTCTCCATCGCCAACCTGAGCTACTACTACACCAGCGCCTCCAACTACTTCGAGTACCAGATGGTGATCCGCTCGCGCGTCGCACTGAACGCACGCCGCCTGCAGGAGGCGTTGCGCGCGAACAAGACCGTGCTCGAGTTCCGGATGCTGCCGACGGGCGACTGAAACGGGGAATGAGTAATGAGTGATGAGTAATGAGTGATGAGTAATGAGTAATGAGTGATGAGCGACGAGTCATGAGCAGAAATGAATCTACCATTTAGGCGTTTGCCCATTACCCATTACCTCCGGATTCAAGCCTTGAGCCGGAACGGGCTGAATCTCGTGTCGCGGTCGTAGTAGTCCTCGTTCTCCGCTCGTTTCAGGAAACCGACGACCTTGTAGGTGACCGGCGTCAGCACGACCTCCACGCCCGTCTTGGCCAGGAACTGGACGAGCATGATGAACGGCAGCTGCTCGTCGGGAATGATGCCGGCTCCGTAGAATGCGAGCGGGTAGAACAGCGCCGAGTCCACCGCTTCGCCTGCGATGGTGGAGCCGATGGTCCGGGTCCACAGCCACTTTCCGGCGGTGAGCAGCTTCATCTTGGCGAGCACGAAGGAATTGACGAACTCGCCGCAGAAGTAGCCGATCATCGAGGCTCCCACGATGCGCCAGGTGTTGCCGAAGGCGGTCTCGTAGGCGCCCTGGTGCTGCCAGAAGGGCGCCGGGGGCAGCGCCACCACCACCGCCGCCATGAAGGAGGCGAATCCCAGTCCGGCGAAGCCCGCCCAGATCACCCGGCGCGCGCGCGCGTAGCCGTAGACTTCGGTGAGGATGTCGCCGAACACGTACGAGATCGGAAAGAACAGCACGCCGGCGCCGAAGACCACCGCGCCGAAGAGCGGGAGCTCGACCTGCGCGATCTTCGCGGGCCCGACCAGGTTGGAGCAGATGAGCACCGTGACGAACGCCGCCATCACGAAATCGTAGTAGCGGTAGGTGCGCTTTCCGCTCATGACCGACAATCCGTGAGTGGTGAGTCGTGAGTCGTGAGTCGATGATTCGATCCGGGAGTGGCGCTCGTCCGCTCACCACTCACCAGGCACTTTTCACCGGCTCAAGTGAGCGGGAGAGCGCAGAACTCCTTGTAGCCCGCGCGCTGCTTGAGCCGCCCGTAATACGCCTCGAGATTCGGGTGGGCCGGCCGCTCGATCGGCAGCGCGAACCAGCGGTGCACCGCCACGCCCATCGGAATATCGCCCATGGTCAATGCGCCGCCCGCGATGTACTGGCGGCTCGCGAGATGCCTGTTGACGATGTCGAAGTTGGCGGCGAGCTTCTTGCGGCCGTCTTCGACCGCAGCCATGTCGCGTTTGTCGGGCGCCATGCGCACCAGGTTCCAGAACACGGGGCGCAGGTTGGGCCACACCGTCGTGCTGTACCACTCCATCCAGCGGTCCGCGTCGGCGCACGCCTTCTCGTCGGTGGGCCACAGCGTTCCCTTGCCGTGCTTGCGCGAGAGGTAGCGGACGATGGCGTGCGATTCCCACAGGATCAGCCCGTCGTCGTTTATGGTCGGCACCAGGCCGTTGGGATTCATCGCGAGGTACTCGGGCGTGTTGTTGACCCCGAATTGCATGCCGGCGTCCACGCGCTCGTACTTGAGCTTGAGCTCGGCGCAGCACCACAGCACCTTTTGCACGTTGATGGAGTTCAGGCGGCCCCAGATTTTCAGCATGGTCTTCCCTCTTGTTGTCGGAAACGCGGTTTCAGGAAAATCAATAGTCTAGCGGTGCCGGCTGGGGGCGACAACGTGTTGCGGCGCCGCAATCAGACTGCGGTGCGTGGCGGCGCGTGCTTTTTCGCACAGGGCTCCATAATGCTCTGCAGACGCCATTCAGGCGCGCCCCTCAGCGGCGCACGGCTCATAACGATAACTTCCCCGCCCGACCTGAAGCCGCGCGTTTTTCCCAACCTGTCACCGATGGAGGTTTCCATGGTCTCGTTTACCGTCAATGGAAGAGCCCACAAGGTGGATGTCGAACCCGACACGCCGCTGCTGTGGGTGCTGCGCGAGAAACTCGGGCTGACCGGCACCAAGTTCGGGTGCGGCGTCGCGCTGTGCGGCGTGTGCGTGGTGCACGTCGACGGAGTGCCGGCCCGTTCCTGCAATACGCAGGTGTCGCAGGTGGCGGGAAGGAAGATCACGACGATCGAGGGATTGTCACGGGACGGACGCCATCCGCTGCAGCGGGCCTGGATCGCGGAAGAAGTGCCGCAATGCGGCTACTGCCAGTCGGGGCAGATCATGTCGGCTGCGGCGCTCCTTGCCAGGAACAGGAAGCCGAGTGATGCCGAGATCGAGCAGGCCATGGGCTGGCACATCTGCACCTGCGGCACGTACAACCGCGTGCGCAAGGCGATACACACCGCGGCGGCGATGATGGGAAAGGGGGCGTGACATGCGTACCGAAATCAACAAGGGTCGCAGGACTTTCCTCAAGGCGAGCGCCGGGGCGGGCGGCGGGCTCGTCATTGGTTTCCATATTCCCGGCGCCGCGCGGCTGGCCGAGGCGGCTGCCGGTCCGGCGAAGCTCAACGCGTTCGTCAAGGTCGGCACTGATGGCAAAGTCACCTTCATTTGCAGCCAATCCGAGATGGGGCAGGGCGCGCACAACGCTCTCGCCATGCTGCTCGCCGAAGAGCTCGAGGTGGATCTCAAGAGCGTGCGCATCGAGCAGGGCGGCATCGACCCGGCGTTCGGCAATCCGCGCTATATCGGGTTCAAGGCGGTGGGCGGCGCGCAGGGCACCGGCGGCAGCTCGAGCGTGCGCAATGTGGGCGTGAACGTACGCCATGCCGGGGCGGCGGCGCGCTTCATGCTGGTTTCGGCCGGCGCCGAGCGGATGAAGGAGCTGCGGTCCGATTGCGTGGCGCAGAACGGCTACGTGGTCCACAAGCCGAGCGGCAGGAAGGTTTCCTACGGCGCGATCGCGACCGACGCGGCGAGGATGGTGGCGCCCGACCGGCCAATTCTAAAGTCACCGTCCGAGTTCAAGATCATCGGAAAGACGACCCGCGCCACGACACGCCCCCAAGACCAACGGCACGGCGATGTTCGGGCTCGACGTGAAGCGCCCGGGCATGTTGATTGCCACGGTCGAGAAATGCCCGGTGTTCGGCGGCAAGGTGAAGAGCTACGACGCGTCCCGGGCGCTCAAGGTGAAGGGCGTGAAGAAAGTCGTGCAGATCGGCTCGGGCGTGGCCGTCGTCGCGGACAGCTACTGGGCAGCGAAGAAGGGGCGCGACGCGCTGTCGGTGACGTGGGACGAAGGGGCGATGGCCAAGGTAAATTCGGACGGCATCTTCAAGAACTGGGCCGACCTCGCGAAGGCGCCCGCTGCCGCGGAGCGGATGCGGACGGGGGATGTCGCGGCCGCGCTCGCGGGCGGCGCGAAGCGGCTGGAAGCGGTCTACGAGGTGCCGTTTCTCGCGCACGTGTGCATGGAGCCGATGAATGCGACGGCACACTTCAAGGGCGACTCCGTCGAGATCTGGGCGCCGACGCAGGCGCAGTCATGGAACCAGCACTGGGTGTCGCAGCTCACGGGACTTCCGCCGAAAGCGATCACGGTCCACACGACGTATCTTGGCGGCGGTTTCGGGCGCAGGCTCGAGAGCGATTACGTGCTCGACGCGGTCGAGACGTCACGCGCGGCGGACAACGTGCCGGTCAAGGTGATCTGGACCCGCGAGGACGACATCCAGCACGACTTCTATCGCCCGGCTTCCCACAACGTGCTGCAGGCGGCGCTCGGCGCGGACGGCATGCCGACGGCGTGGCGCCACCGCATCGTGGGGGGCTCGATCCTGCAGTTCTTCAAGACCTTCGCGCACTTCGTGCGCAAGGACGGCATGGATCCGACCTCCGCGCAGGGCGCGGGCGACTACTTCCCGTACGACATTCCCAACGTGCTCGTGGACTACGTGAACAACAACCCGGGCGTGCCGTGCGGTTTCTGGCGCTCGGTGGGCAACACGCAGAACGGCTTCATCCTGGAGGGGTTCGTGGACGAGCTCGCGCACGCGGCCGGGAAGGACCCGTACGAGTACCGGCGGCAGCTCTTCAGCAAGCCGCACGCGGCAAGATTGCGCGCGGTGCTCGATCTCGCGGCGCAGAAGGCGGGCTGGGGCAAGCCGCTTCCCGCGGGCGTGCATCGTGGGATCGCGGCGCACTTTGCCTACGGCGGCTACTGTGCGCAGGTGGCGGAAGTGTCGGTCGCACGGGATGGCAAGGTCAAGGTGCACCGTGTCGTCGCCGCGATCGACTCTGGCTGGATCGTGAATCCCGGGAACGCGGTGGCGCAAATCGAGGGCGCGATCTTCTACGGCCTCAGCGCCGCGCTCTACGGGGAGATCACGGTGAAGAACGGGCGCGTCGAGCAGTCGAATTTCCATGATTACCCGATCCTGCGCATGGACGAGATGCCGAAGGTCGAGGTGCACATCCTGGAGGGGAAGGGCGAGCAGGGCGGCATCGGCGAGCCCGGCACCAACCCGATCGCTCCGGCGGTGACCAACGCGATCTTCGCGGCGACCGGCAAGCGCATCCGCAAGCTTCCCATCAGGCCCGAGATGCTGCGGGCATGAATAACCAACGCAACCGCCGATAAACGCAGATGGACGCCGATAATCCCAAAGGCGGATAACAAAAAAATACGGGGACAGGGAGGACCGCTGGCGGCCGACTGGAAACAGCCGGCCGCTTTGTTTGGCGCGCGGCGGCCGCAGTCAGTAGCGCTTCTGTAACAGGATCAAGAAATACATCAGCCGCAGATCAACGCCGATACACGCCGACGAAAAACAAGAAATTGGACAGGATTTACAGGATTTCACAAGATTAACGGGATTAGACCCGATCAAATAATGATGCAAATCCTGTTTTCATCCTGTTAATCCTGTCTATTTTGGTCTTGATCTTATCTGCGTCGATCGGCGTCCATCGGCGGTTTCATTTTCCGCCGCTCGCGTGCTGGTTGAACGCGGTGAAGAACTCGCTGGCGAGCTTTTTCGCGACGCCGTCGAGCAGCCGCGCGCCCACCTGCGCGAGCTTGCCGCCGACCGTCGCCTTGGCGCTGTAGGCGAGGCGCGTGCCCGAGTCCTGCGGGCTGAGCGCGACGCTCGCCTGTCCCTTCGCGAATCCGGCGACCCCGCCCTGGCCCTCGAACACCAGCGTGTACGCGCGCGGCGGATCGGCGTCGGTGACGGTCATCTTGCCCTTGAACTTGGCGTTCACGGGACCGACCTTCGCGCGCATCGTGACCTCGTACTGGTTGTCGGACACACGCTCCAGGGTCTCGCAGCCGGGTATGCACTGCTTGAGCACGGCCGGATCGTTGAGCGCGTCCCAGGTCGCCGCCTGCGGCAGGGCAATGAGCTGCTCGCCTGTCATTTCCATTCACTACTCCCCGGTGTCACCGTCAGCGATAGCGGCCATTGTACGAGTATTGCAGGAGGAAGCCGGATTGCGGGTGTTCCTTGACCCGCCGCGGGGCCATGCTCTAACCTAGCCGGATATCGGGTCGCCTTGATCAGTTGGGAGTTTCCGGACGATGGACAGCGTAGACCTGCAGGTTCTGAGAAGCGCGCGTGACTGGGTAAAAGCCGGCCATCGCGTGGTGATGGCGACGGTCGTGCACACCTGGGGCTCGTCGCCGCGCCCGATCGGCGCGCTCACCGCGATCCGCGACGACGGGCTGGTCGTCGGGTCGGTGTCGGGCGGCTGCGTGGAGGACGACATGATCGTGCTGGTGCGCGAAGGCAAGCTCGTGCAGGACAAGCCCGCGACGACCCGGTACGGCGTGTCCGCGGAGGAAGCGAAGCGCTTCGGGTTGCCGTGCGGCGGAACGCTCGAGCTCGTGCTCGAGCCGCTCACCGAGGGCCACGCGCTCGACGCGGTGCTCGCCGGCATCGAGCGGCACGAGCTCGTCATGCGGCGCCTCGACATGGAATCGGGACGGGTCGCGACCGCGCCCGCAAAATGGTCGGACCAGCTCTCCTTCGACGGCAAGACGCTTGTCACGGTGTACGGGCCGCGCTGGCGCCTGCTCATCATCGGGGCGGGGCAGCTCTCGCATTATCTCGCGCAGATGGCGCAGGCGCTCGACTACCAGGTCACGATCTGCGATCCGCGCGAGGAGTACGCCGAGACCTGGAACGTGCCCGGCGTGGAACTCAAGCGCGGCATGCCGGACGAGATTGTGGCCGAAATGAACCTCGACGGGCACAGCGCGGTGGTGACGCTCACCCACGACCCGAAGCTCGACGACATGGCGCTGCTCGAGGCACTCAAATCGCCCGCGTTCTACGTGGGCGCGATCGGATCGAAGAAGAACAACGATGCGCGCCGCAAGCGGCTCGCCGATTTCGACCTGTCGCAGGAGGAGATCGGGCGCCTGCACGGGCCGGTGGGGCTCAAGATCGGCAGCAAGACCCCGCCGGAGATCGCCGTTTCCATCCTGGCCGAGATGACCGCCATCCGCAACGGCGCGGCGATCCCGGAACTCGCGGAGCCTGGGAAGGCGACGACTCCGGGCTGCGTCACCTGAAGCCGGCGCACCCGTCTCAGGCCAGCCGCGGCTGCGGCACAGGCCGCCGCAGGTTTTCTCCGTTGTACTCCCGTCCGTCGCCCATGCTGCAGCGCTTCGCGTTTGCGTGTTTGGCTCTGCTGGCGCTCGGCATTTCGGCGCAAGCCGCCGCCCAGGCGGATGGAGCGGCAAACAGCATATTCCTGGTGGCGCGCTCCGAGATGCGCGATCCGAATTTCCAGCAGACGGTCGTACTGGTGACCCACCCCCGGCGCGGCGGGCCGTGGGGCGTCATCATCAATCGTCCGCTCAACCTGCGCCTCGCGCAGATTCTTCCGGAATACGAGTCGCTAAAAGGTCGGAACGACTTCGTCTACTTCGGCGGGCCGGTCGAACGCACCGGGCTCGTGTTCATGGTGCGCTCCAGCAAGCCGGTCGCGGGGGCGAGCGCGCTGTTGAATGACGTCTATGCGCTATCCAATCCCGACGCCGTCGATGCCCTGCTGCGGCGCCCCGGCTCGATCCAGGTGATGCGCGTCTACGCCGGCTACGCAGGGTGGGCGCCGGGGCAACTTCAGGCCGAGATCGCGCGCGGCGGCTGGCACGTTTTGCCGGCGGATGCCGAGACCATATTCCAGAAGGATGCCGCGGCGATCTGGCCCGAGCTCATCGAGCGCGCCAGCGGGCGCCAGGCCCGCTACCCGATTCGTGACTGAAGAAGCGAATTTTTTCGCGAACCGCTGCTTCGCGTTGACAGACGCGAATCAGTAGAACCTATTTCATATATAGGCACGTGTGCGACGGCGGCGATGTGGGAGGCAGTTCAAGGAGGAGGGCCCGAAGGAATATGTCGATATTTCGAGGGTCCCCGACGAAGAAATGCGCCCGGATCGCCCCGTCCCGGCGGGTTGCGGCCAGGACGGCCGGCTGCGTCGTTGCCCTCCCGGACCATATCGACATATGGCCTTCATCGGGCGCCTTGCATCCGCTCCGTCCTGGCCGCAACGCATCACGCGCCTATATATGAAATAGGTTCTAGTCACGCGGCACCAGCCACACTTTCCATCGGAGTTCGCGGGCTGCACGGGCGCTTGTAGAATAGGCCATGTACTCGGTACGCGGGGTCGGGTAATGCGAGTGGGCATCATCGGCGGGGGCACCATCGCGCGCCTGTTTCTGGAGCACATCCGGCGCGGGGATCTGGGCGAGACGAAGGTGGTGGCGATCGCCGGCAGGAGCGAGCGTTCGCGCGGCCGGCCGCTCGCAGAAGAGTTCGGGGCCGCGTTCGTGACCGGCCTCGAGGGGCTCGTCGGCGAGCGACCCGACGTGGTCGTGGAAGCAGCGTCGCACGCGGCGGTGCGGGAATACGTGGAGCGGCTGCTCGACACGGGGATCTCCGTCATCGTGCTCTCGTGCGGCGCGCTGAGCGACGATGCGCTGCGCGGAAAACTCGAGCGTGCCGCGGAGGGGAGCGGGGCGCTGCTCTACGTGCCCTCGGGCGGCATCGGCGGGCTCGATGCCCTGAAAGCCGCTTGCATCGCCGGAGTGGAGGAGGTGACGATCGCGGTCACCAAGCCGCCGGCGGCATGGAAGAACATTCCGTACGTCGGCAAAGTCGCGGTGGACCTCGACAAGCTCGCTGCACCGTACACCATATTCGATGGGCCCGCGCGCGAGGGGGTGCCGCTGTTTCCTGCGAACGTCAACATCGCCGCGGTGCTGTCCATGGCCGGGATCGGATTCGACCGCACGCGGCTGAAGGTCGTGGCGGACCCCGGCCTCGTGCACAACACGCACCACATCACCATCCGCGGCAAGACCGGCAACATCAGCATCGAGCTCGAGAACGTGCCCGCGCCGGACAACCCCAAGACCGCGTGGCTCGCCTGTTACAGCGCGCTTGCGGCGCTAAAGAGCGCCAAGGCGAATGTTCGCTACGGAACCTAGCATGTGAGTGTTTTCGAAGGGAATGCATGAAGCCGACCAATCTCATCATCATCATGTCCGACGAGCACAACCCGAAAATGATGGGCTGCGCCGGGCACCCTGACGTCAAGACCCCCAATCTCGATGCGCTCGCCGCGCGGGGCACCAGGTTCACTTCGGCCTATACGACCTGCCCGGTCTGCGTGCCCGCGCGGGCAGCATTCGCGGCGGGAAAGTACGTGCACCAGATCGGTTTCTGGGACAACGCGGACGCTTACGACGGCTCGATACCGAGCTGGCATCACCGCCTGCGCGCGGCGGGACACCACGTCGCTTCCATCGGCAAGCTCCACTTCCGGGGCCTGGAAGGCGACGACTACGGCTTCAATGAAATGCAGATCCCGATGCAGATCATCGAGGGCAAGGGCGATCTGATGGGGCTCGTGCGCCGCGACCTGCCCGAGCGCGGGCTGTCATGGAAGATCGCCAAGCTCGCCGGGCCGGGCGAAACGCCTTACACCGCGTACGATCGAGAGATCTGCACGCGCGCCCAGATCTGGCTGCGCGAAGAAGCCCCGAAACACCGGGACAAGCCGTGGGTGCTGTTCGTCTCGTTCGTGTGCCCGCATTTTCCGCTCGTCGCCCCGGCCGAGTTCTACTACCAGTATCCCCTCGACCGGATTTCCGTGCCGAAGCAGTACGCGGCGGACGAGCGCCCGGACCATCCGTACCTGAAGGACTACACGTCGAGTTTTCTCTACGACCGTTTTTTCGACCCCGACAAGCTGAAGAAAGCGATCGCTGCCTACTACGGCCTGTGCGCGTTCGTCGACGACAATATCGGGAAAGTGCTGCGCACGCTAGACGCGGCGGGGCTCGCCGACACGACGAGGGTGCTCTACACCTCCGATCACGGGGACAATCTCGGTGCGCGCGGCCTTTGGGGAAAGTCCACGATGTACGAGGAAGTGGCGGGTGTTCCGCTCATCATCCAGGGCCCGGGCATCCCGCGCGGCGAGAAGCTGCGTACCCCGGCAAGCCACGTCGATACCTATCCATTCATCATGGAGTGCGTCGGGGCGGACCGGCCGGAAATGTACGACGGCCATCCGGGCATCTCGCTGTTGCGGCTCGCGGGGGGAGAGCAGCCGGAGCGCAACGTGCTTTCCGAGTACCACGGCATGGGTTCGACGACCGGGGCGTTCATGATCCGTCACGGCCGGTTCAAGTACGTGCATTACGTGGCCTACCACCCGCAGCTCTTCGACCTGGCGGCCGATCCGGAGGAGTTGCGCGATCTCGCGGGCGACCCGAAGCATGAGAGAATCCTGCAGGAGTGCCGCGCGAAGCTCTATGCGATCTGCGATCCGGCGGAAGTGGATGCGAGAGCGAAAAAGCGCCAGGCGGAGCTGCTCGAGGCCGCTGGCGGGCGCGAAGCGGTGATCAAACGAGGGGACTTGGGGTTCACGCCCGCGCCGGGTTACCCGGCTGTATTTGGCTGAAGGTCTGAAACGGAAACGTTCCCATGAAGAAGGAGGAAGCGATGAGTGCAAATCGAAAATGGGTCTGTGGCGCCGTGATGCTCGTCTCAGCCGTCATGGCGGCGGAAATCTTCGCCCAGAGCTACCCGAGCAGGCCCGTGCGCATGGTGATCCCGTATCCCGCGGGCGGTGGCACGGATATCACCGCCCGGCCCATCGCGCACCGGCTGGGCGAAGTCCTGGGACAGCAGTTCATCGTCGAGAATCGCGGTGGAGGCAACGGGATGATCGGCGCCGATGTCGTCGCCAAGAGCGCGCCGGACGGCCATACCGTGCTGGTGAGCGCGTCGAGCGAGATGACGATGAACGTCGTGCTGTTCAAGAAGATGCCTTACGATCCGGTGCGCGACTTCCATCCGGTGACACTCGCCACCACGACGCCCGCGTTGCTGATGTCGCATCCGTCGCTGCCGGTGAAGTCGGTGAAGGAGCTGATCGCGCTCGCGCGGTCCAAGCCCGGGGCGCTCACCTATGCGTCGGTGGGAGCCGGCACTCCGCAGCACTTCGCCGGCGAGCTGATGAAGCACACGTTGAAGATCGACTGGGTGCACGTGCCGTACAAGGGCGCGGCGCCGGCCCTGGTGGATCTCCTGGGAGGCCACGTTCCCGTGGGCTTCGTGGCGTTGCTGCCGTCGATACCGCATGTCAGGGCGGGAAAACTAAGGCCCCTTGCCGTCACATCGGCTCAGCGTTCCTCGGCGCTTGCGGACGTGCCGACGATCGCCGAGTCCGGGCTGCCCGGATTCGACATCATGCAATGGTTCGCGGTCTGGGTGCCCGCGAAGACTCCGCGCGACATCATTGACCGCCTGAACGGCGAGATCGTGAAGGTCGTGCAGTCGCCGGAATACAAAAAGCGAATGACCGAGGCCGGCGCCGATGCGGTGGGAAGCACGGCGGAGCATCTCGGGCAGTTGCAGCGCATCGAGATCGAAAAATACCGCAAGATCGCCGCGCTGGCCGGGATCACGCCGGAGTAGCCGAACGCCGCGCCAGCGCGCATCCCGACCATTGAAGCACCCGTGTTTGTGGTGGAGCGGTAGAACCGGAGGAGGAGCAAAGTGAAGGCATTGGCACGTTTCGTGGCACTTGTATTGTCCGTGGTTGCCGGCGGCGCAGCGGCGCAGGGTTATCCAGCGAAATCGATCCGCGTCGTGGCGCCGTTTGCGCCGGGCGGCGCGCTCGATCTCACCGCCCGCACGGTGGGAGCAAAAATGAGCGACAGCATGAAGCAAACGATTATCGTGGACAACCGCACCGGGGGCGGCGGCGTGATCGGAGCCGACGTGGTCGCCAAGTCGGCGGCCGACGGCTACACGGTGCTGCTCGGGTCGCCCGCCGAGATCGCGGTGCTGCCGCACCTGCAGAAGCTGCCGTACAGCGTGGAGAAGGATCTCACGCCGGTCACGCTCGCGGTGAGCACGCCGCTCATCCTGGTCGTGCATCCGGCGCTGCCCGTGAAGTCGGTAAAGGAGCTGATCGCGCTCATCCGGGCACGGCCGGGCCAGATGACCTATGCGTCGGCGGGTACGGGCGGGGTGCAGCACCTGGCCGGAGAGTTGCTGAAGATCAATTACAAGCTCGACATGGTGCACGTCCCGTATAAAGGGGCGGGCGCCGTCATGCCCGAGTTGATCGGCGGGCACGTGCCGATGTTCTTCTCCGGCATGCCGCCCTCGGTGCCGCACGTGCGCGCGGGCAGGCTGAAGGCGCTAGCTGTGACTTCCGCGAAGCGCTCGCCCGCGACGCCCGAGGTGCCGACAATGGCCGAAGCGGGCGTGCCGGACTTCGTGTTTACGAACTGGTTCGCGTATTTCGTCCCGGCAGGCACGCCGGGGGACGCGATCTCGAGGCTCAACTCGGAGATCAACCGGGCGTTGAAGCTGGACGACGTCAGGGAAAGACTCGCCAACGTCGGCGCCGAGGCGGTCGGAACGACGCCGGAGGAACTCGGCAAGTTCGTGCGGGCGGAGAGCGACAAGTTCGCCAGGTTGATCAAGCTCTCGGGCGCCAAGGGCACCGACTAGCGAAAGGCGGAAGTCGGAAGGCGAAAGGCGAAAGGCGAAAGGCAGAAGGTAGAAGGATGAGGGAGTGACGCGCGGCGCAGAACCGACTCCGCTGCCCGCTGCGACCGTCACGCTGGTGCGCGACGCCGCGCACGGGCTCGAGGTGCTGCTGCTGCAGCGCAATTTCGGCTCCGGGTTCATGCCCGGGATGCACGTGTTTCCCGGCGGCGCGCTCGACGCCGCCGATGCCTCCGGCGAGCTGTGCGCGCTGTGCGAGGGACTCGACGACGCTGCCGCGAGCCGCGCGCTTGGCGTGGCGCGCGGCGGGCTCGCCTACTGGATCGCAGCGATCCGAGAATCGTTCGAGGAGGCGAATATCCTGCTCGCCTACGACGCGAGCGGAGACATCGTATCGCTCACCGGCCCCGCGACGCAGCGCTTTCGCGCGCACCGGCGCGCGCTCGATGAGGGCGGCATCGGGCTCGAGGCGATCGTGCGCAAGGAAGGTCTGCGCCTTGCCGCAGACCGGCTCACGTACTTCGGCCACTGGATCACGCCGGCCGGCGCGCCACGGCGCTACGACACGCGCTTCTTCGTGGCGGTCGCGCCGGAACTCCAGGAGGTTGCGCACGACAACCACGAGACGATCGGCCACGCGTGGCTGCGGCCGGCGGATGCTCTCGACGGGCACCGCCGCGGCGAGATCAAGATGCGGCTGCCGACGGTGCGCACGCTCGAGCAGCTCGCCGATCATGCCTCGGCGCAAGCGCTCGTCGCGGCGCTCGGGACCCGGCGCGAGATTCCGGCCATCCTCCCGCGCATCGCCAAGGACGGGACGCGCCTCATGCCGGGGGACCCGGGCTACGAGCAGGCGGGATCGGAGGAGGGACGCGGCGAGTGGAAAGTCAGGGAGGGGGAATAGTGAATGGGGAATAGGAAATCGCGGAAACACTGCTACCCTTCATCCAGCGCGACGGGCAGAAAGCCAACGGCTTGCACGATTTCCGGTTTGCCATTTCCCGTTTTCCGGTCCGGGTAAGTGTTCCTTGACGCCGACTCTGGAAAAAATCATCCCGGGTGAGGTCGTTCAGCTGAGCGGGTTGGTCCGCCGCGTGACCGCGCCCAACCCGGGCGTGATGACCGGTCCGGGGACCAATGCCTACGTCATCGGCTCCGGCGATCTGGCCCTGATCGATCCGGGACCGGAGAGCGCGTCCCACCTCGCGGCGATGTGCGCAGCGGTTGGCACGGGGCTCAAGTGGATCCTGTGCACGCACACGCATCTCGACCACTCGCCGGGTGCGAAAGCCCTCAAGCAGGCGACCGGCGCGCAATTGCTCGGCTATCCGCCCGCCGCCCAGGATGGCAGGCAGGATGCGACCTACGCGCCCGACCGCGTGCTGCGCGAGGGCGAGGTGATGGACTGCGGAGAGTTCCGCCTGCGTGCGGTGCATACGCCGGGACACGCTTCCAACCACCTGTGCTACCTGCTGGAGGGGGAGCGCTGGCTCTTCACCGGAGACCACATCATGCAGGGTTCCACGGTCGTGATCTCGCCGCCCGACGGCGACATGGCCGTCTACCTCGCCTCGCTCGAGCGCCTGCTTCACCTCGACATCGCACTGCTCGCGCCCGGCCACGGCCACCCGATCGAAAACCCGCACGAGGAGGTGCGCCGGCTGATCGCGCACCGCCTAAAACGCGAGAAGAAGGTGCTCGACGCGCTCGCCCGGGCGGGGGAGGAAACACTCGACGGGCTGCTGCCGCTCGTCTACGACGACGTGCCCGCCCGGATCCACGCGGTAGCGCGACGCTCCCTGCACGCGCATCTCATCAAGCTCGCGCGCGAAGGCCGGGTCTTGGAGGAGAGCGGATGCTGGCGCAGGAAATGAAAACGCCCGGCGCGCGGCCGGGGGTGCTGCTGTTTGCTCGTCACGCGTAGCGGTAAGCGGTAAGCGGTAAGCGGGCGAATCTCAGCGTTCGCAGAACACTTTTTTGACGTGGACGTGACCGAGTCTCAGCGTTCGCAGAACAGTCATAGCTCGCCTTTAAACGGTTTGTCAGGTCGCTGGTAGGGGATGGTGCTTAGCA
>Ga0194131_10005974_pt1 | contig 17181 bp, 21 predicted proteins | sample TA2KigO120mmetaG_FD_148631 | JGI IMG/M metagenome (GOLD analysis project Ga0194131, IMG submission 148631) | Freshwater microbial communities from Lake Tanganyika, Tanzania - TA2015053 Kigoma Offshore 120m | ecosystem: Environmental > Aquatic > Freshwater > Lake | place: Tanzania: Lake... | reverse complement strand
CTCTCGTTTGATCGATTCAGTCAGAGACATGGTTATGCAAAGCTGTTTGAGGGTAGCACAGTCTCTTTTCTTGCGGCCATGTGGGTGTGCGCGTAGAATCCGTGATGTTCCGAGCAGAGGAAAGGAGGGCGCTAGGCTCGCGGCTCGCATGAGGCAGATAGACGACGCGGTATCACACGTAGGGTTGGGATGGCTGTTTGTGTTCCTGCCCCTGCTGTTCGTGGCCCTGTGGCCGTTGGCCGGGTATGCGATGTCCAATGTCGATACGTTGGAAATCACGACCAACTCTGCCGGCGGTGTGCACGCGAGGGCCCGTGTGATATTTCCGGCGACGATCGAGGTGATTCAAGGACTGTTGACCGATTATCCACATTGGCCAGATCTCTTCGAGGTGTGCATGAGACTGGCTGAATGACATGTGTGGGATGCTGTCGCCACGATTGACCTACGACTTGAGCACGCACTGCTCTCAGGAGAGCGTCGCCTGGTCACAGAGTCGCGTACGTTGCCGAACAGTGGATTGGTGACCGATCTGAAAGGCGGGAACTTTAAGCGCTATCATCGTGTATGGACGCTGCGGTCAGCCGGTGAGGGTACTCAGACAGCCGCCGAATGTGACTTGCTGTTTGAATTGGACTTGCTTGTCCCTGACTGGATCATAGCCCTCGCCGTACGACAGGAACTGGAATCACACTTTCGTATCGTGAAGCAGAAAGCGCGTGAGTATTCTGGACATCGGCTGCTCCCATGAACGTCTCACTCCGCAGTTCACTCGCAGGCCTTTATGTCATTCTCGATCCATCGGTCTGTCCCGGACGATCCCTTGCCGATATTCTTGTGGAGGCGGCAGAGGCGGGCACGAAAGTCGTTCAGTATCGAAATAAGTCTGCCTCGATGAAGGAAGCGTATGTTGAGGCACTGGCGCTGAGGAAGATTGCTGCAGCGCTTGGCGTGGCATTCATCGTCAATGACCGGTGCGACCTGGCGAGGGCCGTGGAAGCTGATGGTGTGCATCTGGGACAGGGCGATTTGCCTTATGGTGACGCGCGCAAGATCATGGGTGCGGGGAAGTTAATCGGGTTGTCCACCCACAACCCGGACCAGATCCGAGAGGCCGACTGCTTGAAGCCGGACTACGTCGGGTTTGGGCCGATCTTCAAGCCCGGATCCAAGCAAGACCACGATCCAGTCGTCGGCCTCCAGGGACTCAAGCAGGTTCGGAGGCTCACTGCTTTGCCGATCTTCGCCATCGGCGGAATCACGGTGGAGAATGTGGGGGACGTCATGCAGGCCGGAGCCAACGGTGTGGCGGTGATTTCTGCCATCGTCGCTGCAGCTGATGTGCGACAGGCAGTTACCAATTTCGTAGCGAGGATGCCACCGCCAGTTTCGCCAGCGTTGTGACCGCCGCTGAGCGAGACAGACGAACCGCTACCTGGCGAAAGCGTCCTGATAATCCCGATTGGTAGGGGAGTGGACCCAGGACCGGCACGTCCGCGTGCTTTTGCAGCAACTCGACCGTGGTTCGTTCCTGGATCAGCGCCAGTTTCGATCGAGTTGGTTGGGTTTGATTGAGAACCAATGCAGCGACGGCGATGTTTCTTCTGCGCAGCGCTTCGATTGTCAGCCGCGCATGGTTGATGCCTCCAAGGTCAGACCTTCCGACCACTACGGCTGTCAGCCTCAATTGCACGATCAGATCCGCGACATCAGTATTCGGCGTGATGGGTACCAAGACTCCGCCGACGCCTTCGACGATCGTCCAGTCATATTGGGTGGCCAGCCGATGGTACACTGTTCGGATGGTGTCAGGATCAATCATTTTGCGTTCAGCCTGCGCCGCTGCGAGTGGAGCGACCGACAAGGTGAATCGATAGGGGCAGACCACTTCGAGTGGCTCCGCACTCTCGATAACGGAACAGAGTCGTGCCGCATCGGAATGCCTTGCTTTGGAAGAGGAGATCCCGGTTTCGACAGGTTTCATCACGGCGACCGTGCGGCCTTCTTTTTTCAAGGCGACGGCTAGCGCCGCGGCCACGAGCGTTTTGCCCACGCCTGTATCCGTGCCGGTTATGATGATGCCATGATTCATGGGTTAGAGCGTGTAGCGTATAGCGTATGGCCCAGGAATGATTCAATGGAAGCGGTAAGCAATCAGCCTCCGGCTATCAGCTATAAGCCATATGCTCTTCTTCACAGATTCCTGCTGTCACAGTTCCACACTTGTCCGGAGACATTCTTCAGTTGTGCGAGATGCACGATCGTCCATGCCGCCTCTTCCAACGACGGAGGGCGGTGCAACGCATGGTCAGGCCATTCGGTACCTTCAGGAAAGATGTCTGTGGTCAACCCGGTTTTTTGCCATCCTGGCAGCACGAGATTGACCCGGACGTTTTGCGGGCCCCATTCCCACGCCGCGCTCTTAACCAATCCAATCAGCCCGGCTTTTGACGTCGCATAGGCAGCCTGACCGGTGGATCCATGGAATCCCGTGTGGGACCCGATCACGATGATCGAGCCTCCTTCACGAGCAAGTAACAGTGGAGCCATGGCGCGCAGACAGTGAAAGGTGCCGGTCAAATTCGTTGCGATCACCTCGTGCCAGGTCCGTTCGGTTTGGCGTACCAGCAGACTGCGTCCAGCGATCCCCGCGTTGCAGATGAATGCCGCTGTGGTGGGCACGCAGGTACCCCATGCGTCGATCATGTGCTGGACCGAATCCCACTTTCGAATGTCCGCTTGGTAGAGATCACCGGTACCCCCCGCTGCTCGAACTTGCCTGAGGGTGGATTCTGCCGCGGGCTTGTTCTGGCTATAGTGGATACCGACATGCCAGCCAATCGCACCAAACGCCAGGCTGATCGCGCGGCCAATGCCCCCTGATGCGCCGGTGACGAACACTGCCGACCGGGCTCTTGGTGGAATTGGCCGGGGGCGAGCCGTCGGCGTGTTCGATAATGGGCGTGCCATGCGTGCCTGGATTATGCGAGGACGCGTACGTGAACGCAAGCGAGGGGAAGAGCCGGTTACTTGCCGCCCTTGCAGGTCCTATGGTACCGTTCAAGTACGTTCATGACCGGAGATCCTTTGTCACGATGCAGTCCACGACCATAAAATCGCTTCTTGTAGGGAGTGTGTTGTTGGCAGGGGGGCTAGGCCCGGCATCGCTGGGCGCGGAAGAGCCTCTGACGATCGCCGCATCCGCCGACTACTTTCCCGATACCTTTGGTAGCCGCTGGACCTACCGTGGGCAGCTGTCGGAAGGTCCGCTTCAGACGATTGAGAACAAGTTTTTCACCAACGTCTCGACGGTTACCGGAACTAAGACGATCAAGGGTGTCGCGGTGACCATTTTTCATGACACGAATCCTGCCAATCACGGTCCTTCGGATAGTTACTATCGCCGGGATATCGTCGGCATTGTCTATTATGGGGCTGATCCGGGGACGCCGCTGGAAAAACAAATTATTCCGTACCAAATCTTTCGTTTCCCCTTGAAGGTGCCCTCCTCATTCCAACAGTTCGATCGGACGGGAATCGATTTTGGCACGGATCTAGACCGCGACGGTACCGATGAGAAGACAGATGTAAAAGGGTGGAGTACGGTGCTCAGCCGCGAGTCTGTCACCGTGCCAGCAGGGACGTTTGCGGACGTCATCAAGGTCGAAGCCAAGATGACCATGCGCATCCACTTGTCGGCCAGCCGACGCACGATTGCAGGCTTGGATATTATGACGGCGTGGTTTGCGAAAGGGGTTGGTCTCATAAAATATTTGGAGCGGCAAGAACTGGGCGGTGTTAAAGAAGACCGGGGAGTGGTGGTGGAGCTTTCCGAAGAGCTGGAATCATACGAGATCAAGCCGGCGAAAGGATCAGTCAGCGGCCTCGAATCCCCGTCGGAGGGTATTCTCGCTGATCACGCGGGCGATCATGAACTGGGTCAGGTAGTCCTCGCCGCTGGCCTTCGCACCCATCCCTGAGAGTCGATGTCCTCCGAAAGGCTGGCGTCCCACGAGGGCGCCGGTAATCGGTCGGTTCAAGTAGAGATTCCCAACATCAAACTGTTTCCTCGCCAGCGTAAGATTGGCTGGATTCCTGGCATAGACGCCTCCCGTCAGCGCATAGGCGGTTCCGTTGGCCAGATGCAGCGCCGTCTGCCGCATCACTGCCAGCACGGGGCCGAAGATTTCTTCCTGCGCCAGCTGATGATGGGACTCCACGTCAATGAACACGGTTGGACCGACGAGATGGCTGCCGCCCTTCACCGGGCACTGTACGAGCAGCCGGCTTTCCCGCTGCCCCTCGATCATGAACTGTTGGATCGAGGCCTGAGCGCGCGCATCGATGACCGGTCCCACCCTGGTGCCTGGTTCTGCCGGATCACCGATCTGCAAGCTCACCGGCTGTCGCCCAAAGCTGCAGGGTCAGTATACTTCAAGCTTCCGGTATGAGTCCTATCCGAGAGTCAATCGCGCACAGATATCGGTTGAAAACGCGAGCCGGTTTCGATAAAGTGTGAGCGTTGCGATACGTTCACCGGAGCTAGTTTGCCATGGTGGACCTCGATTTAGACAAGCAAACGAGTATCCATGGCCGAGACGAGACGGATCGCCCAACCCCTGACGATAGAATTTTCCTACGGTACGTGCATCTTCTTCTGCACCCTTAGTATCATCACGATCGCTGGTGTTCCCCTCTATGGATACTACATCGGCTACACGTTGTTTGACTGGATACACTTTGCGGTCATGTATATCGTGACGGGGATGGGGATTACGGTCGGCTATCACCGGCTGGTGGCGCACCGAAGTTTCGACTGTCCCGATTGGGTGAAGCGCCTAGCCTTGATCGCTGGAGGATGGGCGCTACAAAACTCGGCGCTGGTCTGGGGCGCGGACCATATCCGCCACCACGCCCGCACGGACACGGACGAAGACCCGTACAATGCGACCAGAGGATTTTGGCACAGTCACTGCGGCTGGCTCTTCTACGAGACGCCGTATCGACTTGGAAAATATGAAATCCGACTGCGCCGCGACCCGGTGATACTCTGGCAACATCAGTACTACTGGCTGATCGTCGTCTCCGGTCTGGTAATCCCTTTTTGCGTGGGACTCTGGTGGTACGGCACTCTTCAGGGTGGCATCAGCGGCCTCCTCATGGGTGGCCTGTTCCGCATGTTCATGGTGCTCAACTCAACCTTCACTATCAATTCCCTCTGCCATATGTTTGGTAGCCAGCCTCACGGTATGCAGGACAGCAGCCGAGACAGTTGGCTGATTTCCTTTATCAGCTTCGGCGAAGGCTATCATAACTACCATCACACCTATGCCAGGGATTATCGGAACGGCCCGCAGTGGTACAACTTCGACCCGTCGAAATGGACTATCTACGCACTCTCGCTGACCGGTTTGGCCACCAATCTGCGCCGCCTAGACCCCTCGGTCTTTTGACCCGCATGCCAGTTCCCCAGGTGGCATGTCACGGATGGCTTGCCGGCCCATTTCATTTCCCGTGTTGCATCGCTTATGATGATGCGATGGATACGAAATATTCGTTGCGGATGGAGGTAACGAGCAGCAGTGAAATTGTGTGTCTGATGGAGGACTGAGTCATGGCCGAAGAACATTCACACGTGTATGGCGAGCCGCAGCCACAAACAGCCGCCAATTTCGTGCCAGGCGTCAAACATGTGATCGCGATCAGTAGCGGCAAAGGCGGGGTCGGTAAATCGACCGTCGCATCGAACCTGGCCTGCGCGCTGGCCCAGACCGGCGCCACGGTGGGTTTATTAGATGCCGATCTCTATGGCCCCAATATTCCGATGATGATGGGCAGTACGAAAGGGCCAGAACAACGAGACGGTAAAATTATTCCGGTCGAAAACCATGGAGTCAAACTCATTTCGATGGCCTTTTTGGTGCCGGAAGATACGCCGCTTGTCTGGCGTGGTCCAATGGTCCACCAGTACCTCCAGGCATTTTTCCGCGACGTCCTCTGGGGGGAACTGGATTATCTACTGATCGATTTGCCGCCCGGCACCGGCGATGTGCAGCTTTCGCTGTCTCAAATGGTTCCGTTGGTTGGCGCCATTACCGTGACAACACCCCAGGAAGTGGCACTCTATGATGTGCGCAAGGGTATGGCCATGTTTCAGAAAGTGAATGTGCCATTATTGGGTATCATCGAAAATATGAGTTTCTTTGTGTGCGGGCACTGTGGCGAGCGGACAGAAATTTTTTCGCATGGTGGCGGCGAGCGGGCAGCCGAAAAAATTGGTGTGCCATTTCTCGGATATATCCCGATCGATCCTGCCATTCGGGATGGAGGAGATAGTGGTCATCCAATCGTGGTGGCTAACCCGGCATCGCCGCAAGCAGTGGCTTTCCGTGAGATCGCCAAGAAGGTCGTGGGGAAACTTGGCGAGGCAGGAAAAAGCGGTCCATCGGTCGAGAGTTTGCTCAAAAAGATCAAGCAACCTTTTACGAGTAACTGATCACGTGATCGGAGGCAGCGATGGCGGATTATGTGCGGGTGGCTGGAACGGGTGACGTGCAGCCTGGTCATGGTGTTGTAGCCGAAATTCATGGTAAGACGCTAGCCGTATTCAATGTCGATGGGACCTTTCATGCAATCGATAACACGTGCGTGCATCGCGGTGGTCCGTTGGGCGAAGGAGAGACTGAAGGTACCGTCGTCACGTGTCCTTGGCACGGCTGGCAGTTCGATATAACCACCGGCGAATGCACTAAGAATCCTTCGGCGAAAGTTGCAGTGTATCAGGTCAAGGTTGAAGGGTCGGATGTGAAGGTATTGCTCTAGTTGTAATGCATCATGATGGAGAGCGAGCTCGACAAACACCAACTCGCCGGATTCGATGACAGAGAACGTGGGTTTAGTCGGTCGGTCGAATTTGAGCGAGCCGAGGACCATTACCGAGCCAACCTTAGGTATGAGTCTGTCCGTGTCACAACCGACCCATATCCGACGCAGGATCATGCGTTGACCGTGCTGATCCAGACGTTACAACGCCAAGGCTATCGGCAGTTGCGAACCCAGAAGAGTTATTGCAACGGTATCTATCTTGGCTCTCAAGAACTCTGGGTCGAATATCCAGATCCCCAGCGTGAGGAGCCAGTTAAGGGACTTCTGAAAACCATCATGGGTTGGTTTCGTCCAGAGAGAGCTGACGCCAATCATCCATGAGTTTGATTTCCATTGATCAACGCCGTTCATCTTCGGCTGATAGCTGTCGGCCTTCAGTTATCAGCCCGTTACGTCTTCCTTCCTGGTTCAAAATAACGACCCGGACTGGTCCGGACTATCTTGAGATCAAACACACCATGGATCGGCTGAAATTACACACGATCTGTGAGGAGGCCCGCTGTCCCAACCGGTGGGAATGTTGGAACGCGCGCACGGCGACGTTTCTAATTCTGGGGGGTATCTGCACCAGGCGCTGCCACTATTGCTCGGTGGAGACGGGACGGCCGGGCTTGGTGGATCAGGACGAGCCAAGCCGTGTGGCACGCGCGATCCAATCGCTTGACCTTCGCCATGCCGTGATTACTTCCGTGAATCGGGATGAATTACTGGATGGCGGCGCAGGGGTGTTTGCAGAAACGATCAGACAGGCCAGACGGCTGAGTCCAACATGCACCATCGAAGTGTTGATCCCGGATTTCGAGGGAAACGAGGCAGCTCTTATTACCGTGTGTGCCGAGAAACCGGAGATTCTCAATCACAACATCGAAACAGTCCATCGGCTCTTTCCGTCTATCAGGCCACAGGGAAAGTATAAGAGGTCAATTGAGCTGCTCCAACGAGCGAAAGAGCTGGGGATGACGACGAAATCTGGGTTGATTCTCGGCATGGGGGAGACGCTTGATGAAGCACGCGAGGTCATGCGCGATTTGCGAGCCGTCAAATGCGACAGCCTCACGATCGGCCAGTATCTCCAGCCGACCAGAGCGCATCTACCCGTGGCCAGATTCTATGATCCTTCCGAATTTGCCTTGTTGAAGGAAGAAGGCCTTGGCATGGGGTTTACCCATGTCGAATCAGGTCCACTTGTCCGTAGCTCGTACCATGCCGAGCGGCAAGTGATTTCCGGTAAAAATGCACCTATTTCCGTCCTGACAGCACACAACGTTGTGCAATAAGTGGTGTGAAGCTGTGTATGTTTCTGGATAGCGTTACCATGAATTCTTCGGCAAGGCACTGATCCTCGAAGCATTCGTACACGTCGTCGAGAAAGCCGCCGCGCAGAAGGGGATGGTAGAGAAATTCTCTTCCTGGCCCTGTTGCAACTTCCAAGGGGTATTCGCTCACGTCAATTTGTTCGAGCTGTAACTGTTCCAGCCAGCCGCGAACCTCGCTCGCTGACGGCCGTTCGTTTAGATAGGCCTGAAATCGTTCCCGTTCCTTCATCAGTCCCTGTTGGATCATGGCCTGATCCACTCGTTGCCACAGCGAGTCGAAGGTTCCATGGGACGGAAAGGTCAAAACCAACTGACCACCCGGTTCGAGGTGTGGCACCAGCCCGCGAACGGCCTGGAACCTATCAGGACGAAAGAACATCACGGAAAGGTTTCCGGTGATACGATCGAAGCTCGGAAGATCAGATGGTAACGATCGCATGTCCATGCAATCAAAACGGAGCCATGGTAGTTGTGAGCCTTGAATGACCCTTGCACGAGCGACCTGCCCGGGACTCACATCGATTGCCAGCACTTCTCCGGTAGGACCAACGTGTTCGGCGAGATAGAAGGCTGGAATGCCGTGGCCGGATGCGACATCGAGAATGCGCAGACCCGGACAAAGCTCCAAATGGCACAGAAGCGATTCGGCGAACGGTGTGGACCAATAGTCGTATTTGGGGAGAGGCCAGCGAAAGGCGGGTAGAGGGTCCATGATGGCGGCTACCGTGTAGACACGTCTTTTGTCCCGGATGGCCGGGCATAAATGGAAATTATCCGATGATATCGACCCTAACATGCCGATTCCCTCGCCGGAATCGGTAGCGATTAAAGCCGGCTAGGTCGAGCGTAAAAATCTTGGTTGTTCGGAGCGATTCGCCAGCCACAATAAGAGATGCATCAGCTAAATCCATTAAATGGTCGCCGTATTGCTCCATCAACCAGAATACTTGCGATGCCACGCGCTGCTCTCTAATGGCAGGGTTTGGCTTTTGGGATAAGGATAAATAGGCGGCCAGCAGAGCAAGGATATCAACCAGCGTGAAAGACATAGGAGGGGCACTGGCAAGTGGGTGAATAGCCATAAAGACATGTAGCCTCTGAAATCATTGACTGTCAATTCCGGAGTTTCTAGCTTTCACTCCAGTCTTTCGATAAGATGCCTTGGAGCAGTTACGTATTTTCAAGGAGATGGCGTGTCCATCTTGCATCGTGGTTTTATCCTGATCCTCATCCTGGTCATATCCGGGGGTGCCTTCCTATTTTTCTTCAAGCCGTTGACCGGCGAGGACTATCTCAAGGAATTTGTGTTGCAACAGCTTGAGGAAAGCCTCGGGCGGAAACTCGACGTGCATCATGTCAAATTCGCGATTCTTCCCCGTCTGCGCGTGGAACTCTCCCAGGTGACGATTCACGATATCGATTCGGAGCAGGTATTTTTGTCTGCCAAGCGGATTGATGTCGTCGTGCGTCTCCTGCCGCTCTTGCGCAAACAACTTATCGGCAAACGACTGGTAATTGAGGAGCCAATACTCACCCTGCGGCGCAACGAAGCAGGTAACTGGAATCTCCTGGAAGGGTTGAAGACGGACGCGAGCACGAGCCAGAACACTCTAGAAACCCTGGACTGGATGTTTATGATTCAGGAGGTCACGCTCATCAATGGCACTGTCACGGTCATCGATGCCTTCAGGACGGATGGCGTGCGTACGCTTCCTCTTGAGCGAGTCGATGCGAAATTGCTATTTCAGCCTAATCGAGGGCTGGCCAACCTCTATCTCTCAGCCGTTCATCCAAGTGCGGCAGGCCTGTCGGCGGTCTTCGTGAACGGGCTTATCAAACAAGCGGAAAAGCCGGTGACGCTCGCCAGCAATGCGTCACTTGCCACGGGTCCAGCGTTTCAATTTGACGGCCGGCTTGACGCGTCCAATGTGAGTCTGCATGCCGTGGCGGATTTTTTCGGTGTTCGGCCGATTTCGGACCGACTGCAAGGTTTGGTGAATCTCCAAGGCGTGGTACGAGTGATACCCGGGGTGGCCGGGTATGACCTGGTGCTGTCAGATCTCTCGGCGCGCCTGAACGAGATGACCTTGAATGGCAAAGCCAGTCTGGCCGGGCTCATGACACCACAACCGACGTTCGCTGTGACGATCAGTAGTTCGCTGGTGACGCTGCCACAATTGCTGCAGACAATTCCTCTGGAGTGGATCAATCCGCAGATCCAGGCCTTATTAGAGGATCGGAAGATCGACGGCAAGGTGCAACTGATCGACGTCACTTTGACAGGGTCTCTGGCAGCCGGTGTGCTGCTGTCGACGAGCGGAGAGTTTAGAATCCAGGAGGCTCAGGGCTTGATCGGTCAGGACCGTGTCGCCGCGAAGGATCTTGCCGCCTCTGTGTTTGTAGAGCCTGGACGCATCCGTATTACTACCTTAACCGGAGTGTATGGTGCGATGCACCTGACGGACGGCAAGGCCGTCGTGTCGTTTCTTGAGTCAGGTCCGTGGCTCGAACTGGAAGTCACGGGCACCATGGCGGGATCCCAGTTGCTGGAATTTCTTGCCAAGACGATGAAGACCGAGCAAATGCTGCGAGTGCTCGCCGGAGTTCGTGACGTAGAGGGCGCGGCTCAGCCGACATTCCGGCTTGTTGGTCCATTGAATCAATCCCGTGGCATTACGTTTGCCGGCGGAACCATCGTGGTGCAATCGATCAGTCTTAGCCACACGGCATTACCGAGCCGGCTTACGGATCTGCAGGGCCGACTTGTTCTCGACAACGGCTCAACCAGATTTGAGCAAGTGACCGGCCATCTTGGGGATACCGAGGTGCAGATCCAGGGGACGTTGACCAGCGGTGAAGCGAGCCAGTTTCAAAATTTCGGTGTGCGCGCACGCGGAAGGGCCATGTCGATGGCGCGACTCGCGTCGCTTCCCGCCATCGCGCCGGAGACATTCGAAGGAATGGTGAGCGCGGATGTGACGGTGTCCGGTTCCATGGCCGTACCGCATGTTAGAGGGTTGGTGGTGCTCGACGAGGCCAAACTGATTGTGCCGGGGCTGGGTGAAAAGCCCGTCGGCGCGCCGGCTGCTCTTGAGTTCGATGGCGAGATCGCCAGAACCAGCGGCGTAGCCATGCACCGGTTGGAAATCGTCCTGCCTTCGCTAAGGATTCCCGTTAAGGGGCATATCCTCATAGGCGAGCGCTTCAGCATTGATGTGTCGACGGCGATCGGCGCCGTCTCGCTGTCGAGAGTGCCGAAATGGATTTCCAAGGGCGGGCTTGAGGCCGGCAATCTCGAAGTTTCACTCGACCTGAAGGGAGAGGAGAAGGACTGGAACGCCTGGCTCATCACCGGGTGGTTGGCTCTCACCAACGGCTTGATGACAGTGGAAGGATTCGAGGACCCGCTTCAAGACATATATGCCCGGGTAAAATTGGAACGAAGTAGGGCTGCAGTGAAGCGGATAGCTTTTAGGATTCGGGACAGTGACCTGGCGTTTGAGGGGACCGTCAGAAATTGGACGACCAGACCGATCATCACCGGTACGATCGAGTCGAACCAGTTGGACTTGAGCCTGCTGATTCCCAAAGGGGACCGGTCGCCCATGCGGGACTTGCTCGAAACTTTGGCGGAAACCAGCCAGGTAGAGGTATCGGCCACGGCCGCACGCAGTCAATACAAACATTTCAAGTTTGCCTCGCTGTCGGCGCGTGTGATCATGCAGGATCGCGCGCTCAACGTCGATCGGTTTTCCGCTGAATCGGCTCATGGCCAAGTCGCCGGCCGTCTCGTGGCCCATCTTCCCCGGAAAGAACCTGCTGACGTGGAGGTGTCGTTTCGCGCCACGGGCGTGCCGGTTGAGGAGCTCTTGCAGTCGACTAACACGCAGATACGTGGTGTGACCGGCGACATACGGTTGGTCGGCTCCATTCGCGGCCATGGGCGCAATCCAAATGGTATCTATCCGTCGCTGAGCGGAAAAGCCGAAGTGTTGTTGGAAAATGGGCGCATCCTCAAATCCAATGAGTGGGCGGTGTGGAAGATCATCGGTCTGTTGAATCTGCTCACCGTGCTGCAAGGGAAGGTGGATTTTGAAAAGGAAGGGCTGCCCTATGACCGGATTTCCGGGACGTTTGCAGTCCAGCAGGGCTTGTTTCAGACCGAGAACGTCGTCATCGACAGTCCTATTCTAAAGATCACGGCTGCGGGCAACTATGCCTTGCCGACTGATCAGCTCGATCTTGTGATGGCCGTGAGCCCGTTTGGGGCCTATTCGAAACTCCTGAAAGCCATTCCCCTCTTCGGTCGTATTTTGGCCGGTGAACGCAAGGGGTTGGCTACGGCGATGTTTGCTGTCAAGGGTGCCGTGGAAGATCCCGAAGTCACGTATATGCCGGTGAAGTCCTTCGCATACGGCGTGTCGGGATTAGCGCAGTTGGCGGTAGATGTACTGACGAATACCTTATTATTGCCGCTGGATCTTGTCATGCCTGACGGAGATGAAGATCAACCCGATGTTCCTCGAACCATTTCGCCGGCTGAGCCGGTGCCGGCCAGACCCTGACCATTCGCTACCATAGATGGAGACGCCGCAGGCCCTCATTCATCGTGGTTGGATGGTCGATAGATCTAACCCTGTGCCGGTCCATGGCTGAAGCATGGGGCCATCGTATCGATAACCTCCTTGAACCGGGTCTGCCGCGAGCAGCAAGAGCGTATTCAGGTCGAGCACGTCGAAGCCGTTGATCCCCAGGACAAGGCTGAACGAGCACCCCATCGCGATGCATGATTCGATCATGCCGCCGATCATGAGCTTGAGTCCGGCCTTCAGCGTAAACAAGGCGATCTCCAGTGCTTCGATCACGCCGGTTTTCATGCTTTCGATATTGATATAGCCCGCGGCGTGCTGTTCCACGACGGTTCTGGGGTCGGCGAGAGAGCGTACCGATTCATCGGCTGCAACGGGAATGTCGGTGGTTCGCCGAATGTGGGCCAGGCTCTCCAGGTTGCCCCGTTCTACCGGTTGCTCCAGCAGCAGGAGCCTCCCACTGAAACGCCGGACACCGTCAGCAAAGGCGAGGCATTCTTGATACGAGAGCCCTTGATTGCTGTCGCCAATAAATGCCACGTTGGGAAGGGCGTGGTGCATGGCCTCCACACGACGGATATCCGTGTCTACATCCTTGCCGACCTTCATTTTGAAGAGGCGAAAGCCCTGTTGGTGCCAGTGACGTGCAAGAGTCAGGGTGTCATCGACCGTCGCGATAGGAATCGTAATACCGGTTTCCCAAGGGCGTACGGCAGCTCCGCCCCATAATTGTCACATCGGGATACCGGCGGCATGGCAATAGGAGCAAGGAGCGCTATTTCCAGGCCGCAGTGCGCTACCGGTTGTCTCACGGCCTGGTTGCCCATCTGGCAGTAGTGCTGAATCGATCGCCCAACCAGCAATGGAACCAGTCGAGCAAGCGTGTTCAAGTAGGATGGATGGTCTTCACCGCCCACTTCGGGAAAGGGCGCCGCTTCTCCGAATTCGCAGACACCGCTTCAATCTGACGGCGCAAGAACATATCCTGACTCTTTTGAAGAGTCTGCGTGTAATTCGAGATATTCCGAGGGCTGTTGAAAAGAGACACGAGCGAAAATAACTGAAGTGATCGATGACACAGCGCAAGGAGCTGTGGGGACTATGGATCAGTATGGCAGAGGTAGGAGTTGGGATCACGCTCGTGGCTGCACGCCACGAGTGGAAGTCGTTGCGCGGGATAAGCCTATTACCATAAACCTCAACATGAAGATTAATCATGAAGTGCTTGTGAAGGTTGATAAATATCTGGATAATGTGCTCTTAGGAGAGAGCGGCCTGTTCTAAGAGGAAATCAAATGGCCATGTGGAGAAAAACCAATGTGTGTGGAGCAATCCTATGGAGCGTGGCTGGCATGCAGCCGCTGCTGGCGCTCACGCTTAACGAGGCAAAGTCGAAGCGATTGGTTGGCGAGAAGTCCAACGGCTATCTGGGTGTTGTGGCGGCAGGCAACAAAGAAGCGCAGGTTTTGGCGAGTGACATCAATCAGAAACGTCGTCAGGCGTATCAGGAGATTGCTCGCCGTGACGGAACGAACTTGAGTACGGTTAAGGCGTTGGCCGGAGAGAAAGCCATTGAAAAAACCAGGCCCGGCAATATGATCGAAGGCCCCGGAGGCTGGGTCAAGAACTAGCCGCCTCACCCATACCGGTCGTTTTCCCAGGGTAAGGCGGTATTGGAATAGCCTCGGACTTCCCAGAATCCCTTCGCATCCTGATCGGCGAACGTGATCTTTTTCACCCATTTCGCCCCCTTCCACGCATAGCGTTTCGGAATGATCACGCGTACAGGCCCTCCGTGGTCCTTGGACAGGGAATGGCCGTTCCATGTGCGGGCTAGCAACACGTCGTTATCATCGCAGGCATCAAGCGGAAGGTTGGTGGTGTAGTCGTCATACGACATAAATAGGACAAACTTGGCGAGGGGGAGGGGTTTCACGATCGACAGAATGTGTTTGAAGCTGACCCCTTCCCAGTCGTTGTCATAACGGCTCCATGATGTCACGCAATGGAAGTCAGACCGATCCGTGAATGGTGGCTGTGCTTGGAATTGCTCCCATGTCCAAATCACAGGATGCGAGACGAATCCCCCAATGGTCAGCGTCCATTCTGATAAGGGGATGTCCGGTTTGAACCCCAGATCCAGCACGGGCCACGTTTCAACGAGATGCTGGCCCGGTGGAAGGCGGGAGTCTCCCTCATAAAAGACCTCACGTTCTTCTCCTCCCCGCCTGGCCTTGGCCCATTGTTCCTTTGTCTTGGTGAGTCGAGTAGGTTCGTCCATTCCAGCCTCCAGCCCACAGAATAGGGTAATCCATGATGCGCTGCAAGGAGCGTGAGGAGAGAGGGGGGGGAATACGATGAAGTCTTCGGTGTGAGTAGGTGGTCGATCATTGTTTGGAATTCAGACCGGGGGCGAGCACCGACCAAGGGGCGGCCATTGATGAAAAATGTCGGGGTACTCGTGATCCCCAGCGCGATCCCATCTTGCAGGTCTTTGAGAACAGCCTGGCGGTACCGGCTGGTTTGCAGGCACTGGAGGAAGGGGTCCTGTTGGAGACGGAATTCTTGCGCAAGACTGGCATAGTCCCAGCAGGTTCCTGGGGATTGCCGCTCAAACAGTAGGTTATGATACTCCCAGAATTTGCCCTGTTCACCGGCGCAGCGGGCTACCTCAGCCGTGTCTGTGCATGCGAGTGAGTCGGCTCTGAGTAATCCTGTAGACATGCCAACACTTCATTCAAAATTCAACGGACTTCTATATAACTCCCATTCGACATTGACAGGTCACTGGAAGACTCCCCATGATACGTGAGCCAATCGCCATGTCTAATGAAATGCCCATAGTCCAGTCGGCGAACAAGACTTATGCCGGGAAGGTGGTCATTGCCGCCGTCATTGTGGCCGTCATTGCCGCCTTCTTCTATTTTGACCTGGGTCGCTATCTCTCCTTGGAGGGGCTGAAACAGCACCGTGATCAACTGTTGCTGTTCACGGACACACACTACGCAGCTTCGATTCTGTTCTTCATCGGCACGTATATCGTGGTGGCGGGGCTAGCGCTTCCTGGTGCCGTGATTCTCACGCTGGTCGGCGGGTTTCTGTTTGGAAGTGTGTTGGGCACGCTCTTCGTGAATCTTGGCGCCACGACAGGAGCGATATTGGCCTTTCTTGCCTCGCGCTATCTCTTGCATGACACAGTTGAGCAGAAGTTCGGTAAATGGCTCGGACCGTTCCAAGAAGGCTTTGCCAAGAATGCGCTCAGCTACTTGCTGACCTTGCGATTGATACCGCTTTTTCCGTTCTTTGTCGTCAATCTTGTCTCAGGGCTTACGCGTGTCAGTGTGGGGACCTATGCCATTGCCACGGCCATCGGGATCATTCCAGGCTCCTTCGTCTTTGCCTATGCCGGCCGCCAGCTTGGATCCATCAATACGCTGAAGGAAATCGCGTCGCCGAATGTGATCGGAGCCTTTGTGTTATTGGGATTGTTCGCACTGATTCCCGTTGTCTATAAGAAATTTAAGGCAAAACGGGCGTGATGGTTTTTGGGTGTGTTGGATGAGCGAAAGGCAGACCCATGATCATGTCGAGGAGCCACTCTCATGGCTGTGAAGTTAGGCGGCTAGGATTCGTTCTTGTTGTGTAAACCGCGTGGTCGCAAATTGATTTCATTGCATGAAGAAGCTTATACATACCCCACAGGGATGGCATCGACACCAGCAGTGATCGCTGCGAGCGTTTTCGTTAGGCATACCAGCCCACCATGCCCGATGAGCCTGTTCAGCGTTGTCAGCATGCCGAATCCCTTGAACCCGATATTCTGGATAGACGCCGTCTTTTTGATCTCGATGAGATAGAGCGTCCCACTCTCTTCAATCAGTAGATCAACTTCCTGCTTTTCCTTGTTGTGGTAGAAAAAGACGTGAGGAGTGCGTCCCTGATGGAGATAGGATTTGATGATTTCCGAGACGACCCAGGTTTCCAGCATGGCTCTTGACATCGCTCCGCGTTCCAGCACATCGGCACTCAGCCGTCCGGTCAGATAAGTGCACAGTCCTGTATCCATGAAGTACAGTTTCAGTGTTTTGATCAGCCACTTGGTGCGGTTATTGAAATAAAGCTGCAGTTGATAGACGATGCCTGAGGCATGATGGACGTGCCAACATGTTTTGACCGTCACTTCGCTCACGCTGACGTTCCTCGCCATATCCGCATAGTTGATCAACTGGCCGGTTCTGGCCGCCGCGATCTGCATAAATGTATGAAAGGCGGCGGTATCATTGATATTCAAATACTCCCTGACGTCGCGCTGTATGTAGGTGGCCACGTAGGAGCTGTAAAATCGTTCCCAGTTGTTGTCATTGTTCTGTGCGACCATATCAGAGTAAGAG
>Ga0194131_10005972_pt1 | contig 17188 bp, 16 predicted proteins | sample TA2KigO120mmetaG_FD_148631 | JGI IMG/M metagenome (GOLD analysis project Ga0194131, IMG submission 148631) | Freshwater microbial communities from Lake Tanganyika, Tanzania - TA2015053 Kigoma Offshore 120m | ecosystem: Environmental > Aquatic > Freshwater > Lake | place: Tanzania: Lake... | reverse complement strand
AACTGGCGGAAAAATTTCAGCTTCCAATCGGTACGGTAAAACCCCGTATGCGGCAGGGTATGAAGAAGTTATACGCGCTTATTTAAGGACAGGTATGAGCCTGACAGCCCAGGAAAGATTTGAAGAACTCTGCGCCGGCTATGTCCTGCATGCGGTGGACGAGGACGACCGTCGGGTGTTCGAGCAGATGAGGGCACTGGCTACGCAGGACATGCGTCACACGCTGACCCAGATGCAACATGCCGCGTGGTATCTGCCCGGATCCGCCGAGCGCCACGAGCCGCCGACCTATCTGCGGGCGCGTATCATGGAGTCGATAGCCGCGTCGCGTCCGGAAGAACAACACGCCGGGTGGTGGGAGCGGCTGGCCGCCAGTCTGACCGTTCCCCGGCTTGCGATTGCCAACGCCGCGCTCATCGTGCTTGTCATCGCCGGGGCGCTGACCTATTCGTCACTACGTACGGCAAACCTGTCGCTTCAGACCGCCATCATCCAACAGGAACAACAACTTACGGAACTGAGAAGCGAACTGGAGCGCAAAGAGTCGCTTTTGTCCGTACTGGCCGCGCGCACCTTAGAAATGGTCCTCATGAACGGTCTTGAAGTCAACCCCGGTGGATATGGGAAGGTAATCTGGGATCCGGACCGTCGTGCCGCTATTCTACAAGTATCCAACCTACCCACCATCCCCACGGATAAGGACTATCAACTCTGGGTGATCCGGAATCAGGTTCCGGTCAGCGCCGGCGTATTTGCCATCCGGCAGGATGGAAGGGAACCCTTTTTCCGTATCGAAAACCTCGCTGAAACCGACCGTCGGTCGATCAACGCTTTTGCCATCACCCTCGAACCGGCTGGCGGCGTTCCCCAGCCTACCGGTCCCATGTATCTCCTCGGCAGTAGCCTGTAAGCGTCTTTGAACAGAACAGCGAGTCATTTTTTTCTCCTCTTTTTTTCTCCTCCATAAATCCGATTCCGCCGTGCATTCGTATGGTATGGCTTACACATCCGGAGCAGACGCCCCGGCGTACGTTTCCATTTCATTATTCCTCTTTCCTTTTTCAAGGAGGCAGATATGCGCAACAAACGCCGTGTTGTCATCGGCGCTTTAATCATGCTCGTGGGCGGACTGGCCGGCTCCATGCTGATGGGCGTGTCGTTTGGCCCATACAGCGGATAGGAAGCCGACCATAGGGACTTTCCCACCGATCTGCTGCCCAGCGATCTCACTCCCGATATTACGGACATCTACGCCTTCCGAAACCCGTCCAACTCGAATAACCTGGTCGCGGTCATCAACACCAACCCCTATCTTCCGGCATCACCACCGTCCAAACTGTTTTCCAACGACGTAAAGTATCAACTTCACGTCAACACCAACAGCGACCTTGCCACCGACGAATACACCGTGACCGTCACGTTTTCCGGTTCGGGCAGTTCGCAGAAGTTCAAGATCGAAGGACTCACTTCCACGCCGCTGCAAGGAGACGTCACACCGCTTGGCACGTCTACCCCCGATATCCTCGAATCGGGCGGTATTAAAGTGTTTTGCGGCCCACGCGACGATCCTTTCTTTTTCGATCTCGATGCTTTCAAGACTTTTGTATCCGGCCCCTATGTTCCAGCGGCAGGATATCGCCAAACCGGCACCCCTGTAGACAAATTCGCCGGAGCCAACGTCGCCTCGATCGCGCTGGAGTTTCCGATCAATGCGCTGACCGGCATCACCTCCACTTCCGGTACGATCAAGGTGTGGGCGTCTACCGACAAAGTGCAGACGGCAAATGGAAAAATCACCGGCATCCTGAGTCCGCTCGCTCCATAAGAAGCCGATGCAGCCGCACGGCGCGGCGTGCACCTGCGGCCGGATCATGACAGTGTCGATTACCGAAGATCATCGTCAAAATTTATCAGGAGATTTTCTATGAATCGTACAGCCCGATATGCCCTGTCTGTCCTGTGCGCAGCGTCGTTTGTCGGTGCCTGTGGCGAAAAGAATACGCCGAGAAATTTTATGCGTGTCGATCGCATGGCGATCCCGGCGGTCAACACCGTCTTTATCGCGGATGCCAACAAGGACGATTTTAATGTGGCGGTTCCTTCCAACGACGTGACCGCCTACAAAACGACGATCCAGACCGTCATCACCAGTCTGCGCACCGCGGTCAACGCTGTCTCCGGGTTTCCGGCGGAAGACGGGTCGGGTATTTCGGCGGCGGACCTTTCCGGCGTGCTTATCCCGGATGTGGTTACGATAGATTTCAGCAAGACGGTTGCCTTTCCGAACGGTCGCCGGCTTGAAGACGACGTCGTGGATGCTGCCGTCGGTCTAACGCTCAACCGGGGTAATGTGTTGGGTGGAGGCGCGGGCGTCGGAGATGCTATCAACGCCAACGACAAGACATTTCTGACTACGTTCCCTTATCTGGCCGCACCGCACTAAGTGTCCACCGGGCGGCGGACAGCCCGCCGCCCAGTACAGGAATCCCTACTATGCGTCCTTATATCAAGTGTAGCGTTGTAGGCGGTTTTCTGACCGCCGCGTTGTATAGCATGGCTCCCTCCTGGGGTGGATTTTCGACTCCGGAGACCGTGGCCACTCCACAGGCTTCGGCGCAAGCGTCAGGCCCATCGTCCGAAGAGCGTCTGACTGGGTTGGAAGCCTTCTACACGGCCCGCATCGCGCAGGATCCCATCGCCATGTCAGCCATGAACGTGCTGGCAAGCGTATATGTCTCCCGTGCGCGTCTGAGCGGTGACGTGTCGTACTATGCAAAAGCCGAAAGCCTGCTCGAACGTTCGCTTCGCGTCACCGCTTCGGTCCACAACCTAGATGCCCGCGCACAACTGGCCGGTGTGCGGCTTGCCCAACACCGGTTTGGCGAAGCGCGAAAAATGGCCGAAGCCTTGCTCGCGCTGCATCCGAGACACAGACACGCGATGGCCGTCGCCGGAGACGCCCTGCTCGAACAGGGAGACCTGTAGGGCGCGGCATCCTACTATGAAGACCTTGCCGCGCTTGCGCCGGGCGTGGGATCTTACAGCCGGATAGCCCGGCTTGCCGAACACCGGGGTAGCGGGAAAGCCGCCGAACGGTGGTATGGCCAGGCGCTTGCCGCCGCAGACGAAGAAGGTGGGGAACCCGCGGCATGGATACGCGCCATGATCGCCGACTTCCGTATCAAAACAGGGGATTATGGCGAAGCGCGGATTTGGTTGGACCAAGCGCTCGATATCGTACCGGAGTACTATCTTGTCTTTGGGTATCTGGCCGAGGTGGAACGCCGTGAAGGTGATCTTAAAGCCGCGCGCGCATTTCTTCGAAAAGGCGTGGACAGGGTGCGCACACCGGAATCTATGTTGCGCCTTGCCGACATGGAAACGGAGACCGGCAACGATGTGGCCGCCGAGACCCTGCGTGATCTGGCCATCGCCCAACTGGAAGTTGCGACAGCCGAGGGTGGTCAAGGACATCTCAGGGTGCTTGCCGAAGCACTGCTCGATCGTGGCGAGGCTCCCCGCGCACTTCTCATGGCCGCCCAAGACCTTGAACTACGGCAGAACTATCAGGCACACGCTACGATGGCGCGCGCGCTGTCGGCCAACGGAGAACACCTTCATGCCTGCGTATATATGAACGGGGCGGTAGCAGGTCATCCGCTGGATCCCGAATTGTATATTTCCGCTTTGGAGATATATGGGGCTTACGGCGATGGCGAAGCAAGTGAGGCGGCTCGCCAGACAGCGATTCGCATTAACCCAAGACTGGGTGAGAAGTAAACTTCCGGCGCTCAAGTATGCCTCGCAAGACCTGATGCACAACCCTTACCGTTGCATCTTCTCTCTTCTTTATTCCTCTCTTGTTTTGCGCGCTCCGACATCGTATTTTTGAACTCGCACCCGTCCTACTTGGTATCTCTCTCCGGACGTGGTAAGGGATCGTATCTTTATTTGGAAGATCGAGAGCGCATCATAGAGGAGGCATGTCGTGATCAAAGCGCGCGTAGAACAGCCACAGCAAACGACCGATTTTTCTTATACCCGTATCGTGTTCGATCTAACCGATGGGAAAACCATTTCCACGGAAGAGCGGGCCGTACAGGACGACATGGAGTTTCTCGGCGGGATCGGACGGTCGTTCCACATACTGGCCGAATACGACGTACACGATCCCTTTGCGCCCGAAGCGCCGTTTGTGATCAATACTGGGTGTTTGACCGGCACACAGTTTATGACAGGATTACGCACCTATTTCTCGGCGTACTCTCCGCTCAAGCGCACCCGCACCGGGATGCCGATGGCGGTATGGTCGGCGATGAGCGGGTGTTTCGGACGCAAATTCTCCTATACCGGTATTGGAGATCTGATTCTTACCGGTTGCGCCGCTACGCCGCAGATTCTGTCGATCAAACAGACCCCCCATGGCCCGTCGATTTCGTTGTCGCCCGCACCGACAGCACTCAACGGAGCAAGGGTCCGTGAAAAGATGGCGTATCTGCACGAGCATCACAACGATCCTGCAACACGATCCTATCCGGCGCAGTTTGCCGTACTCGGACCCGCCGGAGAAAATTGGGAAACCGTCTGGTACGCCTGTATCGTCGGTTCGACACAGGAACAACTGATGAGCGGCGAGGACAAATGGCGTTTTGGTGGGCGGCTGGGCATGGGGTCGGTACTGGGATCGAAAAATATCATCGGTATCGTGGCCTATGCGGAGGAGGATCACTACCGGCGCGGTGACGAGCGGCTCAAGGCGATCAACAACGAGGTGGGGCGCGGCGAGCAGAGTCGGGGCTATCGGCATCCAAACAACCGAAACGGACTGGGCGGAACCGGCAAAAACCACAAACTACTCGATGGGTATGGCATACTGCCTTTTAAAAATTTTGCGCCGCCCGGTGAAAACGTAGCCGTACCGGTGCATTTGGAAACCATGCGCGACTCAGGTGAATTTATCGTCATCGACAAAAACTGTTACGGCTGTCAGATTTCCTGTCATCAGGACTTCTACGACACCCCGGAAGGCGGCGTAGACCCGGACCACCGACTTGCCCGCAAAAATCACGGCCCCTATCTCGGTCGCTACGAGTTCGAACCGATGGAGTTGGCAGGGGCCAATCTCGGCATCCTTGATCCACGCGCCAATCTCGAACTGGCCCGACTGGACGACGATCTCGGCTTCGACACCATCTCGATCAACGTGGTGGCCGCCTTTCTGATGGACTATAACAGCCGTGGCAAGAGTCCGGTGGCGGGGGGGATTCAGTTTGGCGATATCGAAGGGGTGCGACGTCTCAAGGAGGACATCGCCTATGGACGCGAAAAACTCTTTGGAAAGGGCGTGCGCGTGATCGCGGAGACGCTGGGCGGCTGCGAGTTTGCCATGCATTCCAAAGGTGTCGAATTTTCGGCGTATCTTGGTCAGACCAACCCCGGCTACCCCTATGCGGTCGCGGGCGGTCACATGTCGATGCGGACCTTTCTGCTGTATGTCATGGACCCCAACTGTCAACCCGAATCCGCCGACTACTGGGTCACCCAGATCATGACCAACGGCTGGAAAATGGTCAACAAAGACCTGCATGGCGGGTGTCTGTTTACCATGGCGCCGCCGGATCAGATCGCTCAGGCGGTCGAGTCGGTCTATGGCATTCCTTTTGACGGCAACCGGGTGATGGATGCCACTTACCGTGCGCATATCCTCGGATTTGCCCTCGAACAGAAACAAGGGGCAACGGTAGACGACTACGACATGCCTATGGAAGTCTTTGCCGGAGAACGCAAAGGCGATCTGCCGGGAGTCCACTTTCTGACGCGTGCGCTTTTCGAGGAAATCCGTAGCCATGTACTTCCGCAGATGACCGAAGAAGCGGTGCGACTCGGTTACACGCATCGCGCCAAACGGGCCGGCTGATCTGTCATCCGCAACACGGGGGATGACCGCATGTCGCCGACTCGAAAATTCGAACTCCCCCTCGCCGCCAAAGCGGGGGGCATCTTTCCCGTATCATACAGCGACTCTTTTTCGAGGATGCCATGTTTACGCCGGACGTCATATCCCGCATTCGGGGTGCCGTAAACCGGGAACGGCTGACAGACACCGCCGTCGCCCTTGTCGGTAGACACAGCCCCACGCGCCAAACACGCGAGGTGGCCGATCTGCTGGCGGACATACTCCGGTCGGACGGGTTCGTGGTGGAGCGCCCGGAAGCCAACTGGCCCGAATCTCCGGCAGTGGCGGTCCGATGGCATACCGAAAAGCCGGGACGCACGCTTCAATTTGACGGTCATTTAGACACCGTGCCCCTCCCGTATACACCGCCACGTATCGAAAACGGCATTCTCTACGGTCAGGGTTCGGCGGATATGAAAGGCGGTGTGGCGGCGGCCGTGGAGGCGCTACGTGCGTTGCGCGACAGTGGTCTGCTTCCGAAAGGCGGTATCCTGTTTACCGCGCACGACCACCACGAAGGACCATGGGGCGACAACCGGCAGATCGAGGGGCTTATCGACGCCGGATACACGGGAGACGGGGTACTCATTCCGGAGTATCTGCACGACCGTCTTCCGGTCGCGGGGCGCGGTCAGGCCGTTCTGGAGATCGCCATCCGGCGGGAGGGAGAAAAAATCCACGAGGTGTTGCGCCCACCCGGTCTGCCGGACGTGATCGGCGCCGGCGCCGAGGTAGTACGCCGGCTCAAAATCCTCAACACGGAACTGGCTCGGACCGAATACCCATACGTGGGAACCGAAAGCGTGTTTGTCGGACAGATACATAGCGGCGAGATATTCAACCAATCGCCTGTGGAGTGTCGTATATCCGGCAGCAGAAGATGGGTTGCCGGGCGTGATGTAGAAGAGGTGCGCCGCGAGTTTTACGCGCTGCTCGATGGGGTGTCACGGGAAACCGGCGCGTCTGTGGAGGGTGAGTTTATCTTTTTACGTGATGGCTACCGGATCGACGAAAACGATCCGCTGGTGTCGGCATTGCAGGGTGCGCGTGTGGCCACAGGCGACCTGCCCCTGCCGCTCGGTGCTAAACCGTTTGTAGACGACGGCAACACATTGTGCGGCCGGGGAGGCATTCCGGCGATCACACACGGTCCTGCCGCACACGGAGCGCATACTACCGAAGAATGGGTTCCCGTTTCCGAACTGGTACGCATAGCCGAACTGTATGCGCTGACGGCGCTGACGTACTGTTAGGCATACCCATTGTCCACTGCCGATCGGTATAACATGTCGGAATCGAATAAACAAAAATGGAGCCCGGACCGGTACGCGGCAAACGCGCGATTTGTTTCCGATCTGGGGATGCCGGTGGTTGAGTTGCTTGCTCCGAAACCGGGCGAACGGATTCTTGATCTGGGTTGCGGCGACGGCGCGTTAACCGTCAGGTTTTCCGAACTCGGTTGCGAGACGGTAGGGGTGGATGCCAGCCCGGACATGATTGCCGTAGCAAGGGCAAGAGGACTCGACGCCCGCGTGGTGGACGGTCAGGCGTTGGATTTTGAAAACGAGTTTGATGCGGTATTTTCGAATGCGGCGCTACATTGGATGAAAAAACCGGAAAGGGTTGTCGAGGGGGTGTGGTGGGCGCTCAAAGCTGGCGGACGTTTTGTCGGCGAGTTTGGCGGGTATGGAAACGTCGCCGCCATTGTCGGGGCCGTCGAGGTCGCACTGGCAAGGCGGGGTGCGAAAGCGGAAAATCCGTGGTTTTTCCCACGCCCGGAAACCTACCGGATACTGCTTGAAAATGCCGGATTTGTAGTAAGGGACATGGCGCTTTTCCCCCGACCGACTCCTCTTCCGGGTGACATAGGCGGATGGCTGGAAACGTTTGCCGGGTCGTATACTTCGGTGCTTCCTGATGTGGAGAGAAAAGACTTTATCGCCGGAGTCGTAAAAGACTTGCGTCCCGTACTCAGCGACACAGACGGAAATTGGACCGCCGAATATGTCCGGCTTAGATTTGCGGCAATAAAGCCCGGACAGCCCTAAAGTCTGCTGTTCCAGACCGGTTCCGGCATACCTTTGTGTTTGTTTTCGTACCGTGCCATGACAAACAGCAGGTCGGACAATCGGTTGAGGTAGGGAAGAACAAACTTCCCGATTTTTTCAACCCGGGTGAGCGTGGTCGCGTCGCGTTCGGCGCGGCGGCAAACGGTCCGGGCAAGATGTAACGCCGCCGCCCCCGGAGTGCCACCCGGCAGAATAAAATTCTCCAACGGCCCCACTACCCCGTTCAACTCGTCGATCCAAGCCTCCATCCGTTTGACGTGCCGGGCTTCCAACTGCGGAATCTGGTAGGTCTGTTTGTCTTCTTCCGTAAAACACAGATCCGAACCTGCGTGAAACAACTCGTTCTGAATGACCGACAACATTTCGGTTAGCCGTTCTGTCAGAGAACAGGCTATTGCCGCACCGATGGCCGAGTTGAGTTCGTCTACGGTTCCGTAGCTTGCCACTCGAAGCGCGTCTTTGGGAACCCGGCGGCCGCTGCCGAGCGCGGTGGTCCCGTCGTCGCCTTTTCGGGTGTAGATTTTCGTCAATCGCGGCATAAACCCTCCTGTTCGGTGCTGTTCCTTTTCAATCGCTTTGAAAGTAACCATAGAGCAGATGCGGGGGTCGTGGAAAATCCACGCTTTGTCAAAACAGTCTATTTTTCTGACGGTACAGCAAGTACAAAAAAAATGGTCCTCCAAGCAGGGTCGTGAGGATACCGACGGGCATTTCGGCGGGGGCAAGGGCGGTGCGCGCGACGGTATCGGCCAGCACGAGCAGGATACCGCCACCAAGCGTCGACAGGGGCATGAGGAAGCGATAGTCGGGTCCGGCGGCAAGACGTACTACGTGTGGTACGAGCAACCCTACGAAGCCGATGATGCCGCTTACCGACACCGCCGCCGCGGCCAGACACGAGGCGGCGGCCAGCAAGATCAGCTTGACGCGCTCTACGGCAATCCCCAGATGTGCCGCCTGTTCGTCACCGAGCAGTAGCGCGTTGAGGTCACGCGCAAACAACATGGCCGCCGAAAGTCCAATGATAACGTATGGAAACAGCATGACGACATGGTCCCACTGACGACTGGAAAGACTGCCCATAAGCCAGAACAACACGCGACGCTGGTCTTCCTGTCCCATAACCAATAGAAAAGAGGTGATCGACGTAGCGAGCGACCCGACGGCAATGCCGGTAAGAAGGAGGGTTCCGGAGGCGACACGACCCCGTCGGCGCGAGAGGAGATAAACCAGCAAGGTGATTCCTACGGCGCATAGCAGGGCACTGACCGAAACGGCATTTATGCCAAACACCCAGAAGTCAAGACCAAGCGCATAGGCCGACGTAGCGCCGAGTGCCGCGCCTGCCGAAACACCTACGACGTAGGGATCGGCCATCGGGTTCTGAAAAAAGCCCTGCATGATCCCGCCTGATGCGGCAAGCGCCATACCTACCAGCATGGCAAGGAGTGTGCGCGGAAGACGAATGTCCCACACGATGGCATCGCTGGTGGGGTCTATCGTCGTTTCGAGTGTAAAAGGATAGGGCAGATGGGCGAGAAGGACACGCAAGACGGTCCCGGCAGACAGTTCTACCGCGCCGATACCCATGGATACGACACAGACGCCGGCGAGTGCAAGCACCATGGCCAAAAAAACCAGAAGTCGTCGGACAGGGGTATTCATAGGGCCGGCTGAAGAGTAGCCACGGCATGACGCGGATTGAGGATGATCTGCGGCGAGCCGGTGTTTGGGCTTCGAATGACTGTGACCTCAGCACCAAATACCTCTTGGATATGAGGTCCGGTCAGTATCTCCTCCGGAGTACCGACGGCAAATACACGCCCCTTGTCGATCATCATAAGCCGGTCGCAGTATTCTGCCGCAAGATTGAGGTCGTGCGATACGCACAGCATGGCCATGCCGTCGTGCGCGCACAAATGACGCAGGAGATCAAACACTTCGATCTGATGGTTGAGATCCAAATACGAAGTTGGTTCGTCGAGCAAGAGGATACCGGGTTGCTGGGCAAGCGCTCTGGCGATGATGACGCGCTGTCGTTCGCCTCCCGACAATTCATAAATCGGACGGTCGCAAAACTGAAGACAGTCGGTACGTCGCATGGCTTCCCATACGATGTCGACGTCTTCGGGGCGTTCGCGCCGGAAACGCTTGAGATGCGGCAGTCGGCCCATCATAACCAGTTCGAAGGCGGAAAACGCAAATGGGATGTTGGCCTGCTGAGGAATGACGGCGATCGTCTGGGCAAGTCGTCTCAACGAAAACGAAGTGATGTCTTCGCTACCGACCCACACGGAACCGGATTCGAGCGACAGAATTCTGGTAAGCGCACGGATCAGGGTACTTTTGCCGGAGCCGTTGGGGCCGATCACGCCCAACATTTCCCCTCGGTGGAGATCGAAGGAAATACGTTCCAACACAAGCCGTTCTTCATACCCGCATGATACTTGGTCGGCGGACAGTACGATATCCATCGAACCCCCCAGCAGCAGTCAAAAAAAATCCCGGTCTCCTGAGCAGGAACGGTTCGGAAGACCGATCAAGGATCGGCATCCTGAACAAGTCCTGAGAAGACCGGGATAGGCGATTGTGTCCTATCGAACGCTCGGCCTCTCTGCTCACGGAGAAGCTGTAGCCATTCGCAGGCAGGTCTCCTGACTTACGGATCACCCTACTCCTCAGTCCTTCCCGCTCGATACGAGCAGTGGAGTCTCTGAGTTTCGTCCCCGTTTACAGTGGCGGGACCGCGATGGATTTTCACCATCTTCCCTTTTCAGCGCCGGTAGGCCACCGACGCCACCTGCGAACCTGAACGATAAGGTACTGGAAAATAGCGCGCTGTCAAGAAGGAAGTGCGAAGCGCGACCCTTGCAATGGTTCCGATGCCGCAAGAGCTACGCCCGCAAGCCTTTTAGCCGTCGCCCTTTATCCAGAGATGCAGACCGATGCCGAGTTGTTTGGCGCACAGCTTTATCGCGTCGCCCACCGCCGCTTTATAGGCGTTGACCACGTTTTCCTCGCCGTTTCCGATCGCGGCGCCGCCAAAGGCCGTTTTGGTCACGCCGCCGGCGTTGAGCGCGCCAAGCACAAGCACCTGATTGTCGTCGATACGCTGGGACTCCCGGATATCGAAACTCCACGCATGACCGAACACCTCGTTGAGCCGCTGTATGATCACGGCGGTTTCCACGTAGTCGAGCGACAGAGTTCGGGTTTGACCGGTTCTACGGTCCGTCCATGCCTGTTTGCGCTGCCGAATCAAATGACCGGGAAAAGGATGGGAAAGGGCCTTTTGAATCGTATTCTCCATCATGGGACGGTCTCCTCATAAAACATTTTGACACACATCCGGCTACGTGCCGGTCTTTTTTGTAAACTTAATTATACGAAAAACACATCGGCAAGTCAAGAAATAACATAACAAATGTTTAGTATTTTGGGGGCTATCTTACGTGGGTGTAGAACCGGTGGAGCGTTTCGGGGGATACACCGACGGTGTAGAATGTGCGAAGCGCCCAGGTAAGCAAAAGCGTCCGGAGCGCGCCGCGTCTTTGCCAGCGCCGCGCCGAAGTCATGACGGGAGCGTCGATCCAGTCGAAAAGACCATGCCGTTTGAGACGGGTGGCAAATTCGGAGTCTTCAAAAATGGGAACGACCGGATACCCTCCCGTATCTCGGAAGATGTTGCTACGGGTATAGATGACCTGATCCCCATAGGTAATCCCTAACACGCGGGACCGGAAGTTGGTGCCGAAGGCAATCCACCTGTAGACCGTCGCAGGATGAGCGATATCGAACCGGAACCGGCCTCCGGAAACGCCGGGAAGAAGAAACGAACCGGCTATTTTGTGATGCCATGCTTCAGGAAGAAAGGTATCGGCGTGGAGAAACACCAGAATGTCTCCACAAGCGGCGGCGGCCCCGGCGTTCATCTGGACCGCCCGTCCCCTGGGACCGTTCAAAACCGTCGTGCGTGGAAACGTTGCCGCGATGTCGCGTGTCCGGTCGATACTGCCCCCGTCCACCACGAGGATCTCAAGCGGATCCGGGATGTCGCGGAACTGCTCCAGACACGCGCCGATGACGGTCTCTTCGTTTAGCGCCGGAATGACGACGCTTATGGAGGGCAGAGCGTCGGACATGAAAACTTTGTCTCTCGAATCAAGCGTATACGGAAATTGGTAAGAAGCGTTATGGATCGGAACCGGTTTCGAACGTCATCAGGGTCATACTGGTTTCGCTTAGCCGTGTCGTCCATGTCCGCCCATCGGTTTGTAGCCATGTTTCGTCTTCCACGATTTCAAGTTCGGCATGTTGGGTGACAGACCTTAGATTGCTGTGACCCGCGTCGATCAGATATCGGCGGTAACGCACCGGTTTTGGATCGAATCCGCTGCCGACGAGCGACCACTGAACGTCCACCGGGACCGTGCCAAAACGCCATGCCAGCAGGGTGATCCGCGAGGCGGACCGGGAAACGAGCACCCGGAGGTCTCCGTGCTCCGAAGCCACGGCAAGACGATCGGGTTCGAGCATAGCCACCATTTTGAACAGGTTGTATGCCGGGGTCGGTGTATACCGTTCGGAAGAAAACAGCCCTGGCCAGCTCGTTCCGCTGCCGAAATATACGGTATGACGCGCTCCGGCCTGCATCATGGAAAACATCGTTTCCATGACCCACGCGGCATGATATTCGGTAACGGTGTCATGACCCCCTTCCATGCTAAATACATTCCATTCGTCTATAATGACCTCTTCCGGGGCGAGGTTCCCCACTTTTGCCCATTGGCGCGCATTTTGGATCAACCGTCCGTAGTAGGCCGGTTCTACCGAATCCGGCGAACCGGCATACAGGTGGAGTGAAATAAAGTCGAACCGCAGGTCGCGCAAATAGCACCACCAGGCAAGGGTTTTTACCCACCACGAAGTACTCCCCGCCATATTACCCGGATTTCCATCACATAGCGCTGCCGGTCCGCCGATCCGGATGGACGGGTCGGCGCGGACGGCTCCTCGTGCCGCGTGTTCATAAATCCGGCAGTACACGACAAGTTTTTTTACATATTCGAGCGTGACGTTTATAAAGGGCAGGCGGTCGGTCCAACTCCATATCGGCCATATCTGAAGAAATACGTTGTTGGGTTCGTTCCACACTTCCCAGTATCGTATGTTCAGTTTTCGTTCGACATTGAAATGTCGGACGGTGCGGTACACCACTTCCTCCCACAGCGCGTAGTCGGACGGCGCGTACATGCCCGGATCGCCGGTCACAGGTCCCGGAGGCGTGCCGGGCGGTATGCTGGAAATCGCGGCGGGCGTGTAGCTGATACACATAATCGGCTCGCTCCCCATTTCGAAAATCCTATCTACAAGGCGGTCCAGTTCGGTCCAGTCGATGGACACACGTCCGGCGGTGTCTACCGAAACTTTTGCGGCGGTGTAGAGATGCGGCAGACGGATCAGCGGCGGGCGGACATCCCGGTATCGGGTTTGGTGAAGCGGATTTTCGGAAACCATCGAGAGACCGGGCACTAGGATGGGGACGGTGTGCCCGGTTGTGGAGAGGTCCATGAAGACGGTGCGTTTTTCCGGGGCGCGGTCCGGAGGGGCGTATCCCGGTAGCGCATAGGGGGGCGCGATGCGGCCTTCGGGTACAAAACCCGGCTCTGCCACGACCACCGCGTCGAGCAGACCGTAGTATCGGTGCGGTTCGGGACGGAAGACCGGCGTCATGGTCGTCTGGCGGATATAAAACCGCGTTTCGAAGACATGCTCCCCTTCGGTCAATTCCACAAAGTCGTCGAGATACCAGCCGATGTACTGTGCCGCGGTTTCTCCGTCGCCGGTTTGTGAAAAACCCAGATGACCTATCGAATTAGGGTATCGGCCCTCGGTGCTGACGGGCGGTGTTTCCATCGGCGTCCGGTGCCAGACTCCGTCGTCGATTCGCCATTCCATGCCGACATAGCGGCGCAAGCGGTCAAGCATCGGCCAAGTACCGATGTCGATATACAGCAGATGTCGCCGGGTCCAGAGCGCATAGCGTCCGGCACGGGGCGCGGAAAACCGGAACCGCACGAAAAACCGCGTGACATGATCCGTAGCGTCCGTAGAAAAATGAAGTCCTTTTCCGCCGCTCAGCCCAAGAGCTGGATAGACGTCCGTGGCATACGTGGAGTCGGCGTGTTCGGCCTCCATCCAGAGAACGATGGCCGTATCCGGGGTGGAAACGTCCGTTGAAAAGGCGAAAGAGGGGCGGACGAGAGAAAAAAGTCCGAAAAAAAAGATCGGTAAAAAAAGAGGGGAGACGGCGGCACGAAAAAAGAAAGGATTACGCCAACACTTGTTGCAAGGCATGGATAAACGCTTCATTTTCCTCCGGAGAGCCGGTGGATACCCGGATATGGTTGGGCGACTCCCACGCGCCTTCGCCGCCTCGAATAAGCACGTTTTTCGCCGACAGCGCGCGGACGATATCACGGGTGCGCCGTTTGCAGTCTACCCAAACAAAGTTGGCGTGGCTCGGTACGACGGAAACCCCCATTTTCTTCAGTTCGCCCGTCAGGTAGTCGTTTCCGCTCCATACAGTCTGTTGCGAGCGGCGTACATGTTCCGCATCTTCCAACGCCGCCGCCGCCGCGTATACGGACAGCGTGTTGCGGCCTAAAAGCCCCATGGAAAAGGGCGCCAGACGCCGGACGACGTTGCGGTGTCCCACGGCGTATCCCACGCGAAGCCCTCCTAATCCGTACGCCTTGGAAAAAGTTCGTAGCACCAGCACGTTTTCGCGTTCTTTGGCGATATCTATAAAATCTTTGTACGCCGGGTCTCGCACAAAATGAATATACACCTCGTCGATGACGACAAGGACGCGAGACGGGACGTTGTCGATAAAACGCAATACGTCCGCATACGGATTGATCGCGCCGGTGGGGTTGTGCGGATTGTTGACGATGACAAGCCCGGTGCGGTCGGTGATCAGGGCTTGCATGGCATCCAGATCGTGGGTTCCGTCCGGTTTTACGGCCACCTGTCGTGTTAGAACGGGGTATCCTGCCTCACGGAGTTCGTCCCCCACTCGGGTGATCTGACCGTAAGCGGGAAGCGCCTCGACGGCCTCTCCTTTTCCCATAAGGGCTTCGAGGGCGAGAAGTTGAAGCAATTCCGTGGTGCCCACACCGAGGAGGATGCCGTGACGTTCTCCTGTGGCCTTGAAATCAAATCCGGAAACATTGGGAATATCCAGGCCGTGATATTTGATAATGGCTTTCTGGAGCGTGGTCGTGTAGTCGTAGCGGTTCATCCATGTTTGACGTTCGAGGACGGCGGCGATGGCCTTGGGGGAGGCCCCCAGCGGGTTTTCGTTAAACGCCAGTCGAACCAGTCCTGCGGGTACGCCGATGCCTTTTACATCGGCGGGTTGACGGCCCGCCATCCACGCGGCTGTCTCATGCACTCCTGTCAGCAAACCGACACCGCCAAGTGCCGCACCGGCAAGAAACGCCCGGCGGGACATCGGCAGATCAAAATCCCCCTCCGTATGGATCAGGGTATCGTCGCTCATGATGCTCTCTTGTTTTGCTATCGTTGGTCGGCGTGGTCAAAAAAGTTGCGTACTTCTTCTACGCTCGCACCCGACTGCCGTTCCACGCTCTGCACGCCACGGATTCTGTTGATCCGCTCAAACACCCGCGAGATGTCGTCCGCGTGACGCACCTCGATGGTAAACCAACCGTATGCCTGGCGTCCGCCGGTCGTCATGGTGGCGGAGGTGATGTTGAGACCGGAGTCGGTGATGGCTTTCGAAATTTCGTTTAACAACCCGGTGCGATCGTGCGCCAATACCTTGAGTCCGACCAGAAAGCTCTGTTTTTCTCCGGTGTCCCAGTCCACATACAGCCGGCGTTCGAGGTCTTCCATGACGTTTACGCAATCTTTATGGTGGATGGTAACACCACGTCCGCGCGTGATACACCCGACGATGGGGTCTCCGGGAACCGGCTGACAACACTGGGCAAACCGGACAAGCAGGTTGTCCGCTCCTCGGAGTTTGACTTCCTCGTTGGAACGCCGGACCCGGTCTACGAATTTGGCCAGTAGAGAGGCTTCTTTTTGGGGAGCGGGGGTTTCGGCGGAAAGCCGCTGGACCACCTGCGCTGCAAAAAAATCGCCACGACCGATGGCCGCGTAGAGATGTCCCGCATCGACCTGACCGTATGCCTTTGCAATTTCTTCCATTTCTTCGCCGGGTTTTTTGCGTATCCGCAGACGTTTCAATTCCCGCTCCACAAGGTCCGTGCCCAGCGCCACGCTCTGATCGTATGTCGCCTTTTTGAACCATGCGTTGATTTTGGACTTGGCTCTTGGCGTCTTTACAATGTCGAGCCAGTGCAGGCTGGGCGTCTGATGTGGATTGGTGACGATCTGGACGGTTTCGCCGGTTTTGAGCGGTGTGGCAAGCGGGACGATGCGTCCGTTTACTTTGGCGGCGGTACAGTGAAACCCCACGTCGGTATGTATGGCAAAAGCAAAATCGAGCGCCGTAGCGCCCTGCGGAAGCTCCTTTACCTCTCCCTTGGGCGTGAAGACAAAAATGTCGTCTTCGTACAAACCCATTGAAAGATATTCCATAAACTCCCGGTTGTCGGTCAGATCCATCTGAAAAGCAATCCACTGCTGGAGCCATTCCATGCGCTTGTCGGCTTCGGTAGGTGTGGATCGGTTTTCCTTGTACAGCCAGTGCGCGGCGATACCAACCTCGGCTACTCGGTCCATTTCTCGTGTGCGGATTTGAATCTCCACAATTTCCCCATGCGCGGCGACAACTGTCGTATGGAGCGATTGATACATATTCATTTTGGGTTTGGCGATATAGTCTTTGAACCGGCCAAACATGGGGTTATAGAGATTGTGGATGACGCCGAGCGCGTGATAGCAGTCATGAGGCGTGTCGACGACGATGCGCAGGGCCAAGAGGTCGTAGATTTCCTCAAACGATCTTTCCCGGCGCTCCATCTTGGTATGGATGCTGTACAGATGTTTGGCGCGCCCTTTTACCGTGGCGTGGATATCCGCCTTTTTGAGCGTTTCAGCGACCGTTTTTTTGATCTCTTCGATAAGCTGTTCGCGTTTTTCCCGGTTTTGCGCCACTCGACCGGAGATG
>Ga0194131_10005970_pt1 | contig 17195 bp, 17 predicted proteins | sample TA2KigO120mmetaG_FD_148631 | JGI IMG/M metagenome (GOLD analysis project Ga0194131, IMG submission 148631) | Freshwater microbial communities from Lake Tanganyika, Tanzania - TA2015053 Kigoma Offshore 120m | ecosystem: Environmental > Aquatic > Freshwater > Lake | place: Tanzania: Lake... | reverse complement strand
CCCAGCAAAACGCCGAAACACCATAGGCCAGAATGGGGTTGTAGTACGTCATCAATACGATAGGAATACGCGAAGAGGCGCGGATGGAGGCTACGGTCGCGACGATCGCGCGCAAGGTCGTCCCCTTTTGCAGCGAACGTAGACACGCGCGCTGTATGGTGGGGCCGTCCGCCACCGGGTCGGAGAAAGGCACGCCGAGTTCTACGATGTCGGCTCCGCTCCGCTCCATCTCTATTACAAGCCGGACCGTCGTCTCCAAGTCCGGATCACCGGCGGCAATATAGGGAATCAGCGCTTTGCGACCTTCCCGTTTCAAGGTTTCGAACGTCTCTGCAATACGATTCATGGGGCCTCTGTCATGGGACGCCGGGCGTCCTGCGTACGTTTTGGGTAAACGACAAACCGGATATTGTCCGTTGTACGGGACGGCCGTGGGAACCATGGGGCAACCACGGGGGGTTGCCCCTACGGCAACCACGGGACGGCCATGGGAACCATGGGGCAACCACGGGGGGTTGCCCCTACGGGGTTTCCAAAAATTTTGACACCTGTTGTACGTCCTTGTCCCCACGCCCCGACAACCCGATGACAACGATCCGATCCCGGGTCATGGCGGATGCGATTTTTTCGGCGGCGGCGATGGCATGCGCGCTTTCAAGCGCCGGTATGATGCCTTCGACACGCGACAACCGTTGAAACGCTGCCAACGCCTCGTCGTCGGTAACGCTGACATACTCGGCTCTGCCCGAATCCTTGAGAAAGCTGTGTTCCGGCCCTACTCCCGGATAATCGAGGCCTGCGGAAATCGAGTGCGCGATCCGGATTTGACCGTCGCCATCCTGCCCCACATAGCTCATCGAGCCGTGAAGCACACCCGGCGTGCCCATGCCGAGCGTGGCGGCATGATGCGGCGTATCCAGCCCGTATCCTGCGCCCTCAACCCCGATGAGCCGGACCATCTCGTCACCGATAAACGGGTGAAACAACCCGATGGCGTTGCTTCCGCCCCCCACACACGCGATCAGTGCATCCGGCAGCCGAGCTTCCTTTTCGAGTATCTGTCGCCGTGTCTCCTGACCTATGATCGACTGAAAATCACGCACAAGCATCGGAAACGGATGCGGACCCGCCACCGATCCGATGATGTAGTGGGTACGCCGTACATGCGTGGCCCAGTCGCGCATCGCCTCGTTGAGCGCATCCTTGAGCGTGCGGCTACCCGCCTCCACACCGATGACGCGCGCCCCCATGAGCCTCATGCGAAATACGTTGAGCGACTGGCGCTCCATGTCCTCCGTGCCCATGTAGACATCGCATTCCACGCCAAACCGCGCCGCGACTGTGGCCGTCGCCACACCGTGCTGTCCCGCCCCGGTTTCCGCAATCACACGCGGTTTGCCCATCCGCTTAGTGAGCAGCATCTGGCCGATCGTGTTGTTGATCTTGTGCGCCCCGGTGTGGTTGAGGTCTTCGCGTTTGAGATAGATTTTCGCGCCCCCCACCTGCTCGGTAAGCCGTTCCGCAAAATACAACGGCGTCGGACGCCCCACATATTCGGTCAAAAAATACCGGAGTTCTTCCTGAAACGCCGGATCGGTCTTTGCCTCGGTGTAAACCGCAAGCAGTTCGTCCAGCGCCGCCATCAGCGTCTCCGGCACGTAACGCCCCCCGAATTTTCCAAAATGACCGCCCGTATCCGGCAACACATACTGAGACACGTTACGACTCCCTTGCGTGGATATGATCGATCAGCGCCCTAAGCCCCAGCATATAGCTGGCAGAACCGAAACCGCAAATCTGTCCGACGGCCACAGGCGCTAAATACGAATGATGACGAAACGACTCGCGGGCATGGATGTTGGACAGATGCACCTCGACAGCGGGCAGACCGACCGCGGTGATCGCGTCGCGGAGCGCGATGCTGGTATGCGTGTACGCCCCGGGGTTGATCAGAATACCGTTTGCCCACTCCCGCGCCGCATGGATTTCGTCGATTAACACCCCCTCATGGTTCGACTGGACACATCGGATTTCTACACCCTCGGTGTCGGCGAGCGCCCGGAGCCGCGTATCAATGGAGGACAGCGTATCGCGCCCGTATACGCCCGGCTCTCGCACGCCAAGCATATTCAGATTCGGCCCGTGCAAAACGAGTATTTTCATAGAGTTCCCTCGCAATCCGCAATCTAAAATCCAACATCTAAAATCGCCGCCCGAATGTCTTCGGGTTTTACCCCGCCGCGTATCTCCACGTCGCCGATGCGCACGGGAAGGATAAAACGCAACTGCCCTCCAACGGCTTTTTTGTCGTGCATCATGGTTTCCGAAAGCGCATCGGGGTCGAGACCGTCGAAACGGATAGGCAGTCCCGCTCGTTCGATAAGCCGGATCAGACGCAAAACCGACGCTTTGTCGAAAATCCCCAACCGTTGGGCGATCCGTGCCGCATATACCATGCCGGCGGCTACCGCTTCGCCATGCAGAACGCCGGTGCGTGTTTCTATCGCATGACCGATGGTATGGCCAAAATTGAGGATGGCACGTCGCCCCTCTTCCTTTTCGTCACCGGAGACTACCTGTGCCTTGATCTCGCAGGACCGTGACACCAAATGTTGCAACACGGCAGGATCGCGTAAAAGTGCCCGTTCTATGTTGGCTTCGAGATAGGCAAAAAAACCCGCATCTGCAATCACGCCGTATTTGATCACCTCCGCCATGCCGGCGCGCAACTCGTGGTCCGGAAGCGTGCCAAGCGTGTCGAGACTAACCAGGACCGTCAAGGGTTGATAAAACGCGCCGATAAGGTTTTTTCCACGCGGATGGTCCACCGCTACCTTGCCACCCACGCTGGCATCCACCTGTGCCAGGAGCGTCGTGGGCACCTGTACGAAGGGTATGCCGCGCATGTATGTCGCGGCGGCAAACCCCGTCAAATCGCCGATCACGCCGCCACCGAGCGCAATCACCGGAGAACGCCGGTCCATCCGGTGGTTCAGCATGGCGTCGTAAAGACGGCTTGCCGAAGAAAGCGATTTTTGCGATTCGCCTTCGGGTATTTCGGCGACCACCGGTTCGAACCGTGCTTGGCGCAAGGCGGTCTCGATCACCTCTCCGTATATCCTGCGAATGCTCCGATGGGTAACGACGAGCGCCCGTCCGGTAAGCCGGAACGCCCGCAACAACAGCCCGATACGCGGCAACAGTCCTTCTCCGATACGTATATCGTAGCTGGCTTCGCGCAGATCGACACGGATGTTGCGACCCGCACCGTCGTCGAGCATCACAAGGATATTGCGCGCCACGCAGTATACATCCTTGTCCGTCGTGTTGACCGAAAAATCCGCCTGCGCATAGTACGGAGCGCGAGTTTCAAGCAGGGCGCGGATACGCTCCATCGCGTCGGGTCCGGCCAGCATGGGGCGGGTCGCCGCGTTGCCGCCGGTGCGCTGGAGTATGACTTCGGGCGTGGCCTGAAGATGCACGAGCGTGCCGAGCGTGCGGAGTGCCGCGAGATTTTCGTGGTCGATCACCGCGCCGCCACCAGTGGCGATGACGTGTCCGCTCACGCCGGACAAACCGCAAACGACTTCCTTTTCGATGGCGCGAAATGCCGGTTCGCCACGCTCGGCAAACAACACCGGTATGGAAGTGCCCGTCCGTTTTTCGATCAGCGTGTCCGTATCGACAAACGTCATGCCGAGCGCACCCGCCAAAAGACGGCCCACCTGCGATTTTCCGGTTCCCATGAACCCTATGAGTACAAGGTTCTTATGCGTCACGTCGTTTTCCCGATTTGATTATATACCGTTGTTTGCCGCGACCGAGAGAAACCGTTGACTCGACTTACCTCTGGCCGTACCGGTCAGCCTGTTTGCGTGATTTGTCGATGTCGCGAGGATCGACACAGCGGACAGTCGATCTTGGTGTTCTGTTGTGACGAAATCCAAGTCTTTAGATGCATACGGACTAGGCGCATATATGCTCACGGCTCGGCAGAAACAACAGAGTTGGTACCAAAATCCCCAATCGGTTAATACCCCTTCACCTGTTCCATATAGGCGTCGTAATTGCGTCTCATTTCTTCTACGCTGTCGCCGCCGAATTTTTCCTGCATGGCATCGGCGATCACGAGGGCGACAACGGCCTCACCGATCACACCGGCGGCAGGAACCGTACATACGTCCGACCGCTCTTTGGCCGAGTCGAACGGCTCTTTGGTCTCGATGTCTACCGACATGATGGTGCGCATCAGCGTGGCGATGGGTTTGAGCGCGCCCCGCACGACAATGTCGTCGCCAAAACTCATTCCTCCTTCGACACCGCCAGCACGGTTGGTTTTGCGATAAAACTCTCCGTTGTCGTAGTATATCTCGTCATGGACCTCGGAGCCAAGCACCTGCGTGACGCCAAACCCCATGCCGATTTCCACGCCCTTTACCGCCTGAATGCTCATGACGGCCTGCGCCAGCCGTCCGTCGAGTTTGCGGTCCCAATGTACATGACTGCCCAAACCGGGAGGCGCGCCGATCACGCGGACTTCGAAGACGCCGCCTACCGTGTCTCTGAGCGATTTGGCGCGGTCGATTTCGGTGATCATGGAGGCGGCAGCCCGCTCGTCGGCACAGCGTACGGGTGAACGCTCCGCGCGCTCCCACAACTCGTCGGGGCCGAGACCGGCCACATCGGCCTCTACAGCGCCGATGCGAACGACATGGCTGACGACACGCATGCCAAACTCGGCCAATAGCCTTTTGGCGATCGCGCCGACCGCCACGCGCATCGTAGTTTCGCGCGCGCTAGCTCTTTCGAGGACGTTGCGCAAATCGCGGTGCCCGTATTTAAGTCCCCCCGCAAGGTCTGCATGACCCGGACGCGGACGGGTAACCCGTCGGCGTGTGGCAGGCTCGTCTACCGGTTCGACGGCCATTACGTCCGTCCAGTTGGGCCAGTCGTCGTTACGCACGATCATCGCCACCGGGCCTCCGAGGGTTTTGCCGTGCCGAATGCCGCCGAGTATCTCGACCGTATCCGTTTCGATCTGCATCCGTTTGCCCCGGCCATACCCCCCTTGCCGGCGTTTCAGATCGGTATCGATGTCGGTCGCGGAAACCGAAAGCCCTGCCGGAAGCCCCTCGACTATGGTCGTAAGTGCCGGGCCGTGCGACTCCCCGGCGGTAAGATACCGCAACATGTCTATCCTCGTCTGCTGAGTCCGTTTATCAGCGCGGCGCGCATCACCTCAACCGGCGCGTCGCAACCTGTCCATATTTCAAACGCCGCCGTACCCTGATACAGTAGCATGTCGATGCCGTTCGACGTCGTTGCGCCGCCGGCCCGTGCCGTCTGCATAAGTAGCGTGTCGGCCACGTCGTACCGCGTGTCGTACACCGTCTGTACCGTCCGAAACCACTCCGGCTCCAGTTCAAGGTCCACCGGAACGGCATTGATGACAAGATCGGCTTCGTGCAGGGCTTTGCGCAGCGACGCAGGCTCGTGCGAGGTCGTCTCGGCCGGACCGACCAAGGCAGTCTCCTCACCGCGCTGGCGGTTACGCGCCGCCACGACGGTACGTCCGGCCCCGGCCCGAACACACGCCGCGCATGCAGCGCGCGCCGCACCCCCTGAACCCAAAATCAGCACACTCCGCCCCGTTACCGAGACCTCCATCGTCTCCAAGGCCCGTAACAATCCCGCGCCGTCCGTCGTCGCTCCGAAAAGCTGGCCGTCCCGGTGCGAAATGGTGTTGACGGAGCCGATACGCCGTGCCTCGTCGGTCAATTCGTCCAAAAAGGGAATCATCTCGGTTTTGAGCGGCTTGGTAACGTTTACCCCGGCCAGACCAAGCCCTCGTATGCCTGCGGCGGCTTCACGGGCGCGCCCCGGTGCTACGTCAAACATCACGTAGACATAGTCCAGTCCAAGCGCCCGAAACGCGGCGTTGTGCATGGCCGGCGAAAGCGTATAGCGAATACCATGACCACATACCCCTACGACACGCGTAGTGCCGGAAATGGCCAAAGGAGTAGGTAGGTCGCTTTTTTTATCCTGCATCCTTCGCCCTTTTTATAAACGCCTGTACTTTGTCGTGGTCCTTGACCCCCGGCGCGTGTTCTACCCCGCTGGATACGTCTACCGCCAAAGGACCGACGTGTCGGATGGCCTCCGCAACGTTGTCGGGGTTCAGTCCCCCACTCAACACGACCGGATGTGGGCTGTTCAGCGCAAAATCCCAGTCGAACGTGCTTCCCGTGCCCCCGTACCGGTCGGGTGCGCAGGCATCCAGCAATACGGCCCGTACCTGATACCGCGCCGCTGTTTCACACCATGAGCCGTCCTTGACGCGGAACGCCTTGACGACCGTCCGGTCGATCCGATCGCAGTATTCGGGCGTTTCGTCGCCGTGCAGTTGTACCGCGTCAAGACGACACGCCGCCGCGATTTGGTTTACCCGGTCCGCCGGAGCATCGACAAACACGCCGATGGACGTCACAAACGGCGGCAAAACCGCCACGATCTCCGCCACACGCTCCGGAGCCGCATACCGGGGACTGCGCTCATACAGGATAAAACCCAGCGCGTCGGCCCCCGCCTCAACCGCCACGACCGCGTCTTCCTTATTCATTATCCCGCATATCTTTACCCGAACCATACACCCCGCCTACCTCGACAAAGGGCAACCACAAGGCTTGCTCCTACATCATCCTTCAAACTTCGAACTTCCCTAAAATCTCGTCCAACTTTTTTCCGATGTCCGGCGCGGCCATGAGCGATTCACCCACCAGAACGGCATCGAACCCCGCGTCACGAAGTTTGCGCGCGTCTTCACGGGTATGGATGCCGCTTTCGCTGACGGCGACTACGGCATCCGGAATACGCCGTTTGAGCCTAAGCGAGGTGTCGAGATCGACGCTGAAATCCTCCAGATTGCGGTTGTTGATACCGACGAGGTGCGTGTCAGCCTCCAACGCCTTGTCGAGTTCCGCTTCGGTATGCGCTTCCACCAGACATGCCATGCCGTAGGTTTTGGCGATCTGCTGAAACGAGACCAGTTGGTCGCGGCTCAAAATCGCCGCAATCAGCAACACGGCGTCCGCGCCCATACCCCACGCTTCACGGATCTGATACGGGTCGATGATAAAATCCTTGCGCAACACCGGGATCTGCACCCGTTCGTGTATGGCGGTCAGATAGGCGGCCTGTCCTTGAAAAAAATGCTCGTCGGTCAACACAGACAGCGCGGAAGCACCGTGTCCGGCGTAGATGTCCGCCACCTCGCATGGCCCCATGTCGGCCCGTATGACGCCTTTGGAGGGCGACGCTCTTTTGTATTCGGCGATGACGGCAATATCGTCCGACCGGCGCAACGCCTGCGCAAACGGACGCGCGGGGGTGCGGTCCTGCCCTTGCGGGTCGGGGTTGCGCCGCATGGCGTCCTCCACTTCACGGCGTTTTTGCGCGACGATCCGGTAGAGGATGTTCATGCCGTCGCCTTGATCAAGGCTTCCAGTTTTGCGCGCGCCGCGCCGGAGTCGATGGACGTTTCCGCCAGACGCACGCCCTCGCGGAAGTCGGTTGCGCGTCCGCCGGCGACAAGCGCCGCACCCGCGTTGAGAAGCACGACGTCGCGCCGAGGGCTTTTTTCGCCTTCGAGGATGGCACGCGCGACACGGGCGTTTTCTTCCGCGCCACCACCGGCCAGTGTCTCTATCTTCGCACGCGACAGCCCCACCGATTCCGGGGTCAGCGTATAGGATTTCACCGTTCCACCCGCTACTTCGGCCACATGGGTCGGCGCGGTCACCGTCATCTCGTCCAATCCATCTTCGCTGTGTACCACAAACGCTCGCTCGACGCCGAGGTTGTTGAGCACCTGCGCGACCGGAAGGGTCAACTCGCCCGCATAGACACCCATTACCTGTGCCGTCGCGCCGGCGGGGTTGGTCAGCGGCCCCAGCATGTTGAATACCGTGCGCACGCCGATCTCGCGTCGAGGGCCGATGGCAAAACGCATCGCCGCATGAAGCAACGGGGCAAACAAAAACCCGATCCCCACCTCGTCCACGCACCCGGCGACGCGATCCGGCGGGATTTCGATGTTGACGCCGAGCGCCGCCAACACATCGGCACTGCCCGACCGGCTGCTGGCGGCCCGGTTGCCGTGTTTGGCGATGTGAACGCCGGCTCCCGCCGCCACAAACGCGCTTACGGTCGAGATATTGAACGTGTTTCTGCCATCCCCTCCGGTTCCACAGGTATCCACAAGCGGGTACGACCGACACACGATGCGAGTGGCCTTTTCGCGCATCACCCGCGCAAAACCCGTGATCTCCTCGACCGTCTCCCCTTTCATCCTGAGCGCCACGAGAAATCCGCCGATCTGCGCAGGCGTAGCCTCCCCCGTCATGATCGTCTGCATCGTCTGGACCGCTTCCTGTTCGGAAAGCGATCCTCCACTGACGACTCGGTCGATGGCCTGCTGAAGTGTAAGAGGGCTGTTCATGACGGAAGTTTGAAGTTTGAAGTTTGAAGGGTGAAGAAAGACGAATCCATAAGCTTTTATCTCCGCTGGATAAAATTGCGAAGCAGGTCTTTGCCCACGACGGTCAGGATGGACTCCGGATGAAACTGCACCCCCTCCACGGGCAAGTGGCGATGACGCAGCCCCATGACCAGCCCCTCGGGGGTTCTGGCACTGACCTCAAACTCGTCCGGCAACGAGGTTTCTTCCACGATAAGCGAGTGATACCGGGTAGCGGTAAACGGAGAAGGAAGCCCGGAAAATATCGTCCGTCCGTCGTGCAGAATATCGGAGGTTTTGCCGTGTACCGGATACGGCGCACGGATGACTTTTCCTCCAAACGCCTGCCCGATCGACTGATGTCCCAGACAGACGCCAAGAATGGGTATCCGGCCCGCAAAATGGCGGATCGTTTCCACTGAAATACCCGCTTGATCCGGGGTACACGGACCGGGCGAGATGACGATATGCGCGGGTGACAGCGTCTCGATCTCCGCAACGGTAATCCGGTCGTTGCGGTAGACCCGCAAATCCTGCCCCAACTCGCCGAGATACTGGACGAGGTTGTAGGTAAACGAGTCGTAGTTGTCGATGACGAGTATCACGGGGTTTCGGTCCTCGTCTGTTGTATGGCGCGCAAAAGCGCCGCCGCCTTGTTCCGGCATTCGAGGTGTTCGCTCTCCGGAACCGAATCCGCCACGATGCCGGCCCCGGCCTGTATGTAGGCCCGGCCATCCTTGACGAGCATGGTTCGGATGATGATGCAAAGGTCCATGTTGCCCGAAAAACCGATATAGCCGAGCGCGCCGCCGTAGATACCGCGACGCGTGGTTTCCAACTCGTCTATGATTTCCATCGCGCGAATCTTTGGGGCGCCGGACAACGTGCCGGCGGGAAACGTGGCCCTCAGCACGTCAAAGCCATCCACCCCCGGTCGCAACCGTCCCGCCACATTGGATACGATATGGATGACATGCGAATACTTTTCGATGACCATCAATTCGGTCGTGCGGACGGTTCCGTATTCGCATACCCGTCCAACGTCGTTGCGACCGAGATCGACGAGCATGACGTGTTCGGCACATTCCTTGGGGTCGGCAAGCAACTCTTCGATCAGCACCCGATCCTCTTCGGGTGTCGCACCGCGTCGTCGGGTGCCGGCGATAGGGCGCACCGTCACCTGACCGTCTTCGACCAGCACCATCGTTTCCGGTGACGCTCCGACGATATGGATGTCGTCCAGCCGCAGATAAAACAGATACGGCGAAGGATTGAGCACGGCCAGTGTCCGGTACACGTCAAACGGATCTTGACGGACCTCGGTGCTAAACCGCTGGGAAAGCACCACCTGAAAAGCGTCTCCGGAAGCGATGTATTCACGCGCGCGGCGGACACTGTCCTGAAAGACTTCGGCGGTTACGTTTACGCCGACCTCGATCGACGCTTCGGTCGATTTCGCGGCAGTCGTCGGTTTGGCGGAGGGGCCGGAGGGCGCTTCTAGTCGACGCAAGAACGCTTCTATGTTTCCCACGGCACGGGCGTAAGCGGCTTCCGGTTCGTCGTCCGTCTTCTCTACGTTGGCGACGATATACAGCCGTTTGCGAACATGATCAAAACCGATCACCGTTCCGGCAATCATGAAATGCAAATCGGGAATGTGCAACTCGTCGGGGTTATCATCGGGTATGTCCTCGAAACACCGGATCACGTCATAGCCGAAATAGCCTACCGCTCCCCCGGAAAACCGGGGCAGACCGTCCGTCTGGGGGATGCGATAGTTTTGCATGACTTCTCGCATCCGCTCTATCGGGTTGCCTTCCAGATGCGTGATGCCGTTTTTGCCGATACGAGAAAGACCGGTGGATGTTCCGACAAGCCGCTCGACCGGGTCGGCTCCGACAAACGAATACCGGGCCGTCCGTTCGTCACCCTCCATGCTTTCCAACAGAAAGGCGTACGGGTGCAAGACACGGATTTTTAGAAAGGCATCTTCGGGCGTTTCCGTTCCGATGTCTCGCTCGATCCACACGGGTACGAGCGTGACACCCGGCGTCCGATACTGTCTTGCAAAATCGTCCTGAGAGGGACTGTACATGGTCTGGGTTCCGAAAACAAAAAAGGCCGCTACCGAGGGTAGAGGCCGGACAGGTTACAGAGACGACGTAAAAACAGGTTGCGCGTTCAACTCCGTGTCGTGTCCCGCCTTGCGATGGCCGGATAAAAGGGCCGCCAGACAAACCGGAAGGCTTGCCAAAAAGGCCGAAAAGAATAGGAAAAAAAGACCGGCAACATGAAAGACATGGGAACTTCCCTGTGGCAAAGCGGGAATGTCGTCAAAAAACGCTCCACAATTATAGACCATGCCGCCCCGAAAGTCAACGGAAAATTTACCCACGGCCCGCGGGAAGCCGTCCAGAAAACAGTTGCGTCCCCTTCTGTAAAAAATTACTATCCCATTTTGCGCGTACCGGATTCCGCCGGGATACGCATCGGGCGAAAGACGCGGACTTTTTTGCGTTTCGGTCCGGAGGACCGCACGTTGCCGGCGAAGACGGGACATTTTTCGGGTATATGCAAAAAATGGTTGTGGAACGTATACGACTATGCCGGCACGCTGATCGTACTCAATATCCTTTGGGCGATCTGTGCCTTGCCGGTCGTTACGCTGCCCGCCGCAACCGCCGGACTGTTCGGCGTATCGAATCGCATCGCCGGTTATGAGGAGGTGCGACTCCGGGATTTTTTTACCGATATGCGCCGGGGATTTTATCGGTCGTTTAGGCTGTGCGCCGTCTATACCACCGTCTTGGGCTTGCTGGGCGTCAACATCGTTTTCTATGTCCGGTGGATGGAGCCATGGCTGTGGCTCGGCGTCATGCTGAGCGGTGTCATGTTTTGGACAGGCGTTTTTGTAGCGCTTACCGGTCTGTACAGCTTTCCGATGCTCATGCGCATCGATGGACCGGTCCGCCAGACCCTCAAAACCGGAGCGCTCCTGACGCTTGACAACCCGCGCATCTCGGTGCTGTTGCTGCTGGCCGGAATCGTCGTGTTATCGATCAGCGCATTGACCATCGCGGGACTGTTCCTGGGGGGCGTCGGGGTGTTGAGCGTCTTGTGCAGCACCGGCTTCCGGGAAGTGCGCAAACGATACGACGCGCCGGTGTCGGCGGAAGAAGAAACCGACCGGGAAGAGGTAAGAACCTGGCGGGATTTGTTCAGACCATGGGAACACCGGTAGCCGAAACCTATCCGCGCCGGTCGTCCGGAGAGATCATGAAGGGGCCGTTTATCGTTTTCGAGGGGTTGGACGGCGCAGGCACGACGACGCAACTGGGACTGCTTCAGGCGTGGATCGAGCGGACCTATGGCAGACGGGTATATGCGACACGAGAACCATCGGGCGGTCCGGTCGGCGCGTTGCTCCAGCAGGCGCTTCGTCGACGTGTGACGCTCGACGCCAAGACGCTCGCGCTTCTTTTTGCCGCCGACCGTATCGACCATCTCAACACCGAAGTGCTCGACCGGCTCGACGCAGGCATACCGGTGCTGTGCGACCGCTACTACCTTTCGTCCTACGCCTACCAGTTGCGCGACCTGCCCAACCGTATCGAATGGCTCGAATCGCTCAACGCCGAAGCCGTTCGCCCGGACCTTACCCTGCTGGTAGACGCCCCGGCCGAAGTGTGCATGGAACGGATTCTCGCGTCGAGGTGGACGACCGAGCTTTTCGAAGAAACCGAACGTCTCCGAGCCGTCCGGGAAAACTATCTTGCGCTGGCACAGCAACGAATGAGCAAACAGGAAAAAATCGACATCATAGACGGCAACAGATTGCCCGAAACCGTCCACACGGATATATGTGAACGAGTTCGGCCCTTATTCAAGTGAGCGATCCCTATGTTCGGACAACTGTTCAAATTAGTCGCAGGCGTCGTGGTCACGTATATGGTACGCGAAGCCATCCGGTTTCTTACCTCTCCGAAACGGCCTCCGACACAGCCTGTACAGCCTTCTCCCAAAACGGCCCGGATCCACATCGACCGGAAAAATATCGTCGATGCCCGATTCGAAGACCTGCCCGACCAGAAACCCAAACCCTGATCGTTCGGTGTAACCCGTCATGCTAAGGAATTTCAGTTGGATCGTCCGGGGTCGTCTGGCCGGCATGGGACTGCCGACCGGCGCATATCTTTTGCCCGGTAGCAGTGCGCTTGAAAAGGATATGAAATCGCTAAAAAAACACAACATCGCCGCCGTCGTCACCCTGACGCCCGAACCGCTTCATCCGGAGACGGTACACCGTTGCGGACTAAAAAGCCTCCATCTGCCGATAGAGGATATGACGCCGCCCACGTTCGACCAGATGATCCGGTGCGCCGGGTTTATAGACCAAGTCCGGGAAGGAGGCGTCGTAGTGCATTGCAGTGCCGGGATGGGGCGCACCGGAACGATGCTGGCGGCCTATCTGGTATGGACTGGTGATACTCCGGAACAGGCCGTCGCCCGCATACGAAGGCTGCGCCCCGGTTCCATAGAGACGATGGAACAGGAAATCTCCGTTCTGACCTTCGAACCATATGCGCGCAAAACAAGGAGAAAAGATGAAGGGTAAAGACGGGGTTGGACAGACAGAAAACCCGGCGTCGGGCTGGAAGCGCGTGTTGACGCTCGATCACACCCGCAAGGTCGTCGAAGGGAGCGAAAAAAGTCTCTGCGAGGCGATAGGACGCGGTGCAGACCTGCGTATCGCTACCCGGTTTCGGCACGACGAACACGTCGAACCTGCATCCGGACTTACGGAATGGGTGGACGAAGTGGCGGAATTCCGTGTTACCTGTCTTTTCGACCGGCGATGGACGATCGGGTTTATGACCCTTAGAGCGCCGGTGGAACCGCCCGAAGGTTTTGGCCCCCGACCCTCGATATCCTTTTTTATGTATAACCAAAACGGCCAACAGGCCATTGCGCGTCCCATGCTTGACGGCCTGCCCCCCACGGACATGCCGGGACCGTCACCGTCCAACGACTGGAGCGCGTATCCCAAATATGACGAAGAAGACACATGGGATATCGGAACGCGTGCACCCAGCAGCAACTTTGTCTATGATTTCGAACACTACCGATTTTTTGTACACGACAACTGGCAGGAGGTTTTTGCGCACGATAGCAAAGGTACGCCGACTGCCGGAACACTGGACCGGCTTGTCGAGGCGTTCCGAGACGGATGCGAAGTCAAGGTAGGCATAAGTGGGTTGTATGCGGACCTTGCCGAAACGGACGCTCCGCCGCTCGCACACGAGGTGTTTGTCCAAATCCACTCCGGGTATTACGGCACGGATCGCCGTATCTTTTCGGCAGGCACGCACCCGCTGGTGCGGGTTCGGCCTCGTATTCCGGCGCGATACGAAACGGGCGGCTGGGATTTCGGCTGGGTGATGACGCGCTCCGACGGCTTTGTCGCCCGCTGGCTGTGTCATCCGTATACCTTGCAGTTTCATAAAAGCGCCGTAACCGCGGCGATCCGCTGGTTTGTTCGGTAGGGACACAAAAGATGGCTTCTTTGCCACGTAACATTTTTTTATCCTTCAAACTTCGAACTTCGAAATTGAAGCCTCCCACGCAGCAAGCTGCGGGGAGTACGCTTGCCAGTAGTACTGCAAGCTATCTTCGACAGTAAGGAGTAGGCGCTCTTGCGGCCGTTCTGCCGCAACATATTTTGATTGTTTGGAGTTAGCTCGTTTACCCCGAAGCAAGCTACGGGGAGTATTTGCTCTTGCAGCTTGCTGCAAGAGCAAATACTCGCTGTTCTGTTCAAACTTCTCCAAGGACATTTCCGATGAATCCTTTTCAGCCACCGGTTTCCGGCGCGACTTTGGTGTTCAACGGCTGCGATCTCGACAACTGGCGCACCCGCTCCGGCGCACCCGCCGGATGGTCGGTCTCCGACGGCGTCATGCACGTCGTTCCCAAAACCGGTGACATCATGACCGTCGAACGTTTTACCGACTTTCAGATGCACCTCGAATTCATGACTCCCTATATGCCGGAGGCAAAAGGTCAGGCCAGAGGAAACAGCGGGGTGTACTTGCAAGGACGCTACGAGATACAGGTGCTCGACTCGTACGATCTTGCGATTCCGGGTATGGGCGATTGCGGAGCGTTTTACAACCAGTTTGCGCCGCTGGTCAACGGATGCCGACCTCCGCTCGAATGGCAGACCTATGACGTCATGTTTCGCGCGCCTCGTGTAAACGCGCAGGGCGAAGTGGTGGAACCCGTTCGTATCAGCGTGCTTCACAACGGCATCGTCATCCAGAATAATGTGCAACTGCCGGGCGTCACCGGCGGCGCGATCGACGAAAACGTAGGAGAGCCGGGACCGTTGCTGCTTCAGGATCACGGCGATTTAGTGCGCTATCGCAACATCTGGATACGCGAATTGCCGCTCAAAGGTTCGGATACCTACGAACCGCGCTGACCTGCCATAAGGAGTTTAGATGATTTCGCTTGCCGTATTTACCGACGAGGTTTCTCAGGATCCGGATGTCGCGATTCGGCTCGCCAAAGAGTTTGACTTGGAAGGCGTGGAAATTCGTTCCGTCTGGGAAAAGCCGCCGCACAAACTCGACATCGGCGACATAGAACGACTCAAAAACAAACTTGATGCCGCCGGACTGCGGGTATTCGGGATATCCGCGCCGTTTTTCAAATCCGATATCGGAAGCGACAAAGCCTACCGGGAACATCTGGATATTCTCCGCGCCTGTATCCGGCTGGCAAAAGCCCTGGATACAAATCTTGTGCGCGTGTTTGCCTTTTGGAAACAGGATCCGCTGGAGGCTTATTGGGACAAAATGCTGGAGCGTTATCAGGAACCGGTACGGATCGCGCAGGCCGAAGGCGTAATCCTTGGTCTCGAAAACGAAGCCTCCACGATGATCGGCACGGGTCTGGAAACCCGTCGCTTTGTCGATGCGCTGGGTGCGTCGGTGGTAAAGCCGCTTTGGGATCCGAGCAACGAGCTTTTTGCGGATGACGGCCAGACGCCTTATCCGGACGGATACGAGCATGTGAAAAAGGATATGGTGCATTTTCATATCAAGGACGCGGTAAAAAACTCGCCGGAAGGTCCGGTGTGCGTTCCCATGCTGGAGGGCGACATCGACTACAGGGGACAGTTTTCCGCGCTGGTGCAGGATGGGTACACAGGATGTATCGCCTTGGAGACGCACTGGCGTCCCAAACCGGAACAAATTGAAAAGACATTGCTAGACCGGCCCGGGGGAAGCCAGTTTTCCGAGTTAGGCGAAGAAGCCTCGCGTATCTGTCTGCAACATACGATACCGCTGTTGCGCGAACTGGGCATCAGATAAGACCGTCCCGATACAGGCAAAACGTCTGTATCCAAAGACGGGAAAGTTTGTTTATGCCGTTTGGGAAAGGAACCCAATGAAGTCTCATCCGTATCGCAGCCATACCTGCGGCGAACTGCGCCGCGAACACGCCGATTTGGCGGTCCGGATTTCGGGCTGGGTGCATCGCAAACGCGATCACGGCGCGCTTTTGTTTATCGACCTGCGCGACCACTATGGCATCACGCAGATCGTCGTGACGCCGGACAGCTCTATCCACGCCGGGGCCGCCGATTTGCGCACGGAAACCGTCGTTTCGTTTGCCGGGCGCGTAGCACCACGCGCCCCCGAAACCGTCAACACGAAACTGGATACCGGCGAAATCGAAATCATCGCAGAAACGTTCGAGGTGCTGGGACCTGCCGAAACGCTGCCGATCACGGTAGCGGACGAAAAAGACTATCCGGAGGCCACTCGGCTCACCTATCGATTTCTCGATCTGCGCCGCCAGAGCCTGCATCGGAATATCATGCTCCGCGCCAAGGTGATCGCCAGCATTCGTCGGCGTATGACGGATATGGGATTTAACGAATTTCAGACCCCCATTCTGACCAGCAGTTCTCCGGAGGGTGCGCGTGATTATCTCGTGCCGAGCCGTGTGCATCCGGGCCGGTTTTATGCGTTGCCCCAGGCGCCCCAGCAGTTCAAGCAACTGCTCATGGTCGCAGGGTTTGACCGGTATTTCCAGATCGCGCCTTGTTTTCGTGACGAAGACGCCCGCGCGGATCGCTCGCCCGGTGAGTTTTATCAACTTGATCTCGAAATGTCATTTGTCGAACAGGACGACGTTTTTACCGTCATAGAAACCTTGTTTGACGGGTTGTTCCGAGAGTTTAGCGACTGGAAAATCAACGAAACGCCCTTTCCACGCATCCCCTATGCCGAAGCCAGGCGTCGCTACGGCTCCGACAAACCGGATTTGCGGTTCGGACTGGAGATAGAGGAGGCTACGGAAGCGTTTCGGACATCGGATTTTATGGCTTTTCGCCGCATTGTCGATCAGGGCGGGGTCGTGCGTGTGCTGGCTGTTCCGGGTGTTGCCGGTCAGTCGCGCAGCTTTTTCGACAATCTGGATAGGCTGGTCAAAGAAGAATTCGGCGGAAAAGGACTGGCATACGTATCGCTGGCGGAAGACGGTCCTAAAGGGTCCATCGCGCGGGCGCTGAGCCGGGAAACGCTTGATACACTGAGGGCTTTGCTGACCTCGGAGATGGGGACCACTTGGTTTTTCGTGGCGGATGAGGAAAAAAAAGCCTGCGACA
>Ga0194131_10005968_pt1 | contig 17196 bp, 14 predicted proteins | sample TA2KigO120mmetaG_FD_148631 | JGI IMG/M metagenome (GOLD analysis project Ga0194131, IMG submission 148631) | Freshwater microbial communities from Lake Tanganyika, Tanzania - TA2015053 Kigoma Offshore 120m | ecosystem: Environmental > Aquatic > Freshwater > Lake | place: Tanzania: Lake... | reverse complement strand
CGAGGCCGGACCATCCGTGGCGCAAACGGCTGTTGCCGGAACGTGGACGACACGCGGCGGCGGCCGGAACATAAAACCGGACATTTCTACTTTGGGAAGAAGAGGACATTTCTAAATTGGGTTGACAGATCCAAATTTCGGCCCCGTCTTTTCTGAGGGCGGGAAACTCATAATAGGTGCTCGGCGTTTTGCGGACGAACTGCCTTCTATAGAACAGATCGGCGGCCCGGCGACAATCCGGGCGGATCAAATCGGTGAACCGCAGACCGAGGAGTTCCTCCTCGGCATACTGCATGATATCCACGGCCACCGGATTGACGAAGGTAAAGAGGCCGTTCGCATCCGTTCGATAAATGATGTCCGCGGCCTGTTCGACGAGCAATTGGTATTGCGCATGGCTCGCTCGGAGTCCGTCTTCGAGCAGTTTCCGATTCGTAACGTTCTCATGAGCCACGACGACGCGCACGGGGCCTGCCTCGCGAAAGCGGCTCGCCCGGCCGATGAACCATCGCCGCTTCGCGGGACTGTGGCATGCATACTCCAGCGCAAACTCCTCGCGCCGGCCTTGCAAGACCTCCCGAAGGCCCGCCGCGAACGCCACGGCCTCATCCGCCTGCTCACCCGTAGCCGAGTCGCAGGCCGCCAGGTAATTGGCCCCCACTCCGACGTTGTGCGGCGCATGCGCAGTTTCGGCGGCGAAGCTCCGCCAGGCCTCGTTGACGGCGACGATCACGCCGGTTTCATCGAGCACCGCGATGTGGTCGGACAGGGCGTCCAGCGTCGAGCGGGCAAACCGCTCCGACTCCCGCAACGCCTCCTCGTTCCGCTTGCGCTCGGTGATGTCGGCCATGATGCCGCGGATCGCCACCGCTCCGTCCCGCTCAGGAACGATGGAAACCAGATCGCGTATCCAGACGATGCGCCCATCGGCCGCCAGCATGCGATAGTCGAATTCGACGCCGCCGGCGTCTTGCAGGGCCTTCAGACAGGTGGCGACCGCCGTGTCGCGGTCGTCCGGGTGGATATGGTCGCGCCAAAAGTCTTGCTCATACCATCGGGCGACCGGGTACCCGAGCAGCGCCTCGGCTTTCCGGCTGACGAACGTGAACTGGAGCGTTTCGGCGCTGGCCTCCCAGACGACGCCCTCCACGGTATGGATCAGGGATTCAAGATGCCGCTTGGCCCGATCGAGCGCCTCGCCCGCTTCTCTGCGATCCGTCACGTCGGAAATCGACCCGGCCATTCGGACCGGCCGGCCCGATGCATTCCACACCGCTTGCCCTTTGACATGGAACCACCGGTACGTTCCGTCCTTCGTCCTCATGCGATATTCGAGATCGTACGGGACTCGCTGGTCGAGATGCCGGCGCACGCATTCGAGGACCCGCTCGCGATCGTCCGCATGCAGGAGCGACGCCCACACATCGTAAGAAGGGACCAGCTCTCCCGGCCGATACCCGAGCAGTTCATGCCAACGGTCCGACCAATAATTCTCGTCGGTGAGAATATCCCAGTCCCACAGGCCGTCGTGCGTGCCGCGCACGGCCAACTCAAATCGTTCCCGGCTGCTCCGCAGCGCTTCCTCCGCCTGTTTGCGCGCCGTGATGTCGATCACGCACCCGATCAGTTCGGCCGGCTTGCCGTCCGGCCCCGGCGCCACCCGCAGATCATCCTGCATCCAGCGCCAGCGACCGTCCCGGTGCCGAAACCGGTACTCATGCCGATGACGGCCGTGGGCGAACAGCCGGGGCAGTTCGGCGAAGACCCGGTCGCGGTCCTCTGGGTGGATGTGATCGGCCCAGAAGCCCGGCTCGGTCACAAACTCCTGCGCCGTATGGCCGAGCGTCTCGGTGAGGTTGGCGCTGACGAACGTGGCGGCGTAGGGCGGTTCGGGCTCGCAGGCGTACACGGTGACGGGCGAGGAAGCGAGCAGGAATTCCAGCCTGGCGCTGGTTGTGCGCAGGGCCTCTTCGGCCCGCCTGCGTTCGCTGACGTCGCGCACGCTCCCGATGAAGACCCGCCCCCGCTCCAGCCGCGTTTCGGCGACGGCCAATTCCATCGGGAATACCGACCCATCCTTCCGTTTCCCCGTCACTTCCCGCCCGTTCCCGATGATCCTCGCCGGGCCGCCGGCAAGATAGTCGGCGAGATAGCCGTTATGCCGGCCCCGGTCAGTCTCCGGCATCAGCAAGCTGACGTTGCGGCCGACAACGTCGGCCGCCGCATAGCCGAACATCCGCTCGGCGGCGGGATTGAACGACTCGACGATCCCCCGCTCATCGATCGTGATCAGCCCCTCATACAGGTGGCCTACCACCGTCTGGAGGTTGGCGGCCTGCTCGTAAAGCTCCCGCTCCAGCCGCCGGCGAGTCCGGAAAAAGGCGGCCGCGAAGCCGAACAGGCCGACGCCAAGGACCCGGTTGAGCAAGTCCAAGACCGGATCGATGCCGGGAGGGGAGAGGGCCCAGCCGCTCAGCGTGAGGCTCGCGCAGATCGCGGCGACGAGCGGGACGGCGACGGGCGCGGCGAACCATCTCGCCATCCAGATCGGCCATAGATACAAGATCCACGGCGCGAACCCCGGCACCGTAAACAGGTCCAACGCGAAGATGCCCGCCGCGCCTGTCGCGATCAGCGCGACCGCTGTAGGTCTGTGCAGCGTGATCCGCGTCGAAGACGTCCATGTCATCGGAAATAGACCTCAAAAAGAGAAAACGAGACATTACCTAGTATCGCTTTGGCCCCAGAAAATCAAGCGCGGCCATGAAAGGGCGAGGCTCCCGAGTCCTCCCGCCCTTCTGCCGCAATCGGCGGACACGATTGACAGACTCGCCGGGCCGCCGTACAACACACGGTCAGGATGATCCAGCCAGGGAGGGTACGCATGTCCGTCACCCCAAAGACCGTGGGACGACAGATCCGGTCCTTCTTGGGCCTCACGCTGGCCCTGACGCTGGGCGGTTGCGCCTCGGGGGATTCCATCATAGCCCCCAAACCGCCCGCCACGTTCAGTCCGCAGCAAGAAGCGCACCTGTTGAAAACCGTCCTGGACGCTCTGGAGAAGGGCGGCATTCCCGGCGCCGTCGTCGGCATCTGGGCGCCGGATCAAGGCACCTGGGTCGAGGCCTTCGGCCAGGCCAACTTGGCCGAGCACCAATCCATGACCGTGGACCACAAGTTCCGCATCGGCAGCATCACCAAAACCGCCACCGCCACGATCGTCCTCCAACTGGCCGGCGACGGGGTGATCGATCTCGATCAGAACATCGAGACGTACGACAAGAAATACGACCTCAAAATTCCCAACGCCAAAGAGATCACAATCCACCAGTTGCTGAACCACACGAGCGGCCTCTTCAGCTACACCGACGATCCGGCGCTGGAAGCGGTCAGTTACGCCAACCTGCTCCTCTATTGGACACCGCAGGAGTTGATCAAGTATGCCGTCTCTCACCGGGACACAGCGCCGCCCGGCAAGGAGTTCCATTACTCCAATACCGGCTATGCCCTGCTCGGTCTGATCATCGAGGAGGAAACCAAACACCGGTTGGATGAAGAGGTGGACCGCCGGATCATTCAAAAGCTCGGGCTCAAGCACACCTCCTTCCCCACGCTGCCTAATACGACCGAACCGCACGCCAACGGATATATGAGCAATGCCGACCTCCTGCGCCTGTCCTTCAACCTGCGGGGGAACAAGACGGCCGAGCTGGTGGACGTGACTGCCTTCAATCCCTCCTGGGCCTGGGCCGCCGGCGCCATGATCTCGAGCGTCAACGACCTGAAGATCTACGCCAAGGCCCTGGGGACCGGCTCGTTGGTGGGGAAGAAGATGCAGGCGGAGCAAATGAAAATGATACCCGTAGCGCCAGGATCCGACATGAAATATGGGCTGGGCCTCGCGGAATACAAGGGATGGCTGGGGCACCGAGGCGAAGTGCCGGGCTATGACGTCAGCATGTACTATTCTCCGGAGCTGGACGCCACATTCGTGGTAGCGCTGAACCGAATCCCCAACAGCGTCCAATCCGATGCGCTACTCCTCAGCCTGGCGAAGATCGTCTACCCGAAGAAGTTCTAGGGCTGACCAAGCCCGACTGGCCTACCGGCGGATCGCCGCGATGAGCTTTTCCCGATCGCCGAACATCTGATCCCGAATCTGCTCCACCGCCTCGGTGAAGGCCCGGTTCAACCTTGCATGGGCCGGATAGAGGGGCATGGACCAGTAGTGGTGATCCCGCCCTTCGAGTTGGGCATAGTCCGCCTGCCCGCGATAGGTCCCCAGCAGCTTGCCGTCCGGCGTCGAGAGCGTCACCTCCAAATCCACCTCGCCCTCCCATTCCTGGAACGGCACCCAATAGGAATGGGCCGCCCAACTCATCCAGGGAATGTGGAGCCAGGAGGGGGTGGAGACCTCTCCATAGAACCGGTGAATCGTGCCGCTCAAAATCAGATCGGGGTTCTGCTGGTTTCGGTGGAGCGTCTGGAAGACGCCGGTCGCGCTGAAGTCCGCCACAATCGCCTTGGTCACCAAGGCACTGAGGTCCCCTTCGATCGAGTCGGGACCGGTCTGAGACAAACTGGCCTCGCTGGCATTGTGTTTATCGTCCGGCGGCGAGGCATCCCGCAGCGGCTGCACCAACACCCTGGCGGGAATGGTATGGAACGTCGCCTCCATCTTCAGCGTCGGCTTGTAGGGAATGGCACAGGCGGCGAGGAGCAGGATACCGCCGACGCCGATCAAGAGGTCCAGTGCGCCGGCAAGCGAATAACGCGACATGCGCCATAGTAGCGGCGGACTCTCGCCGCTGCAACAGAAGGGGTCACCGCGGAACATCCTGGCTCGGCGGAGACTCGGCCGGTCCGCTCAGGCGGGCGAGGCGATCGGCGTCCATCCCGAGCGACGCCAAGACCGCGTGGGCGGCTTTCAGAAGCAGCTCGTCATAGGCCGACACGTCGTAGCTCCAGCCGCCGGACGACAGCGGGACGGCCCGCACCCGGTCCCCCGCATAGGCCGCGCCGGCATCTGCGATCACATAGTGGATGGTTTCCCCCGGCTGCAGCCGCACCCCCCGCGCCAGGAGTTCCTGGGCGGCCACGGCCGTCGCCGTCCGGGTTCGATAGGCCTGTGGGTCCCGCGAGAGCGCCTTCGCGATGACAAGTTCATCGAGCTCTATCGGACCTTCCCGTAGGTAGGTCCGATAGGTCCGGAGGATCTCGACCGCCTGGGGAAGCAGCGCCCGCAATTCGGCCAGCGACCCGGCCCGACCGAGGCATTCGATCAACTCGGCCTGCATCCGCTTCACCAGCAACGGCGCATCCGCCCGTCGGATTTCCAATCCCCTGATCTTCACCCCTCCATGGTCGAAGACGCCGACGAACTGGTTGGGCACCGGCAGGGCGGGGTGTACGCGCGAGGGCAAGAAGCCGATCCATCGGTAGAGTCCTTCAACGACGATCGGCAAGCCGGTGCGGAGGGTAATGGTCCGGGCCAGGGCCTCGTAATCAGCCCGGGTCGCGCCCGGCTTCTGAAGCCAGAGCGAGTCCACAATCGCGTGGAGGAACCGAAAGCCGCCGGCTTCGGCGACCTCCTTTGCCTGCAGCAGGATCTCCCGGCTATAGGCCGTCACGGACTCGTGCGCTTCGATCCGCCCGAAGCGGGCGTTCTTGTACCCCAGATAGCCGAACGACACGACCAACAGCCATTTCAGCGCTCTCTGCCGCTGATCCAGCCGTTGCCTGACGGCCGGATCGCCGGCCGCCTTGAGCCGTTCCTTGTACTGCGCCCGCTTGCGCAGCAGCGGCCGCAGCGTGCGGGGTACCAGGCCGTCGCGACGCCGACAGGTATGGTGACCGATCTCGGGGACGCACGCCTCGGGGTCCCGCGCACAGCAGGCGCAGTTCACCGTTTCGGGCGAGATATTGAAGCGCGTCATGATCGCGGGATACATGGAGGCGAAGTCCAGTTCACCCACCTGCTCGTGATAGCCGGGCGTCGGCGCAAAGACCAGCCCGCCCTGGTCGGTCCGGAGCAAGTCCCAGGCAGACTTGAAGGCCTCCGGCTCGCGCTTGCGGTAGGGGATCAGAAGGCCGTCCCGGTGGGCGGTTTCCAATTGCATGGCCGTGATGCCGGTGCCGGTCGTCGTCCTCGCCATGCGCTGGAGCGCCACCTTCGTCACCCTCGACTGCTCGATCAAGCCGGCCAGGCCCGCTTCCGCCACGATGAACGAGTTGCGCCGATCTATGTGCAATCGTCCATAGAGCGTACGCGCGCCCGCGTTCGCGACGATGCGGCCGTAGGAAAAATAGGAGCGGGACCGCCGGGCCTCGACCGGACGGCCTGCGTCCCGGTTCAACGCAAGCGGGAGGCGGAGCCGTTCCGCAAGGGCAAGAAGCCGGGGCAGCAGGTACGAGTCGCCCCAGTCGGTCAGGATGAGATCCGGATCGTGGCGCGCCAGCAGGGCCTGGAGCCGTTCGACGATCGCCCGGTCGTCCCCCTCCAACCGCCGCTCTTCTCCGTCTATCCGTACGAGGAGCGGGGCCGGGCCTCCGTGAGCGGGATTGAGCGCCCGACTGTCCGGCAAGAGTTCGAGCACCGCCAACGGAGGCGTCACGTAGTCGAGGTCCCAGGGGGAATCGGTCGCCTGGATCGCGAGGACGGCTCCTTCCGCGCCGATCTCCGCTTCGCACCGCGCCAGGGGAAACAGGCCTTTGTCATAGAAGTACCGCTGTGCGAGCGGCACATCGACATGGTAGAACCGCGCTTGGGGAAACACGCTGATCAGACGGCGGACCAGCGGGTCAAATACGCTGGGTTGACGGACCGCCACGGCCAAGACGGGAACCGGCTCCGGTGCGCCTAATTCACACCGCTCGACGCGAGCGATGTCGAGGGGCCAGGCAGCGCCGCGCAGGTCCGTATTGAGGCCCGCAAGCAGGGCAGGCGAACCGGCGGCATAGAAACAGGGCTGAAACGGATCCACCAGACGCAGGCGGCGTCCCTCGTCGTCGAGGAACCACAGGACCATGCCGGCCCGGTCCGGGTAGACATCAAGGAGCCATCCGGTCAGGCGGTTCGTCCGATTGCCGGGCTGGAAGGCTTGTTTCAAGATTCGCGACCCTCCGACCCAGCACGTCCAGTTCTTTCTGGTGCTCGAGCAGCATGGACATGAACATCACTTCCACCGGGGTCTCGCGGGCCACATACGCGCCGGCGGCGGAATGGCGACGCGCCGCGGCGAAGAGCGCATCAAGCGCCTGCTGGTCCTCCTGTCGGAGCGCGCGCCGATACCGACGCCAGGCCTCAAGTTCCTGCCGGACCAGTTGCGTAAACGTGGCAAGGGTCCGCCCCATCGCTCACGCACCGAGCCAGGCCTCGCGCGGAATGTGCCAGGTGGACAAGACGCCCGCGCGCCGCTCGCGCAGCAACAGTCCCTCCTGTCCCTCCATTGCTTCGATCACGCGATCCGCCTTTCGCCGCAAGGCTTCCAGTAAATGCCCGCGCCGCGTGAGCGAGGGCGGCGGGCACAGGCAGAGCACGCGGCAGCCCTGGCCGGCCAGGAGCCGGAGCGAGGCGAACAGCACTTGCGCCAGCCGGACCGCCTCCGCCGCAGGCACCGTCTCGTCATAGAACGTCTCCAGCGGTCCGGAGAGAATGACCGCGCTGCCGCGGGTGGCGCGAAGGGCCGGCCCCAGCCGTTCCGTAACCAGTTGGACCATCTGGTGGCAAGTAAAGGCCCGTGACACCTGGATGGAGGGCAAGATCGTGCGCGGCAACGAACCGGCGGCGCGGGCCAGTCGGCCGATCAGAAAGGGATCAAAGGAATTGGCCCCGTCCAAGTAGAACAGCGGCTCGCCCGCGAGGCTTCGGTCCACGGCGGCACAGAGCCCCAGTTGCAGCACAGCCGGATGGCCGTGGAGCACCACCAACCCATCGCTCTGAGTCAGCCGCCAAGGCCCCTGATGGACGAGCCGATCCACCGAGACGGGCGAGGGAACGGGGGACTCGATCATTCCATTCACCAAAGGCAACTGCAGCGGACGGATCTGGGGAAAAGAAGTCCGGCTCATCATGATCGCACCTCCTTGCAATGTCGGATTACGATAAAGAGGGGAGACGGAGCACGCCCTGCACCTTGCCCAAAATGCGGATGGTCGGGCCATCCGGCGTCAAGGGAATCGGCGCATACGTGGGATTCTCCGGCTGTAATTCATACCCATCGGCAGTCCGGGCCAACCGTTTCACCGTGGCCTCGTCGTCCAACAACGCTACGACCAACTCGCCCGGCTCCGCCTGGTCCTGGGCTTTCACCAACACATGGTCTCCATCCAGAATCCCCGCGCCGACCATGCTGTCTCCCTTCACCTTCAAGAGGAACGGCGTCTCCCAGCGAACGAGTGACTTGTCCAGCACCACCCGGTCGAGAATCTGTTCCTCCGCGAGTAGCGGCGGCCCGGCCGCAATCCGACCGAGGATCGGCACCGACACCCCCTCCGTCTGCGAAGGGCCACGGGTGATGTGGAGCGCCCGGCGCGCCCCTGCTTTGCGGACCAAACGGCCCTTCTTCGCCAGAGCGTTGAGGTGTTTCTTCACCCCGTTGAGACTGGACAACCCATGATGATCGGCAATCTCGCGCAGCGTGGGCGGATAGTGGTGGGCGGCGGTGTACTGTTCGACAAATTTCAGGATCAGCTCCTGTCGCCCTGTCAGTGATTCATCCATGGTGTATAAAAGTACACCAATCGTAAAATTTCTGTCAAGTTGTTTTATTTATTTCAATATTTCAACATCTTGAGAATTGTTCCGAGAGCATCGTATTCCCTGAAAATCAGATCGAAGCAGACTCGCCAGACAGGTACAATGATGGCTGATCAGGAAAAGAGAGGAGCAGCCGCCCCATGCCTTCGGAAAAATTTCAGTCGCATCTCGTGGCGGCGGAGCCGGGGGCCCAGTGGGCGCTACGGTTTTCCGACCAGCGGCAGTTCCTGCTGTCGCTCGCCGAGGACGCGGCCCGGAGCGAGTTCGGACGGTTTCTCCTCTGTGCGCGGGGCTTGAACTGGCGCACAACCGATCTCCTGTTCGATCCGGCCTATCAGGCGATGCTCCGCCGACAGGAGCGCGACCACAGCCTGGGCCTGTTCGACCGGCTGGCCTTCTTCTCCTGCCCCCTCTTCCTCGCCACGCAGGAACGGTTTCATATCTTTCAGCAATGCACGCAACCGTTGGTCATGGATGGAACCGTCCTGGCCAGCCTGCCCTGCGGGAGGATGTGGGACCTGCTCAGCCTGGACTATGCCCACATCAGACAGGAGGTTCGGCTCGTCGGCCTCGACAAGGACCAAGAGGCGCTGCAGAGCGCCCAGGCCCTCGCCGCCGAAGTGCAGGCGCAGAAGCCGCTGCACGGGACGGTTGAGTTTCGCGCAAGCGATGGGCTCCGCCCCGGACTCACCGAGGCCGGCATCCGTCAAGAATTCGACCTAGTCACCAGCAACGGATTGAACATCTACCTCAATGACGACCAGTGCGTGACCTTTTACCGCCACGTGCATGAGGCGCTGAAGCCGGGGGGCGCCTTCATCACCAGCCACATCGTGCCTGCCGAGGAATACCGGTGGGACCAGATCAACCGGGACCATTGGCGCCTGCAAACCGTCATGCTCACGGTGCTCATCGGCGCGCTCTGGGAGCCGCGGGTGAAGCCGGCCCAACTGGTGCGGGAACAGTTGGAGAAAGCAGGATTCCGGGAGGTGCGGATTCTTCCGGACTTGCAGGGTATCTTCCCCACCTTCGTCGCGAAGAAGCCCCGCTAGTCCGGAATCCGTTCAGCGGAGCTGTCGGTGCCGAAAGCACCGCGCCTCATGGTCATTGACCATGCCCACCGCCTGCATGAAGGCGTAGCAGATCGTCGAGCCGACGAATGTGAATCCGCGTTTGACCAGGTCCTTGCTCAACGCGTCCGATTCGGGAGTCTTGGCCGGCACCTGCGCGAGCGACCGCCGGCGACGGACTTTCGGCTTCCCTCCGACGAACCGCCAGAGATAGGCATCGAAGCTCCCGAACTCTTGCTGCACGGCCAGGAAGGCCTTGGCGTTCCGGATGGCCGCCGCGATCTTGAGCCGATTGCGCACGATGCCTGCATTGCCGAGCAGCTGTTTGACCTTACGCTCCCCGTACCGGGCCATGATTGAGCCGTCGAACCGGTCGAAGGCTGCGCGATAGGCCTCGCGTTTTTTGAGAATCGTGGCCCAGCTCAACCCGGCCTGCGCCCCTTCCAGGATCAACAATTCGAACAACAACCGGTCGTCATGGACCGGCTTGCCCCATTCCTCATCGTGGTAGCGGATCATCAACTCGTCGGCATCGGCCGCCCAGGCGCAACGCTTCATCGCTTATCCCTTGTTCTCATTGGAAGGGTTCACCAGGCTATGGACTGCCGAATAGTCCACGTCGGCCAGGCCCCGGTCGACGGCTTGCTGCAAGAGCTGGCGCACCCCGGAGGCGCAGTCGGGATTGAGTCCGAGACCCTTGGCCTCGTCGAGAAACAGGTCCAGATCTTTCAGCAGGTTCTTCGTGGAGAAGTTGGGAATGGCATAGTCGCGCGCCAGCAGGCGCGGCAGCTTTTTCTCGAAAGCCGGGGCGAAGAGGGCGCTCTGCTTCAGGATCCCCATGAAGGTATCCACCGCAATGCCTTCCCGCTGCACCAGCCCCACGCTCAGCGAGAAGGCGGCGATTTCCGCCGCGATGAGCTGGTTGAGCACCAGCTTGAGCGCCGCGGCCTTGCCCACCGGACCGATCAAACGCGGCTCAGGGCCGAAGCTCTTGAGCAACCCGGCCCAGCGAGTGAACTGCGCTTCAGCGCCGCCCACCATGACCATCAGCTTCTGCGCTTTTGCCTCGGCAATGCTGCCCAGAACCGGCGCTTCCAGATAGTCTCCGCCGGCCGCTTGCACTTCCTGCTGGATCGCCCGGCTTTCCTGCGGCCCGATCGTGCCCATCTGAATCACGGTCCGGCCCTTGAGCTCCGCCTTCCCCGCCAACGACAACAGCACATTGCGAATCGCCCCCGCATCCGCCAGCATCAGGATCACGCAGGCCCCGGCACGGATCGCTTCTTCCGGCTGCGCCGCCACGGCGATCCCGACGTTCGGCAGGTCCGCCACCTTCGATTGCGTGCGGTTATAGACCGTGACCCGATGACCGGCGGCCTGCAGCCGTTCCGCCATCGGCCGCCCCAACAGCCCGGCTCCCAAAAATCCGATCTGCATAGCAACCCCATGTGCGGCGCGAAGCGTGCCTGCTTACTTCGGCAGGCTCATCGCGCAGCGAAACCCCACGGTGTCGTGGCGGTAGGTCGGCGTGTCCCAATCACGGTTTGCAGATCGGGCCCGCAAGGGCCCATTCGCCCAGGACCCGCCGCGGATCACCTTGTACTGGCCGGTGGCCGGCCCTTGCGGATTGTGCTCCAGCTCTTTCTTGTAACTTCCTCCGTACCAATCTTGAGTCCACTCGGCCACGTTCCCGATCATGCCGTGCAGGCCCCAGGGGTTGGGCTCGAAGGCGCCGATGGGCGAGGTCCGCGCATAGCCGTCCGTATAGCCCTGAACGATCCCGCCGATCAGGGTCCGCGCCGACTCGTCGGCGATGTTCCCGACCTTCCGTTCGCGGGGCTCTTCATCGCCCCACCAGAAGAGCGTGTTGGTGCCGGCCCGGGCCGCATATTCCCACTCCGTTTCCGTCGGCAGCCGCTTGCCTGCCCAGAAACAATAGGCGGTGGCATCCTCCCAGGAGACGGACACGACCGGATGCTGGTCGCGATGAGGCAGGATCGGCGTGTCGCCCCCCTCCGGCTGCCGCCAACTAGCGCCCTTGACCACCACGAGACCCCGACCCTGCACCCAGGCCTTCGCCCCGCCCTCCCGCTCGGCCGTGGTCAGGTAGCCGGTCGCAGCGGTGAACTGGGCAAACAGACGATTGGTCACCTCATGCACATCCAGATAAAAGGCGTCGAGCGAGGCCTTGTGTCTGGGCATTTCGTCTTCATACCAACCCACGCAGGTCTTTTCATCCAGTTCCTGGTTCGTGCGGCAGTCCTGGATCACCAGATCCACCTCGGCCCTCGTGCTCCCCATCCAGAAGGATCCGGCCGGCACCAGGATCATGGCGGCGCCGTCCCGCCCCACGATCTCCTTCCCCGGCCCCTGTGAAGCGTTGGGGGGCGTGGACCCGCTCGGATGGTATTCCGCAAGACTGGGTCCAGGACAAAAGACCCAGGCGCCGAGCGTCAATGCCATTCCGATTGTCAGACCTGCGCACAAGACCTTGCACCGTCTCATGCCACACCGATCCGCTGCTTCATCGTCCCGCCCCTGTGACCGTCGGCGATCGTTTGAGAGAGAGTAAAAGAATCCTCCGCCGCATACAAGAGGCTGGTCTTTTGCCACTGGCCCAGGTAGGCTGATCCCGATTTTTCCACGCCACGCTCGCGCAACCGGGATCAAACGATGGCGGATGCCGCTTCATTCCAGTTCTCCGGACAGCGTTTCACCGTTGAATACCGTCTGAGCGGGACGGAGGCGGAGGCGCGCACGAAAGCGGCCCTGGTCTGCAACGATCAGACGGTCGAGGCGCCGGACAAGATCATTCCGACGGGCATGATCCGCGAGCAAATTCTGGGACGGGTGGAACGCTTCACCGCCGCAACCGCCTCGTCGCTCGCAACCCTCAGCTATCCGGTCGAGCTGCTCGGCGGCGACTGTGCCCAACTGCTCCACGTACTGTTCGGCATCAGCAGCCTCAGGCCAGGCATCCGCGTGGAACGGCTGGAGATCCCCGAGGCGGCGCTGCGCGATTGGCCCGGGCCGCGCTTCGGCCGGAACGGATTGCGCGACCTTATGGACATTCCCGTCCGCCCGCTGGTCTGCGGCGTGCTCAAGCCGCTCGGCTTGCCCCCGGCCGCGCTGGCCGACCTGGCCTATCAGTTCGCCCTGGGCGGACTCGACCTCGTCAAGGACGACCAGGGCCTGGCAGACCAGCCCTTCGGTCCCTTCGAGGAACGGGTGGCTCGTTGCGCCGAGGCCGTGGCTAAGGCTAACCGGGAAACAGGGCGGCGCTGCCTGTACCTGGCGCACGTGACGGGCCGCTGGGAGACGATGAAACAGCGGGCCCTATACGCGAAGCGAGCCGGCGCCGGCGGCCTGCTGGTCTGCCCCGGGCTGGCCGGGTTCGACGCCCTGCGCGACCTGGCGATGGACGACGCCGTGACGCTCCCGATCCTGAGTCACCCGGCTCTGCTCGGAAGTTTTATCACGCAGCCGGACAGCGGGATGGCCCCGGCCTGCGTCTTCGGCCAATTGCCCCGCCTGGCCGGCGCCGACGCCAGCTTGTACCCGATCTACCATGCGGGGTTTCCGGTCACGCGAGACGACTGCCGGGCCATTGCCAAGGCTTGCGGCGAAGCCTGGGGCGGCCTGAAGCCGATCTTTCCCACAGCCGCCGGCCGCATGGGATTCGAGCGGGTACTCGAGATGTGCGAATTCTACGGGCAGGACCTGCTGTTCATTGTGGGCAGCAGCATCCAGCAGCATCGCGCCGGATTGGTCAAAGCCTGCCGGCTGTTCATGGATGAAGTCGCCCGTTCTGCCCAATAGTCTGCGCCATAATAGTAGGCACCGATGCATTCGCCCTCACTGCTCCTCATCATCCCGCCGCTGACGCAGCTCAACACGCCTTATCCATCCACGGCCTACCTGACCGGCTTTCTTCGGTCACGCGGGTATCGGGTCGCCCAAGCCGATCTCGGCATCGACATGGTCTTGGCCCTCTTCTCCCGGACCGGCCTGGCGTCGGTGTTCAACCACCTCCGTCGGACCAAGGGCTCACTGCCGGGAGAGGCCCATCAGATGCTGGCGCTGGAACAGGCTTACCTGGACTCGATCGATGCCGTCGTCGAATTTCTGCAGGGTCGCAACCCCACCCTGGCTCCGTTGATCTGCCAGGGACGATTCCTGCCGCAAGGGCCTCGGTTTGCCGCAACCGGAGCCGGCCTCGCCATGGCCTCCCACTCCATGGACCAGGCCAAACGTCTGGCCACTTTATATCTGGAGGATCTGGCCGACCTGGTCCAGGCGACCGTGGCGCCCCAGTTTGCCCTGAGTCGGTACGCGGAGCAGGTCGGAACGTCGGCGTCCTCGTTCGACCAGGTCGCGCAGGCCCTCGCCAATCCGCCCAGCCTGACGGACGAGTTCATGCTGGCTTCTCTACGGCGCCATGTTGATGCGATTCGTCCAACCATCGTCGGACTGACCGTGCCCTTTCCCGGCAATCTCTACGGGGCCTTCCGAATCGCCCAGGCGCTGAAAGCCGATCGGCCCGAGATTAAAATCGTGTTGGGCGGCAGCTATGCCAACACGGAACTGCGGCGGCTGGCCGATCCGCGTGTCTTCGACTATGTGGAGGCCGTGACGTTGGATGACGGCGAGCGACCCCTGCTGTGCCTGCTGGAACATTGGTCGGGGACACGCGATGTGCTCTCCCTCTGCCGCACCTTCCAGCGACTAGACGGACGGGTCGTCTGGCGCAACGGAGCCGTGGAACCGGACATCACTATGGCGGAGCGAGGCACGCCGACCTACGACGGGCTGCCGCTGGATCGGTACATCTCCATCCTGGACACGATGAACCCGATGCACCGGCTCTGGTCGGACGGGCATTGGAACAAGCTCACGGTCGCGCACGGCTGTTACTGGAAGCAATGTACCTTCTGCGACGTGGGGCTGGATTACATCGGCCGCTACGAGGCGGCACCCAGCGACATCCTGGCCGATCGGATCGAGTCCCTGATCGCCGAGACCGGGAAGCGGGGCTTCCACTTCGTGGACGAGGCGGCGCCGCCGGCCGGCCTGAAAGGGCTGGCGCTGGCCTTACTCGAACGGGGCCAAACGATCAGTTGGTGGGGGAACATCCGCTTCGAAGAAGCCTTCACGCCGGACCTCTGCCGACTCCTCGCCGCCTCCGGCTGCATCGCCGTGAGTGCCGGGCTGGAAGCGGCCTCGGACCGGTTGCTGGCCGAGATGAAAAAGGGCATCACCGTGGATCAGACCGCAAGGGTCGCCGCTGCGTTTCACCAGGCCGGCATCCTGGTCCACGCCTACCTCATGTACGGTCTGCCGGGTGAGACAGTTCAGGAAACCGTGGAGTGTCTGGAGCGAGTCCGGCAGCTGTTCGCGCAGGGATTGATCCAGTCGGCCTTCTGGCACAAGTTTGTCGCCACGGCACACAGTCCGATCGGACTGGCCCCGGCAGCCCACGGTATCCGAATCACCGGTCCCCGATTCGAGGGTTTCGCCGAAAACGATTTGACCCATCGGGACCCCCATGGCTCGGCGCCGGCCTGGTTGGGGGTCGGGTTGCGGAGGGCCACGTTGAACTTTATCGAAGGCAACGGCCTCACCGCCGACGTGCGGACCTGGTTCGATGAGCCGGTCGAGAAGCCGAAGGTGCGGCGCGACTGGGCCGGTCTGGTCCGAGCCGGAACCGCACGAGCCGATGACCCGACGGCAGAACGACGGATGGTTTGGATCGGCGGCACGCCGGCGCTGGAAACCTCAAAGGGCAAGAACCGGCTGGTCATTCTTCCCAATCGGACCGAGGATGTGAAATTGCGAATGGAGGCGGAGAAGGCAACCTGGCTGGTCGGATTGATCCGATCGGCCACGCCCGTGCGCGGCAAGCAGGGCGAGGGTTATCCTTCGCTCAAGGACGTGCGCGCCTCGTACCCGCCGGGCGGCCCCCGCGCTTTCGATCGCCTGCTCCGCTCCGCCGCCTGGCGGCAGGTGAGAGAGGCAGGCCTCCTGTTGGCCTAATGTCTTCTCCAAAAAGAAGGGCCGCCCTGTCACCGTCAGGGCGGCCCTTCTCCCTTTTCTAATCCAACCCTATAGGATGGTCAAAAAGGTTGTCCAGCGAGGCCGCAGGGAGTGTGGCGACTGAGGCGTACGTTCAGTACGTCGCAGGGAGACACACGACTGAGAACGAAGCTGGCGGCCTTTTTCAACATCCTACTTGTTCGGCTGCGGCGTGATCCGCAAATACGGCTTCACGGCCTTGAAGCCCTTGGGAAAGAGAGTCTTCGCCTCCGCGTCGGACACAGCCGGGGTGATGATGCAGTCCTGCCCGTCCTTCCAATTCACCGGCGTCGCCACCTTAAACTTGGCGGTGAGCTGGAGCGAGTCCACCACCCGCAGCAGCTCGTCGAAGTTCCGCCCGCAGGAGGCCGGATAGGTGAGCATGAGCTTGACCTTCTTGTCCGGCCCGATGACGAACACCGACCGCACGGTCATGTTGTCCAGCGCGTTCGGATGGATCATGTCGTAGAGCATCGCCACTTTCTTCTCCGGGTCCGCGATCAGCGGATAACTCACCTGACACCCCTGCGTCTCGTTGATATCCCCGATCCATCCCTTATGGGATTCCAGCGGATCCACGCTGATCGCCAGCACCTTCACGTTCCGCTTCTTGAACTCGCCCGCCACCTTGGCCATGTAGCCCAGCTCGGTCGTGCAGACCGGCGTGAAGTCTTTGGGGTGCGAGAACAGGATGCCCCAGCCGTCTCCCAGCCACTGATGGAAATTGATCGCCCCCTCTGTCGTCTCCGCCGTAAAATTCGGCGCCTCGTCGCCCAATCGTAGTGCCATAACGGACTCCTTTCGTCTATAAGAAAAATGATGGATCCTTCGTCGTCGGAACCCGACCTCTAGGATACGGTGTTCTCCTGTCGATGTTCAATAGGGGACACCGAGGCTAGACCTCGACCGACGTGCCTTCTCGCGCAAAGCACCAGTCGACTTCATGGAACGGCAGGTTCTCTTCCCGCGCCGTTTTGCGCTGCCGCTCGTAGTATTCGCGGGCCCGCGCCTCGGCCTCGGCGATTGTTTCATCCGACGAGGCCGGTTCGTGGTGGATGAACCGCACGGTCTTGATCCCCTCGCTCATGGCCAGGTCCAGCCCGATCAGCGCGGCCGCATGGCCCCAATCCACTTTTTCGGCCACCTCCATGATGGAGTACTGGGCGTCGTGACGTTGGCCCCGTTCTGAGACAGTTCTTAACCAGAGCAGAAGACCTCTTCGGCGGTCTGTTCAACCTGACGTTGCGCGACAAACTCGTTCGGGGTCAGGTGCCCGAGTGAGCTATGCGGACGGCG
>Ga0194131_10005967_pt1 | contig 17196 bp, 18 predicted proteins | sample TA2KigO120mmetaG_FD_148631 | JGI IMG/M metagenome (GOLD analysis project Ga0194131, IMG submission 148631) | Freshwater microbial communities from Lake Tanganyika, Tanzania - TA2015053 Kigoma Offshore 120m | ecosystem: Environmental > Aquatic > Freshwater > Lake | place: Tanzania: Lake... | reverse complement strand
GTGGACCTCGAGGCTGACGTCGAGCGGATTGGTCTCGCCCACCGCGCGGCTCGTCCGGGCCCGCACGGCGAGACTCGAAACCACGAGAAGCATCCGGCCGTCCTCGATCCCGTGGAGAATCGAGACCAGGCCCTCGTGGGAGGCGGCAAACTGGACCCGGACGCCGATCTGTCGCAGATCGCGCGCGGCGACCGCGGGCAGCGCCTCCAAACTGGAGGCGGTGGCACCGGCCTCGCGGAAGAGCGTGTGGAGTCGGTCTTGCAGGCCGGCGCTCGCCGCGCTGTCGCTGCCCTCCGGCAGCAGGGCCTCGGACGCCGCTTCCGCCTCTGCGCTGGGAAGCGGTTGCCGGAGTCGCCCGGCTTCGACGAGCAGGGCGGCATGAAGGCGCTGGCGCAACTCGAGACGTTCGCGTCCTTCGCCGTACGCCGAGATCACCGGCGGGATCGTGATGCCGAGAATGACGGCGATCAGCGCCAGAGCGATGAGGGCGGCCACCAGGCGCGTCCGGGGCAGCGTCACGGGCGTCCTCGCGTCAGCGCGAGCGAGAAGTGGAAGCGTTCGCCTTCGCCGCTCGGGTCTCGGGTGACCGGCGCCAAATAGCCGACCGGCCCGAACCCGGGGAGACGTTCCAGCAATCGCACGAGGCCGCTGGCAGACGGGGTGCGGCCTTCGACGCTTGCTTCGTTGCCGTTGATGCTCAGTTGCGTGAGCCAGATCCCGTCCGGGAGGTGTTGGGAAAGATCGCTGACGACCTGGAGCACCGACGCGCCCTCGTGTTTGACGGCCACGGCGCTCGCCAGGCGTCGGGCGTTGCGCTCGGCGACGGTCTGCGAACTCTGGGCGTCGGCGATTGCGCTCCGCAACGCGGCGATGTCGTGCTCGAGGGCCGCGCTGGTCCGGTCGATGCGCCACAATGGTCCGTACGTGGCGGCGAGCAGGGCGACGACCAACAGGCCGGCGAGGCGGCGAAAGGTTCGGCCGCGCTCGCGCGGTGGCGCGATCAGGCTGGCGGCCGGGAACTGCGCGACCACCGACCCCGCTTCGATCGCGACCGCTCGTTCCGGGCGATAGCCGGCCGCTTGCAACGCCCCGATCGTGCGTTCGACGACGGTTCGAGGAACCGCAAAGGCGTCGACGTCGATGCGCTGATCGATCGGGTTGCGGCCGACAACGCGGCAATCGAAGGCGAGGTCATCGGCGCGAAACGGCGTGAGGCGTTCCAGTTCGAATCCGACGACGGCGTGAATGTCGCTTGCGGCTTCACCGGGAAGCGCCAGACGGCGACGCAAAACGTCGCTCGCCGCAATCACGGCGATCGCGCGCTGGCGCGCGGGATCGATAGCGTCTGCCCCTGGGGCGGGTCCACCGTCCGGCGCCACGACGCGCTCGCCGGCCATCGTCAACAGGACCTCGGCCGGAGCCCAGCCGGCCGCTCGCTGGACCGCAGCGGGACAAAGGGCACGCAGTTCGCCGAGCCACCAGCGCCCGTAGGCGAGGGCAGTGCGCCCGAATTGGGCGTTGCGAGAGAGGGACGAAAGGACAGTCACAACGCGCTACTGGTTGTTTGGAAATTTCCTTTCATTATAGATACTTACGACCCCACGGCAACCGCGTGTTGCGGGCCGGGGTATTTTGGAAGCGAAAGGGGTTGGGCTGGGGTATTGTGGAAGCATAAGGGGTTGTCGTAATGGCCAGGATTCTGCGGACGGCGCTAATGGGCGTCCTTCTTTTGGCCGCCACGGGGGCGAACGCCCAGACTAATCAAATCGGTGTCACGGCGGCGGTGAACCCGCAGGCGACCGGCCGCCCGCCGGTGCTCGAGCCGCGTGAACTGCGCGTGGGTATCAATGTGGTTGCCAATGAGCGCATCACCACGATGGCGCGCGGGCAAGCGCAATTGCTGTTCGCCGACGAGTCGGCGTTCACCGTGGGTCCCGACTCCGATGTCGTGCTCGACGAGTTCGTCTACGACCCCAATACTGGCAGCGGCCGCATCGCCTTGACCGCGACTAAAGGCGCGTTTCGCTTCGTCGGCGGCAAGATCAGCAAGAACACGCCCGTCACCCTCAAGACTCCCACCGCGACGATCGGCGTGCGCGGTGGAATTGCGCTCGTCAACGTGCGGGAGGGAGGCGCCACCCAGGCGATCTTCCTGTACGGCAAAAGCATGACCGTGACGACGCCGACGGGCGTGCAAGAGGTACGCCGGCCCGGGTTCACCGTGACGGCGACGGCGCCGAATGCCCCGCCAACGCCACCAGCGCCCGCAACGCGGGAACAGATCGGCGGGTCCGTAGCCGCGTTCGAGGCCGGGCGCGCCGCACCGGCGCCGGCCCGAGGACCAGGTCAAGCTCCCCCCCCGGGTCAGCAGGCGAGCGGCGACCAGCAGGGGCAACCGCCGGCCGGTCAGGGGACGGCCCCGGGACCAGGTCAATTTCTTCCCCCGGGTCAGCAGGCGAGCGGCGACCAGCAGGGGCAACCGCTGGCCGTTCAGGGGACGGCCCCGGGACCAGGTCAATTTCTTCCCCCGGGTCAGCAGGCGAGCGGCGACCAGCAGGGGCAACCGCTGGCCGTTCAGGGGACGGCCCCGGGACCAGGTCAATTTCTTCCCCCGGGTCAGCAGGCGAGCGGCGACCAGCAGGGGCGACCGCTGGCCGTTCAGGGGACGGGTTCTGGACTGGCGCTTGGATTAGGTCCCGCGCCAGGCCCTGCGCCGTTGGTTGGTCCGGCCGGGCCAAGGCCCAACGACAACGCGGTCGTCTCAGTCGGCCTCGACGCCCGGGGTTCCCAACTTCCGCCGCAGCAGATCGGGGCGCCACGACCCGGTCCGTTGCCGCCACTCGGGCCGAATTCCGGCTCCGGCAAAACCGCGCCGACCCAGACAACGACCCAGGCGCAGCAGACGGCGACGCTGCAAGCCCCCCAAGCAGGGATCAGTCCCGGCGGCTCGTTCGGCGGCGTCTATCGCCGCAGCCAATCGACATCCTCGTTGGGCACCAACGACGGCGTCAGCGGCGAGGACGTGAATTTCACCGGCGGGTCGATCGTCAGCGGCAGGTTTTCCGCGACTCTCGGTTCTTCGACGTTGTCGGCCCCGGTCGTCGCGGGGATCTCGAATTTCACGGGCCGCACGTCCTCGCCGTTCGGGGCATTCTCGGGCTCTTCGTTCGTCACGCCCGACAACAAGTTCGTCGTGATCGAAGGCAACGAATCCGGTTCGACCAGGAAACTGTTCGCCTTTGCCGGCGTCCGGACGACGACGTTCCCGACCGCTGGGGCTACGTTCTACAAGTCACGCCGCGATTTCGTGCTGGGCAGCAACGTCCCGTTCCTGTTCGCCGACGCCGGCGGCTCGATCACCGTGTCCCAGACCGGTTCCAACGCAGCCATCTTCTGGGACACGTCGGGCTCAGCGACGGCGCAGCGCCCATTCGGAGCGTTCACCAGCGCTCTCGACGGCCTAGGTTCAAGTCAGAAATCGGCGGTCAGCCTGGCGATCGGTCAGGTCACGACCTCGATCACCGGCGCCGCGCGCGGCAGTTCGTTCCTGAACGGCCAGACCAGCCCCCACGTGTTCACGGGCTCGCTCGCCTCGCTCGGGGACGGCGCTTCGACCGCCAATCACTTCTTCGGCGGTAGCAGTCCGTCGCACTTCGTGCTCGGCGCGGCCTCCTCGACCTCGCTTATCGAGAAGTTCGAGAACGCCACCAGTTCCTACAAACCCAACACGGTGTTCACTGGTCAACCACAGTCTCTCGACTCCCGGACGAATCACCTGTCTTCGGGAAGTGGCAACAACGACGCGTACCGCGGTTATACGGGCGGTGTCATTTATGAACTCAGCGCGTCGGGGTTCTTGAGCGGCTCTGATACGTTCACCAATAGTAGCAAAAGCCCGAGCGACATCACGATCCAGACCAGCATAGCCACGAACAAGGTGGCGGCCTCGTTTGACGTGACGCGTACCAACACCTCCGGCAGCTTCGTGGCGACGTTCGGCGATTTCGACGTCGGCGCCTTCGGCTCGGGCTCCAACTCGAGCGGCAACAGCGCATTTATCGACGACAATAAATTTGGCGCGAGAGAAAACCCCTCGGGATCCTTCACCGCCGCCGGGTCCTCGGCGTCGAGCCCGATCCTCTACATGGTCAGTGCCGACGTCGGCATGGCCAACGTCGCGGTTGGTAAATTCTCGGACGTCAACTTTTGCAGTTGCGCGTTCCTCACCTGGGGCCTCTGGGGTGGTGAGATCCAGACGGGCAGGTCCGGCGAGGGCAGCATCTACCGCATGCACGCCGCACCCTGGGTGGCGGGCGTCGTGACGCCGTACGTGAATCTGCCGATGCACGGCAGTGCGACCTACACCGGCCACGTCATGGCCAACGTCGTGTCGGGCTCGGCCAGTTACCTGGCGGCAGGCAACCTCCGCATGGGCGTAGACTTCGCGACCCCATCATTGACCTCGATATCCGTGACCAACTTCGACGGCGGTAGCTTCAGCGGCACTGGTATCAACGTTTTCTCGGCGAGCGGGCTCAATAAGTTCTCTTCGGGCACGCTGACCGGGGCGGGTGGTCAGGCCGGGCGAACCGCGAACATGAACGGCTCGTTCTTCCAAAACAAGACAGGGACAGACGTGACCGCCGGCGTCGGTGGTCAGTTCACGGCCTCCGGCACCGGGTACAAGGCGGGCGGCGCGTTCGCCGCCCAGAAGTAGCGCTAGCGTTCGATCCGGCCGCGCGTCAGGGCCGTCGCATCCATCTCGATCAGGCGTTCAGGCCGTCCCAATTCCTTGACGCCGACGAGCGTGTCGGCGGGGTAAGGCTTGGAGAACCAGCGCTTGCGCATCTGGAACACGTTCGGTCGGTACGTCATGTCGGTGATGTAGATCGTCACCTTGACGATCTGGGCGATGCTCGATCCGGCGGCCGCGAGCGCCCGGCCGATGTTGCGCATCGCCTGATCGGCCTGGGCGTCGAAATCACCCTGGCCGACGCTATTGCCGTGTTCGTCCATGCCGACTTGACCCGAAAGCAGGATGAGATCGCCGATGCGAAACCCCTGCGAGATGAAGAACGGCTCGAATGGGTCGGGATCGAGGGTGATCGGGCGAGCGATGAGATCGGACGTGGAAACTCCGGCGTGGCCGCGGCGGGGGATCACTCTAACCGGCCACCGGCGCTCGTGGTAAGCTGAGGCGTGAGCACGATGACAGCGAGGATGGACGCCACGCCGGCGAGCAGCGATCCCCGGGCGGTCGGCCGCTGGCTGCTGGTCGTCGCCGCGGTCATCGCGCTGACGGTGGTCGTCGGCGGGCTGACGCGGCTCACCGAGTCGGGACTCTCGATCGTCGAATGGCGACCAATCACTGGGGTCCTTCCGCCGCTCTCCGCCGCGGCCTGGGAGCAGGCCTTCGCGCAATACAAGGCCTCGCCCGAGTACCTGCAGGTCAACGCCGGCATGTCGATGGCCGCTTTCCAGGCCATCTACTGGATGGAGTGGGGGCATCGGCTGCTCGCCCGGGCCGTCGGCATGATCTTCTTGATTCCGTTCCTGTGCTTTCTCGTCCGCAGCCGCATTCCCTCGCGGTTCGTCGCGCCGCTCGTCGTCGTGTTCGTGTTGGGCGGACTCCAGGGAGCACTCGGGTGGTACATGGTGCAGAGCGGTCTGGTCGATCGCCCCGACGTCAGCCACTACCGGCTGGCCGCGCACCTTGGGCTGGCCGTCGCCATCTATGGCTATGTCGTGGCCCTCGCCCTCGAACTTCTTTGGCCGCGCCGTTCGGGACGCGCTGACCCGCTCCTGACGGCGTTGGCGGGGTGGATTTTCATCGTTCTCCTGTCGGGGGCCCTCGTCGCCGGTCTCGATGCCGGGTTCCTCCACAACACGTTTCCGCTGATGGACGGCCGGTGGATCCCCGAGGGATTGTCGCTCCTGTCGCCGTGGATCCTGAATCTCCTCGAGAACCCGACCGGCGTTCAATTCCTGCACCGCCTGCTGGCCGCGGTCACGGTCGCGCTCATCGTCGCGCTGTGGTGGTGGCGCCGGCCGACCACGACGCCGATGGGGCGCCGCGCGCTCGATGGGCTGCTGCTGATGGTCGTGGTGCAGGCCGCGCTCGGTATCGCGACGCTCCTCCTCGTGGTGCCGATCTCCCTCGCGGTCACCCATCAGGCGGGGGCGGTCGCCCTCTTGACGATGGCGCTGGTCGCGCGCCACGTCGCGCCGCGATGAGCGACGCGCGTTTTGTCTACGTCACCGCGGCTTCGCGCGCGGAAGCGCTCGCGATCGGCCAGGCATTGGTCGTAGAGCGTCTGGCGGCATGCGCCAACGTGATCGACGGCATGGCGTCGATCTATTGGTGGCAGGGCAAGATCGAACGCGCCGAGGAGGCCGTGTTGATCCTGAAGTCGCGCGCGGCGCTCATCGAACCCCTGACCGCGCGGGTCAAGCAATTGCACTCCTACGAGGTGCCCTGCGTCATGGCCCTGCCGATCGAGGCGGGGAACGCGGACTATCTGCGCTGGATCGCTGGGGAAACCCGCGGTACGCCATGACACGGCGGGGCGGGGCGCCTGGGATGGCTCCATGAGCACGACCACCGACACGGCCGCCCGGCGTTCGGCGCTGATCACCACGATCGTCGCCAGCATAGCGCATGCCTACTCGCATCTTTTCGTGCTGCTGTTTGCGACCGCCGTGCTGGTGATCGCCAAGGATTGGTCGATGAGCTACGCCGAACTGCAGTGGCTGTCGGTCCCGGCGTTCGTCATTTTCGGCGTGGCTTCGCTTCCGGCCGGCTGGCTCGGCGACAAGTGGAGCGCGCCGGGCATGATAGCGGTGTTCTTCCTCGGCGTCGGCGCCTCGGCGATCGTGGTGTCGTTCATGGACTCGCCGACGGGCCTGTTGCTCGCGCTCGCGCTGATGGCGACGTTCGCCGCGATCTATCACCCCGTGGGCATTCCCTGGCTGGTCAAGACCGCGACCAATCGCGGCCGCGCGCTCGGCATCAATGGCGTGTTCGGCAACCTGGGCACGGCCGGTGCGGCCATCGTCGCCGGGTTTCTCGCCGACACCTTCGGCTGGCGTGCGGCGTTCCTCGTTCCCGGGATCGTCGCGCTGCTCACCGGCGTCGTGTTCCTCATCGTGTTGCGCCGCGGCGAGGTCGTCGAGGTGACGCGCGATGCCAGGGAAATTCCCGCCGCGCCGCTCGCCGACATCAAGCGGGCCTTCATCGCGCTCGTCGTCGCGGTGAGTTGTGTCGGGCTCATCTATCAGGCGACGGCCGTGGGGCTGCCCAAGATTTTCTCCGATCGGCTCACGGCCGGCGAGGGCGCTTTCGGGGCCGGGCTCCTCGTGTCGATCGTCTATGCCGTGTCGGCGATCTCCCAGATCCTCGGCGGCGAACTGGCCGACCGTTACCCGTTGCGCTGGGTCTATTTCGCCGCGCAGTCGCTGCAGGTGCCGGTGATCGTCGCCGCCTACTTCACGTTCGACTACGGTCTCGTCGCGCTCGCGGTTCTCATGGTGTGTTGCAACATGGGCAGCCAGGCCCCGGAGAACGCGTTGGTCGCGCGCTATACGCCGCTCGCCTGGCGCTCGCGGGTGTATGGCTTCAAGTTCGTGCTGACCCTGGGCGTGAGCACGGCGGGCGTCGCCCTGATCCCGACGATTCACGACTGGACGGGAACGCTCGACGTGCTGCTCCTGATGATCGCCGGATTCGCCGTGGTGGCCGCGGCGGCGGCCGGTTCGCTGCCGCGCGAGCGCCCGGCCGCGGCCGCAGCGCCCGCACAACCCTCGGTTCAACCCGCGGAGTAGCGCGGTCTTGGCTCGCGACGCTGCCCTCGATCGAGGTGCTTTATGGCTCCGACCGTTAGCGTTGCGGCGCATGTGTCGCGGAAGACCGGGCGAGGTCTGGCAAAACTCGCGGAGGCCACCGGCCGCTCGATGTCCCAATTGGTGGCGCAAGCGGTGGTGCGATACCTCGCCGAAGAGAAAGCGTATCTCGCCGCCATTGCCGTGGGACTGCGCGATTTCCGTGAGGGCCGGGTGACCGACCACGAGACGGTTGTCGCGGAGCTGAAGCGCCGTCGCCGCCGCTGACTCCCGTCGGTGGCGGTTAAGCCTTGCGTGCGGCTGGCAATCGTTCGAGTTCGATCGCCGGGCACCGGTTCATCACGACCGCGAGGCCTGCGGCTTCGGCGCGTTTTGCCGCGGCATCGTCGCGCACGCCGAGCTGCATCCACACCACCTTGGCCCGCACCGCGATCGCTTCGTCGACGACGCCGCCTGCCGCCTCGGTGCGGCGAAAGATATCGACCATGTCGATCGGCTCGGCGATCTCGGCCAGGGAGGCAAAGACACGCTCGCCGTGAATCGTGCCGCCGGCCTCGTTGGGGTTCACCGGAATCACGCGGTAGCCCCTGTTGCGCAGGTAGCGCATGACGCCGTGCGAGGGGCGGCCGGGGTTGGCCGAGGCGCCGACGACGGCGATCGTCTTCACGCGCGCCAGGATGCCGGCGATGTAGGGGGCGTCGTAGTGGTCGTGGTCCACCTCAGCGGTCCTGGAAGCGGGGGGCTCGTTTGGCGAGGAACGCATCGATGCCCTCGTGTGCGTCGGCCAACAGCAGGTTCTCGGCCATGACCTCGGCCATCGCGGCGTAGGCCTCGGCGGTCGGCATTTCGATCTGGCGGTGGAACGCGCGCTTGCCGAGCGCGACGACGGCCGCCGACTTGCCCGCGATCCGGCGCGCCAGCGCGTGAACCGCCGATGCGAGATCGCCGTCCGCGACCACGCGATTGACGAGGCCCAGGCGATGGGCCTCGGCGGCGTCGATCATCGCTCCGGTGTAGAGCATTTCGAGCGCTGCCTTGCGCGGCACGACCCGGGCGAGCGCGACCATCGGCGTCGAACAGAACAGTCCGATATCGACGCCCGGAGTCGCGAAGCGGGCCGACTGGGCCGCAATCGCGAGATCGCAGGTTGCCACGAGCTGGCAACCGGCGGCCGTCGCCACGCCTTGAACCTGCGCGATCACCGGCTGGGGCAGGGCGAGGATGCGCTGCATGAGCGCGCCGCAGGCGGCAAACACAGCGCGATGGCTGGTGACGTCGTTCGCGGCACGCAGCTCCTTGAGATCGTGCCCGGCAGAGAACGCGGGGCCGGCGGCGGCCAGCACGACGACGCGCGTCTCGGCCTCGCCGGCGATCCGTTGCAGCGCCTCGTCGAGGGCGCCGATCAGGGCGCGGAACAGGCCGTTGCGTTGCTCCGGGCGGTTGAGGGTGAGCGTCGCAATGCCGCCCTCGTCGCGGCGGAGCATCAGGGGTTCGAGCGATTCGGTCACGGCCTTGTTATAACCGCGATCATCTCTCAGAGCATGCTCATCGTCTCCACTGCAGCCGACCCGCGTGGGCATCCGCTGGCCGATCGAGATTCCGCTCGCTTGAAGATGTAGGGGAACAGCCGCAGAACTAGAATATTTCCCGTCGACGGGTCCTCACTGGGCGCTCATGAAGTTTCGTGATTTCCTCCGAATCCTGGCCGAACATGGCTTCGAACTGGATCGCCAAAAGGGAAGCCACCGCGTCTACAAAGGCCAGGTGGGTGGCAAGCTCTACTCGGTCGTGGTCGCCGTCACCAACGAGGGCGACGACATCGCCGCCGGAACTCTTTCGGCAATGATCCGTCAGTCGGGGTTGCCTCGGCGGACGTTCCGCTAACTCGCCGCGGGCAACGGCATTGTGTACTGATGGTGGTATGAGGCCTTTCGGTTGGCGACCCACCAGCCGATCCAGAACGCCACCCATAGCCGGAACGGCGAGCGCCGACGAAGCATCCGTAAACGATCCGCCGCCGGTAGGGCGTCCGACGCCTCGAGATGAAGCTGAATCGCTTGGTCTAGAGAACTGCGCACTTCCTCCCACGAGCTGCCCTGAACCGCCAGGTCGAAGTCGAGGCAAATCGCCTCCCACCTGCCGTCAGCTCCCCAGGCCCTACAGTGCAGAGTCCTAGTCACCATTTCTTCCGTTGCGTTCCGCGAACGTTTCGTGTGGTGTTTTCAGGACGGCGCCACCATCGGCCGTCCAATCTCATCATCACGAAATGTTGCATCGCAGGGTGCAGGAATCAAGGCAGCGAACGGGCCGCGGCGGTGCCGGCGGGTGTCGGTGGTCACAGACGCTTATTGCCCGCCACCACTTTAGATTGGAGCACCGGACTTGGTTTCCCCGATTCGGTCGTTTCACGACCGCCTCCCTCGCGCTCAACAGAGCGATCAGAGGCGGCGCGCCGCCTCATGGCGTGGGACACGACGACCCCACGTCATGCTCTCGCCGCGCGGCCCACGGGCCGCCCCGACTACGTTAGAGAGAGGTATCATAATACCTCTCTCTAACGTATTGTTTTTCGGTGCGGTTGTGATTGACACCCTGCCGCCCGGTGAAGATACTCCGCGCCGCTTTGGGCGCCCTCCCGGCGCCCGTCCTGAGAGGTTTCTGCCATGGCCACCTATTCGGCCCGGCCCAACGAGGTGCCCCGCAAGTGGTGCCTGATCGACGCCGACGGCGTCGTGCTCGGCCGGCTCGCCACCATCGTCGCGACGCGGCTCCGCGGCAAACACAAGCCGCAATACACCCCGCACATCGACTGCGGCGATCACGTCGTCATCATCAACGCCGAGAAGGTGCGGATGACCGGACGCAAGGCCGTGCAGAAGGTCTACTTCAAGCACACCGGTCATCCCGGTGGCATCAAGGAGCACGTTGCCGGTCAGATCATCGGCGGGCGTTTCCCGCAGCGCGTGATCGAAAAGGCGGTCGAGCGCATGATGCCCAAGGAAAGCCCGCTGGCGCGCACCCAGCTCGGCCACCTGCGCGTCTACGCCGGGACCAAGCACCCGCACGAGGCGCAGTCGCCGGAACTGCTCGATGTCGCCAAGCTCAATCCCAAGAATCGCCGCGGCGGAAAGAAGACCTGATCATGGCCGAACAACAGAAGCAGGGCCTCGAAGGCCTGAAGAGCATGACGGTCGCGGGGGCGCCTTCGGCCCCGGTCTACGAGAAGAGGGTGGACGCCCAGGGCCGCGCCTACGCCACGGGCAAACGCAAGAACGCGGTCGCCCGCGTCTGGATCAAACCGGGCAAGGGATCGATCACCGTCAACGGCCGTTCGAGCCAGATCTATTTCGCCCGTCCGGTGCTGCGCATGATGATCAGCCAGCCGCTGATCGCCGCCCAGCGCGACGGCCAGTTCGACGTGTGGTGCACGATCACCGGCGGCGGCCTTTCGGGGCAGGCCGGCGCGTTGCGCCATGGCCTCTCGATCGCGCTCACGCGGTTCGAGCCGGAACTCCGCAGCGTGCTCAAGAAGGGCGGGTTCCTCACCCGCGACAGCCGCGTCGTCGAACGCAAGAAGTACGGCCGCCCCAAGGCGCGTCGCCGCTTCCAGTTCTCGAAGCGCTAACCGCAGGTTTCCTGGAAAAAGGGGACGCGGTTGGTGCCGCGTCCCCTTTCTTTTTGGCCGGCCCCGCCGTGGGGTCCCCTTGACGAAAGCCCCGTCCCTGTGCCCAAAGTGGTTCAGGAAGGGGCCCCAAGTTATTGAAAAACTGGGGTTGTACCCATGTCTAAGACATCGCGGATCGCGGTCGGAATCCTCGGCGCCAGTGGCTACACCGGTGCCGAGCTGGTGCGCCTGCTCGCCCGCCACCCCGACGTCGACCTCCGCGTCCTCACCGCCGACCGCCAGGCCGGCAAACCGATGGCCGAGGTCTTCCCGCACCTCGCCATGCTCGCGCTGCCGCTCCTCACCAAGATCGACGACGTCGACTGGACGAACTCGGGCCTCGACATCGTGTTCTGCGCGCTGCCGCACGGCACGACCCAGGAGGTCGTGGCGCGCATCCTGACGGCGAGCGCGGGCGCGCCGCGGCGGCTGCGCATCATCGATCTCTCGGCCGATTTCCGGCTGCACGACGTCGCGACCTACGCCCAGTGGTACGGCCACGAGCACCGCGCGCCCGATCTCCAGAAAGAGGCGGTCTACGGTCTCACCGAGTTCATGCGCGAGGAGATTCGCCGCGCCCGCCTGGTCGCCTGCCCCGGGTGTTATCCGACCACCTCGCTGTTGCCGCTGGTGCCGCTCCTGCGCGCCCGCCAGATCGATCCCGACGACATCATCATCGATGCCAAGTCGGGCGTATCGGGGGCCGGGCGGGAGGCCAAGCAGGGCAGTCTCTACGCCGAGGTGGGCGAGGGGATTCACGCCTATGGCGTCGCCAGCCACCGCCACGGTCCGGAGATCGAGCAGGAGCTTTCGCGCGCGGCCGGCGGTGCCGTCGTGGTCAATTTCACGCCGCACCTGATGCCGATGAACCGCGGCATCCTGGCCTCGATCTATGTCCGCCTGATCAACGGCGCCACCGCCGATGATCTGCGCGCCACCCTCACGCGCGCCTATGCCGACGAGCCCTTCGTCCAGGTCGTGCCGGCCGGGGTGTCGCCGGCGACGCGCCACGTGCGCGGCTCCAACCACTGCCTGATCGGCGTGTTCCCCGATCGCGTCAAGGGCCGCGCCATCGTGCTCTCGACCCTCGACAACCTGGTCAAGGGCGCCTCGGGGCAGGCGATCCAGAACATGAACCTGATGTGCCAGTTGCCCGAGGCGCGCAGCCTCGAACAACTGCCGCTGTTTCCCTAGGAGTGCGCCACGACCGCCGCCGTCATCCTTCCCTATCGCGGTGTGCGGCCGGTGCTGGCCCCGGACGTGTTCGTCGCGCCGGGCGCCACGGTCGTGGGCGACGTCGTCGTCGGCGCCGGCAGCTCGCTGTGGTACCAGGTCGTCGTCCGCGGTGACGTCAACCAGATCCGCATCGGCGCCAGCGTCAACCTGCAGGACGGCACGGTCGTCCACGTCAGCCGCAAAGAGGGCGGCCGCACGGTGATCGGCGATGACGTGACGGTGGGACACCTGGCGCTCATCCACGCCTGCACGATCGAACCGGGGGCCTTCATCGGCATGCGCGCGACCGTGATGGACGCGGCCGTCGTCGAGGAAGGCGCCATGGTGGCGGCCGGCGCCCTCGTGACGCCCGGCAAGCGCGTCGCCCGCGGCCAGTTGTGGGCCGGCGCCCCGGCGCGGCCGATGCGGGCGCTGTCGTCCGACGAGATCGCCGAGAATCGCGCGACCGCGGCGCACTACCGGCGCCTCGCCGCGGAACACGCCGCGCTCGCCGCCGGCGTGACGAGCCGTGTCGCCTAACGTCCGCCGCACCTTTCACCCCACCCGCTGCCCGCGCCGCGGGGAGAGGGGGGCTTGGCGCGCGAGCGTCGGGGGATGTGGGGCGCTGTCGCCGGCATGGCGCTGGCACTGCTGCTCGGCGCCTGCGGTGTGCTGCCCGCGACCATGAACATCGCGGCGCGCGATGTGAACACCGACCAGCTCTACGTCGGCACCGTCGAGGGCATCCGCGGCGAACCGACGACCTCGGTCGCGCTCTACGGCGTCGAAGGCAACCTCGTGTGCCGCGGGCTCACCGGCGTGGGCGGTGTCAGCCGGGTCGAGCCCGGCATGACCGCGCGGCTCACGCTCAAGTGCCAGGACGGGCGGATCATCAACGGCCGGATTCGTTACGACACCATCGACCGCGGCATCGGGTTGGCGCGCGACACCAAGGCGGCCGACTACCAGGTGCTGCTCGGCCGTTTTGCGCTCACCGAGAACAACCTGCGCCGCGAGTTCGCGGCTTTGCCGACGCCGCCCAAGGCGCCGGGGCGCACGGACGGCGTCGCGCCGACCACGCCCAGCCCGGTCGAAACCGAGGCCGGGGACCGTCCGCCCGCCGTGCCGCGTGAAGGCGTCGAGGCGCGTCCCGCCTGCCGCGGCGACGTCATCAACGGCATCTGCCTCGACGACTTCGATCTCGAGGAATTCGAGCGCGACGACCTCGAGCAGTTCCTGCGCGCGCGTGAGCCCGCGCCCAAGAAGGACGAGATCGACGCCTGAGACGCTACCCGCTTTTCATCCGGACGTAGCGGCCGGGGGCGTCTTCGATCGCGCGCAGCGCGCTCTGTTGCGAGCGAACGTGGTTCAGGCCCTGGCCTTGGCAATGAAACGGACGTTGGGCAGACGCTGGAAGTCGCGGTCGCACGTCACGACGTCCGCGTCATAGGCCAGTGCGGTGGCGTAGACGATGGCGTCCGCCACCGCGAGTTTGTGTCGTGCACTCAGGTCGGCGGCAACCAGCGCGATCGCGGAATCGAGGTCGGCCGCCACGCAGGTCCGCGTGAACGCGATCACCCCGTCGGCTCGGTCCTCGTCGAGCTCGCGATGGAGCCATTTCGCGAGTTCGACTTGCACGAGGGTGGGGACCACCCACGTCCGACGCGGCGGCAACTGCTCCGCCACCCTTGCGCCCGCCGCGCTACCGATGAGCCATTCGATCCACGCCGAGGTGTCGACGACGCGCATCACACGCGGTCGCGGCGATCGCGATAGCGCGTGGCCTTGGCCCCTTTGGCGATTCCCGCCAACGCTTCGAGTTTGGGGACCGGCACCAGGAGAACACCGTCCCCCTTGGGAATGAACGCAAACACCTGGCCGGCGCGCCATTGACGGGCGATGCGGACCGCCTTGGGAATCGATATCTGGAACTTGGTCGACAGCGTCGCCGTGTCCTTCGATTTCATACCAAACTCCAATCGATCAAGATTTCGTAAGAATAGAACAGGGCCAGGAAAATGAGTAGCCGCGCCGCCGCGCTACCCGCTCTTCCTCCGGACGTAGCGGCCGGGGGCGTCCTCGATCGCGCGCAGCGCGCCCTCGACGGGACGGCGTGCCGGCACCCGATCGCCCGAGCGTGGCCGGAGCCAGTCCGCCCAGTCGCGCCACCACGACCCCGCTTGTTGAGTGGCGCCCGCCAGCCAGGCCTCGGGTTCGGCCGGCAACGCTTCGTTGGTCCAGTGGCCGTACTTGCCCGAGTCGGGCGGGTTGACGACGCCTGCGACGTGGCCCGACTGCGCCAGCACGAAACGCTTCTCGCCATGGTAGAGACCGGTCGCGCGGTAACACGAGCGCCAGGGCGCGATGTGATCTTCCTTGGTCGCCAGAATGTAACAGGGGGTCGCGACCTTGCGCACGTCGATCGCGACGCCGGCGAGCGTGATGCCGCCCGGCTGCACCAGGCGGTTCTCGTGATACATGTTGCGCAGGTAGAAGCTGTGCATCGCGGCCGGCAGATTGGTCGAGTCCGCGTTCCACGCCAGGATGTCGAAGGGGATCGCCTCCTTGCCGAGCAGGTAATTCTGCACCACGAACGACCAGATCAAATCGTTGGCGCGCAGCATGTTGAAGGCCTGGGCCATGATGCGGCCCTCGAACACGCCCTTCTTCGCCAGGTGGCTGTCCATCGACTTCAACTGTTCGTCGTCGATGAAGACCGTGATGTCGCCCGCCTCGGTGAAGTCCACGAGCGCGGTCAGGAAGGTGGCGTTGGCGATGCGCCGGTCGCCGCGTTCGGCCATGTGGGCGAGGGCGCCAGCCGTCAGCGTGCCGCCGACGCAGTAGCCCACGATGTTGAGGTCCGACTCGCCGGTCGCCCGCAACGTCGCTTCGACGGCCGTGAAGAGCCCCTCCGTCATGTAATGCTCGAAGGACACCTGGGCGAGCGCGGCATCGGGATTGACCCAGGACACCATGAACACGGTGAAGCCCTGCGCCACCATCCAGCGCACGAGTGAATTTTCCGGCCGCAGGTCGAGGATGTAATACTTGTTGATCCACGGCGGCACGATCAGCAGCGGTCGGCGGTGCACGGAATCGGTGCTCGGGGCGTACTGGATGAGCTGGAACAGCCGGTTCTCGAACACGATCTTGCCCGGCGTGATCGCCACCTTCTCGCCCACCGCGAAGGCCTGGGCGTCGCTCATGGTGATCGAGCCGCGCTCGAGATCCCGGAGCAGGTGATCCAGTCCTCGGATCAGGTTCTCGCCCTTCGATTCGAACGTCGTGCGCAGCACCTCGGGGTTGGTCAGGAAGAAGTTCGAGGGCGACATGGCATCGACGAACTGGCGCGTGAAGAAGTCGACCTTGCGCCGCGTGCGTTCGTCGAGCCCCTCGACGTCGGCCACCGTGCGTTGCAACCAACGGCTGGTGAGCAAGTAGGACTGCTTCAGGAAATCGAAGAGCTGATGGTCCTGCCAGGCCTTGTCCTTGAAGCGTCGGTCGCCCTTGTCCGCTTCGACATAGGGCTTGGTCTCGCCCTTGCCCGAGGCGCGTTCGACGACGTTCTGCCAGACCTTGAGGTATTCGCGCCAAATCTCGGCCTGCGCGTCGATCAGCGCCTTGGGATCGGCCACCATGCGCTGGGTGAGTTCGAGGAACGCCTGGGTGATCGCGAAGGGGTTGAGCGGCGAGTCGGCGGCGGGCTGGCGCTTGAGGAATTCGCCGATCAGTTGCTGGCTTTTTTCCGCCACCTGCCGCCAATTCTTGGCGAACACCTCGGCGCCGGCATCGTTCGGCCCTTGGGCGTGTTGATCGGTCATGACGCGTTCCTTTATGGTAGGGCGCAAAGCCCCTGATATGTTGGGGCTTTCGTGACGTGAGTAGGACGCGGGTGTTAGTCTACCCCTTTGGTAGCCGAACCCCCACGTGGTGGCTCGTCGCCCTTGCGGGGCGGGCCAAGCACGATTAGGGATGAGCCGCGCCGAAATCCAAGGCGCCAGGACGAGGAACGACCCATGAATCAGCAACGCCCCCGGACCCTTCGGCCCCGCCACGGGACCGCGGCCGCCGCCATGGCGCTGTTGCTGGCCGGCTGCTCGGTGCCCAATTGGGCCAATCCGGTGCGCTGGTATGACGGCGTGGCCGATCAATTCCGCAGCGATCCCGCGACGCCGCCGAACGCGAGTGCGCCGCCGCTGGCAAGCGTACCCGAGCGCCCGCGCACGACCCAACCCGAGGAACGTCGCCAGATCAGCCAGGGCCTGATCGCCGATCGCGACAACGCGCGCTACACCGACGATGTCGTCCGACGCAGCGAGGATACCAGCGGTCCGGCGCCGACCGTGCGCACCGCGGCCGCGCCGCCGCCGCCGCGCCCGAGCGCCGTGCCGCCACCGGCCTCCGTTGCCGCGCCGGCCAGCCCACCGCCCGCGGCCGCGCCGCGCCCGGCAACCCCCGCGAGCCCGCCGCCGGTCGTC
>Ga0194131_10005966_pt1 | contig 17196 bp, 7 predicted proteins | sample TA2KigO120mmetaG_FD_148631 | JGI IMG/M metagenome (GOLD analysis project Ga0194131, IMG submission 148631) | Freshwater microbial communities from Lake Tanganyika, Tanzania - TA2015053 Kigoma Offshore 120m | ecosystem: Environmental > Aquatic > Freshwater > Lake | place: Tanzania: Lake... | reverse complement strand
TACTTCTATAGTTCGCGCCGACGCCAAAGAACCAGATAAAAAATATCCACGACCTCAACTCGCTGCGTATGGATACGACGATCGAAGAACCTTCGAAAAAGATCTTTACGAAAGTCAACTAAAAATTCATACACAACTAATGTCTTTAGCACCGGGACTTTTTCCAAAAGCGCTTGCAGAACTAGCGTCTGGCGCGGGTTGCAACAATACACTAAACATCATATACAACGCAGTTAAAAGCGCAGAACCAAAATCTATGGAGACAAGTCAGTTTGAAATTGCAGCAAAAGAAATATTACTACAACACCAAGTTAAATTAGAATTTGCTATTTTGTTTGGCATGAATTTAGGCTCAGGCGCCATACTCAAGGCGCTAGTAGAAACACCAGAAGCAAACGGCGGCATCGGATTAGTTAATCCTGCAAAAACCGCCGCGTCGATTATCGAAAAGTACAATTCAACAATAAAAACTAACGAAAACGAAAAACAAAAAACCAGCGACAGCAGCGAGACGACCGAAAGTGCATCGTCTTCTTCGCAAAATAATCCTGAAGACATCGAGAAAGCAGACGCCCCCGCCGCCGAAGCTTCAACGACTCAAAACAGCGAAGCATCACCACCAGTCGCACAGAACGCTGTAAATATTGATCAAGAAGCACCGACTACATCCGCAGAACACGATCCACCGGTAGATAAAGACATGTTAGAAGAGCCACCGCCGGCGGTGGCTCTACCAGTCGAAGACGAAACGCCCGTCATGGTAGCCCTAAGTACCAAACCGTGGGAAGAACTAGCTAAGGAAGATGCGCCCGCGGCACAAAAACCGCAGGATAGTTTGGATGAAGACTCGAACGACGAGGACAAGAGTAACTCTAAAAGCGAAATACAAACGAGCAAGGCGCGCCAACGCGCGCGTGATGCGATAGAAGCGGTATTAGGACCGCAGCCCTCGTCCGAGCTACCGGCAAGCGCTCAAAATCCTACATTTAGAGGCGTGGCGGGCGGCCAAGTCACCACACCAAACACGTGGACAGAAGTTCCTAATGGTTTTCAAGGCCCGGCGGTGGGCGAGGGCTACTCCGTCGCGGCCATCAAGGAGAGCATAAAAAACCCCAATTTGGAAAATAAAGTGCAAGTCGTCGGGACGTCGTGTCCAGCCTTTGCGGGGTGGGTCTTGCGCAATGTAGCATTTAGCACCGCCAATCCATGGCAGAGCCAGAACTTAACAGTTGATTTAGAGAATTCGCCTGATTTCCCGTACCCGGCAAGTGGTGTTGGAGCTGCACGATACAGGGTCGGCGCAGGGGCCTTCGCGGCGATGGGGCTTTTTGCCGCCAATATTGGAGCTTGGAGAGATGCGCGACCGAGCGGCTCGAACGACGCTGCCGTAAAAAAAATGGAACCTAAATATGGAGACATATATTGTATCGCGCTCGGCAGCGGCGGCATGAGTCACATCGGCGTCATCATCGAATGGAACCTTGCAAGAGGCTTTTGTATAACTGCCGACTCGGGGCTATCTAATACTCCTACCATCGCCAAACAAAATCTGGATATAAGCCAAGCTTTTGAAGGAATGGCTTATACGAAACGAACACTAGCATACGTCGACCGCACGGGATATACTCTTAGGGGAGAGGGTAGCCAGGCGAGCGGCGCTGACCAAAGACCAGTTATTGGTTGGATAGATTTAGATTTATTGATAGAGAAATTAAAATCCAAATTCGGTGGTAGCTACACTCCTCCATTTTGATATTTAAATATTATAATTTGTCTCAATAAGGCAGAATGACGATACATAAAATTGTATATGGCTACTACGATAAATTTTAAAAGTGTCGGTAACGTCGGACGGCAGTACGTATCTGACATTCAATTTCCTACAATAACTCCCATTGGTATTAAGACTCCGCTCAGGCTGGGGAAAAAACATGGGATATTTGACATGCACACAAATCTTGCTGATACAGTTCATGACAACTTAAGAAATTTAATTCTTACCAATTATGGTGAGAGGTTGGGATTATATTTTTTTGGAGCGAATTTGAGGCCTTTAACGACGGAATTTTCAGTTCAAAATAATTTTGATTCAGAAGCAGTGATTAGAATAAAGACCGCCGTTAGTAACTGGATGCCGTTCGTCAATTTAATTGATTATACTTCAGAAGTAGAAAAGTTTACGACGGGTTCGTCAGTCGCCTTAATAAAGTTGACAATAACGTATGCAGTCCCATCGTTAGGGGTTAACGACAAACAATTAATTATAAATTTACATGTATTATAATGATGGCGTAGGGTAAAATGACGATAAAAACGAATAAAGAACTTAGACAAAGAAAATATCTGGCTAGAGATTTTGATTCATTAAGATCTACTCTCTTAGACTACGCCAGACAATATTATCCAGATAGAATAGAAGATTTTTCAGAAGCTTCCGTCGGTGGGCTTTTCATGGATATGGCTGCTTATATTGGTGATAATTTATCATTTTATTTAGATCACTTATATGGTGAATTAAACCCAGAAACAGCTGTCGAAAATGCATCGATTGAACGAGCGTTAAGAAACGCAGGTGTTCCTATTACGGGTGCTGCTCCGTCCACAGTCGAAGCGACGATTTATATCGAAGTTCCCGTTGCGGTGCTCGGTGACGACGAGCCCGATCTAACTCTGTTGCCGACTATTCAAGAAGGCACAGTTTTTATTAGTGATAGTGGAATACCGTTTACGTTGATAGAAAATATCGAATTTTCTATAGACCCTGCTGATGATGGAATATATATTTTAAATCCGGATGCCGAAAAAAAAATTGGTAGACAAAAACCTGATGGTACTATAACGAGTTACTTTCTATCGTTGAATGGACTTTGTATTTCTGGTAGAGAAACTAGAGAAATTACGACTTTTGATTCGTTCGTTCCTTTTAGGAGATTTTCTTTAAGTCAGACAAACGTAAACGAAATAGTAACAGTTTATGACGATCTTGGAAATACCTATTACGAAGTAGGATCGTTGACGCATGATGTTGTTTATAGAAACGTTCTAAATACTACGGACGACAGTGATCAGGTAAAAGATGGTTTAAGAATTATTCCTGCGCCTTATAGATTCATAAAATTGACAGATCTTGCGACCCGAAAAACTACTTTAATTTTTGGAGGAGGATCTGCTGCGGCTTTAGAAGACGATATAATACCAGATCCATCAGAATTTGCCATACGCATGCCTTATTCGAAATACATCGGTAGAACCATGCTAAATCCGCAAAAATTACTGACAACTACTACCCTAGGAGCTGCCGGTGAGAATACTAACGTAACGATAGTTTATCGCCATGGTGGCGGACTAAGTCACAATATAGCCCCGAATTCTTTAGTGTCTATTTCTCTATTGAACATAATGTTTCCTTTAAATCCGCCAAATAATCAGGCGAATAAAGTAAGAAATAGTATAGAAGTTTCTAATATATTTTCTGCTACTGGTGGCGAAGACTCATTAACAGCGAGAGAATTGTCCACATTAATACCTGCGATAAAAAACTCGCAAGAAAGAATAGTGAGTAAAGAAGACTTATTGGCAAGAGTTTATACGATGCCTTCAAACTTAGGTAGAGTTTTTAGGGCAGCTATAGCGGCCAATTCCACTAATCCGTTATCTACTCAACTTTTTATTATATCAAGAAACAGCGATCAGAGGTTGATTACTTGTCCAGATACGCTAAAAATAAATCTAAGAAAATATTTAAATTCTTATAGAATGATATCAGATGCGATAGACATTCTCGATGCGAGGGTGATTAATCTACGATTAAAATTTACCGTAATTATTGACCCAACGCTAAATAGGACATCTATCTTGGCTACAATCTTAAATAAACTTCAAAATAAATTTGAAGTAAGAAAAATGTACATAGATCAACCGATAATAATATCCGAAGTAGTTAATTTGATCTATACCGTACAAGGAGTGATTGCAGTAGATTCAATTGATTTTAGTAATATTTCTGGTATTGTAAATAACTTATCGTATAGCGATATTACTTATGACGTAAAGAATAACACAAAACGCCAAATGATAATTCCTCCGTCGGGTGGTATTTTTGAAATACGCTATCCAGTAGATGATATTATCGCAAAGGTGGTATCATAATGTTTCGTATATTAAAAGCTAAAAAAGACACATATATCACGAACAAATACGTTGATAATATTAAGGTTAAGAGTGGAAATGTTGGCACGGCTGGTACCTTAGATTTATTCAAGCTTTATGGTATTACTGTAATCGATAGTGTAGCTCAACTTGAGTTGTCAAGACTATTAATACATTTTGACTTAGCACCTTTAAGAAAGTTAGTAGATGACGGAAAAATAGACACGACGCATTCAAGTTTTAATTGTCAGCTTAGTCTTTTTGATGTATATGGTGGCCAAACAACGCCAAATAACTTTACTGTGGATGTCTTTCCCTTGTCGGCTTCTTTTGATGAAGGCTTAGGAAAAGATACGACATATTATGTTGATAGAGATAGAGCAAATTTTCTTTCAGCCTCGCGGGAGGCTCGATGGTTAGGAGAAGGCGCATCTCTCGCGTGTTTTTCGACTGGTTCAGGAGATTACATCACTAGTTCTGTTACAATAAATAATACTAAGGTTTCTCAAACTTTTGTGTCTGGTGAAGAGGATCTTCTAATAGATGTAACAAAAATAGTTTCGGCAACGCTAAAAGGCGATTTGCCTGATTCTGGATTTAGGATAGCTTTTAGTGATGCCATCGAGTCAGATACTCATACATATTTTGTAAAAAGATTCGCGTCACGACATGCTTTTGACGAAACTCGCCACCCGCGAATTTTAGTAAAATTCGACGACTCGATATCTGATGATACGTCTAATCTTTTTCTAGACTCTCCCGTTTCGTCCAGTTTATTTTTATACAATTATGTTCACGGGCAACTAACAAATTTAACGTCCGCCAGTTTAAATTTAACTGGATCAAACTGCATATTATTACAATTAAAAACCGAAGCATCTGGCGTTGGTACTTATTCTTTATTCTTTACTGGTTCGCAACATGGATTTGGATCGAATAAAATGATAGGCGTTTATTCTGCTTCAATTTCGTTACCATTTACAGATAGTAACATTAAGGCGAGTTTCGAGCAAAGCGGGTCTGTTAAATTTACGCCTATTTGGAGTTCGATAGATAAAAAAATTGCTTATTTTACGGGTTCTACCATTACAGCATATGCGCCAGTTAGAGTTAATGAAAGACTTAATCCTAGGAAATATGCGATTAATGTTTTAGGAATAAATAATGAATACGCAGAAAACGAAGAAGTTACAGTCAGAGTCAATGTGTTTGACGAAAATAATCCAATAATAGTTGCGAAAAGATTACCCGTTTTAATGCCAGGCGTCGTTCTTAGAAATTCTTATTACGCTATCAGAAATTCAGTAACCAATGAATATGTCGTTCCCTTTGACTCGACGACTAACTCTACTAGACTTAGTAGCGATTCTAGCGGTATGTATTTTAATTTTAACACCTCGACGCTAGCCCCTCTCAGAACATACGTGGTCGATATAATGATAATCGTAGACGGTCAACAACAAAAATATTTAAACGCGTCTTCTCCGTTTAAGGTTATTAAACTTTAATCATGATAAAAAATAAAAATAGCATATCACCTTCTTTTATTAAATCCGCGTTAAGTGAAACGCGACCTGTTGAATTAACATTTAGAGATTTAATAGAAACTAATATTCAAAGTACGTCTTCGTTTTATTATGATCCATTAAATTATCCATTAAAAAATACGCAACAGTTAAATATAGATTGGTCAAAGTTTGAAGAACATACTTTTTTTCAATCTGCAGAAGTAAAAACGAATATAGCGTTTGATCAAATAATAAATGGTTATCCTTTTGATGGTACTAAAATTGAAGTTGAAAGATTTTTTGAACGATTAACAGGATTTGAGCGTTGGGTTTTTGACCAATTCCCTAAGTTTGCAGGCCAATTACATTTTTCGGGTACTCAAGTTGGTGAAGATCCAGCTCACGGTTTTTCTGCGAATTTAGGTGTTAGAATTGAGGTGAGAGATTCTGAGGGAGGTTTATTTCCTCAACTTTCCAAAAAAAAATCAGGAGACGCTATATTAAATCCTCCTCGCAATAAATCTTTTACTGTAGAAACGCACATATTCGTACCTAATCAAAATAATAATAGTCAGGTAGTTTTTCAAAAATTATCGTCCGATAAGTCTCAAGGATTTACTTTTTATCTTCAACCATCATCAAATTCATTCGCGACGGGCACGTTTAGCATAATCTCAGGTAGCGTTGAAAATTTCGTTGATTGCATTTTTCCAAAAGGAAAATTTAATCACATTTGTGTTTCTCTTAACAGAGAAACAGGAGATAATTATTTACAATCATTCGTTTCATCTAAATTACAACAAGTAAGTAAGAAACAAAAAGCATTCGGTTTTTTAAACGATAATTTATCAACGTTTAACATTGGTTCTGGTTCTTCTTTTTATTGTAATAATTCTTACATAACTCCGACACAAACGTTTAGTGGTTCTCTAGACGAATTTAGAGTATTTCATTCGCATAGAACGATAAAACAGCAAAAAGCATACGAGTCTAAGGGCATCTATTCTATAGAACCTTTAAAACTATATCTTAGATTTAATGAACCGTCTTCTTCGCTGTCTTCAAATCCAAACGACTCTGTTAATTCGATAGTACTTGATAGTTCGGGTAATTCCCTACACGGATTAATTTATAATTTTGAAACCACATTAAGACAGTCAGCGCTCGAGGACGATTATAGTCTTATGAAGGATGAAAGACCCGAATTTAAGACAATATTATTTCCCTATAATCCCGCTGTAATAAACTTTAATACAAAACTATTAGCATCAGCTAGCATATACGATAATATTAATCCTAATTTAATTACGAAACTCATACCAAGACATTACTTGCGACAAGGCGCTGATTACGAATCTATAGATAAAGTTGAGATCGAAGGAACCATTGGAAATTCATACACTGGTGAAGGCATACCAGGTCAAGGAAAATTAGGTTCAACACAAGTAATATTAACATTCCTCTTTATATGGGCAAAATTTTTTGACGATATAAAAATGTTCGTCGATTCGTTCGGTACGTTACACACGATAGATTACGAAACGTACAATACAGTGCCTGATAACTTTTTAACAGATATGGCTAATTCTTACGGTATATATTTACCGACATTTTTTAATGATTCTAGTATATTACAATACGTTGATGGCGAAGACATCGTAGGACAAGAACTTTCGACTTATAGTCTTAAACAAATACAATCTAATATATTGCGACGCATCCTTGTCAATATGCCCGCTGTGTTACGTTCTAAGGGTACGCAACAGAGTATTAAATCTTATTTACGATCGATCGGTATAGATCCCGATAATACCCTAAGAATAAGAGAATTTGGTGGGCCTTCGCAAAACCAGTTTGGCAATTGTAGAGAAACTAAAATCGAAAATTGCGCTGTCGTAGATTTTCACACCGCTTCTATTGTATCAACGTCTTTTTTATCAGCTTCTCGCAGCGAGCCAGGTTACCCAGAAATTATGGGTTCTTTTGTAAATGGTATATCTTCTAATCCAAACGACGGATTACTAACGTCAGGATCATGGACTTATGAAGCTAGCTATAAATACGTTTTGCAAAACTTAAATAGAACGAGTACTAAAAAACAATCTTTAGTTAGGTTCGAAGTAACTGGTTCGTCGCCTTCCGCACAACCTGGCTTGATTTTAAACTTATTCGCTACTAGCTCGTTGTTAACAGCACATATACGTCCAGGCGACGAGGTCACGTCTCCTGTTCTTTCTTTAAGTTTGCCTGTAGACATCTTTAGTGGTGAAAGATGGAATGTATCTGTAGGATGTTTACGTAATGATGCTATAAAAAGCCATACATCTTCTTCTTATTTTTTAAGAGCTGCTACGCAAAATAACGGCGACATCGTAAAATTTTATGTGACATCTTCCTTCTTCAATGAAACTCCGACGGCCGAAAATAACGTATTTAGAACCTTAAATTCTTTAACAAACGCTTCAGGTTCTAGAATAGTGATAGGAAAAAACGATAATATTCCAGAAGGCGCGATGGGATATATTTTCTTAAATGATACTATCAGTTCTATAGATGATGCAAGAGAAACCGCGTTCGTCGGACAAATAAGTAATGTTAGATTTTGGTCGAAAGGTTTATCAGAAACCGAATGGAGAGAACACGTTAGAAATCCTAAATCTCTAGGCGTTCAAGACGCTTTAACAAATTATAATTACGTAACTAATAAATCTGGTTCTTTCGAAAAACTAAGATTAAGCACACTAGAAAAACAGACTGCCCGTACCGCCAGTATGTCAGGTGATATTAGTTTTAATGATTTTAGCGAAAATGAAATAAAGGTTAACGGCGCTATGTTCCCGCCACAAAAAAGCGTTTTTACTAGCGATATTTTCGGTTATAGTTATCTTTCACCTTATTTCGACGAATACTCGTCCAGCGAAAAAATTAGAATAAGAAGTTTCGAAAATTTCGAAAATTTAAAAGATGCACCTTATGCTTCAATCGGTCCAATATATGAATTACCACCTGGAGAAACGCCGCTAGACGATGTTAGATTATCGATAGAATTTTCTTTGTTAGATGCGCTAAACAAAGACATAATTAACATGTTCGCAACATTCGACGCATTATCAAATGCGATCGGCGCACCCGAACTAATGTATTCACCTGATTATCCAGATCTTGAAAATTTAAGAAATGTATATTTCAATCGCTTAAAAGAAAAAATCAATTTTAGAAATTTCTTTGAGTTTTATAGGTGGTTTGATCAATCGATGAGCGACTTTATACAACAACTAATTCCTAGAAAAACTAATTTCAAAGGTGTAAATTTTGTTGTAGAATCGCACATGCTAGAAAGACATAAATTACAATATCAATCCAGCGAAATATATTTAGGCGATTCAACAAGAGGTAGAATAAAAGACACACTATTGGTTCAACAGGTCGTAGGAAAAATAAGTAAATTTTAGACGAGTAAAACAATGGCCGTTTTTTTAAAGAATTTTTATTCTTCGATTCAGCAATATAGCAAGTTACAAGAATTAGCATTCGACGAAGGTCCAATTATATACGACACCACCGTCGGCAAAAATTCTTCATCAATTAACACTCGCGAAATAGACCAATTTCGTCAAGGAGTTGAAATTACTCAAGAAATTTACACGCTCGGCATGGCAAAAATTTCCGCAGGTACACCAGGACACATTATTAAACCTTCGTGTTATGGTATTAATAACACCGATATTATCTCTACCGGTTCATTTATCGAAATAGAAAACTTCGATCCCGTTAAATATTTATTCCTACAACAACCAGGCGCCGACTTCGCTACAACAATAACTTTCCCTATAATCACTGCCGACAGTAACCAAGTCGAAAATTATAATCTAAACGGTATCATCGAACCGCTGTCTATTAGACAAGTTATTTCATTTTTTTCTATAGAATGGCCATACGAAGCTCATGCTTTTCGCGGAAGTCTAATGGCAGGAAATTTAGATAATTTGAAATTTTCCAGCGATAGAATCTTAACTGTAGATTACGTTCCTAAAAAATTGATACCAATCAAAGCTCTTGCAACAGGCTCAATAAATACCCGCGGATTTGTTAACGCAGAATTTTATTTAGACGCAATTGAATTTACTAAATCAGGTAACAATGCGACTACAAAACAAATCGAAAGTTATATTAACGATAATATCAACTATTCCGATCCCTTCGTAGATTCGGACAGCAGAAATTATCTATCACTTTTAGGTATAACCGAACTTACACACGGTGCAGACATGGTGGCAGTATTCAAACTTATGACAGGTTCTACAGACAATTACGTCCCGCCAGGAAAAAAATCGGCGACGGCAGGCTTCGTATACGATAATATAGGATACGCAGGAACTGACTCGATCGCGTTTGGAGGCATGACGTACTAATGGCAACTAACAAAGCTCTCAGGGCTGCACCACCTAAAAAGCTAGACAACTACGTCGCTTCTGTAAAAAAACTTTTTAGTGCTCCATTTTCCGTCCCAGACGAAGAATTTTTGAGCAAAGGAAGATACGTCATCAAGTATGGAGATTTTGGAAATCCCTCAGACGGATACTCCGACTATCTTCCGATAGGCTTCAATGTTACGATAAACAATAAAACCTATAAAGATTTTGCAGTTACTACAGCAGGCTGGATGGTGCTAAAAGATCCGGATGGCGGTACCACAGGTGCTACATTTTGGCACGACATACTTGACACAGCAATAGCACTTTTTCCGAATTACAATAATAGTATCAGGTCAAGCTTTTCCAACGATCACATATTGTTGGCACCGTGGTTCGATACTAATATTCCTATAGCTGAAACAGTCGACGAACTACGGTCGGTATATCCCTTTTACTATTCTACAAAAATCACTGCGCAAGTAGAACAAAATATTCTACAAGGGATTGACACGAGAAATTGGCCTTACGATCTATCCGACCACGGTATAAGATATTTGAATAGTTACGACTCAAAGAGAGGAAGATACCTTCTTGTCAGATGGACTGTATCTCAAAACTTTTACAATAATAGGCTTAAATTTGAAGTTGCACTCTATGAAAATGGAACGATAGAGTACAGATATTGGCCTGCTTCGACCTACGAACCCAGCGATTCTGGAGGATCTAATTCTTACGCAACGATCGGAATCTTCTGGTCCAGTCCGACTAACGGGTCTAATAAGTTTCGAGATTTTTCTACCCTACTGGATTACGATCCTAAAAGAAAACTATCAGAACTTGGTGGATCATCTTATAATCCTAGTTATTCTGAGACGTCTTTGGGCTCGTTCGTCGGGCCCGCCCAGCCTTATTCTTCAAATGTAACTTACAATAATTGGACGAAAAATGGTGGCGCGATTACGTTCTCGCCCCCCGTCAATCCGGGAAAATTCTTGCCCCGCAAGATAATCTCTTCGATCGCATCGACGAAACATCTTACATCGCCGGGAGGATTATTCGACGACAGAAAAACAGTCAATTTTTATGCGGGCGGCAACGTCGTCGTCAACATGCCGTCGACTCTACCTTCCAGATTATTCGGAAATACAAGTGAAATTATTGATGTCTCGTTGAGACAACTTTTGTTCACCAGCGGTAGTCTTAAAGTCACCAGTGGTAGCATGAAGGTCGGCGTAATCGATTCGCATCTCGAAGTTCTCGACGCGTTGGCAGCGCTACAAGAACCTTCTAAAAACTCCTTCAACGAGTCGCAGAAAAACTATCAAGAAACGGCTATCACCTCGAGCTTCTACGCAACCGGCTCGGCCTTAGAAATTTTTGGCGATGGATTCACAACACCGCTCAAGTCAAAGACACAATTTCATTTCTCTTTGCCTGTAACGAAGCAAATAACTATGCCCCCATCTTCTGCTTCGTTTTATTATTACGACGTCAATAAAAAAATGTGGTCTCTTGTAGACCCGAATGGCTATAAAAAACCTGCTAGTTCATTTAGCCACTATAATGAAGGGACGAATCTCCTCTTCATAAAGTTTCGCGACTCGCCGGGAACCGATGAACCCGGACTTATCAACCCCTACTTTTATAGTTGGCCTACATATCGAATTGTCGAAACATCACGAGGATTTGACGCGGTTGGAAGAAAGATAGTTTCAGGAACCAATCGAATTAATTACACGGTAAACAGCGGGGCGTGGTCTCCTCTTTCGTATCAAACTGATTCGGCAATAGGTTCTCTATATAATGCAATATCATATGGCGACTCGCCCATCTTCGCTCATGGCGGCGTATTCTTTCCAGGAACTCAATTTCTAGAAGAATCTAAATCTGCCATAACAAGAGAATACTCGAATAGTGTAACTGATAACATAAAATTTTTCCCACAAAAATCTCAAATGTTTGATTTCGCAATAAATCAACCTTTTTTAATAGAAAAAATTGTTGTTGACGTGCCGTTTTATATAAATGGCGAGTGGTTTAACGACTTAACAACTTGTACTAGACCATTCGTAGACCCTGCTCATGTTATAAATAATCCTGAAGCAGGAGGAAGATTTATCGGTCCAATAGACTTTGGAGGTCCTGGAATAACTTTCGCTGTGTGGTGCGCGCGCAAAGGAGAAAGCAGTTCTTATCTGGATCTTATTGCGTCAGGTACTATCACACACGTTAACGACACGACAGCCAGCGTAATCATAAAGAAAGATCCTGGCATGGAACATCACTGTATTAGACCTGCTGGATTCACTTCGTTTTCAAATCCAACCTGCGTATTATCTGCTGGAACTAACAATATCTTCGAAGGAATGGCTAGGCTGGAAATGGAAGCTTCCGTCGCAGGAGGATTAACTTTCGCAAGAAACGATCGATCATATTTAACAGCGAGTTATCAATATAATGGCAGTCCAGCTGCTGTTTTAGAAGCTGCAGCTTACGTCGAAAGTAATCGAGACAAGGCAAAATTTTTATTATGCTCGCCAGAATTCATGACGCGAGGGGAGACATTCGCAAATACCCTCGATAGAATCGCTAGCGATGTGTGGGTCCTCTCCGGCCCCGCGACACACGAGTCGACTTTTGAAGATTACGAACATCGATCTCCAAGAATTTACTTGCAACAAGTGAGTCCTCTTTCGCGCGGATCTGCTAAAATTAATTTTAATGGAAATTCAATTTTAGGTGGAAACATAGCCGCATTTAACGTTGAAGAACGGGTAAAAAATCCGCTATACACAGGATATACAAAATCCGAATTGCCATCCGAATACCTCAATCAAATCAATAGTTCTAGTTTTCGTTTTGATGCCGTCAGTTTATATTCTACCGTTGATTCGAGACCTTCTCCTTATCTGATGCTACCCGGCGATAAACTCACTATCTCGATGTCAAAAACTAGGCCTGTTATTCACAAAGCCAAAGATTCAGGAACGCAATTTGTGCCTTACGCGGTCTTCGGCGGCGGCGGCGCCCGTTACGATGAATATATTTTGACGGGCAGCCATGGCACCGTGATGCTCAACACAGGTTCCATCAATATCACGGTCTACGGTAGTTATATCCAGGAAGGTATGGAGTACCACCCATGAATCGTCACATAAATTCTGAAACAATATTTAGCATAATTGGCAACGAACCTATAACCGACCAATACGACATTCTATATTCATCCCTACAAGCTGGTTCGATACACGATAATTACGTCACGGGTGCTCTATTGTATTATGCTACAAACCAAGGTGGAAATGAAGCAGCGAAGTCCGATCCGCTCTACGACGTTCCATTTTTGGTTAAAGGTGAAAGAGGATTATTATTTAGTAAATTGACTGTACCTCGAAACGTCTTTCCAAACGTGGCTTTTAATACTGGAAGCTTGGGTTATTCACTTCAACCATTGTACGAGCGCGCAGGAACGATAAGAAACATTAAACTTTTTTCTTCAGAAGAAAGATTTTATGATTCATTAGCGCCTAACGTTGTAGATATGTTTAGGAGTTTAGGCGGAGATTTATTTACCATCAAAGTCCCCCTCGACGCGACCAAGGCGGTGTACCACAATATGGTAGTCTTTGATAATGATCCATTTACTCAATTTCACGAAACGCATGGTCTTTCCCCTATTGGATTTGAGCAATCGTTTCCCTTTGAACCTAAATTTTCACAAATAAAACGAATAAAAAGATTATCTAATCAGTTTATTTCAAAAAAGCGATTTTCAGTTTTGGGGGGTGTGGAGGACCAGAACGCATTTAAAACACAAAAATTAGCAATAGTGGAATATAATTCCGGTTCCTTTCTGGGGAGCGCCGACCCCTCGCTCGTGCCGAACCCACCCGACGAGCCGTTCGACGCGAACTGGTGGTTAGGCGATTTGGTATATCGTCCGAACGAAACTGTCGTCGACGCGTCGACGTCGCCGCCGAAGACGTACAAGCCATTTTCTATTTTCGGTGATCCGCCGCCAGAAACAGAAACAACAAAAATTTTATTTGGATTTGGCGACAGACATTCAATAAAATTGAAAACGGGAGTTCTTGGAGGCGGATTCGAAGCCCTCGGCCCCATACAGCTGCGCGTTGGAAAACGTAATTTATGCGAGAGCCGCACGAGTGTTGCCGTCGGGGCGACCATCGGCGGCATCACCGGACCCTTCGGCCGGTACCCGGAGTTCCAATTTGTATTCCGCATTAGTCCTATCATCAGGGGTTGGAAATACGGATTGATAGACGGTAATCCTCATTACACAAGCTGCGTGTTTCGTAGAGACAGATATGGACAACTTAGAGACATGTTGGAACAGCGGCTAAACTCATCATTCATTAACGATCCAGTAAATTCTCCGAACGAATATCTCGGAGACGTAGAAAGACAAGCGTTACCTTCTGTCATAAATGCGCAACTACCTACTCCGGTCGGTTTATTCGGTAATATTCAAAAGAAAATACCATCTTTCGGTATTTCGCAACCTCCTATTAAGGTTAATTTTGTTAAATTGTCTTACATAGAAGCGACGAAAGAATTGTTATATTACACCGAAAAACCAGAAAATACTCAGTCATCTAATTTAAGTTCTCACGCAACTTCTTCGTTACCTTACTTCGATGATTTTTCCCAAGGTCGAAATAGAAATCAAGTTCCAACGTTGGCAGGATCCATAGTGTTGTCTTCTTTATCCGATTTATTCGGTAATACAACGATAGGCGGATAAAACGATGCCCAATCCCACAGCAACAAAAGCAGGAGAGTCGGGACTCATTTTCGCAAAGAACAAGACGACGAATCAAGTCGAGACTATCGCCACGACGGCGGATATACAGGTGGGATTACCGGGCCAGCCTGCGGATCTGCTCTTAAATGGCGACATCGGTTTAAGTATACTGGAACTTACGATTGCAGCAGGATCTACGAAGAGCGTTTCCAACTCTTCGACAAACATCAACGTAACGACGACGGGCGCCTCTGGCACAGCGACGATAAGTTTACCTTCGGCGCCAAAAAAAGGTCAACTCATTTATGTCAAGGACGTTGCAGGTAACGCAGGCACAGTATCCATCACCGTGATCGGTTCTCCCGAAGGCACGAAAACGCTCAAGGGCAAAACTTCTCATCTCATAGATGGTAGTTCTTCTAAGACAATAAATACAAACTATGGAGTTTTGCAATTATTGTGGAGCGGTACAGGCTGGTATACTATCGCGACGAGCAGCCCGACTGACGCATCTTATGTCGTTCTCAGTGCAAATTCAACGTTAACTAGCGAAAGAGTGTTAACTGCGGGTGCAGGAATTTCTATAACCGACGCCGGCGCGGGTTCTACAATCACTATATCTGCTGCAGGAGGAGCTGGCGCAGGAGACGTCGTAGGACCTGCCAGCGCAACTGATAATGCAATAGCAAGATTTAATGGGACTACGGGAAAATTATTGCAAAATTCTGTCGCAACTGTCGCAGACACGACAGGCAATATTACGACTTATGACGCCGAGGTTGGCTCTTTGTCTGGATTCACAGGCACCTACGCTATGTTTGGTCATAAAAATCAAACAAGTTTAGGTCAATATGCTATAGTCCAAAAGAATGATGGTGAAACCTGGATAAATTCGCCGATTGACAAATTCATTCGCTTCACGACTGATGGTCACGCGTCGCATGACGGATATATCGGATACAGTGCGCTATTCGGATCATTGATAAGTTTTGAAGGAAGATCAGGATCAATAACTACTGTTGACATAGGAAGCACGACGTCTACATCTTCGACCACGATTCAGGCAGGCACAACGGGAAATATAAATATTGGTGCTACAGGCGTAGCACAAACTGTTAAAGTAGGATCAGGTACGACTGGCGTAAAAACGATTCAAATTGGTGATTCAAATGGTGGCAATCAAAATGTCGTTACGATAGGAAATTTTAATTCGACGCCAACTTCATCAACAAGAATTTATGGAGATTCAATCGATATCGGCACCGGGGGAGCGCCTACTATTACCATTGGAGTCTCCACTACTTCAGCGACGATTGGCAATACGAAACTCGGCGCATGGCCTACGAATACTGCCTACGCTTATTTCGCTCATAAAGACCTTGATCATTCGGTTCAAGGAAACTATGCACTTTTACAATTTTCAGATGGTACGACATTTTTAAATTCTGCGCCTGGAGAAAACATAAACTTACGAAACAAAAACGTAACTTTAGCTTCGTTCACCACGAATGCAACTTCTGGTGCCGCAGCAACGACAAGTACGGTTTCTATAACAGGAGCGTCAGGAACCGCTACGACGACGACGCTAGGATCGACAACCACAACCTCTAAGACAACGATTCAAGGTGGCGATCCCGACGTTGGCGCTGGATTGATTCTGACCACTGGAACGACGGGCACAGGAGATATACAGGTCGGTAATTCTACTAATACGTACAACATTCATATTGGATATCAAGGTAATAATACTTCTGGAGAAACTCAAACTATAAATATTGGACATTATGATAATAGTGTCCTTTCAGCATTTTCAGGAAATAAAAATGTCAATATAAGAGGAGACAATATTGCAATAGGAGATAACGGCGGGGATGTCGACATTGGTACAGGAGCCCAAGCTAGAACGATTAACATCGCAACAGGGGCAGCAGCTCAAACTGTCACTTTAGGTTCTAAAACAGGCGCTTCATCTACGACAATACAAGCTGGTTCTGAAGATATCGAGCTCGACTCTACTGGGGCCATTCGTTTTCAACAAAGCAATATAACTGCTGGATATATATCAACTAGCACTTTTGGTGGAATTTCGACATGTTATATAGATTTTTCCGGACCAGCTAACACATGGACTGACACGACCATAGGAAGCACTTATTCATTTTCATCAACTGACATAAATGCAGGAATAGGCGGCATTACAATGACAGGAGAAGTCATGAAGCCTAGTCAACCATGCTTCTTGGCATATTTAGATGGTGGGAATCAATATATAACCACAACAGCTAGCACAATTACTGTTAGATTTAATACTGAAAGATTTGATGTAGGCTCCGACTATAGTACTGGTACGTATACATTT
>Ga0194131_10005965_pt1 | contig 17196 bp, 13 predicted proteins | sample TA2KigO120mmetaG_FD_148631 | JGI IMG/M metagenome (GOLD analysis project Ga0194131, IMG submission 148631) | Freshwater microbial communities from Lake Tanganyika, Tanzania - TA2015053 Kigoma Offshore 120m | ecosystem: Environmental > Aquatic > Freshwater > Lake | place: Tanzania: Lake... | reverse complement strand
CTCAAATGGCTTGCTCTCGCAGCGAAGGCGCCTTCTCTTGTTTTTTTGGGACACAAACGGCCACAACCTAACCCTTTCTGGAAACCATGAAAACACACACTTCTGAAACCCAGGCAACGACTACCCCAGTCATGGCGCTGCAATACCTCAAGGACGGCAACAAACGCTTCGTCCAGAACCTGCAGATGCACCGCAACCTGCTGCAGCAGGCCAACGAGACCCGCGCCGGGCAATGGCCCTTTGCGATCATCGTGAGCTGCATCGACAGCCGCACTTCGGCCGAACTCATCTTCGACCAGGGCCTCGGCGACATCTTCTCGGTGCGCATCGCCGGGAGCATCATCAACACCGACATCATGGGCTGCCTCGAGTTTGCCTGTGCGTTGGCGGGGTCGAAATTGATCGTCGTGCTGGGGCACACGGCGTGCGGCGCGATCAAGGGCGCGTGCGACCACGTCGAGCTGGGGAACCTCACCGAACTGCTGTCGAAGATTCAGCCGGCGGTTTATGAGGAGAGCCAGACCGGGGACCCGGCGAAGCGGAATTCGTCGAACACGGACTTCGTTGAAAACGTGGCCGACCTGAACGTGCGTCGGTCCGTCCGCTCCATCGTGGGCCGTAGCAATATCCTCGAGCAGTTCATCAAGGACGGCAAAATCGCGGTCATCGGCGCTAAACACCATCTGGCCTCGGGCAAAGTCACGTTCTTCGACGATACCTACGTGCACGACGCGGCGTCGCTGCAGGCGCTTGCCCTCCACAAACCCACCAGTGCGAAGGTGGCGGGTGCCAAGCCGTCCCCTGGACGACGAGTTGCCAAAAGCACGCGGAAAAGTTCACAGAGATCATCCTGATGAGTGGCTATTTCTTGAGCAGAACCCATAGCTTCCTGGCTTGCCTTGCCCCGTTCCTGGAGGGCCTGCCCGTCTCCATAGCCGTTCGCAAATGGGACCGGGGCACCACCGGAGCGAGCGTCCCATACCGCGGCCGCTACGTGAGTCCTGCCTATGACCGCTCATCGGACGTTTCGCTTGTTGGGTAGAGATTGCCAGGTTACTAACGCATCTTCTGGATGCGCGAAAGGATAGAACTAATGTGGGAACGGCTTAAATTTTTCCTCAATCCCTTGGACGCCCGTTATGAGGAAATAACCCGCGACAGCTGGCGCTGGGGCTAACCTGTCTGATAACGCGCTACCTGTTGATCCTTTTCACCCAACTGCCGTAAGGATGCCGATATGCCTGCGTCGAATGGCTCGTACTGGTCCGATCTACCCCGCGACCTGGTCGCCGGAATCGTGGTCTTCCTGGTCGCGTTGCCTTTGTGCTTGGGGATTGCACTCGCGTCCGGTGCGCCGCTCATGGCTGGGCTCATCTCCGGGATCGTCGGTGGCATCCTGGTTGGTGTGCTGAGCGGGTCGCACACCAGCGTGAGCGGGCCAGCCGCTGGGCTTACGGCAGTGGTCCTCGCGCAGATCGCCGCGCTTGGGTCGTTCCAGACGTTCCTGATGGCTGTGGTGCTGGCTGGGGCAATCCAGATCGTCCTTGGGTTTGTGAAGGCCGGCTCGCTGTCCGCCTTCTTCCCGTCGAGTGTGATCAAGGGGTTATTGGCGGCCATCGGAGTGATCCTCATCCTGAAGCAGCTGCCACACCTGTTCGGGCACGACACTGACCCGATCGGGGAAATGGCATTCGTCCAGCCGGACAACCACAACACGTTCTCCGAGTTGGCGAACTGGCAGGACGTGAGCACCGGGGCAGCGGTGATCGGCGTACTATCCGTCCTCCTGCTGGTGGTGTGGGAACGGGTGAAGGGGCTGAAGAAGTTCCCGTTGCCGTCCGCCCTGGTGGTGGTCGTACTCGGGGCATCGATGACCCTGCTGTTCCGCCAATGGGGGGAGCCGTGGGGGATCGACCCGAGCCACCTGGTGAACGTGCCGATCGCCAACTCGTTCGACGAATTCCGAAACTTGCTGGTCCTCCCGGACTTTACCGCCTTGTGGAACTCGAAGGTGTACGTGGCGGCGTCCACCCTGGCGGCGGTTGCCTCGCTGGAAACCCTCCTCAACCTGGAGGCGGTGGACAAGTTGGACCCCCGTCAGCGGACCTCGCCGTCCAACCGTGAGTTGATCGCCCAGGGAGTGGGGAACATGATGTCCGGGCTGATCGGTGGTCTACCGCTCACGTCCGTGATTGTCCGCAGTTCGGTGAACATCAACTCGGGCGCCCGCACCAAGTTGTCGGCCCTGTTCCATGGTGTGTTGCTCCTCGTGTGCGTGGTGTTCCTGCCTAAGGTGCTCAACCTGATCCCGCTTTCCTGCCTAGCCGCCATCCTACTCGTCACTGGGTTCAAGCTGGCCAGCCCGAACGTGGTGAAGCGGATGTGGCGGGAGGGGTACGCTCAGTTCCTGCCGTTCGCGGTGACGGTGGTCGCCATTGTTCTGACCGACCTGCTCGTCGGGGTGCTCATCGGCCTGGGGGCGAGCATCGCCTTCATCCTGCGGAGCAACCTGCGGCGGCCGGTGCGGCGGCTCGTAGAGAAGCATCTGGGCCGGGAGGTGGTCCACCTGGAACTGCCGAACCAAGTGAGTTTCCTGAACCGGGCGGCCCTCACTCGCGTGCTGGACGAGGTGCCCCGCGGCGGGCACTTGCTGCTCGACGCTTCGTCCACCGACTACATCGACCCGGACATTCTCGACCTGCTCCGCGAGTTCGACGAAAAGACCGGCCCCGCACGCGGTATCGAGGTGAGTTTGCGGGGATTCAAGGAACAGTATCAAATGGAGGATCGCACCCAGTTCGTCGACTATTCGACGCGCGAGTTGCAGGAAGCGATCACCCCAGCCCAGGTGCTGCAATTGCTCAAGGACGGGCACGAGCGGTTTCGCACCGGCCGGCCACTCGCCCGTGACCTCGGGCGGGCGGTGCAGGCCATCGGCGAGGCCCAATACCCGCTGGTGGTGGTCCTTGGGTGCATCGAGTCCCGCGCCCCGGCCGAAGTCGTCTTCGACCTGGGGGTGGGAGACGTTTTCAGCGTGCGAGTGATCGGGAACGTGTCCAGCCGGAAGATCCTGAGCAGCATCGAGTACGGTACCGCCGTGGCCGGGGCCAAGCTGGTGCTGGTGCTCGGTCACACCCGGTGTGGGGCAGTGGCCGCGGCCGTCGACTCCCTGGCCCCGACCGCGTCGGCGGCGGTCGCCACCGGCTGCCAGCACCTGGACCACGTGATCGAGGAAATCCAACAGGTGATCGATCCGGCTGAACACGCCGCGGTCGGCCAACTCCCGCCGGCCGACCGCCTGCGGTACGTGGACGAGGTCGCCCGCCGGAACGTGATGCGGGTGGTGGCAGCTATGCCCGAGCAGAGCGTCACCCTTCGGCGACTGGTTCAGGAGAGGCGGGTGGCGATCGTCGGAGCGGTATACGACGTGACCACCCGCGAACTAGTGTTCCTATCGGAAGGTGGGTCGGGCGCTGCCGCGGAGCCTGTTCGCCGGGGAACCGGAGTGTCGTGAACCGGGTAGCCCGGCGAGTGTTCGATCCGCATTGGCCCGGCTTAGCGATCATTCGGAGTGCCTGGCGTTATTGGCAACGTGGAGATCCTCACACGGGTTGACCGCATTTCGCTGCGCCATTAGGCTTGGGTGCTACCCGCTTCACGCCCATGTCGATCCGGCGTGCCATCGAACTTGCGCGGTCGGAAGCCAGGAGTATTCGTGCAAAAGAAATCGGTGCTCAAAACGCGGCAGACCAGTCCCTGGCGCGTCGCGATTGTCTGCCTGGTGTCGTTCACCCTGTTCGCGGCTCTCGGAGTCGCCGCCACGGTCGTGATTGCGGCCAAGGTGCTGTTGCCGATCGCCGCGAAGGGGTTTGGCGAAATTGTTGGCGCGATTGCGGCGGCAGCCGCCGAGTCCACGAAGGAAGTTCTGCACCACGGTGATTCGGCACAGCGATTGACGCTGCTGACGCAGCTCAAGGAGTCGTTTGCGACAGCCGACCTCAAAGAGATCGATCCGCAAGTAGCCGAGTGGTTTCGTCCAGGGTTGGAAGAATGCGGGAAAGACGAAGATCCCAACGTCGTGGCGTTGGCTGTGGAACTGCTGGCTCTCCTTGGGCAGCCCGTTCCGGATTCATAAAGGCAGGCGGCTTCCAGGGAATCTGCCTGTATCTTTTGGCCGAAGGCCTTTCGTCACCGTAGCCTGGGGCAACGCCCCAGGAATAGAGTGCAGAAACCGCAGTTTGGCCGAAGGCCATATTCACCCAAATCCCGACGGCCGACGGTTTACCTCACGAAACGATTGATCCATGCCCCAATCCCTGACGAGGCGGACTTCACAGTGTCGGGCTTCTGGCTTGTCATACTTGCGTAACCCAGGGCTTCGCCGGAGTACCGGCTGCGCCCTGGGCTTACCTACGGCCGCCGCTTCGCGGCTGAAAAACTCCATTCCCGCGCGACGCGCAAGAGTGGCGAAAAAGCGGCCCCTTTCCCCGAAGGGGATGTTCTGCAGCGCAGCCCAGGGTTGCCGGTAAACCGGCTACAACGATATTGCTAAAGGTCTTGGTTTCTGGAATCCGACCGAACTGTGAGGGCATTCGCCTCCTGGAATCGGCGTAGTCATTCGACGATCACGCTGACGATGGACACCTACGGCCATCTGTTTCCGGGACAGGAAGCGGACGCGGTAACGCAGGTCGAAGCAATGTTGTCCCAAGCCGCCAGCAGGGCCAGCGTCCCCAAGGCGTTAAGAAGCGCAGCGCATTTGCAGCGCGCAGGATGCGATCATTTAGTTTTCGGTAATTCGTAGCCCAGGACATCGGCTAACCGATCCAGAACATCGGAGCGCAACGTCCGTTCGCCTGTCAAAAAATCATCAAGCATGATGGCTGTGATTCCAACTCGTGTGGCAATTTCTGCGAGCGACAAGTCACTGGCGTGAATTGAGCGGCGCAGCTCACCACTCAGGGTCCCTTCATCACGAGCGTCTTTGCGCATTTGATCGCGGGCGGTCAGATCGGGCAACTCTTGGCGAATCGCTTCACGATGTTCCATGAGTCGACCTTTCTCGACATCGGTCAGTTCGCGTGAGACACGTTTTGCTCTTGGCTCGGACATCATCACACCTATCGAGGTTCCGGAACTTCATATGCCGTGACTGGCAGAATGGTCAACTCGTCCAACGGCTCGTACACGGCCAGGATGTATCGGCCGTCCGATGCGTAACCCCACACAACGGGAAGGCCGGACGAACGGCTGAAGCCCTTCGCCCATGGATTGCAAACAACATCTTCAAAGTCATCTTGAGAAACGCCATGCTCGGAAATGTGCTCGACAATGTCGTCATTCCAAACGAATTCAAACTTCGGCATGTCAGCTAATTCCTTGGCGATCCATTTTACCATGTGACGTCAAGTCCGTCGCGCATACAGTCGAACGGGCGTGAAGGCCGTTGCCGTTTGCGCCGCAGTCCCGACAGTGCCTGTGTCAGGCGATAGAGCCAGCCGGGCCAACGTCCCCGAGGCGTTAAAAAGCGCAGCGCATTTGCAGCGCGCAAGATGCGATTCAGAGCGAAACGCCGCGTCACCCGACGAACCGACACGAACGTTGGTGAAAGACGACGGCTCGCCTAACTCCCAAGTGGTTGCCGAGTTAGACGCCGTGAAGCCGCGTCCGGCGACGTGGTGCGAAAGTAGGCCCGGAGGGATTCGAACCCCCGACCAAGGGATTATGAGTCCCCTGCTCTAACCACTGAGCTACAGGCCCGGCGGCGGCGCCGTGGCGCGCCGTACTGGGTTCCGATTGTTACACAAAGAACCCGCTTCGACTATCCCGAGCGCTGACGGCCGGCTCCGCGGGTTTGTAATGCCTGTAGTGCCGTTCGATGGCAGCTTCCCGCGAGTCGGGCCTCGCCAATCAATAATGGGGTGGCCGTTCGTCCTCTAGAGTTCCTGTTTCCGCGGCGCGCGCCGTCAATGCGGTCACTTGACTTAACATCCGCTCCCAACGTCGTTCCAGCGATTCGATGCGCCTCGATTGGTCGATCACGACTCCATTCAATTCATCCACAGTGCGCTGCAGATGCGTGTACCTGGACTCCAGTTCGGCGATTCGGCGATCCGGATGCTGATTCGCCTCGACGTCTCCGAAATTCAACTCGTCCACATCAGTTTTCCTCAATTCTCGCCGCGGACTCGGTATCCACTCCATGACCCATGATAACGGTCGAGTTCCACCGTCGTCCAGGTTGCCGTGTCCAGGTCGGAATGCCATCGTCTCGACACAGCATTTCATTCGACACGACGACTTCGCCGCCACGCTGGTAGCCCCTGTTCAAGAGAAGGGCTAGAATGCTAACTTGAGATGACCTTCTCGCACCGCATCTCGCCCTCGTAGCTCAGTGGATAGAGCACCGGTTTCCTAAACCGGGGGTCGCAGGTTCGATCCCTGCCGGGGGTACTCCTTTACTCTTGCGGAATCAGAGCGACACAGGCACCCCGCAGTTCTCTGTGTCCTCTTAATCTCTGTGCTAAACGTGAGCGTGACGTGGCCGGGAAATTTAGCGCAGAGTTCTGGAGAACACAGAGGACTGAATGTCACATCCATGAAAACTAACGATATCACGCACGACATCATCGGCGAGCCACTTACCCGAAGGTCATTGTGGGTCTGCTGGTAGTCTTTTTCTGTGCGGCTGCCTTAGAGTAGCGATCGAATGACGGTGCCTTCACAGATTCGTCGCTGCCGCTGTTGCAAAGGATCGAATACCTCGCTGGCCGGATCGAAACCTGCCAGGTGCAGCAGGGTGGCGCCGAGGTCCCAGGGGCCAACTGGATTGGTCGTTGGGTAAGCCGCTGCGCGGTCGGAAGCGCCGAACACCTGGCCGCCACGTATTCCGCCGCCAGCCAGCAACATCGAGTAACAGCGTGGCCAGTGCTGCCGGCCTCCTTGTCCCGCCTCCCGATCGATCCATGGTGTTCGGCCAAACTCGCCGCCAACGATGACCAGGGTCTGATCCAACAGCCCGCGCTGCTGCAAGTCAGTCAAGAAGGCGTGGACTGCCTGATCGAGTTGTGGCAACAGATCATTTTTGAGTCGATCGAATATGTTCGAATAGTGCAGATCCCAGTGCTGTTCACCGCCGGCGGGGATGTCGCTGACCTGGACAGTCGGCACCGACGCTTCCACGAGCCGGCGAGCCAGCAGAAGGTTCTGGCCCAGGAAGTGCCGGCCGTAGTTGTCACGAACCTTGTCTGGTTCGCGCTCGAGGTCAAAAGCCGCCGTCAGGGTCGGGTTGGTGAGCATCGCGAAGGCACGTTGTTTCAGCTGACCGAACGCGTGCGTGCGCCCGCGCGGCTCGAGCAAACGGGCCTGGTCCTCAAGCTGCGCCAGCAGCTGCTGCCGGTGGGTCAGGCGGAGCGGTGAGAGCTGCTCGGGCAAGGAAAGCGCGGGACCGTGGCCAGCGGAGAGGATCGTGCCATAGTGGTTGATACGAGCTTCTCCTTGGGGCATGACGTAAGGGGCCTCCGCGGCGCCGAGAAAGCCGCCGGTCTGGCCGATTCCTTGGAACTGCGGCAGGATCCGACCTCCCACGATCACGCACGGCGGTACCGGACGAGCGGGCGCGCGCAAATGGCCCATGACCGATCCGTAATGCGGGTAATCGGTCGAGCTGGCGGGAGGATTGGTGTTGGCTCGCGGGTGTGGCCAGCCGGTCAAGTGGGTGTACAGCCCACTGGCGTGGGCGGTGTCCTCGTGTGTGAATGAACGCACCAACGCGTACTGGTCTGCCACCTTTGCCAGTTGGGGTAGATGCTCACAGATTTCCAGGCCGGGGACGGCCGTGGCGATGGGCCGAAACGGACCTCGAGCCTCGTCGGGTCCGTTGGGTTTCATATCAAATGTTTCTGTCTGCGGCGGACCGCCATAGAGACATATGAACACAACGGACCGGGCCTGGCCAAAACGGTCTCGTCCTGAACTCTCGGCGCGGGCTGGCGAATCGAAGAAAGGACGGCCCCACAGAGTCAAGGCGCCGATCCCGCCAACGCGTAGCACCTCCCGTCGCGCCAGGCCATCACACAACCGAACTTTGCCGCCGATGAACCGCAGCATGCAACATCCTTCCGTCGGTAAGCTAATACTCAACCGATTGTGTACGAGTATAGCCTCGCATTCTCGAGGTGGAATCGCAGCCGGATCGGTCGGTGCTTAAATTGTTCCAGCCGGACGTCATTCTGCCAGCGCACCAGATGGTTGACGCTGTCCGCCGAAATCACCAGGCACGACTCGCGCGAAAAACCCGGCAGCGGCTGGCGACCTTCGTCCAGAACTTCGACGGTGAGTCGCCCGCTATTGGCGACGGCATTGACGAACAAGGAGGACCCCTCAAAGCGGAACGGCTTGGTCGTCACTTGGCCGCCATCGTAACCGGCCGCGACGGAGGCGAAGCCGTCCACACGCAGCGTCGCCAAACCGATTCCGCCGCCAATCTGCGTGTTGTCGTTGCCAACATAGGGCGAGTGCCGATTGGCGGTGTTGCGGTAGTAGAAGTGCAGTTTGTCCCCCACGCGAATCGGCGGTGAACCGGTGAGCCGTACATTAAAGCGATCCCATTCACCGATGTCGCCCACCTCGATGAGCGGACGGCCCGTCTCAGGGCGGTTCCACTGCTCACCGTCGTTGCTGCTGATCAGCCAGATATCGACATTGGTCCTGGTGGGATCCTTTTTGTGGAGATAAGTTAGCTGACCCAGGTAGCGGTCGCCGTACACGAATCCCATGTGGTTGTAGATCGTATTTCCATCTTCATCGGAACGGGCTTCCAGCGACATGGCGGGAGGCGTCCAGCTGACAAAGTCGCTGCTCCCGCTGAACGCCCGGTGCGGGATACGCCGCAGGAACGCTATGTAACGGCGACGGAGCGTGTCGATCATCAGGCTCTGAGCATCGCCGACCGGACCGAGATCGTTTGTTCCGGGACGAGGGTGATAACGAAACACCGGCTCGGGAGTGTGTGTCCAGTGCACCCCGTCGGGCGAAGTCATCGAGTAGATACCGCTCAACGGACCGTTCCAGTCGAAGCTCGACCAGCCCAGCGCCTTGAAACGTCGCTCCGGATTCGTCTCCAGAGGATCCAGGGCGAATGACTCCCAGTGCGCCAGGCCGTTGTGGTGGTCGTCGCCAATCACAACGTTGTTGTCCTTCGTGCCGTGCACCTCGTGCATGCCCAGATTCGGCCGGTCCCAATGAATGCCGTCGGGGGAGGTGGCGTAGCACAGCACGGAGCAGTCGGCGAATTGGCCGGGTATGAACTCTTTCTTCTGACCCGATTGCCCGCCGTACCAAGCCTTGAACACTCTCTCCTTGTCGTCGTAAATCACCGAGCCCCAGGTGCTGCGCCGGTCTTCCCAGGGCTTGACGGCTCCGATGACCGGATTGGCCGAGTACTTCTGAGCGGTATGGAATTTCCTCTGGATATTGTGGTGCGAGTCAATGCGATCCATCTCGACAAACAGTTGAACCGCTCCCGCTGGCATGCTGATTATTTCGGCGTGGCGTTCCTCCTGAGCGAACAACGGCCCAGTCAGCCCTGTCGCAGGGACGGTCAGCGCGGCGACACCCGCCGCGGTGGTCTTGAGAAAGTCGCGCCGAGACGCCGACGAGTCGCTCGCTGTGGGAACTGTCATGCGCTACACCTAATCGAACGAAATCAAATGCCTGCCAGCCGCTCCTTCGAGTCGCCAAATTGGTCGAGTTCCAGGCCGCCCCAGTCCATGAGGTGGAGGAACAGGCTGCACATGCGGCGGTTGGGGGAATCGAGGTAATCGAGCACACGGCCGCCGTGAAGTTTGCCTCCGGCGCCGCCCAGCAAGATAATTGGCAACTGCCTCGCGTCGTGGTTGCCATGCAACATGCTCGAACAGTGCATGATGGCGGTGTTGTCGAGCAAAGTGCGGTCCCCTTCCTTGACCTCCGACATTCGCTCGCAGAGATAGACAAGCTGGGACATGAAAAACTGGTTGAGTGGGATGAGTTCCGCCGGCTGGGTGTGGGCCATCTGGTGATGCTGATCCTTGGCGCCGCAGTGAGTGTGAGTTTCGGCGGAGCCGTCGTTGCAATACTTGAGTGTTGCGATCCGAGTGGTGTCGGTGCGGAAGGCGAGCAGCACGATGTCGTTCATCAGCTTCCAATACTCGGGGATGTCGGCGGGAATCCCATCAGCGGGTCGCGGGCGATCGGGAGCGGCCAGAGTCGGCTTCCAGCCGTTGGCGTCGCGCTGCGTGTTGGCTCGTTTGATGCGCCCCTCGATCTCGTGCACGCTGCCGAGGTACTCCTCGAACCGCTGACGATCCGAGAGGGAGAGCCGCTGACGCAGTGACTTGGCGTCTTCCAGAACCGCATCGACGACGCGACGGTCGCCGCGATTGCGGTCGGTACGGAAGAGCTGATCGAACGCCAGCGCCGGACGGGTCTCGGTCCATGTCGGCGACACCGCCGTGCTCCAGGAAATGTGCGAACTGTAGAGCAAGGGATGTCCGTCTTGAAGCCCCGGAATCGGTCCTTCGCAGCCAAGCACCAAAGATGGAATTCGAGTGCGATCGCCAATCCGCTGTGCCATCAGTTGGTCGAAACTGACGCCCGTGCGGACTTCGGTTTTCGACATAACCGCTCCGCTGAGCATATTCCCTGTTTGCATGCAGTGAATGACGCCATTATTGGCCTGCTCATTCCACAGTCCACGCAGGAAGACCAACCGTTCCTTCCACGCCTCCAGCGGCTTGAGGCACGGCCCAAGTTCCATGCCCGCACCCGTTCCCTTGGCCCACCAATGCTCCGAGTGAAAACCCATGCCCGTGAAGGTGACCAGCGTGCGAGTCGGTGGCTGATCGGCGGCAATGGTCTTGTCCCCCGCCGCGAACGACAGCGATTCGAGCCACGGCAATGCCATCGAGACACCGAGTCCGCGCAGCAGCGTGCGGCGTGAGATGGTCGAAGCGGATGTGGTTTGCATGAGAGATCTCCTTTTAGGAGTGAGTTGTATCAGGTATCGGATGAGGTTGCGATGGGCAAATTTGTGTACGACGGACTGGATGTCCGTCGTATTTTTAGGTGTTTTATGGTGGCGAGGCGGCTACGGCATTTGTCGGTCGAATGCAGCAAAACTGTTCACTACGAATTATAACAAGCAGGGCGTCCGACCAGCGACCTCCGCTGCTCATGGACTTGGTCACGTCGTCGACGAGCTTGCGGTCCGACGTCATCACGGCGCGGCCCAATGCGTAGCCCGTCAGCTTGCGGGCCAGGGACCGCAACAGGTCTTCGCGGCGCGGTCCGGCGAAGTAGTTTCGCAGGCCGGCGATGTCGTCGATCTCCGTGCCGTCGCGGAGCGTGCCTTTGGTGTCGCCCGGCTTCAGTTCGCCGGCGGGCCGCAAGCGACCGATGGCGTCGAATCGTTCCATCGCCATGCCATACGGATCGATGCGGACGTGGCAACCGGCACACTTCGGGTCTTCGCGGTGTCGCTCCGTGATTTCGCGTACGCTGAGTCCGGCGGGGGGAGTCTCGGGAAGCGGCGGCACGTCGGGAGGAACTTTGGGCAGTCGTTCGCCGAGTACCTGCACCAGCCACGCCCCACGTTTGATCGGGCTGGTCCGCGCGGCGGCCGATTGTTTGGCGATCACCGCGCCGAAACCAAGAAACCCGCCGCGACCATAATCGGCAACCCTTTCGACTCGCCGCCACTCTGGACCGGTCACGCCGGGGATGCCGTAGTGCCTGGCGAGCACCTCGTTGATGACCACGGCGTCGGCGGCGATCACGTCCACGACCGGGCGATCGTTCATGAGCAGGTCTTCGAAAAACCGCACAGGCTCGTCGGCCAACGCATCGCGCAGGTCCGGTGTGAACTCAGGGAAGTGTTTCAGGCTACGGCCGTGATTGGCGACAAAATCCCGCACACCGAGCCAGCGGGCGCCGAACTCCTCGGCCATGCCGCGCATCCGGCCGTCTTTCAACATGCGGCGCAGTTGCTCTTCCATGACCGCGGGCTCGTGAAGATTCGCAGCCTTCGCTCGCAACTCGTCATCGGGGATCGAATCCCAGAGAAGGAAGCTCAACCGTGTCGCCAGTTCATCGCCCGAGACCGACTGCCAACGCGGTCCGGTTGCCGGTTGTTCGACTCGGTAGAGAAACCACGGTGAGGAGAGGACGCGAGCCAGCGCGGCGCGGAACGCTGGATCGTGGTTGAAGCCCTCGGCACGGTCGGCGCGATAGGCTGCGAGAATCGCCTCGCGTTCGTCAGCGGAGAGTGGTCGTCGCCAAGCGAGGTCGGCGAAAGCGAGCAGCCCTTCAAGCTGCGCTGGTTCCGCGGCGCCTTGAGCGGCGAGAAATTCCTTCTCCTCTCGCTTAATCCGTTCCTCGAACTCCTGGATGTAGAAAAACATGATTCGCGCACCGTCGTTCGGTTTGCGGTAATACTGCACAAGTGCCGCATAGGCGGCTGGGGTGGCGAGCGCTTGCTCGCTGACAAATTCCAGTTCGCTCCACAGCCGGTCAATCTCCGCCCGGCCCGCCTCGTTAAGCATCAGCCGACGCAGTGGTTCGTCCTCGCGGCGATAAAGGAACACGCTCCCCTGGGCGTCTCGCGGGATGATTGGTTGGAAGAGGACCGCGGGAGGGAAGAGAGCGCGGAACTCGGCCGCGGGCCGTGCCTGTTCGGCGGCGACGCGCGGATGGACGATCTGCGCGGCATGCGGGTCGCCCGGCGTCGCATTGGCGACGGGTTCGGCCAGATTGCCGCCGCCGCCCGTGGCTGCGATCAGAAACGCCTGGACCGAGGCTGTTTCCGGACTGGCTTCATCCAGACTCACGTCAGCGCGGAGGAAGCGAGGCAGCGTGAGCGTATTCTGTAATTCTGCCGGCAGTGACCTTAGATCGATGACGATTTCGGTACCGGCCGTCGTTACCAGAGCGGACTTCGGCACCGATCGCCCCTGCGGGTGCTGTCCGAACTTGAGTCCCGACGCTTGCTCGATAGCTGCGCCTAAAGCGGGATGCTCCGCAAACACCAGCGGTGGACCGTCTCCACCCTCCAGTCGCAGCCGATCCCAAATGACGTATGTGTCGGGTTGAGCGGGCAGCGCGACCATGCGGAAGAGAGATTCACGAGCCGCCCCTTGGACTCGCTCGCGGGCGACGATGCGACGCAGATCCTCCCACGCGGGAAAGCCGTTGCCGACCGCGAGCGCCGCATTCTTTCGGTAATTCCCATGAAACAGCTGGTCCTGCATCGCCTTGATCGCCGCCAAGACCGGTGCCGGATCGGTGGTAGCCTCGCGCCACTTCTCACGGACATGGGCGAGCATGTCCGGGGGCAAACCGGCGTCCGGCAGAATCGCAGAAGCACTCCCCAAGTCCGCCAGAGCCTGTCCTAAATCCGGAGATGCAACATGCGATAGCTCGAACGAGACCCCATCGCCACCGGACGGATGAGCATCAGCGACGCGGCCTGCAACCGCTAACTCGCCAGAGATCGGACTCGTCCAGGCGATCGCCACGTTTCGCTTCTGGCCCGGATGTACGAAGACCGATCGCGCGGGCAACGTCGTCCAGACGCTGATTGCTTCTGCCGCCGAGTTCACGAAGACCGAGGGATCGGAACCGATGCTCCACGATTTCAGTTCGGTCCTGCCCCCGTTGCTGTCGCGCCGGTCGGTCAGGAACGCAGGAGTTGGTGTCGCTTCCACGAAGCTCCAATGAGCCTCGTGCTTGTCCGACCAAGGATTCCCCTTCAGCAGATTGGGCACCAAATCGGCAACACTCCATGTTCGCTGATCGCCAGTGGTTTCGCGGATCGTCAATTCGATGAGCGTGGTGTCGGCTCCGTGGCTCTCGTTTGGAAGCACGGTGAGAAGGAGCAGTTCGCCACGTTGAACCGAGACCTTGCTCTCATAGGGAACCGAGGCCCCTTCCACGACTTTCGATTCCGCGAGGACGCGTTTCGACGAGACCCACCGAGTCTCGATGGCGTTCTTGGCCGATTGGAGTATCGTCTGCCGTCGTTGCTTTTCGGCTTCGATCTGCGCGGCTTTCTCAGACCACAGTTTCATCCGAGCATCGAGTTGTGAACGACCTGCAGAAGGACTCAGCCCTTCCCAAAGTGCCGCCAGGTAGGTGGCGTTGAGTTGTTCCTCGGCGGCCACTGCTGCTACGGCGGCAGCCCCGTCACGAGTGAGCCGCTCGCGGTGCTTCAAGGTCGCCGCGAGGTGCGCCGCCAGCGGCGGCTCTCCGTTGGGCCCGGCATAGTGAGCGTGAAAACTGGAGAGCGGCTTGAAAACTTCCTCAGTCCAATCCGGGCGATCGGTGGAAGGGGAGAAGCGAAAGCCGTTGGGCAGCAATACCGCCCGCGCGGCAACGTCGCGAGCGGTCTGGTGAAAGCGCTCGACCAGTTCGGGAGTCACGGGCATCGCATCGCCGACGTTGGCAAACCCCTCGCCGCCGACACTGTCGGTGGGAAACTCACGAGCCCGCGTCGGCCGCATGTCGATGCCGGTGAGATCGCGGATCGCGTTGTCGTATTCGGAGTTGCTCAGCCGCCGCAGCGTCACCGGTCCAGGGTCGCCAGCCCGCGCAGCCGCTTCCGCATCAAGCGCCGCATTGATCCAGCCCAGCAGTTGTTCGTGCTCGGCCTCGCTTGGCTGCGGCGCTTCCTTCGGCGGCATGTCGCCCAGTCGCAATCGCTCGGCCACATCGCCGAGCACCTTGGGCTTGGCGAGGATCGCTTCAGCCGAGCGGAAGCTTGTGAGATCGAGATCGTTGTCCTTGGGCTCTTTCCCGTGGCAAGCCCCGCACGTCTTCACGAGCAGCGGCTGAATCTGACTGGCAAACGACTGCGCAAGGTCGTCCGCACCGTGGGCGGAGGCCGCGAAGAGCATGAGACACGCAGGCATTGCCACGGCGGAAAGAATCCGCACGATCCGTCGTACTCGAAACGCTTTACTTGCCATTCGCGTGAGAAACATCGGGCCTTGCTCCAGATCGTTAATCTTAATCTTAATCCTAATCTTAATCTTAATCTTCCGCCCGCTCCCCAAAAAAAGTCGGTCAACGCTGCACGAGGCCCGCCGGTCACTCTTTGGGGGGAGCCCAGTCATACTTCGCGGTCTGGTGAGTTCGACCGAATTAAGCTGACGAGCATTGATACGACCTCGGTCAACACCGCCTTACCGCTTTCAGCCGTATCGAAAGTGATGTTCCTTTTGGCAACCAGCACGTCCAGGCACGCAGCACACTCCAGTGCGGAACCGCGAGCGGTATCGAAAAACTTGCAGCGGTCTTTGGCGCTCGACTTCCCGTTGCCCTTCGCGATATTCAACGGGACTGAAGTTGAGGCCCGATCGTGCTGACCGTGAGCCGCTATCGACTTCGGAATTGACTCCAGCAGATCAGTCGCCCAAGCGACAAATCTGATTGATTGTTGGTAGACACACAATTTCTCGTGGTCAAATTGCTTCATGGGGGGGCCCGCCGATAATCCTCGTCTGGTTCTTAATCTTAATCTTAATCTTAATCTTAATCCTCTCCTCTTCTCTTCTCCTCGAATCCTCTACCGACCGACGCTCGCGAGAAGTCAGGAGCAAGAGAAATCAGGATTAAGATTAAGATTAAGAAAGACCCTCCCTTATCCACTGCCGACGAAGAAAGCAGACTTCAGGGACCCCGTATCAAATGGAGTCTTACTCTCCGAGCACGATTGCCGACGGCGAACCGATGCAATAGATTTATCTGACAATCTAATCTCGCGTCAATCCTTTAGCCCGCTTCCCCGTTTCAAATGAGGCTGCCCCCGCCAATGCCGACCGTAGCGATCACGGATTACACATTCCCGAATCTGGACGTCGAGCAGGCGGTTTTGTCCGCCGCAGGGATTGCGTTGCGGAGCGGACATGACAAACAGATTTCCGCGCTGCAGGCGCTGATCGCCGAAGCGGACGCGGTCATCACGCAGTTCGCCCCGATGAATGCGGACGTGATTGGCGCGATGCAGCGTGCCAAAGTCATCGTGCGTTACGGCATCGGTTATGACAACGTCGACGTAAAGGCGGCACGCGAGCAGGGCATTCCCGTCTGCAATATTCCCGACTACTGCATCGATGAAGTCGCCGATCACACACTGGCGTTCATTCTTGCCGTCACTCGGCAGGTTGTCCCCAACACGCTGCACGTTCGCGCCGGCCAATGGGGGCTGGTGCCGTCGCTCGATCAGTTGCGGACGCTGCGCGATCAGACGGTCGGGATCGTGGGCTTCGGTCGTATTGGCCGCGAGGTTGCGGCGCGGCTGGGTCCGTTCAAGTGCCGGCGGCTCGTTCATGACGCCTTTGTTCCCACCGAAGTCGTGCGTGCCGGCGAATGCGAACCGGTCACGCTCGACGAATTGTTGGCTCAGTCCGACATCGTGAGTTTGCATTGCCCGTCCACACCGCAGACGAAGAAGCTGCTGAATGCCGATTCGCTCGGTCGGATGAAACGAGGGTCGGTGGTGGTGAACTTGGCCCGAGGCGACTTGATCGACACGGCGGCGCTCGTCGCCTCGCTGCAATCGGGACAGATTGCCTCCGCGGCACTCGACGTTTGCGACCCCGAGCCGATCCCGGCGGACAGTCCGTTGCGTTCATTACCGAATGTAATCGTCGCGTCGCACATCGCCTCGGCGAGTCCCAAGTCGGTGCGAACGCTTCGCGAAACAGCGGCCAAGCTCGCGGTGATGGCGCTGCGAGGCGAGCCGTTGCCGAACGTTGTCAACGGTGTCGCAGCTCGTTCCGCATGAGGGCTTGCCAGACATGATTCCGATCTCCCCGTTTCGGATCGAGGTGCCTCAAGATACTCTCGATGACCTGCGCGACAGGCTGCGGAAAACGCGCTGGCCGGATCAAGTTCCGGGGACCGGCTGGAGCCGCGGCATCGACCTCGACTACTTGAAGGAACTCGTCCGGTACTGGGCGGAAGAATTCGACTGGCGGAAGCAGGAAGAACGGCTCAACCTGCTTCCGCATTTCCTGGCCGACGTCGAGGGCCTGCGTCTGCACTTCATTCATCAGCCGGGCAAAGGCCCCGCGCCGCTTCCGTTGTTCATGATGCATGGGTATCCGTGGTCGTTTGTGCTGCTGGAACGCATCCTGCCGATGCTGACCGACCCCGCCT
>Ga0194131_10005964_pt1 | contig 17196 bp, 16 predicted proteins | sample TA2KigO120mmetaG_FD_148631 | JGI IMG/M metagenome (GOLD analysis project Ga0194131, IMG submission 148631) | Freshwater microbial communities from Lake Tanganyika, Tanzania - TA2015053 Kigoma Offshore 120m | ecosystem: Environmental > Aquatic > Freshwater > Lake | place: Tanzania: Lake... | reverse complement strand
TCATTTTGGCCGTAACAACTTTAATTGCTCCAGGCTTGCTTCTGGGCTCTTGGGCCTCTGAAAATAAATGGTCTCTTCTTGGCGGATTAAGGGCCGCTTCCCAAATCGTGAGTTATGAGATTCCTGTAGCTTTATCGATTCTTCCCGTAGTTTTAATTTCCGGAAGTCTTCAAATCGGAACCATTGTCGAACAACAAGGTTGGACAGTTTTTGGTGAAAACGTAGCTACTAACCATTTCTGGAATGCTTTCCATAACCCCTTTACTTTCTTTTCAATGTTCCTACTTTTTGTAGGTGGACTTGCTGAAACTAACCGTATCCCTTTCGATCTTCCCGAAGCAGAATCTGAACTTGTCTCTGGATTTAATACCGAGTTTTCAGGAATGCGGTTTGGTTTATACGCTTTAGGTGAGTTCTGCGATGTGTTTGTGATGTCAGCCATGGTAACAGCTCTTTATTTAGGTGGATGGCATATCCCTTTCTTAGATATTGAAAAACTTGGATTTGCACTGCCTACCGGTTTAGTAGCCATTATTCAGTTCCATGTGTTTATGATCAAAACTTTGCTAGTTGTTTTTGTGGTGATGTGGCTTCGATGGACTCTTCCCCGACTTCGCGTAGACCAGTTGATGGGAATGTGCTGGAAGGGTTTATTGCCTTTAGCTTTCTTTAATGTGTTGGGAACTGCAATTTGGATGTGGGTGTTTAAAGGGCAGTCGCTTATTCAGCTTTTGGCGGGGCATGGGTGATTTATGAATAAGGTTTTACTTTTAGCTGAAGTTTTAACTGTTGCATCAGCATTCATTGTCGCATTTCACCCGAATGTTCTTTATGCCTCAGTATTTCTGCTGTTCACATTTTGTGGAGTTGCGGCCATGTTTCTTTTCGCGGGGGCCGATTTTTTAGCGGGGGCTCAAGTCATCATCTATGTCGGTGGTGTCACGATTCTTATTCTCTTTGCGATCATGTTGACCCAGTGGCTGTACAACATAAAACTTTCAGATATTCGAAATAAGATGTTGTTGCCTGGAGTTCTTGCTATAGCCGTGGGAGTTTTTTTGTACCGTGCCCTTCATCAAATGGTTGCGACATTGCCCCCTCAAACTCCTGAGGCTTTAGAGAAATTCTCTTCAACTCCAAAGACGGCTCTTATTGGACAAGCACTCTTGGGGAGTTACTTACTTCCCTTTGAAGCTATTACCATTCTTCTTTTAGGAGCGATGGTCGGAGCAGTCTGGTTAGCGAGGCCCGAATGAACCACCTTATTCAATTTAGTTCTAGTCTACAGGGGTACTTAGCCGTAGGGGCCATCCTCTTTGCTTTAGGGATTTTTTGTGTGATGACCCGCAAAAATGCTATTGGAATTCTGCTCGGAATCGAGCTCATCCTAAATGCAGCAGGAATCAATTTTGTTGCTTTCAGTAAATTTAGGACCGGACTCATCGACGGCCAGATTGTAGCGCTTTTTATTATGTTGATTGCAGCTGCTGAAGCTGCGGTCGCTTTAGCCGTAATTTTGCGTTTTTATCGACTCAAACAAACCATCGATGCCGATGAAGCAAGCATCATGAGGAACTAGAATGGCACAACAAGCTTTACTTATTGCCCTGTTTCCACTTGTCGCGTTTGTGATACAGGCGCTATTTGGAAAAAAACTTCCCCGCCACGGAGATTTTGTCTCTGTGCTTGCGATTTTCGGATCCTTTGCAGTAGCGACTCCGATTTTCATGAAGTTGTTAACCCAAGGACACGTCTTTGATACTTTCGAAGTGAGTTGGATGACTCTTCCCGGGATTGAAGCCAGTGGAAGACTCAATAGTTCGGTGAACTTGGTTGTTGGAGTTCTCATCAATAATATCACGGCTATCATGCTTTTCATGGTGACTCTGTGTGCTTCTTTGATTCATCTATTTTCTGTTGGATACATGCATGGTGAAGAGAGGTATCATCTTTTCTTCGCTTACATTTCCTTGTTCTCGGCCGGAATGCTGGGGTTAGTTCTTTCGGATAATCTCCTAACTTTCTTTATGTGCTGGGAGCTCATGGGTTTGTGCTCTTACTTGTTAATCGGGTTCTATTACAAAAAGCCCTCAGCTATTAACGCTAGCATCAAAGCTTTCATGACTACGCGGGTGGGCGATACAATGTTTTTCCTCGGAATTGCTGGACTCTATTATGTTTATGGAACCAGTAATTTCATGGCGATTTATAAAGCCATTCAGGCTGGTGTGGCTCACGACATCACGATTGCAGGTTTCCCTGCATTAACTCTCATTGGATTCTTGGTGATGATGGGAACCGTGGGTAAATCGGCTCAGTTCCCCCTACAAGTTTGGTTGCCCGATGCCATGGAAGGTCCCACACCCGTTTCGGCTCTTATCCACGCTGCGACGATGGTGGCTGCCGGTGTATTTCTTTTGATCCGAATGTTTCCTTTGTTAGAAGCTTCCCACGTGGTTCTTCCTGTGGTGGCTTATGTGGGAGCCATCACTGCTTTCTTGGCCGCCTGTATTGCCATTGTCCAAGTGGATATTAAAAAAGTTCTCGCATACTCTACCATCAGTCAGTTGGGCTATATGGTAATGGGTGTCGGAGTCGGGGCTTTTGCTCCCGGATTCATGCATTTGATCACTCACGCCTGTTTCAAAGCGTGTCTGTTCTTATGTTCCGGTTCAGTGATTCACTCGGTTCATACTCAGGACATGAGAGAGATGGGTGGGCTTAAATCTAAAATGCCCATCACATTTGCCACCATGTTTATTGCAACATTAGCTATCAGCGGGGTTCCTGGATTCTCTGGCTTTGTCAGTAAAGATCGAATTTTAGGTGGGGCTCTTGCTTACAGCATGGAACACCATGGTCACTACTTGATTCCGTTGTTAGGATTTGCAACTGCGGGTATCACGGCTTTTTACATGTTTAGAATGATCTATATGACCTTTTTCGGTCATGCTCGTGATGAACACAAACATCACCATGCTCATGAACAACCTCTGACTATGACGATTCCTCTGATGATTTTAGCGGGACTCTCGTTTGCGATCGTCTTTGCAGGTCCTACAGGGATTGAATCGGTGGATCATGTGATGCCTGTAAAATGGTTTGATCAGGCTCTAGAAGGGGCTCAGCAGGAAATGGGAATTGCAGAACATCTTTCACCCGAAGCAGAAGCTGTTCACCATCAGGCTCACGGATTGGCTTTGATGCTTTCCCTGGCCGTTGCAGGACTAGGTATTTTGATCTCTTCGATTACTTATTTGAAACATCTTATCAACGCGGAAGCAATTAAGAAAATGGTGGGTCCTCTTTATACCTTGCTCTGGAATAAATATTATTTCGATGAGCTCTATCTTGGAGTTTTGATTCAAAAAGGGCTTCTTAACTTTAATCGGATGTTGGCGATGTTCGACGACAAAGTTGTAGATCGTATTTTTGTAGACGGCTGGCGCGACGTTACCATGGTGATCAAAAGCTTTATCGGTAAATTTGATGACATCGTTGTAGATCGAGTCATGGTAGATGGAACGGCTGATGTCACCGCGGGTGGTGGCTGGATCGTTCGGCAGTTTCAAACAGGAAAAGTTCAACAGTATTTAGTTTTGACAGTAATGGTTATCATTGTGGCTTTGTTTTATGCAAATTTGGGCTTGAAGTAGAGTCCAAGGTTTTTTGAAAGGGAGAGTATGTTTCCGATTCTATCTGTAATGACCTATATCCCCTTATTGGGCATGATTGCAATTTTAGCTGCGCCCCGTAACAACCCCAATCTTGTGAGATGGATTTCGGTGGTGGCAACGGCGGTTCCGTTAGCTCTCGGTATTTATCTTTATATGAGTTTTGATCGAACAACGCCAGCGATGCAGTTCGTTGAGCAGTTTGATTGGATTAAGCCTTTTAACATTCAGTACTACATGGGAATTGATGGTCTCAGTGTTCCGATGGTGCTTCTCACCCTGCTTCTTTCTTTTCTTTGTGTGATTGCTTCTTGGGGAATAGAAGACGGGGTGAAGGGGTACTACGCCATGTTCTTATTTCTAGAGACGGGGATGATGGGAGTCTTCTGTGCTCTAGATTTCTTTCTCTTCTTCCTGTTTTGGGAAATTATGCTTCTACCCATGTACTTCTTGATCGGTATTTGGGGAGGCAAAGAGAAGGTTTATGCTGCTATTAAATTCTTCTTATACACTTTGTTTGGATCCGTGCTGATGTTGCTCGTTATGGTCGGTATGTACTACTATTCTGAGCCTCATACTTTTAATTTGTTGCAATTAGCTCAAGGTCATCAGTTTGTTGGAAAAACAGTGGCTCTATTCGGCTATCAATTACCTGTAGATAAACTCTTCTGGATCGGTCTCTTTATTGGTTTTGCGATTAAGGTTCCAATTTGGCCGTTCCACACTTGGTTGCCATGGGCGCACGTAGAAGCCCCAACAGCAGTATCTGTGATCCTGGCTGGTGTTCTTTTGAAGATGGGAACTTACGGAATTTTGCGAATGAATTACCCCATTCTCCCTGAAGCGACACTGTGGGCATCTAACTTCATGATGATTCTTGGAGTAATCAATATTCTTTATGGTGCTTTCTGTGCGATGGCACAAAAGGATCTTAAAAAATTGGTCGCATACTCCTCAGTTTCACACATGGGTTATGTGATTTTAGGTATGGCAAGCTTCACAACTGCTGGTGTGAATGGGGCCGTTCTTCAAATGTTCAATCATGGAACTTCAACAGCTATGCTGTTCTTGCTGGTGGGTGTGATTTACGATCGGGTTCATCATCGTTGGATTGTAAAACCTGATGGTTCAAAAGGTTTTGGTGGAATTGCCTCCGTGGTTCCTGTTTACACGGGCATCATGGCGATTGGGCTTTTCGCTTCATTAGGTCTTCCAGGGCTCAGCGGATTTATCAGTGAAGCTTTAGTTTTCTTAGGGGCTTTTTCCAATCCCAAATTCCAAACTTACGTTGTGATCGGGTCGTTAGGTATTTTGCTCGGAGCTGCTTATTTGTTGTGGATGTTCATGAGAGTCTTCTTAGGACCTCTTAATGAAGAGCACAAAGATTTGGAAGATATCAATTGGAGAGAAATTCTAACCTTAGCTCCGCTCTGTGTGCTTGTTATCGTTCTGGGAGTTTACCCCATGCCGGTTTTAAATCTCATGGGTTCAACCATTGCGAAGCTTTTAACCTTATTTTCGTAATTTAAGGGGTGTTTGTGTTGGGTGAAACTTTACATAATATCAAGTTGTTGGCTCCCGAGGTTTGTCTCACGCTTTTTCTGTGTCTGCTTTTTGTAGTAGATGGGATTTTGCCAAAAATGAGAACCAACCGATTTTCGATGATTACCACGGTTGTGGGTTGCTTGGCTGCTTTAGTGCTAACTTGCAAAGTCGGGCAAACACCCGAAGCCTATTTCGGAGGAATGGTTGTTAACGATGGTTTGACCAAATTTTTTCGTTACTTTTTCTATTTTACAGCTGCGGTAAGCTGTTACTTGGCTTTCGGATCCAACGAAATCGAAAAGCAAAGTCGAATGGAGTTTTCACTTCTGTTGTTGTGTACAACCATCGGTATGGGAATCATGGCAACGGCCTCGAATCTTTTAGTACTCTACATGGGAATAGAGATGGTGAGTATTATCTCTTTTGTGATGGCCGGTTTTAAGCGCGATAATCTTAGATCCAATGAAGCGTCCTTTAAATACTTGGTGTTTGGGGGAGTCGCTTCGGGTCTCATGATTTATGGGTTTAGCCTGATGTATGGCTTAACGGGATCTTTAAACTACCCACAAATTGCAGCCTATTTGACCTCAACTCAAGGAAATCTCGGTTTGGTGTTTTGGCTAGCTTTGGTTCTCATCTATGGTGGTTTAGCTTATAAAATCTCTGCGTTTCCGATGCACTTTTGGGCACCCGATGTTTATGAAGGGGCTCCCACTCCAGTGGCTACGTTTTTCAGTGTCGGTCCCAAAGCTGCCGGTTTTGCAGCCTTTATAAGAATATTCCTAACGGTCTTTTCTGTAAAAACGGCCGAGGGCAATTGGCAGATGATTAACGGAATCTCATTGGCGCATGTCATAGCTATTATTTCTGCCCTTACGATGTTGGTTGGGAACCTTTCCGCGATTGGTCAAACCAATGTGAAAAGGATATTAGCTTTCTCTAGTATCGCGCATGTTGGGTACATGCTAATGGGTTTAGTGACATTGGATCGTTCAGGTTTAACGGCCATTATTTTCTACTTGATCGCCTATTGTGCCATGAACCTTGGGGCGTTTTGGGTGGTTAGCGTTGTTTCAAATATCAGGGGAAGAGAAGATCTCGATGCCTTTAGAGGTTTGGGTTGGTCGATGCCGGTTTTAGGAACTTGTATGGCTGTTTTTATATTCTCACTCACCGGAATTCCAATGTTTTCAGGCTTTATTGGTAAGTTTCTTATTTTTGGTTCTGTTATTAAGTCTGGCGGATTTCTTTGGTTAGCACTTCTCGGAGTTCTGAATAGTGTGGTTTCCTTGTATTATTACGTCAAGATTTTGAAATCTATGTGGTTGGACAAACCAGAAAGTCAGGAATCTTTGAGTTTGTCGTTTTACCACGCTGTTGGGCTAGTGGGACTTGCTATTCCAACTATCGTACTAGGTTTGTATTTCACACCTATTCTTGAGTTTGCGGAAAGAACTCTCTCAAACATTTTGTAACAGATCATTTTGCAGTGAAAGGAGGAAACTCGTGGAAGCATTTTTACCAGTAGGGTTTCTTCTTATTTTTGCTCTCCTTCTATGTGTAGGATTGTTTACCGTTAAGCGGTTACTTGGGCCTAGAAATCCGGTTTCTTCGAAGTTGAGTGTTTACGAATGTGGTGTAGCATCACCCGAGGGGAATGCTCGGGCCCCTTTCAAAACCAGTTTCTATCTCATTGCGGTTTTGTTTCTTCTTTTCGATGTCGAAGCGGCGTTCTTTTTTCCTTGGGCGTTGGTTTATCGGGAGTCTTTAGCAGAAGGGCCTGCGCTTTTAATTGCGATGTTGATTTATATGGGGCTTTTAGTTCTAGGGCTTGTTTATATTTTCAGAAAGGATTGCTTAAAGTTAAACTAATATGGAGTGGACCGACCTCATTATTACCGCAGTTAAAACAGCGGTCATCTATCTAGGAATGGTTCAAGTTGTTCCCATTATGCTCATTGTGGAACGGCGAGGAGCTGCTCTTATGCAAGATCGTCCAGGGCCTAATCGAGTTGGGCCGTTCGGTCTTTTCCAGCCTATAGCCGATGTCATCAAAATGATGATGAAAGAGGTCACTGTCCCTCGTCAGGTGAATAAAGCTCTCTTTTTGCTTGGGCCGTTTTTGGTTCTCTTTCCTGCCTCATTGGTGATCGCCGCTTTGCCCTTTGGTGATTACTTTACTCTGTTGGGGCGTGACTATTTACTTCAGGTGGCCAATATCGACGTAGGCATCTTATACGTCTTAGCCATTGGCTCGCTTGGAATTTATGGGATCTTATTCGGTGGATGGGCATCGAACAACAAGTTCTCTTTGATAGGTGCCATGCGGTCCTCTTCCCAAATCATTAGCTATGAAATTCCCTTGGGATTGGCGGCTTGTAGTGCGGTTCTTTGGTATGGCAGCTTTAGTTTGAGGGAGATGGTTTACACTCAAGAAGGGACTTTCTTGGGAATATTACCTAACTGGGGATTTTTCTATCAACCCATAGGATTTTTGTTGTTCTTTATTGCCGCTTTTGCGGAAACCAATCGATTGCCATTTGATCTGCCTGAAACCGAGGCTGAGCTAGTGGCGGGATTTCACACTGAGTATGGGCCGATGGATTTCGGAACTTTTTTTATGGCCGAGTACATGAATATGGCGACGATGTCGGGGCTTATGGTGGCCATGTACTTTGGTGGATGGCATTTGCCTTGGGTTTCGGATGTAACGTTGCTGCAATGGTTGGGTTCAAGAAATCTTTTAGCGGCCCTTCAAGTCGTCACGGTGATTGTTAAGATCTCTGTTTTTATGTTGATGTTTGTTTGGGTTCGTTGGACTCTACCTCGTTTTAGATTTGATCAATTGATGCGGCTTGCGTGGCGCAACTTGATTCCTATCGGCCTTATCAATTTGGTAATCACAGCGTTGATTATGTATTTTAGGAGCGCGCAATGAGAGAGGTATTGTTCATTGCATTTAGTCTTTTCACCATAGGAGCTGCTAGCGGTGTATTACTTTCCCGCAATCCCGTTTATAGTGCTTTTAGTTTGATTCTTTCTTTTTTTGGCCTTTCCGGACTCTATCTGCTTTGGGGATCTACTTTCATGGCCATGATACAGATTCTAATCTACACCGGAGCAATCGTAGTTCTTTTTGTTTTTGTGGTGATGTTGCTGAATCTCCAAACTAACCGAGAAAATTCTTCTAACATTGTTTTCTTAGGGGTGGTTTCGGCTTCGGTGTGGTTGTTCTCTCTGATTATTCTCCGAGTTTTGACTCGTTCAATTCCAAATAAAATATTGGAGATCCCTGAGAATCAATTGAGGACTATTTCTAAACTATTATTCACCCGGTACTTGTGGCCTTTTGAGATTTTGTCTTTTTTTCTGCTTGTCATGATCATAGCTATTTTTGCAATTACGCGAACTCAGGAAATTGCTCATGGAGGGGAAAAGTAATGAACTTTCCGACATCCATCACCTATTGGTCACATTTTGTTACCATCGCTATGTTTGCTCTAGGTCTTTTAGGGTTTCTCTTGAGAAGAAATGCGATTGTGGTTTTGATGTGTATCGAACTGATGCTTAATGCGGTGAATTTGTTCTTGATTGAAACTTCAATGAGAACAAATACGCCTGATGGAATTATTTTGGTGGTCTTCGTAGTGACGGTGGCAGCTGCTGAAGTGGCCGTGGGACTTGGGATTATTTTGAATCTCTATCGCCTTAAAGGCACAGTTAATTTGGATCACTTTAAGAGTTTGCAGGGGTAAGCATGTTATCGTCTTCTCACATTTTAGTAACGATGATTCTACTTCCCCTTCTGGGAAGTTTTTTAAATGGAATTGTGATTCGTCCTGCCTTTGCTAAAAGAGCGGGCGTCATTGCTACTTTTTTTGCTGCTTCTTCATTTGCTTGTGCCGTATTTTTATTTTTTAGTCTCAGTCATGACGTGAAAGCAATTAATTGGAGCACTAACTGGTTTACCGTCGGAGAGTTTCATCAGCAATGGGGATTTAAGTTTGATGCTTTAACTGCAGTGATGGCTCTCGTGGTCACTGGAATTGGTTCTCTCATTCACTTGTACTCCATTGGTTATATGGCGGAAGAGAGAGGACCAAGTCGTTACTTTGCTTACCTAAATCTCTTTTTGTTCAATATGCTTGTTTTGATCGCCTCAGATAATCTTTTGGGGTTATTTGTGGGTTGGGAAGGGGTAGGGCTTTGTTCCTATCTTTTAATTGGCTACTGGTACGAAGACATCGACAAGGCCAAGGCCGGTATGAAAGCTTTTTTAGTCAATCGCATTGGAGATGCAGGATTCTTAATAGGGATGTTTTATTGCTATCAGATCTTTCACACCATTCGGTTTGATGAAATCGCACAACTTTTAGCGACATCGAGTCAGTTTGATCTCCATCTTCTTAACATTGTGGCCTTCTTTTTATTTGTAGGGGCTAGCGGCAAATCGGCGCAGATTCCTTTGTATGTCTGGTTGCCTGATGCTATGGCAGGCCCGACGCCGGTGAGTGCTTTGATTCATGCCGCTACCATGGTGACTGCGGGTGTGTACTTAATTTGCCGAATGAATTTTCTCTACATGCTGACAGCCGATGCGAATGTCCTCATTGCGTGGATCGGTGCAGGGACTGCTTTGTTTGCGGCTCTTATTGCCATGGCTCAGTCTGATATCAAGAAAGTGTTAGCCTATTCCACGGTGAGTCAGTTGGGCTTGATGTTTTTAGCGGTTGGGTCCAGGGCCTACTTTGCGGCCGTATTTCATTTAATGACCCATGCCTTTTTCAAAGCTTTGTTATTTCTCGGAGCGGGAAGTGTGATTCACGGTCTGCATGGAGAACAAAACATTTTTAATATGGGGGGGCTTCGCAAGAAAATGCCCGGAACCTTTCTAACATGCTTGATCGCAACAGCGGCAATCTGCGGAATCCCCCCACTGTCTGGTTTTTTTAGTAAAGACACCATTTTGTTTAGTGCTTTAGCTTCAGGTTCTACTCAAAGTTCTCTTCTTTGGGGGGTAGCTTTAGTGGCTTCAACACTAACAGCTTTTTATATGACTCGAATGTTTGTTCTTGTCTTTTTAGGAAACTATCGAGGAGAGGCGCATCCTCATGAGAGTCCCTGGGTGATGATGTTACCTCTGCTTATTTTGGCTGTCGGAAGTGCTCTGACCGGATTTTTAGGTGTGCCTCACGGTCTTCATTTTATGCCCAACTTGATGGGGCATTACCTTGCTTCGGTTCTCGTTGAGTTTCCGGAACAAGCCACTTTGATTTCAGAGCATGCAGCGATGTTTGTGGCCACAGGATTGGCTCTTTTTGGAATTTCGGTAGGGTGGTTTTTCTATAGCAGACCGTCCAGAGCTGAATCGGCTTACAAAGTTCTTAAGCCCATGCATTTGATCTTCTCCAACAAGTTTTGGATTGATGAGCTCTATGGAATCGTTTTCTTAGCTCCTTTCAAGGCGATTTCGAGTTTTTTTTCTAGTTTTGTCGATCCTACAGTTATCGACGGACTGGCCCTGTTGCCTGTAAGAATTTCATCGGGAGTCTCTGTTATTATAAACGTCATTCAGTCGGGCCTAGTTCAGTTCTATTTGATGATCCTTCTATTGGGGGGCCTTTGGGTGTTGTGGAGTTCGTTGAAAGGGTGGGTGATTTAAAATGACCGACTCATTATTAGCGTTGCTAGTTTTCGTTCCCTTGGTGGGAGTTGTCCTTTGCGTTCCTTTGTCTCAGCCATTGGCAAGGTGGGTTGCTCTTTTGACTTCTTTGGTTGGAGTTTTATTAACCGCTTTGTTGTATTTGTATTTTGATGGGACAAAGGCCGAGCAGCTTCAAATGGCATGGTCTTTACCGTGGATTGGCAGTTATGGCATTTATTTCAGTTTGGCGGTCGATGGAATAAGTTTTCCTTTAGTTCTTTTGACCAAAGTGATGATGCCTATTGCCTTACTGGCAAGCTGGGGAGAAGAGAGGCGACTACGGGCCTTCATGAGTTGTTTTCTTCTTCTGGATTTTGCGATGACCGGAACTTTTTTAGCAACCGACATTTTCTTGTTCTATGTATTCTGGGAGCTCATGTTGATTCCCATGATACTTTTGATTGGGGTTTGGGGAAGCCAGAACAGAATCTTTGCAGCTCTTAAATTCTTTTTGTTCACTTTTTCCGGCAGTGTGTTGATGTTGGTTTCTATTTTGTGGATTTTCACACAGTATTTCCAGCAATTCGGCAATTACACTGGGGAAATAATAGAGCTTTCTAAAGTGGGTCTTTCTACCCATTCGATTGTTTGGGGGCTTTCGACTCAAGATCTTGTTTTTTGGGGTTTGACTCTAGCTTTTCTCATTAAAGTCCCTCTCTTTCCCTTGCATACTTGGTTACCTGATGCTCACGTTCAAGCGCCGACTGGAGGCAGCGTTCTATTGGCAGCCGTTCTGTTAAAAATGGGAACTTATGGGCTGATGAGATTTTCGATTCCGTTTGCACCGGAATCTTTTGTGCGCTCGATTCCTATTCTGTCTACGCTAAGTCTTATCGGTATTGTCTACGGGGCCTGGGTGGCTTTTCAGCAGACCGATATGAAAAAGTTGGTGGCCTATTCCTCAGTGAGCCACTTGGGATTTGTTGTTTTGGGGTTATGTACTTTAAATCGAGAAGGCTTAACAGGAAGTGTTCTGCAAGTTGTTAACCACGGTATTTCTAGTGGAGCCCTTTTCGTTTTGGTAGGCATCCTTTACGAACGACGACATAGTCGTCAGTTTGAGGATTTTGGCGGCCTGGCTTCAGTAATGCCAAAGTATGCTTTCTTCTTAGTATTTGTTGCGTGTTCTAGTATGGCGGTTCCAGGCCTAAATGGTTTTGTCGGGGAGTTTTTAATTTTATTAGGAGCTTTTAAAGCCAAACCAGTTTGGGCCTATATTTCGGTCACGGCAGCCGTTTTTGGAGCGCTCTATTTATTGGTTATGATCCGACAGGTATTATTTGGACCGGTCACTTCAGGCGAAAATAAAAACCTAAAAGATCTATCCATTCGAGATTGGGCTAGTTTGGTTCCAATTACTTTAATGATTCTGGCTCTGGGTATTCGTCCCAATTTTCTTCTTAAAAAAATGGATCCGGCTTTAGATGGTTTTTGGAAAAGTTCGTTGAAGAAAAGTTTTTCTGAAAGTTCTGTGTTGGGAAAGAGAGATAAGAAGGTATGAAGCCAGTGATTGATTATTTTTTAATTCCAGTCATGCCGGTGGCAGCCTTTATTGTGACAGGATTGGTTTTAATAGCTTTGCAGTGCTTAAATAGTGCAAAATTGAAACCGCTTATTAAGCTCGTGGCATTAACCGGACCAGTTTTTGCTATCGGTGCGACTTGGTTTCTTTTTAAAAATGCTCCATTGGAATATTCGAGATTGCAACCAGGGGGACATCAAGCCTGGTTAAATGAGTTTATTCAGTCTTATCTCTTAGATTCTACAACTTTAATCTGGTACTGGGCGATAGGAGCCCTTTCTTTTCTATCTTTTGTTTTTATCGAAACCTATTTTAAAGACAAAGAGGAACTCCCAGAGGTCATGATATTGCTCCAGTTTGTTTCTGCTGCGATGATGTTGCTGGTGTCAGCCAATAGCTTGTTGATGGTATTTATGGCCTTGGAATTGATGTCTCTGCCTATTTATGTGTTAGTTGGAATTGAACCCAACAGACATCACGGAGCCGAGGCTTCTTTGAAATACTTTTTATTCGGTTCTTTTGCCACTGTATTACTTCTTTTCTCGATAGCTTTGATTTACTCCTGTACGGGTAGTTTGCACTTCAATCAGATCTCAAGCTTTTTATTGGCTCCAACGGGAGGAAATAACCCATCAGGTTTAATGGCTCTAACCGCTTCGGCTCTCTTTATTATCTCAGTTGGATTCAAGTTGGGATTGGCTCCGTTTCATATGTGGCTTCCCGATGCTTATGAAGGGGCATCGACTCCCATCACAGGGTTTATGGGGAGTGCTGTTAAATTGGCAGCCTTTGGAATGGCTGTGAGACTTTGGTGGGGAATGCTGGCGCCTCTGTCGACTCATTGGATTTCTATTTTGGGCCCTCTGGCGGTTGTTACGATGTTCGTCGGAAACTTAGGTGCTTTGAAGCAAAGAAATTTAAAACGTCTTTTAGCTTATTCTAGTATCTCGCATGCGGGCTATTTGATTCTCGGACTCATTTCTATTTCAAAAACAGGGAGTCAGTTGAACACTCAGAATCTCTTTTATTATTTAGTGGTATATGGTTTCATGTTTTTAGGGGCTTTGGGGTTGATTTCTCTTATCGAGAGAAGTTCCGGGGGGACCGATATTTCGAACATTGAGGGGTTGGGATTTTCTCATCCTCTTTTGGGATTATGCTTAACTCTTTTTGTACTCTCGGCAGCAGGGATTCCTCCTACAGCAGGATTTTTGGGAAAATATTTTTTATTTTCTGATGCGGTTCGAAACGGACACACGAATCTCGTTATTTGGGCGGTACTCAGTAGCACGGTTGGGATTTACTATTATTTACGGGTGATTATAGCGGTTTATATGACTGAATCAGCTGGTAGATCCTCATTGGTTATAAGAGACCGGTCCATGGTTATGGTCGTTTTAGCCTGTGCCTTGTGCATGATCTTTTTTGCGATGTTTCCACACCGATTAGGAATTTAACCTCTGTATAATTCGTGAGACTAGGTTAAAAACAATATCCGAGAGCTAGACTTCCATTTGGAACCAAGCTTGTGAAGTCCATTTGGAATGTCATATTCATGACGAGTTCGATTTCGACACCCATAAAAAGATGCGGCGAAAAGGCAATTCCGGTTTGATTTGATGGTGATATAGAGGGGGCAACTTTAGCTGAGGCCAAAAGAAGTCCCAGGCCTAAATAAGGTTTGATTCGAACCCAATCCTGGCTTGCGAGCACACCAACTTCAAAATTATTTCCACTGAATGTATGATTAAAACCATTTAATCGCGTATAACTTGTAAAAAGTGAACTACTTAAGAAAGAATTCTTTTCATCTAAAAAGGTCCACTTGGCTAAAAATCCGATACCAGCCATAGTTTCTAAAAGTTCTTGAGTCGAAATATTAAAAGAGGCTTCTAGGTCGTAGCCAAACCCTTTAGTAAGAGTCAGCCTAGGAGCGGGTATAACTATCGGGAGGCTTGCTGAGCCATCCCCCATTTCTTGAAGATCTCCAGCGTAAACAAGTGGGGTCTCAAGGGCTATTTTGAATCCGGGGAACGAGGGGTAGGCCTCTGCTGATCGCATGACTTTAGTGGTATGACCAAAAGCCAATGTTGAGATAAGGGTTTTAAACTCATCTTGAGTCACAGTTCGAGGTAAGCGGACAGCGATAGCTGGGAACCCCAAAAACAGAACTAAAACTGTGAAAAGGGTGTTAAATGCTTTCATAGAGAATCTCATTTGAGGTATTTGAGAGACGATTAAGATTTTTTAGAGGGTTTGGAAAAAGTCTTTTATAAAGATGCTTCGCTTTTCGAAATAACGGAGATAGAAACTTGAGTGTCCACTTTTGAAGAAGGGTTGGTTTTGGAAAAATAAAGGTTTCAAAAGCAGAAAACTTAACTCGATATTTGCCAGAAAGTATTTCTTGATTTGTTTTGTCCAAAGTAGATTGCCACAGTTCTAAGCTTGATTTGGGTTTTTTTTTAAAAAGCATCATTTCATGCGTTAACGAGCTCGGGAGCATTTGTGGCCGGAGCTGCAGGTCTATAAATAAAATAACTTCGAAGTAAAGAAAGAGCAGTTTTAAAAATATAGAGGGGTGTGTTTTTGATTAGTCTAGAGGGGCGATTAACGATTCTTGATTTGACAGGAACAAACATGACCCTTTGATCGGAAAAACAGGCTTGTACTAGGGTCTCTACAGTGTAAGAGTGCTTATCTTTGAGGCGAATATTATTAGCAAAACATGGACGAAAGGCTCTAAATCCACTGGTCGGATCCGGAGAGTGAGCTCCCATTAAAAGACTGACTATCCAGTCAGCGCAAAAATAAAGAAAACGTTTCCACTTGGGTAGGAAAACTAGCTTTGAGGCTAAGCGGTCGCCCACTACAAAGTCTGCTTCATTTTCTAAAATGGGCTGAATCAATTTTATAATATCTTTAGCCTCATATTGATTGTCCGCATCGGTATTGACAATAATATCGGCTCCCAATGATAGAGCTTTAGCTATACCGGCTTCAAAGGCCCTAGCTAGGCCCAGATGTTTGGGTAATCTCAAAATGTGATGAGCTCCTGCGGCCTTTGCATTTCTCACTGTTTCGTCGGTGCTTCCGTCATCAATAATTAAAATTTCGACACTTTCAATGCCGTTAAAGCTTTTTGGAATCTGATTGATAGTATTGGAAATGTTAAGTTCTTCATTCCAACAGGGAATTTGAATAACAAGTTTTCTCATTTTTTCTCTAAGTTCGGGGCCATATTAAACGAAATTTTGGTAAAAAGTATAGGGAGAAAACCCAGAAACAGCCGTAAAAAGCAGGATTGTTTTTTATTTTGTTGCAGCGCCCCAACAGTAAATGACTTTGGTTAGATAAACGGCGGGGAAGGTTCTCCACAGCTTCCAAAAGGGCTGGTGAGAAAAGATTTTTAAGGTTGTTATAAGAGCAATCAAAGGGGAAAAAAAGCGAAGGCAAATTGGATGATAAATCCAACGAGGAACTCCAAAGGCTTCGGGATAATTTCGTCTTACTCTGACATTATTTCTACCTGATTGAAACCAGTGCTCAAAGACTAGCCGCCAATTTTCCCTCATGGGACAGTGAAGAACTGAAATCGTGCAAAAAAAGTTAAGCGAATAACCAGCTTTCTTCATTCTGATTGTCCAGTCGCTATCTTCTCCTCTTGGTAGAAGCTCATTGAGGCCACCTACTTTTTGCACGACTTCCCGATGAACACTTAAATTACAGGTCGGCAGGAGAAATTTTTCACCGTCCGGTTGGGTGGATGAAAATTCGTGGAACATGGACAGATTATCTGACAAAATCCAAAAGTTTGGATTAGAGATGTCAACACCTCCCCCGACAACTCGTAGCCCTTTTATTTGACACTTTCGGTGATTTTCAATCCAACCTTCCGAGGGAATACAGTCGGAGTCTAGAAATAAGAAAAGATCTCCCTTGGCTTTTTGCATGCCTAGATTTCTAGCAGTTGCCGGATTGACCCTTTCAGGTGTTGAAATAAAACGAACTTTGGGAAATTTGGGCTCGAGAGAGGGAGAAAAGCGACCAATAACAAGGGTTTCATCCTCCCAACCTAATTGGGGTATTAGTTTTGAAAGGCAGACCTCTAGTGTCGGTTCATTAACTGTTGGAATAATGACTGAAATGGAGCATTTCATTTGGAAACCAATTAATTGTTTTGCTGCTTGTCTAAGGTTTGGAGCATAAGTTAGGCTTACGAGTTCGACAAGAGGTATGAGACAAACTTCAAATAAATTAAGAATCGGGATTGTAGGGCCCTCTTGGCCCTTCCGCGGGGGAATAGCTAAGTTTACGACTGAGCTCGCAAAAAATCTCTCCAAAGAAGGTTATTTGAAATGTTTTATCAGTGTGAGTAAGCAATACCCGCAATTTTTATTTCCGGGAAAGTCGGACAAAGATGAAAACTCTTGTCGAAAAGTGGATTTAGCCAAACCGATTTACTCTTACTACGAACCGTGGACTTGGCGAAGAGTGATTCGAGAAATTGATAAAAGTGATTTGGATTGCGTTATTGCACCGTTTTGGAGTTCTGCTTCAGCCCCTTTTCTGAGTTACTTAGCTAGAAAAAGCTCTCGTCCTGTTATTCCCATCATTCATAATTTTTTGGATCATGATTCCGTAATCAAAAGTCCTAAACTTTCCGAGTGGGCATTAAAGAGAGCGACGGCTTTTGTCCATCACAATCCTGAATTTTCAAACTTGGAATTTTTTAGACGACGATCAAATAAAGT
>Ga0194131_10005962_pt1 | contig 17198 bp, 17 predicted proteins | sample TA2KigO120mmetaG_FD_148631 | JGI IMG/M metagenome (GOLD analysis project Ga0194131, IMG submission 148631) | Freshwater microbial communities from Lake Tanganyika, Tanzania - TA2015053 Kigoma Offshore 120m | ecosystem: Environmental > Aquatic > Freshwater > Lake | place: Tanzania: Lake... | reverse complement strand
ATACTCATCTTTCCGCTTTAGATTTTATTGAAAGATATCTTCCTCCAGAGGTTTATTCTCAAAAGATAGACCTCATCGATTTCGATTGTTACGGTTCACCTTGTAAAGAAATACAAAAATACTTTGATATTCGGGGCAATTTTGACGCTCCTTTTGTACTCAGATTCTCAGACGGAAAAGGTTTATGGATGAAGAGATTTATGCCAAGAAACGAGACTGGTAAAGAAGAGATACGAAAAGCATATCTTATAGAGAACGAAGTCGTACTGGACAAGATTTGGCGAAGACATCCTGAATTGATAGATTACTTTATGCACAAGCTAGCAGGAAAGCATGGAATGGTTGCGAAAAGAATCTGTATGGTTCAAACTAAGTACCTTACATACACATTAGGAGCTTATTTGTTTACGAAAATATGAGCTTTCAAAAAGGCAATAAGTTCGGTGTTGGAAGAATTCCTTGGAACAAAGGAATTACTGGTTATCGTATACATAAAAATGGTACAGGTTTTCAAAAAGGCTGTATCCCATGGAATAAAGGTAAAAGCACTCCTAAAGGAGAAAATGCTAATCATTGGCGAGGTGATAGTGTTGGATACTGGGGAATACACACATGGTTACAACAACATTACGGTTGGGCAGATAAATGTGAAGAAAAAGATTGTCCTGGGAAATCTACAAAGTTTGAATGGGCTAAACTAAAAAATAAACCTTATCAAAGAAGAAGAGATAATTTTATTCAACTTTGTAAACAATGCCATAACAAATACGATGACGTTTTACGCAGAGGATGGATTACTAGAAAATTAGCGAAAAAAACATGGCACGGATAGTCTTCGCCGTATCGCCTTCAAAGCAACATTTCAGAGTCTTGCGTGACTGTGATGTAGAACACATTCTTGTATCCTATGCTTTCGTGAAGAAAGTAGATGAACTTTTTGCTAAGATGGACGGGTATGTCCCGAAGACACTTATTCTAGATTCAGGAGCGTTCTCTGTTTGGAGTAACGGCGGATATGTAGACCTGTTTGCTTACAAACTCTTTGCGCAACGCTTGCGGGACGCTTTACCTAGTAGCGTAGAATTAAACGTAGTCAATCTTGATGTCTTGCCAGGAAAGTTTGGTCAAATGCCAACAGAACAAGAGCGTGAGGAAAGTGCTATACACGGCTGGGAAAACTTGCAAGAATTCCAGAAAGAAGGGTTCAAAGTCATTCATGTCTATCATCAACATGAACATCTAAAGTGGTTAGATAAAATGCGTTCTGAACTTGATTATATCGGTATTAGTCCTGCAAACGATGTCTCGATGAAACAAAAACTTCAGTTTATGGATTCTTGTTATGTAAAAATCAAAGCTAGTATAAAGACACATGGATTCGCTGTAACTAGTCCAGACCAATTATATCGTTATCCACTCTTCTCAGCTGATAGCTCTAGTTGGATAGCAGGAGCGCGATATGGGACGATTCCACTTTTTTACGATGATTTGTCAATCAAATGGTTACATTTCAAAAGCAAAAGAGAGGTCCTGAAGCACTGGGAGTACATAAAAGCTCTGGGCATAGAAAAATTAGCTTCTGATGATTGGAGAGACCGCACAAAACTTGCAATCAAATCTTATCAGAAGTTACAAGAGATCGCTACTATGCTTTGGAAGAAGCGAGGAGTTGATTGGAACGAGAAAGCATAGTGCAGTAATAAAATGTGGATAACTTTACTTGATTTAACTAGTAGAGATGCTATAATAACAGTATGACATTAAAACAGCAAGTAAAACAACTCTTGGAACGAGAACCAGATGCTCGTGAGCGTAAAAATAGAAGCAGAGCAGTCTGGTACATTCTCTCTATGCGATTTTCTAAGATACATGATACTGACTCAATCAGCAAGCATGATTTTCAGGATGTTTTCCCAGAAATACTTTCGATTGTACGAACAATAAATCAACTCCAACAATTCGATGTTACGCTCCGAGGTGGTGATTACGAAGACGGTAAGATTTTGTCACAAAGAAAGCAAATTGAACTCGGATACGAACCAGGATTTCACCGGAATGTCAAACAATTAAAAATAATAGCAAATAATCATGAGTGAATCGATGCAGAAGTTCTCTACAACCAAGAAAGTAGTCCCGATCGACCAGGTCGTACCTAACAAGTTCAATCCTAACATCCAAACCAAACAGATGTTTGAGAAAGGAGTGAATTCTGTCAAAGAATTCGGAATGTTAGGCTCGATTCTTGTCCGTGAGTTAGCTGGAATGTACGAGATTGTGGACGGTGAGCACCGCTGGAAGTATGCAAAAGAATTAGGTTACAAAGAGATAACTATCGAATCACTAGGAGAAATCTCTGAAGATAAACTAAAAGTACTAACTATTCTTTTGAATAATCTGAAAGGAAAAGACGATATCGAAAAGCGTGTAGCTATTTACGAGTCACTTAGTACTGGGCAATTACAACTCCTTCCTTTCACGGAAGAAGAAATAGAAAATGAAAAGAAGTTATTCAAGTTCGATTTCGCTCAGTACGAAAACCAAACAGAAGTAGTCCCAAGTGACTCGCTCACGAAAGTTATCTCGTTCAAACTAACAGAAGATGAGTGGACTGTAGTTCAGAAAGCACTTGAGATAGCAAAAAGTGAAAACGAGAATCAGAAACAATGGTTTATGGGAATGTTACAACACTATCTGCAGGTGCGATTAGGTTCGTCAGTTGGGCAGACAGCAGTGACTTTCTAGCCGATTTAGCAGATAACGAATAGGAGATATGAAGACCTATTTTTTAGCACTTGTTGTCGTAATCATAAGTTTTGCCACATTAGATTACTTCATAGCAGTGAAGAAATGTAACGTACAGTATTCGGATTTTGAGCGGTCATCTTCATTCTTTGCGCCGTGCCAGATAAAAGTAGATGGCGTGTTTATACCTGCATCAAATTATCGGAAGTTCTAACATGCCCCACACACAACATTGGAAGAAGAGGTTTGAAGAACACCGTAAACAAGGCGACCCGCTTAGGCGACGATTCTGATTTGGTGTTTCAGGTTTTATGAGCGCATGAAGAAGTAAGAGAGACGGCTGACTGGCAACCGTCTCTGTGGAGTTTCGCCCTGCTAGAGCGAATGTCTCAATCGTGTCTGTGTAGGATGTGAGGCGTAAAACTGTGCGGCCTCTGCATTGCGACAAAGACACGGGATGTGTTATGGGTTTCAGATTGTAATTGCTCAATCCGACAACGCTCCGAACAGTAGTGAGCATTTCCGAAGTGCATCATTTGATGTATCGGTTTCCGTAGCCGACACTTCTTATTCGAGCAAGGTACCATCTGCATGAGGATCCACCTCCTTTCTTCAAAGAACTACGGAAGCAGGGGCGACGGGAGGTGGTACCACTCCTTCCCTAGATTGTAGCCGTCGGTGAGGGCGTATGCGGGAAGTAAGAACCGCAAAGTTCCGCACGTTTCGTCCCCCTTCCGCAATTCTCAGAGACCATCCGAATCCCCTCCGAGCAGTTTGCTACTTGGTCGAAGAGTAGCCCCTTTCGGGTGACCTTTTCGGAGAGGAATCGCAGCTGTTTACACTATCCTTTAGGCGACCAACAGTAATCTCCTTCTATCATTCCTTCACATACACATCCTGAAATCCTCTGGCCATCTTCGCAAAGTGGCAAGGGAACTCTTTTCTCTTCTATTGAATACGAAGGAGGAGAAATAACTGGAGGGGTCTGTTTCTCATTCTTCCGCCACGCAAACCAAGAGACACCGAGGATAGCGAGAATGATGATTATTGGTAAGATCTTTTTCATGGTAATTCCTTTAAGTTAGAGAAGAATTGTCATTTTTATTATACCCTATCTTCTTGACATCATCAAGCATTTTTATTAGTTGTACCACCATTTGCAGTAACTTCTGAATAAGGGTTTGGGTAGGCTTTATTACTTCAACAACCTTGCCTACGAACACATTTTCTATCTCTAAGAATTCTGGAGGGATTGCTCCTTGATACCCATTATCCTCTTTGATACCATTTCCGGAGCTATTACACCATTTTGGAGATTCGTGTAGGTGGCTTCCTGAAGAAGCTCCTGTATTATCGGCAAGCATTACGAGATCTCCTAGTTTCACATCAGAGTCTTCTTCTTTCATCGCTTTCATTCCGTGCCACGCTCGCCATTTTACATACTGAAGAACTCCTTTCTCGTCCTCTAGAATAGGTTGTTTAGAAACGATATCTACTCCAAAACCTCCATCCAAGTCCATTGCCGAGCGTAACCACCCATCAAACTCACAAGGAAAGTACACAGGCTCACCATGCCAAGCCATCCAATCTCGCCCATTGTGTCCTTTCATCCCTATAACCTTGTAAAAGGATCCATATCCAACAGGACATGTCTCATTCATAGAGGTGATTATTTTGAATGGGCGGACAGGAGTCTTATCAGGATTAAGAAGGCAGCAAGATTTGTTTTCTCCAAATCCCTGCGTAAGGAAGTTGCTCTTTACCGCACGATACATCTTCAATTTCTTCATTTCTATTCTGTGTTTCCTTGGTTTGTATACTCTAATAATTCAAAACCCTGAAATATCAAAGGGCTTCCTATGCTTGTGCCCGACAACACAAACTTTATCCTATGTCCTTGGATATCCAAGTGGTCAAAAATGGTATCCATTTTACCATCAAGCACTCCTATCGGCTTTACTTCGTTCTTAGAATCTTTATCAGCTTTCCAGCCAAACTTAGCTCCTGAAGCATTTTCGTGTAGAACTGCCATTTTTGTAATTATCTTACTATCAGATCGCAATGGAGTAATAGAATCAAATTGAGTTTCAAGGTGGTAGAAGATTGGAGTTCCTGTCGTCAAAATGTTGTCAGTAAGCCCAGAATTGAATGTGTAGACATACCCATCATCATCTCCAACTACCTGTACAATGTTTGTTCCGTTGTTATATTGCGCTCCGACAAGATAGGGAGAGGGATAGGAATAGAGCGTCCAAACCTCTGTTGAGATTGTCCAACGAGCCACACAGTTGCTGATAGTAGGTCCATTATTATCTAAAGTAATGTTCCCGATGTAGGTGTAGACATGGTCGTCATCAACCCAAGAAGCTGTCTCTGTGTAGTTCGCCAATGTCACATTTTTGATAACTCCGTATATCGGACGACTTATCTCTTTGGGTTGTGATTCCCCAGGTCGCAAGCGATAAATACCTGACGGGTGATGCCAGTACATTCCATCCTTAGCAACAACTACACTTTCTTGTGAGTATGTACCCACAAAGATACGAGGATCAGGCTCTGTTTCGTTGATTGAATACAAAGGATACATAAAGTTCTCCTTGAAGACCCACAAGACTTTGTTGAATCGTTTGATTCCTGTTATGTCCTCACCATCACCAGGAGAGATGTCTATGAAGTCAGAGGCTGTTGTCCACGTCACAGCTCCAGAGCTTGGGAGAGAGGAGAAGAAGAGCCTAGACGGATTGGTGTTGTTGTTTGCAATAAATACCCTGTTCTTGAAGTTATCTATAAACTTCCCAATAGGTGCAGAACTTGCACTTCCTGTTGTAACAAAGTTATCTCCTGCCGCTCCACTCCAAATAGCAGTAGCTTCTGAATTGTTTACCATCCATACACTATCCAGAAAGGAAGTAAATCGTGCCTTTTTGTCTGCTGTGAGGCTCGCACGCTTGCTAGTCCATGTTGTGCCTGAAAGATAGTATGCTACGGTATTTACTACAGCAATTATCTGATTATTCGTGCCAGTTCCTTCATCGAGAAATTGGAAGAGACCTTTAACTGATTTGTTGTCTACGATCTGTGCGTCTCCAAGACGAGTTGTACCTGGTCGTGTCTTCCAAACTCCCAATTTGTCAAAATGACCATTTATTGAGAGAGAAACAGTTCCAGCTGGAGCAACATATTCATCCACGATATCTTCAGAGACCATACCATTGTTGTAGACTCTCTTTATTATCGGAAGGTTGTTTTGTATTTGTTGTGGCATATTATTCTTCTTCTCTACTTGTTGGGATGAATAATGGAGTGAAAGCAAAAGCGTGCGTAGGTAGTTTCTTCTGCTCTTTTGGAATTGTAATCTTCCACCAACTTCCTGGAGTCTGGGGCTCGTATTTATCTGCTTGTTCGTTGAACTTGTATTTCTTTTCAAACTGTTCGAGACTTTCGAGTTTCTCTACTTGCAGTCCCATTCGTCGTGCTTCTTTCGGGATCGCCTCCTCGTTGAGTTTGTAGACGAAATGTTTGGTGTCTACTTTGCCAGAGATGTCAAAGGTTTCTGCATGAGGTAGTCGTGTTAACTCCTCAGGAGGTCTCATCCATTCTCCTCTACCGTCTATAGCATCAATATGTTGGAGATAACCTCTCGGTGCCGCTATGAATCGACCATTACCAAGATTCTTTATCACCTTGTATGGCTCAGGACTAGCAAAAGTCCGAATCTCTAGCCCCGGTTCTATCATTTCCATGGTTAATACTCTGCCATGAGGAACATTCTCTCTCCATTGTTGCATATTTCCCAACCCCTCAATCTTCATCGCCGTCTCACCACTCGGAATGAGCAGAGTGTCCTTTCCATCTTTGGCGGCTCGTTTTACTTCTTCTCGGAATGTGCGGAGGTGAGCAAGGGGGTCGTTGGAGTTGTAGGGTTGGAGTTTAGAAAGTTCTGCTTCCCTTTTCTGTTTTGCTAATTGAGCTTCTTTAACTTTATCGTTTAGAAATCTCTGATTACCTCCTCTGTCCATACGATTCACTCTTGCTCTTAATTCTATGCCTGAAGTATCGGGGACTTCTCTCTCAAAGCTTCCTTTCTGAAACAAATCACTCTGCGTTTCTAAGAGTTTCCTCGTCTTGCCGTCAGCCATATCTTCAAAGCGGACGTGTGAGAAGTAGTTGGGGAATGAATCATATCCAAGGTCTTTAGCTGAAACGCCACGAGGAGCACCTGCGGGTAATCTTGACTGAAAATGCACATCTCCTGCACTCGTCTTTACAGGACTCTGATATACCACCTCGCCATATTTTCCATCACCGATGAAGTCCTCGCCGACATTTGACCAGCGGGGAGATTTTACTTTAGTTGGAGTGAGGGGGACGAGTTGGGATTGAACATCGGAGGCGAGGCGGGGGAGGTTGATGTTGCCGGTCCCTTGTCTCGCTCCACTGAACTCCTTTATTTCTTTCGTAAGTATTTCTGTCGTCTTGGTTGATGGGGCTGTCCCATTTGAGATCTTCCAGATCTTGCCTAATGTATCGCGGTCAAAGAATACCGGGACTTTCCCTTTGTATCCAAATGGTTTTCCATATTTCATACTAGCCAGTATCAATGCCACCACCCGATGATGTCCATCTTCAACAGCAAAACCTTCAGAATCCGGGTATTTTCTAACAAGAACTGGATCGAACTTTTTTATATCAAAATCTTTTGCGTATCCCTCTATCTTTTTCGGAGAATCTAACATCCCTGTTATTCCTAATTCTTTTGTGCGTAAGAGATCTGTCCAGTTATCCCACTCTCCCGGATATAAATCCGTAATGCTTAGGTACGCATGAGGCGGTGGAGACTTTTTGTTGACTCCTCCTTGATATGCATCAAACGCTTTGATGAATTCATCTTCGGTCTTGTAACTTCCCGCCCTTGATACCAAATCACCTCCTTGCGACTGTCTCCCCGCCATCTCTTTCACAAGATCCAAATCAGCTTTCCTTATGCCCTCCTTCATAGAGCGATTGATGACTTCGTTGAACTGCTGTTCGGTAATTTGCTCAGGCATTCCGCGAAACTTTTCCAGTAGTTTTGTGGAAACATCAGGAAGACCTTGAAAAGTTTTACTCATTGCTTTTCCTTTCGGTCCTGGCATTCTTCCCTTCGGTCCTGGCATAGGTTCAAGCATTCCTGCAACAAGCGCTCCTGTTACTCCTAGTCCTTTTGCGAACCCTTCAGAAGCGCCATATTTCAGAGCGGTACTTTTTAACTTCTCATCGACCATTTGCGTGAGGCCAGGAATACTCTGATATCGCTCACTTGGAGTTGTTCCTGTTACTTTTGTATCTATTCCAAGGAGTCCTGAGACACCTTGCCCATAGATCTTATCTATAGCGTCCATTCCCGCCATCACACCGCCAACAGTTGCTTTCTGTGCTGTATTAAATGCTGATACAAGTGGCTGGCCAATCTTTTGCTGTATTTCTTGCCCTACCTGTTGTGCTTTGTATGCTAAGCTACTAGGAGGAGGGTTAGTTAACTGTTCAATAGGAATGAAAAGTGGCTCTACAAGTTTCTTTATAGGAGAAAGGACTTGAGAGAATGGATTCGCCCCACTGCCGAATTGTAAATTACGAGGAGGCATAGATGTTTAGCCATCGCACATGGCAACGATAGCAAGAACTCCAAAAAATAGAAGACCCATGAAGAAAGCACTAATCATCGTTGTATTTGTTGAACGCCACTTGTAATTATACTCGGTATTTTCAACTTCGGAGCTGTTTCTGGCAAGCTGTACAGTCCTCGTCCAATCATCATCATAACAGCTGGGAGTTGAATTGTTCTTATTGCAGTAGCAAGACCTAATCCTTGCGCAGGGAATCCACCTGCCATTGAAGTTCCTCCAAGAATAGCATCTTGAAGTCCAAGAATCCTTCCTCTAGTTCTCTGAGCAAGCTCTCTCGTAAGCGAGTCTCCAGATTCAATGTAAAATCTGTATTCATCCATTATTTTCTCAAGTTCTGGAATCATCTTTAATTTAGAGCGCATTTGTTCAGCAGCATTTTTATACAGTCCTTGCATAGAGCCTAGTTTTGGATTCGTTATGAATGAGGAGGAATTCCTTAAGATATCAAGTTCTCTTCGGAGAGTAAGAGCATCCCCAACTCCTAGCTTTGGCTTGCTTCCTTTTTCAGCAGCAATATCGAGAGCTTCAATGATGCGATTTCTTATTCCTCCTATCTTGTTTATCTCGTCTCTCATAAATGAAGAAGCTCCTGGAAGTGCTTTGAATTCATCCTGTAAATTCTGAAGTAGAGAAACATATGAGTTAAGCTGGCTCTTGGTAAGCTCAACCATCTTTCCACTATTTCTAGCAAACGTCTGTGCTTTTGCTTCCAACTCAAACTGTTTCATATAGGAGTATTCTGCCATAGTTTCAAGTCCTCTACCTGTTTTAGCAGTTCCCATCCCTCTTTCTAATGCTTCACGAGCAAGAGTAGGATTGATTTCAACTTTACCACTCTTCAAAATGCTTTTTCTCACCACTCCGATCTCCTGTAGATACTTGAACATTTCAGGACTATCCCTCCTGAGTTTCTCAAGACCTCCAGACCTAACATACTTCTCGAAATCGTCCACAGAAGTCTTGAAAAATGAATTAAAAAATCTTTCTGGAAGAGTCTTTGTTACAAACTTTGTCAATCCGATTTTATCTGATACAGCTCCAAGAACAGGAAAAGCAGCTCCTATAGCACCAGAAGTAGCTGCCTCGAAAGGATCTCCTCCAGTCTGTGCTGCTGTCTTTCCTGCAAACTCTAGAGCTTGTGCTCCTGCTTTTGTTAAGAGTTTAGCTCCTTGTGCAACTTTACCAACAGGAACCATAAATTCACCAATTTGTTCGGTGATGAATCCTGGTGTTCCTTTATAGGGTTCAGTTATTTGTTGAACTCTATCCAAAATCTGTTTGGTCTGACTTGTATCTACGCCAGCAAATTGTCCTATCTTTCGTCCGAATTCAGTAAGGCCACCAAGAGTGGAAAGCACTCCAGCTCCCATCTGTTTGACGAACTCGGGAGGCTCAATACCGAATCTTTTATTCTCAGGAGCGTCTCTGTTGTATGAATCAAACTGATCCTTAGACAAAGTACTTCCGATGGCATACTTTTGATTGAAACTTTCCTTTGAAATTGTAGTACCAATTGGTGGCATTTTATTTGATTCTTGTTAAAGTCCCATCTCCATTATCCTTCCATACTGTACCATCTTTTGCTGTAATTACATCATCTTTAGGCAAATTCGTATTTATGAATTTGCCAGTCGTTGCTGCATTTATCTCAGAAGCTGTGAGTATATTCTTTAGATTCATTCCATAAGAATCAGCTACTTGCTTTATTCTTTGAGCTTCTGCTATGTACGAACCTTGAACATTTGTATAGAACTTCTCTGCAAGTTTCACGAAATCTTGGAGAGTTTCTTTTGTAACTCCAGAACCACCAGCACTTATCTTGGCAAATTTCCCATCAAGATTCCTCAGCAGAGACTGCCCATCTGATGTCAAGGCGTATTCTGCTTCCCTGACTACTGACTCTGGTTCAAGTATCAGGTTGTATGTTCGTATAATGGCTTGTGTCACTTCATTTAGATTGGATCTGCCCTCGTTCAGCTCGTCTATAGAAGTCTTCATAATTGAGAACTGTCTTGAGACCTCTCTAGCATTTTCAGTATTCTTTCTGAAGTTATTGGCAAGAGTTTGTTCTCCTTGGAATGTCTGATATGGTGTCAATCCTGCACCTGATGCTTTTGCTTTACGATTAGCTTCATCAACTTGCCACTGTGTAAAATCTCCTGTAAAACCTTGTTTCTTCGCATATTCATAATTGAGAATATCCGTCGTTCTTTCTTGTGAATCTGGACTAAGATACTTTGTAAGAGTGGCTAACTGGGAAAGGACTTGTAAATCTTCAGAACGGACAGCTTTCTCTTCAGATATTGCCTTTGTTGCCAAGTCCAAAGCTCCTGCATATTCTTGGCCTCTACCTGTGACAGCTCTAAGAATTCCTCCTGGGTCAAGATTGGTAGTATCAGGTGCTGGAGCTGTGAGCATCTGTGTCTGAATTTGTCGCTGTCGTGCTTCTAACCCAGGAAGCCTTGAACTCGTAAGACCTTGTAAAGTTTCCAGAAACTTCTGCTTGAAAAGGGATTCAAGATTTGTCGGAGTAGATGCTTCTGTACCTCCAGTATTAAGACTTTGAGTATTGGCAGTTTGTCCTTGTGGGGTGAAACTTAAACTCTTCACACCTGTTCCTGCTTGGTCGCCAAACTGTAAACCACGAGTTATAGACTCTCCTTTGTAAGGTAGATGACCTGCCTTCAGAGCTTTACTCGTCTCTGGATCTTCCACAAGTTTAAGACCTCCAGAGTCATCTTGAGTAAAGAAAACATTTCCGTATCGTACAAAGTTTGCCATTTTAGTTAGAAACTACGATTAGAAAGATTGTAAGCATATTGGCGTCTGAGGTTTTCATCACTTGCCAATGCACGAGCAAGAGTTTGCTGATTGCTTGTCTGCTCATACTGCTTTTCTCCTATGATAGGAGCTGTGCTGAAAGACAATGAACGACCTCCAAAGCTAGGCAAGGAAACATTTGAGAGATTAGCTGTGCCAATACTCTGCTCTGCTTTTGTCAGAGCCTCTTGCCCACTCCTAAATGCTTCTGTTTGTGCAAGATTCAAAGCACGTGTGAGCTTGTCTGACAAATCTGTGTCAAACTTCTGTCTTTGACCACTAAATGTCAATCCTCGCTCTGCCAATGTTTCCTGTCCAGTTCTCCGAGTCTCTTCTGCTGTACGACCCAGTTCAGCTTCTTTGAGTCCTAGATCTTCTTTCAATCTAGAGAGTCCTGTAGAAAGCGTACTTGCAATTGAATCAAATTGGCTCTTGTAGTAAGGATTGAGTGTGCTTCCTGCTTGTTTCAAAAAGTCATCCATTGAAACAAGGTCAAAGTTAGCTTTAGGATTCAGTGTATATCCTGATTGTGATATTCTTTCAGCAGCACTTCTACCAAAGTCGGAGACTATTGATTCATTGGTGTAAATGTTTCCTGTAGTCAAATCAACAACACCATTCGGAGTTTTGCCATAATTTCCAGACTGTGCTTTGCCAGAGAAGACAGCTTGGAAGTCTGGATCGTTGATTGGCACTCCTGTTGTAATTCCTCTTGGAGAATAATTAGTTTGTTTTATTGTTGCGCTAGTCTTAATTACATTTCCTGTTCCTGTATTGTCAAAAGCAAAAGTATCTCCATTTCGTTGGAAGGAAACTCCTGGAGGAAACAACTTCTGTACATTTACAGAACCAGAGAACTGTCCTCCTGATGAAGTCATATTTTGCAATTCAGACAGTGCTTGTTGAGGTGAAAGTGAACCATTCATTACTGCACGAGTAGTTTGTTCATATATCCAATCAGGAATCGGAGGTTTAACAGCTTGTGGTTGCGCTGAGAATACGCTAGGACTAGAGTAGTCGGTAGAAGATGTGCTTTGTATCGGAGTAGTAGGGATTGATTGAACTGGTATCCCTCCATTAGAAAGAGTACCTCCAAGACGGAGATATTGAGCAATGAGATTAGAGTCCCATGCAAGTTTAGGGTTATTTCGCACTTGTGCTAAAATGTCTTGGAGATTCATATAAGTTATATTATACCTTATTTTTCAAGTTTTTTCAATCTTTCTTCGAATTCCTCTAGTCTCTTCATAACACAACGCACTAAAAGCAATGCGTCATTTTCTATATTTCCAAGTTCATGTGGCTTGCATTGGCGACCAAGAACAGTCTCCAAATCATTCTGTAACTGTTGTCTGTGTTCTTGCTTCATAGTGATACTTGAAATTGGCGGATAGTTCCTGATGAGCCGTTATTACCTGCGCTTCCTGCTGAACCATTATTGAAGCCAGTCCCTCCAGTTCCTCCAGTTCCTCCAGTCCCACCAGATACTGTGATTGTACCGCTATTGGATATAGTATTGTACACAAGAATAATCTCTCCTCCATTTCCCCCCGCTCCTCCTCCTCCACCACCACCGCCACCCGCATTGCCACCTGTCTTGTTTGCACCATTTCCTCCAGTCTTACCAGACCCACCATTTGAAGTTATAGAAGCAGAAGCACCGAGAATTATCGCTCTAGAATATATAGCGATAATTCTACCATTTCCCCCCGCTCCTCCTCCTCCACCACCACCGCCACCCGCATTGCCGTCACCTTGCCCTCCCTGTCCTCCTCCTCCACCACCACCTGGAGAAGACGAAGTATATTTCACAGTTGAACCAGAAGACCCTATATCAAGCATTTCTTTAATGTGCCAAGGGTCATAAGGACGAACATTTGATGCTGTGAGAGCACCTCCTGAACCTCCACTAGAAGTACAAGATGAACCCCCGCCTGAACTCCTACCACCACCACCACCCTCACCCCCTGCACTGCCTTGACTCCCAATTGAATTGGTGGTAGAAGCTCCTGCACCTCCACCTGAACCGTTTGCTAGACAGCCTGAACAACTTGCACACAGACCTGTTATCCCATTCCCGCCTGCACCTCCATTTGCTCCTGCTCCTGCTCCTTTGAGATAACCGTCAGCAAGAGAAGTAGCACCATTCCCTGCACTTCCTCCAGTAGCACCACTTGCATTTCCTCCTGCTGTGCCATCACTGTTTCCATTCCCTTGAATAATCGCTGTCCCGTTCAAAGTCATTGTCCCAACATTGAAGATTCTATACCCCTCTGGTTTGACTGTTACGCCTGTAGAGATAGTAACACTCGTGTAGTACACATCACGGGTAAGTGTATAAGTTGAACCTACAAGGGAAGCACCAGTTACTGCATCTGTACCATTGAAATCAGCCGCTCCATCATTACCGTCGCCGAAAGAAAAGACACCATTGTCATTCAGTGTATATTGAATGTTCGTTCCTCCAATCTGTGGAGATTTTGCGACAAGTACACCGTCAGTTCCTATGTACCAGTTGAAAGCATGGAGGGAAGCGTCTGAACCATCAGAATATAAAGTGATATCTCCAGAGTTTGCCGTGAAAGTAGAATGGTCTTCTGTACCTGTGTAGATAGAAGTAGAGTTCACTGTCCATCCTCCTATCGTACTTCCAGAACCTAGAGTAACTGCAAAATTAAATTGTCCTGATGTTGGAGTCAGTCTCCAACCAGTGCTTCCAGCAACAAAGTTCGCAGAACGCAACTGTCCGCTTATGAGAGGGAGATCGGAAGAAAAGAGACCTGCCACAATATCTTCAGGATGAATGTCCTGTGCTTGCACTTCTGAAATAGGCTCTACTGGTATTCGGTAGAGTTGCCTATCAAACTGTAAGTAAATGTCCCGTTCTTCTGGCATATTTTCTATAAATCACTTGTATCAGGCACATCAGGATAAAAACCTACATCCTGATTCAGTCTCTCTCTATTCAACATTCGTTTCTTTCCTGTAATCCATTCAAGATAGTCGGGATCTTGTGAGATGTTTAGTTTCCCTTCAGAGCGGAGATATTTTATCTTCCATTTCAGATATGAGACGAATGGGTCTGTATCAGGCTCATCAAGAGTATCCCCATCGCTATCGTATTCAGGAATTATTCTGTAGAAGTCTATATAGATATTCCTGTCTACATAGGTGCTTTCAAAAGGTTGGTCAAAGTAGATAACATCCTCAAAAATCGTGTATTGCCCAGGGAGTCCGAAATTAGCATTCTGCCAGACATCCGTACCAGCAGCATGTGCGGCGTCTATAGAACCTGTCCCAGATGCGGGTATGCCCGATAGGATACCTGTGCTCTGAGCATTGGCGGTATAGGTGATTGAATTAGAGCCTATACGGATAGTGCCTGATTCATCAAAATCTCTTGAACTCGTAAGAGTAATTGAAGTAGCTCCCACACTCGGTGCTGAAGAGACAGTTGTATGTGGAATGCCAACATAATGAGTGTCCCATTCTCTCTTTGAGATATAGCGCAAGTTCTGTCCTTCACCGCCTATGCGCAATCCTAAAATGTTGTCAGGGCTATCGGGGTCACGAAGATTAGAAGGTACTGCAACTGAATATGCTCCTTCTACCACATCTCCAATATCAGAATTGAATGTAGTCCTGAATGACCAACGCTTCCTCTCTCTGTCCAATTCCCGTCGTCCTTCCCAGATAGATTTATTAAGAAAGTCATCATTTATCTTCTCATCTTTCTTTTCTCCTAAGTCAAGGAGGGCTTTTTCTTTGATATGTCCTACCTGATTGTACGACCAGCCAGCATACGGGAGAGGATCGGAGAAATCTCCTGACTTGTACCACGTAAGAGTGCCAGTTCCTGAATCAGAAGATGTAACTGCTGTGCCACCATTAGAAGTAGAGACTTTGAATGTATTTGCAGCTTTTTCTACAACATAGTACAGCGTAGCAGTAGCCAAGCCTGTAGGCATTGTTGTTGCGGCTATGAGTTTCACTGTCTGTCCATTTATAAGTCCGTGAGAGCTGGAAGTAAGCGTAGCTCCTGAAATGGTGAAAGTAGCACCTGCAGCTACATTTACAGGACGAGTGAAATAGTATCCTGAATTGTATTCAACATCTTTGACAAGAGTTATATCTCTTTCTGCATCAATAGCTACTAACCCGTTCCCAGTTGTAGTTGTTAAAACTGTCTTTGTTCCTGTGGTAGTAGAAGCACGAGTGATCTCAAAGTTATCATATTCCAATATGGAAACCTTTGTTCCTCTGTTATGAGGTTTAACAGTACCTGCAGCAAGCGTTATTGTGTTACCACTTGCGTCAGTTGTAGCATGAGTCGTGACAATCTCAGAGTCCTCTGCGCCGAACTCTCCAAGGAGAAGAATCTTACTGTCCGAATACTTTGCTATCGGATAAATGCTATCAACAGTCAAGGTGGAGTCTGAAGAAGTGTGATTGTCGTTCAGATAAGTATAGTCAGCATCCAGATCAATGTTGAGATTTTCTATTTTTATCTTTAACGGAACCATATTGTTATTTTATTATTTCTGACCTTTAATCACTCGTTTACTGGTGTGCCACCTTTACCTGCTCCTTTTACCAGAGGTGCTCTATTCTCTTCTCGTTCCTGTCTTGTCCACGCACTTGTTGTGGCTACTGACTCAGAAATGGGTAATGGCTCAAGGACATGCTCAAGTTTACTACGACTTGCCAGAGCAGGTTTGATTATGTATTCAGTGAAATTATGGTCTAGCCTATTCATAGCCGTACCAATCGAACTTACTTTCTCTGAAGTATCTATGAGTTTCACCGAAAGCCAGCCATTCCAGCCAAAGAAAACGCTTGCGATAATACTTCCTGCAACGACAATAGGGATAGCTGGCATATGTCTTTTCATAACTCCTTTAATTTCCTCTTAAACTTCTTCTTACTCATCAGTTTAATCTTCTCTTGCCCCGTGAGCTTCTCACCCTGAAAGCCCAAGATAACGGCAAGGTCGCTTCCTTCGCGTATGAGGTAGCGTCCGTTCGGCTGTCTTACTTCTTCCAGAAAAGGTGTGAGTTGCTTGCGATAGACTCCTTTTACATCTTCTAGGTCGTTCGGGTCAGGCAATTTGTTTCGTAGCATCTTCGCAAGCACGGCGTTCTCCTTTGCGGTGAAGCTATACCTCGCCTGTACCTCAGCTATGTCTAGTTCAGAGAAGGTATCTTTGATGCCTACGCTCGCCGCAAAAGCGGAGAGGGGGAGGGCTATGAGAATGAGGATAAGTGTCTTCATAGTCTCGTCTCAAGCAGTTTAATGCGCTCCTCCAGTTCTCTGATCTTCTTCTGCTGTCCCGTAATATAATCCCACAACTCTTGTATCGCTTTCACGACTTTCCAGCTTCCAATCTCCTCCACACCTAAATAGCCGTCCTCACCTTCATGGACGAGTTCGGGGTGTGTCTTTAGAAGTTCCTGCGCGACAACACCTGTCCGTTTGTCTCCGCTTGCCTTTACTGTGAAATCGCGGATCTTTATGTCTCTGAGATATCCTAGGACGCTTGCAGCAGGACGGATGTCTGTCTTAAGCCGTGCGTCTGATGAGCAAGTCGTCGTAATGCCTCCAGAGTCGGGGTCTTGGCGGCAATTGCCGTCGGTGTCGTAAAGTTGGAACATATTTCCCTCCGAAGTGCTCTGCACTGCCAGTCTGAACTTCGGACTCGTCGTCCCTATCCCGACGTTGGCGTCGGTTGTAATATGCAGTGCATTGTTGTTTGTAGCATTGGTGCTCAAACTCAAACTTCCACCGGCGCGCAACTCCGCATTAAGACTACTGTTATTCGGAAACACTGCCGAGAGGAAAATCCCAGTCCCATTCTGAATATCTAGAACTCTGTCGCCGCCAGATGTCGAAGTAGTTTTTACATCCAGCTTCGCCCCAGGCCCCGTCGTCCCGATGCCGACGTTGCCAGAGCCTCCTGCTGAAGACTTAAAT
>Ga0194131_10005958_pt1 | contig 17210 bp, 14 predicted proteins | sample TA2KigO120mmetaG_FD_148631 | JGI IMG/M metagenome (GOLD analysis project Ga0194131, IMG submission 148631) | Freshwater microbial communities from Lake Tanganyika, Tanzania - TA2015053 Kigoma Offshore 120m | ecosystem: Environmental > Aquatic > Freshwater > Lake | place: Tanzania: Lake... | reverse complement strand
GCGATCGTCCACGCGCGTGAGACTGGGGTAGCCGGCGCCGCGGCCTTCATCGAGAAGTAAATGGTGCGACCCGGGCCAGGTGAGGCCATCGTCAAAGCTGACCTGGATGGTTTGATGCGTTCGCCCCTTCTGCGTGTGCGGATTCGAGAAAAGGAGCACATGCTTCTTTTCACCGGCTTCCAGGTAATCGACACGGAGAAGGCTGCCGTTGCAATTCGGCTCGACCAGCTTCTTTCGATTGGTCGGGTGCGGCTGCCAGCTTGTTCCCAGGTTTTTGGTCACGAACACGGCCCGGAAGCGCTCGTGCTCATTGCGCATGTTGAGCATGAGGGAGCCATCGCCAAGCTGCACGGTCTGGCACTCGCTGCCGCCGCTATACGCTGGCGCGCCCACAGTCCAGTTGGCGCCATGGTCGCCGCTGGTCATGATCGTCGAGAACTCAACGCCCTTGGCGTCACGCCCTTGCACGGGCATGACCAGCGTGCCGTCAGCCAGGTTGATGCCCTGTTGCGGCGACGGCGCGAACAGCCACCATTCCGCCGGCTTGAGCTTGCGCGTCAGGTTTTGCGGTTTCGTCCAGGTGAGCCCGTCATCCTTCGAGCTGACCATGAGAATCTGCGCGGCATTGCCGATTTCGTAACCTGGCGCCGAGCCGTCGCCAGTCCACTGGTGCTTGCCGGGATTGCCGTGCATCCACACGGCGAAGCAAAAAATCTCGCCGGTCTTCTGATCGACGATGATGCCCGGATCGCTGCAACCGTTCTGCTCCTCGGGAAGTCCGCCGTACTTGCCCATGTCCATGATGACACGCACCGGTTCCCACGTCTTGCCGCCATCGGCGCTTCGGCTCAGGCCAATGTCGATGTCTTCCTGGAGGTCGCGTCCCATGCGCCGGCGCATGTCGTACACGCTCAGCAACGTCCCCTTGGGCGTTGTGGTAAGCGCCGGGATGCGATAAGTATGGACGCCATCGTCCCTGTGCTTGCGCAAGGCGACGCCGATGCGCTGACGGACTTGCGGCGCGACATCCTTCGCCGGAAAGGCGCCGGTGGTTGTTTCGACGGACGTGCAAGCCGCGCGCACCCTGCGCATGAGGTCAGCCGCCGGTTTCAACCGGCAAGACAGCCAGAACACGTTGTCGCCGGGGCGGAGCATAAGATTGCCGCGGAAGACGAGTGTCTTTGCGGCGACCTGCGGCTTTCCAAAGGAGGTGGTCGTCATAAACTCCTGCTTGTCGCCGGTGACGAACAGACTGAGCGACTCCAGGTCGCCAATGTCGTCGGTGCCGTCGAGCGTGAAGTGCATCGCCTGCAAGCGCTGGTCCTTGCCAGGCGGCACGGTGATGACGATTCGCAGCAACGAGCCGGCTTCGTTGCGAATCAGCAGTGGATGTACCTGCCGTGACGTCGTGACGCTGACATCTTCGCCGGCGGCGTGGACGCATGAATGACCGAAGGATAACAACCACACAAGTCCCGTAGCGATCAAGGCGCGACTCATGGCGGGTGCCCTTTCTGAAACATGATCGTTCATTCAACCTCGGCCCAGACGATCAATTGCACCGGACTGTCCAGGGGCATTTCGTGGATGCCCAGGGCGGTGCGGGTGTGCCGGCCCCGCTCGCCGAAAACGGCGTTGAGCAGGTCGGAAGCGCCGTTGAGTACCTGGGGATGCTCGCGAAAGCCAGGTCCGCAATGCACGTAACCCTCGACCCGGACGATCTGCCGCACTCGGTCGAGATCGCCGGCCGCAACCTTTAGCTGCGCGATCGCGTTGATGGCACACAGCCGGCTGGCTTCGGAACCTTGCTCAACGGTCAGGTCCGTACCGAGCTTGCCGCTGAAAGCCAGGCGGTCCTTTTTCCAGGGGAGTTGTCCGGATGTCACGATGAGATTGCCAGTACGGATGACGGGCACGTAGGCGCCCACCGCTTTGGGCGGCTCCGGCAAGTCGATACCCAGTTCACGAAGTCGATTCTCCACCAGGCTCTTGGTCATGTTGGCTCCACGTACTTCAGAAAACCACTCCGGACGAAAACGTTGGCGCTTAAATTCAGCGTTGAGCGGATCGTCGAGGGCCAGCCTCACACCTCTCCCCTCCGCTTGCTTGCCTGACGTCAGCGCTTGAAATCTGCTTGATAGCGCTCCAGGATCTGCCGTGCCGAGCCGGCGGCGACGTAGAGCCGGCCGCGAATGCGGCGCTCCTCGCCAGGCTGCAGACTGAGGCCCAGGAATGGATCGGCGTGGAAGCAGTGGTTGCCCGTGCTGCTGAAGATGCTGTGCGCCTTGTCGAACGCCAGAGCCACCGTGTGCCTGCCGAAGACATCCTCAACCAGCACGATGGGCGCCGCGGCCTGGATGGGGCCGCGGGGGAGCTTGCCGTGCAGGGGCGGGATGAATCCTGCCGAGTCCTTCACCAGAAACATCTCTTCCCCCTTGCCCTTGCCGCTCAGCTCGGCCAGTGACCGCAGCCGCTTGCCGTCGAAGAGAAACGTCCGCTCCAGGGTCGGATCGCCGATGGTCGGAGCCTCGTAGCCAACCACGCAAAAGTACCAGTCAACGTACTCCATGACGCGGGGGAGATCGTTGCGAACCGTGAAGTCGATATTGATATGGTCCTTGTCGGGGGTGAGGCCAAGGCGAAAGTAGCCCTTGTCCGGCACGCGGCATTCGGCGACAAACGAGCCGGGCGAAGTTCCCGGCCGGAACTTGAACGGGATGTGCCGGTAACTCTTGCCGCGGCCGTCCTGCTCCTGCACGGGGAAGTGATCATCGTACAGGTAACCGGCGTCGTAGCCGACGATCTCACTGGTGCGGAGGATGAGTCGCTCGCCATCGGCCATCCAGGGAGCGCGCAGGTCGAGGCACAGTCCGGTGTCGTGGCGCGTGGCGTATTTCTCCCGCATCCTGCTGTAGGGTCCAGTCCATTCGTAGGGCCGCAGCTCAAGCTGTGAAGAGCGCTCGTCCTTTGGGCCGCCGCGAAACTCGAAGCCGTAGAGAAAGGCCCGCCGCAGGTAAAAGCGTGCCTGCCGGGCCGCCGCCGGCGCAACGTCACCGCCCTTCCACGTCACCGCCAGCTCCGCATGATCGCCCTTCAGCGGCGGGCAATCATCGCGGCTGAAGCCGGGTACGGGCTTGCCGGCGGCATCCAGCAATTCGACTTGCAAGTAGCCTTCATGATCCTTGGCCGATGCTTGGGATTTCGCCGGGCGCGTGGCGAGATTGACGAACAGCTTCCTGCCGGCGAGGTCTCGCGGCCTGGTGAGGGCCGTGCCAACAGTTGGGCCGCCGGCCGACGACACCAGGGCGTAAAGCCGATCATGCCGCCACGACACCCGGCACAACGCGGAGTTGAACGGCAGGAAGTGGGCGCCGTGGTCGATGACCTTCTCCTGGTAGCCGATGTCCTTGGAAGGGGCGCGCGTGTCGCTGATTTGCCGGTGCGGTCCCTTGGTGCCGCCGTAGTAGATGTGCAGCCGGCCCTTGTCGATGATGGGATACTGGCTCTGCCAGATCATGCCGCCGCCGTATTCGCCGAGCGGCGGGTTGTCGAAGCAGGGGCGGCGATCGGGAAACCACCACTGCCGGCCGTTGCGCGACGCCGCCATTCGGAGGTTCAGAGTCTGCGTGATCGGATGGTACATGGTGACCATGCACAGGTAGCCGCCCGGCACCTTGAGCGGCACGCACTCCTGATACTGGGTGTCGCGATGGTCGCGCTCATCGTTGGTCAAGGCCATCATCGGGTCCTTGACCCACTTGTTGCCGTCCGTGCTGACCGCCCGAAAGCAGCTGCGGCGCGGAAAATCCTCATAGACCGGCAAGTGATCGGTCTGCTTACCCGGCGCTCCCAGGCGATAATAGGCGACGTAGCCCTCCTTCGGGTCGCGGTAGCAGAAGCACAGGTCGCCCTTCATGGGATCGTTGACGACGTTGCCGAAGCGCTGCCAGCGCCGGCCGTCCCGCGAGCGATAGCGGTAATAGCCATTTCCCTGCGGCGGCTTCCCCTTCACCTTGCTCCAGCTCTCGCGCAGCACGAACATCTCATAGGGCCAGTCCTTGTTGGCTGGATCGACGAGGATGGACGAATAGGCCGAGACGCCGTCGTCGGTATCGAAGATGATGTTGGTCTTCTTGTGTTCGCCGAAAGCTACATTGTCGAGCTGGGGCCGGGTCCAGCGGACGCCGTCGTCGCTCTCGAACAGGCACACGCGGCGGTGTGCGTGGTTCTCCGAGGCCCATGGCTTTTTGGGATCGTCTGGCATCGCCTCGGCCGGCGTGCAAACAAGATATGCCTTCCACTTGCTGTCGATGGGATCGCGGAAGACCGATCCGTGTATGCCGACGCCGCCGGCGTCCCAGGGCATCTCTCCCTCGATGAGCGGATTCTTCGCGTCCGGCGTGCCCAGCTCGACGCGCCAGCCGACCAGGTTCAGCTCGCTGAAGTCGTCCGGCATCAGCAGCGGCATTCTCGATTGCCCGAATGCCGATGCCGAATGCGCCAGAAAGACCAGGCCGATCATCGCGTTTCGCATGGGCTCACCCGTCCGAAAGAGAATACGAGCAATCGGTCACGCAACACCAGGAGCTATACTCCACTCACCTACCGCACCTGGAATGCATACAACCTGGCGTTCTGCAGCGTGAACTTCAGCCGGATCGTCCTGCCTTTCAAGGCCGCAAAGTCGGCGTCGGATTTCCACCGCGGCTGCCAGCGCAGCTCGTCGATGTTGCCTGCGTTGCGGGCATCGTCCCCGGAAAAACCTCGGATTGGCTGCCCCTTTTCGTCCAGCACTCCAACCATGACCTCACCCCGTTTGGCGTCCACGTTGACCTGCAGCTCTTTCCCTTCCTGCAAAAAGGGCCGAGTGACTACGGTTCCCAGCTTCGCTTTTGCCTCAAGGCAGACAAAACCATCCAGGCGCAGCTTGGCCAGGCCGACGGCGTGCTGCCGCTCGAACAACACAGGCGGCTTGATCTCGAAAGTGCCGTGCCGCTCGTTGGCCCCAGCGTAGTACAGCCAGTGCTCACCTTTGTGCGTCACGACCGTGGAGCTGGGGAAGACCATGTCCATGTCGAACGAACCAGCGGGGCCGCGCGGAACTATCGGTCGGCCCGCGTAGACCCAGCTCAGGTCCCAGGAGTCAGCGTCCCGGCTCGTGGCGATGTAGAAGTTCATGACGTCGCGTTCGTGGCGCGTCTTGTGGTCGGTTTTCTTGCCTTCGCTCACATCGCCGGGGTACTCGTAAACCGCCATCAGGGCGAAGTAGATGCCCTCGTGGATCCAGCAGCTCAACGCATAGACCTGCCGCCGCAGGTACTCTTTTGGCCCCTCGCGATTGAAATGCCAGTGGCGGGCGAGCTTCCAGTCGGCGGGGTTCTTATGGATGTCAGGATTGGTCATGCTCCGCGTGCCGCGCACCTCGAAGTCCCTGGCCACGGTGCCGGCCAGCGGCCCGCCGCCGGTGCCGAAGTCGGTGCGAGTGAACAGGCGGTAGAGATTGGCCTCGCTGTCCCAGAGGATCTGGTTGTAGCTGTCGGCAGCGCGGTAGGTGACAGCCTTGCCGCCATGAGCCGGGGTCCAGGTGATGCCGTCCGCGGAGTAGGCCAGGCCGGCGGCCATCCCCTTGGCGTCATAGCTGGCGATGTAGCCGTGCTTTGGATCAGATTGGTTCGGGTCGATCTCGACGGCGAGGTTGTAGTCGCCGGCAAAGGGAATGCCTTTGACATCGGCTTTCTTCTCGAAATGCAAGCCGTCGTCCGACTCGGCAAAGCCATAGCCCTGGCTGCCGGGCTTGCGATACCACAACTTGAACTTGCCCTGGTCGTGGAGCACGGTCCCGTAGAACCAGCCATCGGTGAAGATCGGCTTGCCGCCGTTGGCCTTGGTGACCTTGCCCAGCTCGCGCGTCACGCCGGTCTTTTCTGCGATGACGTAATCGTCCACGAAGAGCTGGCGGCGGCCTGGAACCACCTTGACCAGCTTGTGGTTGTCGTCCGCGTGCCCGCCGGCGATCTCACGCAGCGTTTGGATCAGCCGGGCGGGATCGTCGCTTGAAAGTGACTCCGCCTCAAAGGCCAAGAGCGGCAGCACTTCCTCTTTCGTTCCCTTCGGGGCGCTCAGGTGAAGTTGTTTCTTGTGCTTACGCACCTTGGCGACGAGCGACTTGTCGGTCAACCACTTCGGCCAGAGGCGGATCGTTTCCACACCGGCGTCAGCAAACGCGGAGATGTTGCCTGTCGTTGGAATCAGTCCGATCTGCGGGGATTCCGGCAACAGCTTGCGAAACTGCCGGGCTTGCTCGGCGCTGCGCACGCCGAGGATGGTTCGCTTGGGCTCGCCGTGCTTGTGAACCAGGGCGGCCACCTTCTCGGTATAGGCTTGCCCAGCCTCCTTGAGATCGAGCATGACGTCTATTTTTCCGTGGCAGAGCGTCAGGATTTCCTGCACCGTCGGAATGCGCTCGCCCTTAGATCTCGGATCGAACCAGCTACCGAAATCGAGGCGTCGCAATTCGGCCAGCGTCATGTCGCCGACCAATCCCTTGCCATTGGAAGTGCGGCTGACATCGGCATCGTGCAGGCTGACCAGGATTCCATCCTTGGTAGTGCGGACATCACATTCCGTCACGGTGGCGCCGGCCTCGATGGCTCGGCGATAGCTGGCCAGGGTATTCTCGGGCCGATCGCTGCTCGAACCACGATGCGCAATGATCTGCCGGACCTTCTTCGCGGTCTGGGCCGGTAATGACGGACCGTCCGCTCCAGTCGCTCCGGCTGGTTGCACCGGCACGGGCGTAACCGATGCCACAAGCAGCGCCAGTCCCACCACCAAGAACGGTCGTCGCATCGCTTATCCTCCCATGGTTGCCGAATAGTCTACACCGAAGGGGCAAGACGCGAAACCTCTGCATGCCGTGGCCACGACGTGATGACCATGACAATTCCGTCCAACGCGAAGAACGTCCTGCTTACCGGCAACCCCAGCTGTGGCAAGACGACTGTCATCCTTCGGCTCGTCGAGTTGACCGCCGGCTTGCGGTTGTCGGGTTTCTACACCGAGGAACTGCGCGAGCGCGGCCAACGTGTCGGCTTCGAGGCGATCGGGCTTTCGTCAGGGTTGCGATGCGTGCTGGCGCACACAAGGTCGCGCTCTCGAATCAAAGTGGGGCGCTACGGCGTTGAACCGGAGCGGCTGGTGCCGCTGGTGCATGCCGAGTTGGAAAAAGTCGATGAAGACATGGATGCTTTTGTGATCGACGAAATCGGCAAGATGGAGTTGCACTGCGAACCGTTTGTCGAGGCAGTTCGACGCCTGCTTGACAGCAAGTTCCTGGTCGTTGCCACGGTTGCCTTGAAGGGCGGAGGGCTGATTTCGGAAGTGAAACAGCAAACGGATGCCCATCTGATTCAAGTCACCGCCGAGAATCGTAATGCTCTACCTGAGGATTTGGCCGACTGGCTGCGAAAGTAGGCGTTGTCATAGGGCGCTGGCCACCAGGGAGACCCAACGGTCGATCACGAAGGGCCCGTCCTGTTGGCGTCGTATCATCGCCAGGGCATCCAGGTCGAAACAAATCGGTTGCCACGATTGTTGGAGATGATGCAGGAGCTGTTCAGCTTCGTGCGCCGTTCGGGCCTGGCCAACGCTCAAGTGCGGAGTGAAACCGGCAGGAAAGCGTGACAGGTCATCACATTCCGGAAAGGCGGCTTGGAGGGCTGCTTGCAATGCGATCAGCGCCTGCGCGGGTTCGGGCGCGAGCCAGAGCGTGGCCGTTCCTGAGGGATGGCGGAACATCCGAAACTCGGACAAGGCTATCGCGAACGGAGCGATCCTCGCGCAGACATCTGTGAGTCGGGGCGCGGCTTCGCCAAACTGCTCGGTCGAAACGAAGGGATACAACAGGTTGATGTGGGGCATCCAGCGGCGAAACTGACGGTCATGCTCTTGCCGTATGACCTGGATCGGCGCCCAGACCTCCTGGGGTGGAATGGCGACAACAGCGGTTCGGTGGGTCTTGGCAATCATATGCTACCTGACGAGGCTGAGCTTCTAGCCGGTCCTTCAAGAAGCTGCTGACTGGGATTCCGCCCATGGGCGCGGTCATCTCCCTTTCCTGCATCTCAAAGGGGGCGCAGGATGAATGGTGAACTGGAATGCGAGATCGACACCAACGTTTCGGACACGGTTTCCAAGGTTAAATCTACGCCCGGCCCATGGGTTGCCGAGTACGGTGAAAAACACCGCTTCCACTGGGTACGCGATTTTCCGCCGGGCGTGGCGGCGCCGCAGCGCGTGCGCATCTACCAGCGTGCTGGTCATTTCGTTCTCCAGTGGTGGGATCCGCAGGTCAAGCGCAACCTCAGCAACCGTGTAGACGGCGACCTGGTTGCCGCTATCGCCCGCGCCAGGCAAATCGACGAACGACTGACCCACTTTCGATCGTCCGGCCGGGGCGGACATCGGCGACTGTCCCACGAGGAACTGGTTTCACTCTATTTGATGGACCTGAAGCAGAGGGCCAATGCTGGCGACATGAAACCAGCAACTGTCGCCCGTTACACAGCGGCCCTCAATCACTACCTGGATTTCTGCCGCCAGCCGCCGATTCGCAAGACGCATGCACATGTCGCCGGAGTCAACCGCGACTTTCGCATGGCTTTCGCCGCCTTCCTGACCAATCGCTACGTCACCGGAAAGGGCAAAGCCAATGCCGCCTCCAGACCGATGAAAAGCCAGGCGTTTGTCATTGACACCGTCCGAGCTGCATACGAATGGGCAAGCGACCGCGACCGCGGCAACCTGCTGCCGGACGGTTTTCGCAACCCTTTCCGGCGCGATTCCGGCTCGCGGCCGGCTCATCAAGGCGATCCGCTTGCCGATCCCGACATTACCGTGGGCATGGCCATCGACTTTCTCAAGGCATGCGACCAGTACCAACTGAGGCTGTTCGTTCCGATGATCCTGTTCGGTCTACGGGCGGCCGAGCCGTGCATGCTCTTCCGGGAGCATCTCGACGCCGAGTGGCTCCGCGTCCTTTGCTTGCCCGAACTGGCGTATCGAACCAAGGGTAAACGCGACAAACGACTACCCCTGGTCGAGGAGCTGCGCTCGTTCTGGGATCTTCTCCGGGCCGGAGCGGACCATGGCCTGCTCTACGAGCGGCGCACCGTCGATGACGGACGAGAGCACGTTCCTCTGCGCGGGACCTCTCTTGCAGACCTGATTGCAGAATTTCGCAACCGCTGTGCCCGGCACAAGTCCCTCGACGCGGCTGGCCGGAAGAGGTTGAGAGTCGAACTAATACGCAAGGCGGGGGGATTGAACTACGACCACATCGAGCAGGAATTTCGGGGGCTGGCGACCCAACTACGATGGCCGCCGGCTGCGACGTTGAAGGACTTCCGTCATCTTTTCGCCACCACACTTGGCAACACGTGGATGCCCGAGCCATACAAGCGGTATCTTCTGGGTCAGTCCCCCGGCAAGGCGGCGATCCTTGCCTACACACACTTGAACCAACTGCGCCAGCAATTCGGCTGCGCCATCAACCTGGAATGGCCTTCGCTCCTGCAGATCATTAACCAGCGTGTCCATCACATCACCAAAGGCTTGTAACAGATGCATGAGACGTGGTATCTCACGCCCTTTGCTGCGTTGACATTCGCGACGGTGGGCGCGGTCAAGGATCACAGGCTCGATCGGCAGAAAGCCGTGGCTTCCACTTCGTTCGTGGTCCACGACGTCATGCCTTACCCCGTCAGCAGCCGGCTGCCGGGGCCTTGAAGGCAGGGGTCAAGACGGGCTGTAACTGCCCTTTCGACTGCCGCGCCGGCGGGCAACTGGCAACCTCCCGAATGGGGCGGCCGTCCTGGCATCCGACAGTACGTCCGGGGAGCCGGTCAAGGCTGCGGCGCGAGGTCCGCCGATCTGGGCGGCGCGGTGGTCGGCAAGAGGCCCAGATACCATGCCGGACCAGCCCCTGGGACCCAGCCTCGAAACACGCCTCTGAGGGGTGGTTTCAGTGGCCTCGGAGGCCGCCTGGATCGTGGCCTGGAGGCCGTGTCGCGAGCCGCTTGAAGCCCACCTCAAAGCAGGGTCTGGAGGCTGGGTTGCAGGCGGCCTCACCGGCCGCCAAACCAGGCCCTGGAACCGGCCCCGGAGTAGGACCTGGAGGCCGTCGCAGACCAGGGACGGAAGGCGGTCGGTGGCCCGGTTATCATAACTCGGTGACGCCCAACAAAAAGCGCACTTGCGTATGGAGACTTCCGGCAAAACTGCAGGACACGGGTCCTTGGCGCTTGGGCGAGAGTTTTGGTCGATCCGCTTGTGCGCCAAGGGCTTCCGTCAATGCTGTTCAGGCGATGGAAAATGTGAGACTTTGCAAGGAGATTGGATCAGTTTCCGGAAGCTTGTTGCGCCTGGTTTCGGATGACGCGATCCCAGAGCCAGATCCCAGTTCCAGGGCATCTGGAAGGCCCAGAAAGGCGTCCAGGTGCTCAAGGCGGTTTGTAGCTATCTGGCCCACTGCAACGCTGTCCTGAGCCGTCCTGGACGATCTGGGGGCCTGCTCTGTGGAAGAGAGCAAGTTACGTGAAACTTAGCCGCAGCAGCACCGCCGAAGCGCGGCCATGTTGTCCACGAGCGCGTCGATGGCTCCGGCAAGCCGGCGCAACTCCCGAACCGATCTGTCGCCTTTCTGGCGGACCTTGCCATTGCTGGCGGCGCGGGCCTTGCCCTCGGCAGTGATAGGACCGGTGGCGTGGCTCCAAGGCCGATGAAGGAGGGCTGATTGGCGTAGCTTTTCCTGGCCTTCCGGCGTCAAGCCCTTACGCTTCAACCGGTTCACTTTTCCTGCCGCCTGGCGCCTGGGGTTCGGCACGTTCATGGAAGTAGCCGTTCAAACGGTTGTTACTTGTCAGTTCGGTGCTGCAAACAGTTCGCGCCGCCTTACCTTGCTTTTCGGCACTGCGGCTGCCGTTGACGCTGATGCCGGCCCCATTGTGACTCGGCCGGCTCCTGGGCTTCTCGGCCAGCGGCATGCGGTAGGTTCGCAAGGCCAGGGCACTGCGTCGAAATTCGGCCGTCAGGCGAGCAGTGGCAGCATTATATACGTTGGCTTCCTCAGCATTTCTGGCCGTGGCAGCGGCAACGTGCAACCGGCCGATGTTGTGGTGAGCAAGGACAAGCTGCTCGATCAGCATGCGCTCGATGGGGTCGGTTGGATTACCAGCAGACTTCATGATGTCGTCGAGATACAGTTTGAAGACCTCGACCTGATTGCCGAGGCCGAAAACCGGCGCAAGGGACGCAAGGAGATAAGTCGCCGCCGTCGTCTGTTTGACGTTCTCGGCGGCCTGCTCGATCGACGAAGGAAGTTTGGTTGCCACCGTGTCAACGCCCTGCGACTGTTCGTGGGCAATGTTCTTTTCCGTAGCTTCCTTGCTGGCCATTTTTGATCGCTCCCAGAATGTGTCCCCAACACCATCAATGATACCTTCTGCGAGTGATCCGAGTCAATCGGGGCGTCATCGAAGTTTCGCGAAACTTCCAACGTGCTCGGCCGTTGGCGTGGTTTATTGCTTTACGGCAATACCAGTGCTAGTCTTTTCTCAACGCAAGAGCTGGGGAGAATCATGGCAAAGGTCGAAGATGCGCGCGAAATCGTTCGCAACAGGGTCCTTGCCGCTCTTGACGACGGCGAACGTGAGAAATTCACCGAGCTTGGGGAGATGCTCAAGAATGTTAGCGACAATCTAACCTGGCACCGCGCCGTCGGTAAGTTTGTCAACGACTCCGGCCTGCTGGATAAGGTCACTTTGCGAGAGCTGTCCTGGGCATGCGGCTTCAAGAGCGACAACTCGCTTGGGTTGAGGGTCCAGTTGTGCCAGGACTTCACGGCTGACCAGGTTAAGCAACTTCAGTCATGGCAGATTCCCCTGGGCGTTGTGAAGGCTACGCGGACGGTCAAGGATGCCAAGAAGCGGTGGGCCGCTTTGCTGAACGCGAAGCAGCACCACTGGACTGCGGTTGAAGTGCGACGGAAGCTCAGGGCGAAAATGCCATCGCCTCACCCCCATGGTGGCCGGCCTCGCAAGAAAGCGCAGACCTACGGCGCCAAAGTTGACCTGGCTGAGCTGGTGCGGCTCAGCAAAGCATGGCTGCACATTTATGAGGCGGCCAAAACAAGCATCAAGGGACGGAAAGGACTACTTGCCATGGTCCAGAAAGCCGCCGTTGCCATGCGCAGATTGATTGATGCCGTTGAGTCAAAAAGACAGTAGTGCATCACATCACAGGGGATCGGCATTATCTGCGGTATCACCGGTTCCTGATGTTGTTACGTTTCTTGATTAGCGATCCTTCTCATGGCAAGGCCACGAAAGGCCTGCAACTGAGAGCGATCAAGATAATCGATGCTCCCGCGCTCGAGATAATCGATGGGAGCGCCGCGGCGTGACGGGTGCCGAAGTACCGGTGGCCTCTTCTCTGTGCCGTTGGTGGGGTGTGACAAGGTTGGTGTGGGTGGTCGTCACCAGTGATGAATCCAGGGAACCTGTCGTCCCAGCCGTTCGCAGAGATCGATCGCGGCCTGATGCAGGGGGAGTTTGGTGGCTGCCGCCCACAACTCCAGCGGGTTGCCGTGACGGTGACAGCGGTGGCAGTAGTAGCGGCCAAGTGCCAGGTTCACGGAGAAGGAGCGCCTGCGCTTGGACGTGGACTCATGCAAGGGACAGCGGCCGTAGCATTGCTGGCCGGAGCGTGCCGTCGGCTCGAAGGTGAGCAAGTCGAGTACCTGCTCCATGGTGATCTCGGCACGCAAGCAGTCGAAGTCGACACCTGGCATGGTGCGGTCCTCCTCAGCAGTTCGGTGGCCCAGGACCGTTCCGTTCCCTTCTAACTCTAGAGGGGGGAACGGGAACGGTGCTGCTGGGGTCAGTCGGGACGTTGCCAACCGGTGGCGGTGCGGCAGAGGCGGCCAGTTCGTTCGAGCGTCTGCAGGGCCTCGCCCAGGCGCTCGTTCTTGACCCCGAGCATGTCGCGGAGCTTGGCTCGGGTGAGGACCACGTTGGGGGCCAGCAGCTCGAGCACTTGGTCCTGCAGGTTGCGTGGGCGGTCGAGCCTGTCGGCGATCACTTCCAGGTGGGTCGTGCGGGAGTCGGTGGCGCACAGTTGCAGAGCGACCGGGGGCGGAGCCGGGGCAGCGCGATGCTCGCTGGACAGCACCAGGTGTTCCCGGGTGCGTCGGAGGTAGAGGTTGGAATCGCCGAAGGCATGAAGGTCGCCCGAACCGCGCAGTCCCTGGCCGGCAGCGACGCCGGGAGCGGCGTTCTTGCGGGTGTGATGGACGAGGATGACCGCCAGGTCGAGCTGGCGTTGCAGGGAGCGGAAGTAGGCCAGGAGCGCGGCGACGTCGCCGGCATGGTTCTCGTCGATGGCATGCAGGCGAACCAGCGGGTCGAGCACGAGCAAGCGTGGCTGGAGGCGACGTGCCGTCTCGAAGAGGCGGCTGCGGTGCGGCTCGCGATCGAGCTGGAGGGTCGGGGCGGTGATGACCTGGATATCGACGGCGGCCAGTTGGAGACCACGATGCTGGGCCATGCCGGCGACACGTTCGCGGACGATGGGCAAGGCGTCCTCGGCCAGGTAGACGAGGACGGGGCCGGGGTGGGGCACGGCGAACTTGCCCAGGCAGGCGGTGCCGGTGGCGACACTCAGGGCCAGATCGAGTCCCAGCCAGGTCTTGGCGCACTTGGGGGCGCCGCCGATGACGCCGACCGACGAGTCGCCCCAGAGTTGTTCGACCAGCCAGCGCTGGGGCTGACCCTCGTGGGGAATGTCGCCGATACGCACCACAGGCAGGAGGTTATCCACGGCGGGCATGTTCATACCCATGTTCACACCCATGATCACACCCTCGCTTTCTTCTTGGCTGCGGGGCGGGGCAGTTTCGCCTGGAACACTTCCAGGTAGAACTTCTCGTCGAGTTGCTGGATTTCGTGGGCCATGCCGTAGGCGAGCAGCTCGGCACTCATGGTCATGAGCACGCGGTAATTGCCGGCGGAATGATCGACGAGGGTGCCCTGGAGTTCGGCGGTCATGAGGGTGGCATTGCCGGCCGTGGCGAGGGCATGGCGGAGCAGTTGAGCGAGTTCCTCGCGCGAGACGGTCTCCAGGAGGAGTCGGGTGCGGATCCTGGTGCCCAGGGGGATGAGGTCCTCGTGCCGCAACCGTTCGAGCAGTCGGCCGTCGCCGGCGAGGACGACGGTCAACAGCGCGGTGGAGTCGAAGTCGGCACTGGAGAGGATGCGCAGCTCGCTGAGCACGTCGGCAGTCATCTCCTGGGCCTCGTCGATGAGCAGCACGGGCTTGATGCGTGTGGAGGCGACATGAGCCTTCCAGCGTTCGCGGAGAGCACGGAAGCCTCCCCAGCGATTGGAGGAACTGAGCTTGACCGCGAAGATGTCGCCCAGCTCGCGGTAGAAGTCGGTGGTTTTCGACTGGGGCCGTTCGAGGGCGCCGACCACGACGTCACGCAGGGCCGCCAGGCGGCCGGCGACGATGCGCAGGGCCACCGACTTGCCGGTCCCCGGCTCGCCCGAGACGAGGGCGAAGCCGCCTTCCTGGACGAGTTGTTCGACGCGCCAGGCGAAGTTCTCGATGGCGGGGGTGACGAGCAGGGCTTCTTTGGGTAACTCCGGCGAGAACGGGTTCCACTTCAGGCCCCACAGGGCCAGCAATTTTTTGCTATTCATGAGGCACCTTCTTCCTGGTTGGGGATTCTCTGGGGGAGGTAGGCAGGCGGTAGGCCGGTAGCCGAGTAAGCGGCGAGGATCCGCTGCAACAGCGGCGGCAGCGCGCTGGGCTGTTGGCGTTCGGCGGCGACAGCATCGGTGCCGGTCGGCGGTTCGACGACGGCGCGGCGGCCGTCGGCATTGGCGGCGCGGTCGAGGGGATAGAGGGGGGCGAGCAGCGTGCCGTGGCGTGGGTCGACGAGATCGACCCGGCTCAGGTCCCAGCGTGCATAGCGAACGACGACATCGCGGAAGTGGCGGAAGCGTGCCGGGACCTCGAAGCGTACCCCTTCGAGGGAGATGGTGCCGTCGCTGTGTCGCTGGCGGCGTGTGACCTCGAGGCGAAAGGCCTCGCGGAGGGTGTCGCTGCTGGGGCTAGAGCGCAGCACGTCGGGCGTCTTGGCGAAGCGTTCGACCGGAGCGCAGGCCAGTTCGCGATGCACGGCGCGGTTGTACTCGATTTCCACCCAGGCCTGCGTCGCCTCGTTGAGGAAGGCGAGCGTCAAGTCGGGGTGCCCCTCAAGCATGGCCAGCAGCCGCCCCTCGACATTCCCCCAGAAGGCCTCTTGCTTGCCGTTCTGGTAGGCGCTGTACGGCAAGGTCCGCTCGTGCACGATTCCCAGGCGAAGCAGTCCCTGGGCGACCTCGTCGGCCACCATGGCCGCGCCGTTATCCGTCATCAGGGCCCGGGGCAAGCCGCGCTTCTGGATCGCCTGCGCCAGGCCGTGGACCAGGTCGGCGGCGGTCTCCGAGAGGTACCACTGGGCATGGCAGCACAGGCGCGAGTGGTCGTCGAGAATGGCCAGCGCGAGTGGATGCTGCCACTGGCCGCGGGGACTGAGCACCTTGAGGGAGCCGTGGTGGAAGTCGAGATGCCAGAGGGAGCCGACATATTCCGCCTCGAAGCTGCGGACCTCGCGCTTTTGGCGGCGCTCGGCGGCGCGTGCTTCGCCGGCATGCCAGGGGCCCAGGCCGGGGCTGGCGCACCAGACCGTGAGCCTGCAGGTAGCGGCGGACCGTGGCATAGGAGCGCAACGCCCCCAGCGTCGGCTCGGCTTTGACGAGCGCCGCCAAGTTGTCGTAGTGCAGTTGGTAGGTCCAATGCGGGTGTTCGTGGTACTGGCGGCGGAGACGCTCGGCCACGGCCGTCGGCAGCGACACTTGCCCGCAGTCCTTGCGGACGGCGCGACGCAACCCGCCGACCGGATCGTCCTGCTGGCGCCGCGCGGTGTAGTACCAGCGTTCGATCGTGACGGCGGCGAAGTGCACATCGCAACCCGTCACGGGATGCGTCCAGGTCTTGGCGGCCAGGGCGCGGATGGTCTCCTTGAGTTGGCCACGCGGCGGCGGCGCGCTCAAGAGCGCACCGATCACGCCAAAGCGAAACCGGCCCCACAAGGAGCCACGTGCTGCAGGGGTGTTGGTCATCACCGTCCTCCAAAAGTGGCGAAAAACGACTGTGACCACCTTAGGTCGCGCCCCGCCCGGATGTCCGCGCCCATCTTCTGCGGGCCGTTGACCACCGTCAGGAGAACCCGCTCGGCAAGCCTCCCGTGATCGTGATCGGTGACAGAAAACGCAGCAGATCTCCCCATGGCCGGCAGGGATCAGCACCGTGGAGGAATGCTTCCACAAGTGATCGTGGCAGGATGCTGCTCTGGGCCGTCGCCGGCAGACGACCGCGCGTGATCTTCCAGAACGGCGTCTGCGGAATCTGCTCCCGCCAGAATACCTGCCAGCGGGCAATGGTCCGTCGGTCGGCGCCGAAGAATTGCGACAGGTCGCGGACGCGGCGTGGCGACGGCCCTTGACGCATGGCGCTCACCAGCACGACCACCGCAAAGAGATAGACCTTGCGGCCGAGAAAGCGCACCGACGGCGGCGTCACGCGCTTGCGGCAACCGTCGCGCTCGCAGCAGAAACTGAACCGGTAGCCGTAGTCCTTGGGAAGATCCTCGGCACTGCCGCGCGGCTTGCGCGGATAGTTGGCACGGTGCAGGCGGCCGCCGCACGGGCAGGCTTTCTCCCGCGCACTCTGGGCAAGATCCTGATCGACCGAAAGAAGAAACGACAAAAAGGTGGCACCGCGCGGCCATTCATGGTACATCGTGGAGTACTCCGTGGTCGTGTCAAACCATTCGGAGTACACACCTCGGGAACCTCGATCAAGCGATCAGGCTCTGCGAGGGGATTTTGTTGGCAGCATCACAGAAGTTGATCAGGATCGGCAGGATTTGCGTCGATTATCTTGGTCACGCACACAACGACACCTTCCTGGCCGTGGGCAAAAGCCACGCTTGTGCGATAGCTAACCTAGGCCTTAATCAAGCGTAGGCTGAACGGTTTGCGGCTTGGGCGCTGGCAGCGGGCCGGGGCGCGGGATCGGCGCATCCCGTAGCCGGGTCGCTTGCGTCG
>Ga0194131_10005954_pt1 | contig 17221 bp, 13 predicted proteins | sample TA2KigO120mmetaG_FD_148631 | JGI IMG/M metagenome (GOLD analysis project Ga0194131, IMG submission 148631) | Freshwater microbial communities from Lake Tanganyika, Tanzania - TA2015053 Kigoma Offshore 120m | ecosystem: Environmental > Aquatic > Freshwater > Lake | place: Tanzania: Lake... | reverse complement strand
GGACGCGCGCCAGCACCGGGCGCAGCGGCAACCCGAGCCGTGCCGCGAGCCGCTCGACCAGCAGGTCGGCGTGGTCGCCGCCGCGCAACCAGCGCTTGAGCCAGTGCATCGGCAACGGCGCCAGCAGGTCGGGCCGCTCGAAGGCGGGAATCCGTTCGGCCGCTCGCGCGAGGGCCTCGGCGAGCGGCGCCGCCGCCAGTTCGAGGTGGCCGTACTTGAGCCGCAGGATCAGCTCGTCGACCGGCGGCCGGTAGCGCAGCGCAATGACCACCTGCGCGAAGCGACGCCTCCCGACCTGGAGCGCGCGCCGCGCCGACGGATCGTCGCCCACGCGCCACGGGAGCAGGGCGTCGCATTCGACGCACAGTCCGGCGATCGGCGACGGCGCGAAGTCGACCGCGTCGCAGGCGAGGCACTCGGCCGGGAAGACCAGTCGATCGGTGGCGCGCACGACCGCCCGGCACCACGGCGCCACCCGCGCCGCTGCCCACCCAAGCCCGCGCCCCCGTCGCATCGCCCCCATGCCGGCCAACGACGCCGGCCACTCTGGACGGTGACGGCGGCCGCGTGAGCGCCGCCCCCGGTGCTACTTGATCGGCCGCGGCCGCAGCGCCGACGCGTGCCCAGACGCGCCGCCTGCCGGCAGCCCCAGCACCGCCCGCACCTTGGCGATGTACTCGTTCACCGACTCTTCGCCGCTCTTCGGGATGTGCAGCAGCTCGCCGATCTGCACCGACAACTGCGGGTTCTTCTCGAGGTTGAAACTCGATTCCTTCACCACTTCCCGCAGCAGCCGGCGGAATTTCGAGCGGACGTAGCCTTCCTTGATCAGCTTGAGTGCGACCGTCGTGCCGAGCGTGGCGACGGTCAGCAGCGCCACGATCCAGACCAGATGCGGATCGCTCCCGGTCGCTCCGGCGGGTCGCGTCCGCTCGAGCGCCTCGCCCATCAGCAGCACGAAGCCGACCACCAGGATGCCGAAGCCGAGGTAGGTCTGGATATGGTTGACCAGCTGCTCGCGCACCATGAGCAGCGAGCGCGCCCGCTCGAGCCCGAGCAGTTCCTCGATCTGTCGGCGCGGCTGCTTGAACGAGATCGCCGAGGCCAGGAAGAACAGGCCGATGACGTTCAGGGCACAGCCGATGACCGTGGGATTGAGCCGTTCGAGCATCCCCGAACTGTCTCCACCGGCGTAGCGCCGTCGTAGCACCGTTTCGCGACGGGGCGGACGATACCACCCCCGCCCGCTTCCGCCGCAATGCGCAGCCGCTACGTTGGCGCCCCGCGTCGACTCCCCGCCACCTGCGGCGCCGCCGGCCACTGCCGGGCGCGCCGCGCGCTGTCCACGACGTGTCCCCACCGCTCGCCCAGCGCCTTCCCTCCGGAGCCCCCATGGACGTCCGCGAAGCAGAGAAGATCGCCGGCCTCGCCCGGCTGTCGCTCGACGCGGCGGAGCGGTCGCGGTTCGCCGGCCAGCTGACGGCGATCCTCGGCTACTTCGAGAAGCTCCGCGAAGTGCCGACCGAGGGCGTCGCGCCCGCTTCGCATCCGGCCGACATGCGCTCGCCGCTGCGGGCCGACGACCCGGCGCCGTTCGCGACGCCGCTCGAGCTGGTCGCCCGCTCGCATCGCCCCGAAGGCGAGCTCTACCGCGTCCCGCGCGTCCTCGAATGAGCCCCCCCGCGATGCTTCCCGCCGACCTCACCCGCTCTGCCACGGCGCTCGCCGCCGCCGTCCGCGCCCGCCGCGTCACTGCGCGCACGGCCGCCGATCACTACCTCGGCCGCATCGCCGCCCACGACGACGCCGTGCGCGCCTTCCTCCACGTCGACCCGGCCGTGGTGCGCGCACAGGCCGATGCGCTCGACGCCCGGATCGCCCGCGGCGACACGGCGGGGGCGCTGCTCGGCGTGCCGGTCGCGATCAAGGACAACCTCTGCACGACCGGCCAGCCGACCACCTGCGCCTCGAAGATCCTCGCCGACTACCGTCCGCCCTACGACGCCCACGTCGTCGAGCGCATCCGCGCCGAAGGCGGCGTCATCCTCGGCAAGACCAATCTCGACGAGTTCGCCATGGGCGCCTCGACCGAGAACTCGGGGGTCGCCGCCTCGCGCAATCCGCATGACCTGAAGCGGGTGCCGGGCGGCTCGAGCGGCGGCAGTGCCGCGGCCGTCGCCGCCGGCCTCGCCCCGCTCGCGCTCGGCTCCGACACCGGCGGTTCGGTGCGGCAGCCGGCCGCCCTCTGCGGCATCGTCGGCCATCGACCGACCTACGGCGCGCTCTCCCGCCATGGCCTGATCGCCTTCGCCTCGTCGCTCGACCAGGTCGGCCCGATGGCGCTCAACCTCGAGGACTGCACGCTGCTGATGGCGGTGATCGCCGGCCACGACTCGCGCGACTCGACCTCGCGCCCCGGCGGCTTCGACGCCGCCGCCGCCCGCCGCGACGACGCTCTCTCCGGCCTGCGCATCGGCGTCCCGGCCGAGTACCACTCCGACGCCCTCGATCCCGAGGTTCGCGCTGCCGTGCGCCAGCTCGAGGATCTCGCGGTGGGCGCCGGCGCCCGGCTCGTGCCGCTGTCGATGCCGCTCACTCCCTACGCGATCCCGACCTACTACCTGGTCGTCACCTCCGAGGCGTCGAGCAACCTCGCCCGCTTCGACGGCATCCGCTACGGCCCGCGCGACGAGCAGCAGGAGCTCGCGGCCAGCTACGCCACGACGCGACGCCGCTTCGGCGACGAGGTGAAGCGGCGGATCATGCTCGGCACCTACGCGCTCTCCGCCGGCTACTACGACGCCTACTACAAGAAGGCGCTGCAGGTCCGCGCGCGGATCGGTGAGGAGTTCGCGCGCGCGTTCGCGCGGTGCGACGTGCTGCTCGGCCCGACCACGCCGACGCCGGCGTTTCCGCTCGGCGAGAAGAGCGACGATCCGGTGCAGATGTACCTGTGCGACGTCTTCACCGCGCCGGCGCCGCTCGCCGGCCTGCCCGCGCTGTCGATGCCGTGCGGCAAGTCGAAGGCCGGCCTGCCGATCGGCGCGCAGTTGCAGGGGCCGACCGGCGCCGACGCGCGCCTGTTCGCGGTGGCGCGCGCGCTGGAGCGGCGGCTCGCGCTCGACCTGTCGCCGCTGGAGGCGCCCCGTGGAGCTTGAACCGACCATCGGCCTCGAGGTGCACTGCCAGCTGGCGACGCGCTCGAAGCTGTTCTGCCGCTGCCCGGCCGACTTCGGCGGCCTGCCCAACAGCCGCACCTGCCCGGTCTGCACCGCGCAGCCCGGCACGCTGCCGGTGCTGAATCAGCGGGCGCTGGAGCTGGCGCTCGCCGCCGGCCACGCGCTGCGCTGCACGATCCGCGAGACCATCAAGTTCGACCGCAAGAACTACTTCTATCCCGACCTGCCGAAGGGCTACCAGATCTCGCAGTTCGACCAGCCGCTGTGCGAATGGGGCGAGCTCGAGTTCGAGGCCGAGAAGGGGCGCAGCAAGGTCGCGAAGATCCGCCGGATCCACCTGGAGGAGGACGCCGGCAAGGCGCTCCACCCCGACGGGCTCGCGTGTTCGCTGGTCGACCTCAATCGCGCCGGCGTGCCGCTGATCGAGATCGTCGGCATGCCCGACCTCGCCTCGCCCAGCGAGGCGTCGGCCTACCTGCAGGCGCTGCGGCGCACGCTGCGCTTCGCCGGCGTCTCCGAATGCGACATGGAGAAGGGCTCGCTGCGCTGCGACGCCAACGTCTCGGTGCGGCCGAAGGGGCAGCCGGAGCTCGGCACCAAGGTCGAGGTCAAGAACATCAATTCGTTCAGGAACGTCGAGCGCGCGCTCATGTTCGAGATCGCGCGCCAGTCGGAGGTGGTCGCGCGCGGCGAGAAGGTGGTGCAGGAGACCCGCTCCTTCCGCGACAGCGAGGGGACCACGGTCTCGATGCGTCGGAAGGAGGATGCGCACGACTACCGCTACTTCCCCGATCCCGACCTGCCGCTGTTCGACGTCGGCCGCGCGCGGATCGACGCCGCGCGCGCCGCGCTGCCCGAGGGGTTCGCCGCCAGGCGGCGCCGCTACCAGGGCGACTGGGGGCTCTCCGAGTACGACGCGCGGGTCCTGACCGAGGAGCCGGCGATCGCCGGTTTCTTCGATGCGACCGTCGCCGCCGGCCTCGCCCCGAAGGCCGCCGCCAACTGGATCCAGGGCGAGGTGCTCGCCTTCCTCGGCGAGACCCGGGGCGAGTTCGAGCAGCTCAGGATCGCGCCGGCGGCGCTGCACGCGCTGGTGCGGATGGAAGAGCAGGGCGAGCTGTCGCATCAGGCGGCGAAGAAGGTGCTGCGGCGGATGCTCGAGACCGGCGACAGCGCGGCGGCCGCGGCGCAGGCGCTCGACCTCGTGCAGATCCGCGACTCCGGCGCGCTCGCCGGCACGATCGACGCGGTGCTGGCCGCCGAGGCGAAGATCGTCGGCGACTACAAGGGCGGCAAGGAGACGGCGCTCAATGCGCTGCTCGGCCGCGCCATGAAGGCGACCAAGGGCAAGGGCGACCCGAATCTGATCAAGCAGCTCCTGCTGGAGAAGCTCGGCAAGCCCGGGGGTTGAGCGTGGAACGCGGCGCCGACGTCGTTGTCCTGGGCGGCGGGATCATGGGCCTGCACGTGGCGTGGCGGCTGGCCGCCGCGGGTGCCGGCCGCGTCGTCCTGTTCGAGCGGCGGCGCTTCGGCGCCGGCGAGTCGGGCAAGTCGGGCGCGATCCTGCGCCAGCACTACTCGCACCCCACGCTGATCCGGATGGCCCGCGCAAGCCTCGCCGAGTACCGCGCGCTCCACGAGCGCACCGCGGGCGGCATCGGCCTGCAGAATCCCGGCATGGCGTTCGTCGGCGGTCCGGCCGAACGTGCCGGGCTCGAGCGCAACGTCGCGCTGCAGCGCTCGCTCGACGTCGCGGTCGAGCTCCTCGACGCGCGCGGCCTGCGCGACTTCGAGCCGCGCGCCCGCTTCGCCGACGGCGAGTGCGGCTGCTTCGAGCGCGAGGCGTCGTTCGTGGTCCCCCACCTCGCGCTGGCGGCCGCCGCGGCGCAGGCGCGCGCCGCCGGCGCCACGCTCCACGAGGGCCGCGCCGTGGCCGCGATCGAGCAGGATGGCGCGCAGCGCGTGACCGGGGTGCGGCTCGACGACGGCAGCCGCGTCGCCACCCGCACGCTGGTGGCGTGCGGCGGCCCGTGGACCCGGGCTCTGCTGGCGGCGGCCGGAGCCGACCTGCCGCTCGCCGCGGTGGCGCCGGAACAGGCGTTCTTCATCCCGCCGCTCGCCCATGGCGCCGACCGCTGCATCTGGGCCGACCTCGCGCACGGCATCTACTGGAAGAGCGAGGCGACCGGGTTCACCCGCGTCGGCCAACTCGCCTACGACCACGACCGGAAGGTCGACGATCCCGACGCGAGCGACGAAGGGGTGAGCGGCGCCTTCCTCGCCGACTGCCGCGCGCGTCTCGCGCGCCGCGTCCCCGCCTATGACGACGCCACCTGCTGGGGCGGCGTCGCCGCGCTCTACACGGTGACCCCCGACGCGCAGGCGCTGATCGGGCCGGTGCCGGGCCATCCGGGCCTGCTGGTCGTCTCCGGCTTCAGCGGCCACGGCTTCAAGCTCGGGCCGAGCGTCGGCGACGCCGTCGTCTCGCTGCTGCTCGGCGCGGACGCCGGCCCGTTCGAGCGCGACTTCTTCGCGCCCGATCGGTTCGCCCGCGGCGCCGTCCGCAGCGGCGCCTACGGTTTCTCGGTGCTGGGATGAGGCGCATGACCCGACCCGTTCGCAGCCTGTCGCTCGCCGCCGTCGCGCTGGCGGCGGTGGCCCTGCTCCGCTGCAGCGGCACCGACGGCGAGCGCGACACGGTCACCGCACCGCCGGCCGCCCCCGCGCCGAACCTGGGCGACCCGCCCGCTCCGAACCACCTGCACCTGCTCGACCGGGTCGGCGAGGCGGTGGTGCACGGCGATCTCGCCGGCCTCGACGGCGACCCGGCCGCCGCCGGCGAGCGCGTGCTGCTCGAGGAGTTCGCCGCGCCGCCCGGCGAGCCGTGGTTCGACGGCGACTGGATCGCGGCGCTGCAGGAGGACGCCGAGGCGCCGCGCCGCTGCGACGTCGCGCTGGCGCACGAGGAGGGGACGACGCTCGCGGCGCTGCCTGCCGGCTCGACCGGCCTGCACGCCGCGTTCGACACTCGCGCCGACGAGGCGTGGCTGATCCGCGCCCGCGTGCGCGCACCGCCGGGAGCCGACGGCGGCGAGCTGCGCACGACGCTGCTCGACGAGACGCTGCCGGCGGCGCCGCCGCTTGCGCAGCAACTGCTCGCGGTCACGCCCGAGCGGTTCGCCGCGGGCCGCGCCACCCACCGCCCGCCGTCGCCGCGCGGCGATTGGCAGGAGCTCGCCCTCTTCGTCGCCCCGCGACCGCGTCCGACCGGCTGCACCCTCTCGCTGCTGCCGTCCGACCGCGGCCTCGAGATCGATCGCGTCGAGCTGATCCGGCTGCGCACCGCCGCCCGGCTGCACCACACGCCCCGCCTCGCCTGCGATCCCGCCACCCATCCGCTGCGCCGCTGGATCGATGGCGAGGAGGAGTTCTGCGACGCGCTGCTGGTGCCGGCCGGCCGCCGCGTCGAGTTCCGCCTGCCCGTCGCCGCCGTGCGCCCGCGGCTCCGGTTCCTCCCCGCCGCTCTCGGCACCGCGCGCGACGTCGCGATCACGCTCTCGGTGCGGATCGACGGCGTCGAGCGCTGGCGCGAGGAGCGCGGCACGCTGCGGATCGATGAAGCGGCCCGCTTCGCGCCGGTGGAGATCGACCTCGCGCGCCACGCCGGGCGCAGCACGCGAGTCGAGTTCGTGGCGGCCAGCGCCGGCGACGCCGTCGCCTGCTTCGGCGCGCCCGAACTGCTCTCGGCGGCGCCGCGCCGCGACGGCCACAAGAACCTCCTGATGATCTCGCTCGACACGACGCGCGCCGACCACCTCGGCTGCTACGGCGATCGCCGCGGCCTCACGCCGCACCTCGACGCCTTCGCCGCGCAGGGCGTGCGGTTCGAGCAGGTGGTGGCGCCATCGTCGTGGACGCTGCCGACGCACATGAGCCTGTTCACCGGCCAGCACCCGATCCTGCACGGCCTCATCGCCAGCCCGCGCTACATGGACCCGACCCGGTCGCGCCCGCTGGCTGCCCGGCTGCGCGAGCGCGGTTGGTGCACGGCCGCATTCACCGCCGGCGGACCGATGGTGCCGCGCAACGGCTTCGGGCTCGGCTTCGATCGCTACTCCACCAACGACCCGCTCGGCCTGACCCGCTACAACCGCTACGCCGAGGACGTCCGCACCGCGCGCGAGGCGGAGACCGACTGGCTGGCGCCGACGCTCGAGTGGCTCAGCGCGCACCGCGACCAGCCGTTCTTCCTCTTCGTGCACACCTTCTTCGTGCACAACTACCACCCCCACGATGAGTACCTGCGCCGCTTCGCCGATCCGTCGGCGAAGGTGCACGCCGACCTGCCGCTGGTGATGGGCGAGAAGGCGATCGCCGGCGACTCCGCCGCGCTCGATCGGCTGCGGCAGCTCTATGCCGCCGGCCTGGCGGAGACCGACGCCACGCTGATCCCGCGACTGCTCGGCGCGCTCGATGCGCTGCAGCTGGCCGACGACACCATCGTCTGCATCCTCGCCGACCACGGCGAGGAGCACCTCGAGCATGGCCAGTTCGGCCATCGCCTCGAGCTCTGGCACGAGTCGACGCGGGTGCCGTGGCTGCTGCGCGGACCGGGAGTGCCGGTCGGCGCCGTGCGGAGCGACAAGGTCGACCTGACCGATGTCTCGGCGACGCTGGCCGACCTGCTCGACCTGCCGCCCGAGCCGCTCGACTTCAGCCGCGACCTGCTGGCGCCGGGCGCCGACGAGGCCGGCGACGAGACCGAGTTCCTGCTGGTCTTCGGCCCGTTCGGTGAGCCGGGCGGACGCGAGGCGCTCGAGGTCGGGCCGTGGAAGCTCATGCGCTGGCGCCGACCCGACGGCGCCGACGACTGGAAGCTGTTCCGGATCGACCAGGATCCGCTGGAGACGCGCGATCTCGCCACCCTTCAGCCCGAGGTGCTGAACCGCCTCAAGGCGCGGCTCGACGCGCGCCGACGCGCGCTGGAACAGCAGGCCACCGAGCTGCCCGGCAGCAACATCCTGACCCGCGACCTGACCGCCGCCGAGCTCGAGCGCCTGAAGGGGCTCGGCTACGCCGATGAATGACGCTGCGGCCGGACCGCGCGCGCCGGCGACGATCGCGACGCTGCTCGCGATCCTCGCGCTCGCCGCATTCCTCCGTTTCACTGCGCTCGATTTCGGCAGCGCTCTCCCGTACGCGCGGCCCGACGAGAACCGGATCGCCGGCTACGCCGACTGGCTCGCGACGGAGACGCCGGACCCCGCAAGGCAACGGCCGAGCTTCGCCTATCCGGCACTCTTCCCGCGGCTGGTGGCGTGGGCGCGCCCCGGAGTCGAGCTGCTGTGGCCACCGCCGCCGGACGCGCCGGCGCACGTGACCGCCCATCGGGCCGCGCGCGTGCTCTCGGCGACGGCCGGCGTCGCGACCGTGCTGCTGCTCTTCCTGCTGGCCCGTCGGGTCGCCGGTGGCGCCGCCGGCCTGCTGGCGGCGACGCTGCTCGCCGTGGCGCCGCTCCACGTCCGCGACAGCCACTTCGGCGTGACCGACGTCGCGCTCGGCGCGGCGACCACCGCCACGTTGCTGCTGCTGGCGGCGTCGCAGCACTGGCCGCGGCGGCGCCGCTTCCTGCTCTGCGGCGCGGCGCTCGGCGTGGCCGCCGCGATCAAGCAGCCGGCGATCTGGTTGCTGGCGCCGTTCCTGCTCGAGGCGCTGCGACCGGCCGTCGACGCTGCGCCGGGCATCGCGCCGGGGAGTCGCCTCGCCGCCGCCGCGCGCACGCTCGGACTGGCGATCGTCGTCGCAGCGGTCGCCTTCCTCGTGCTCAATCCCGGCGCGGTGGTCGAGCCGCGCCGTTTCCTCGCCGAGAACTGGTTCGAGCTGACCCACAAGAGCGAGGGGGCGGCCGATTTCGCGCAGCGCGGCTGGATCACGCACGCGCGGGCGACGCTGCCGTGGGGACTCGGCTGGCCGGTGGCGCTGGCGCTCGTGCCGGGGGCGCTGCTGCTGCTGACTCGCCGCAGCCGGGCCGGCGCCATCGTGCTGGCGTTCGCGCTCGCCTGGTACGTCGGCATGGGCAGCGGCACGCGGACGTTCGCCCGTTACATGGTGCCGCTGCTCCCGGTCGCGGCGCTGCTGGCGGCGGTCGCGCTGCAATCGCTCGCCGCGCGGCTGCCCGCGCGCCTGCGCCTGCCGGCGACGCTCGCGGTGCTGGCCGCACTGGCCTTTCCGGGCGCGCGCGCCGCGACCACCGGCAACCGCCTGCTGGCCGCGACCGACAGCCGGACGTTGACGGCGGACTGGCTCGCCGCGCAGCTGCGCGACGGGGAGCGTGTGCTCTGGATCGACCGGTACACGTGGCCGTTCCCGCCCGGCCACGATGCCCGCTTCGACCTCCGCGACGGGCCGGCGCTCGCCCGCGAGCTGCCGCCCGAGGTCGCGCCGATCGACGCCCTGCGCGGCGGCGGCTGGAGCCACGTCGTGCTGGCCGACCACTGGCTCACCTCGCACCAGGCGCTGCCGGAGGCGCTGCGCGCCGCGATCGCCCCGGCGCTCGAGGAGGTGGCGCGCTTCGGCCCGCTGGCCGAACCCCGCCAGCGAGACAGCGTCAGCCCATCGTTCGATCGCGGTGATCTCTTCTTCGTGCCGCTCGCCGGGTTCGACGGCTTCGTCCGCCCCGGCCCATTCCTCGCGGTGCACCGAATCCGCAAGTAGCCTCGTGCCCTGCGCCGCCGCGACGCTCGCCGCCGATTCGCCGCCACCCGCTGCGGGTGGCTCGCGGTGGCCGGTTTCGCCGCGATCCCGGCGCCGGGTTGTCGTGACGTCGGCGCGCCGTCGCCCGCCGCCGCGCTCGAGCTGCAGCCCGGCCGACCGCTGCGGCTGCTCGACGCGATGGCGCAGGCCACGGTGAGCGGACCGCTGCGCGGCTTCGACGGCCGGCTCGAACCGGCCGATGGCGGCGCGGAGGTCTGGCGCGAGGACGCCGCGCCCTGCCCGTCGCGCACAAGCGCTTCCGCTCGCCCCCGGTCATTCCCACTCGATGGTCGCGGGCGGCTTGCTGGTGATGTCGAACACGACGCGGTTGATGCCGCGCACCTCGTTGGTGATGCGGGTGGCGATGGTGGCCAGCAGCTCGTGCGGCAGGCGTGCCCAGCCCGCGGTCATGAAGTCCTCGGTCTCGACCGCGCGCAGCACCGCGACCCGGCCGTAGGTCCGGCAGTCGCCCTGCACGCCGACGCTGCGCACCGGCAGCAGCACCACGAACGCCTGCGAGGTCCGCCCCATCCAGCCGCTCTTCTCGAGCTCCTCGCGCGCGATCTTGTCGGCCGCGCGCAGCCACGCGAGGCTCTCGGCGTCGAGCGCGCCGAGGCAGCGGACTGCGAGCCCGGGCCCCGGGAACGGGTGGCGCATCAGGATCGAGGCCGGCACGCGCAGCCGTCGCCCGAGCTCGCGCACCTCGTCCTTGAACAGCTCGCGCAACGGTTCGACCAGCGCGAGGCCGAGCTTCTCCGGCAGCCCGCCGACGTTGTGGTGGGTCTTGATCGTGTGCGAGGGGCCGCCCTTGGGCGAAACCGACTCGATCACGTCGGGGTAGAGCGTCCCCTGGCCGAGGAACTTCGCGTCGCCGAGCGAGCGCGCCTCGGCCTCGAACACCTCGATGAAGACGCGCCCGATGATCTTGCGCTTCTGCTCGGGATCACTCACGCCGGCCAGCGCGGCGAGGAACCGCTCGCCGGCGTCGACCGCGCGCAGCTGGATCCTGAAGGTGTCGCGGAAGGTGGCGACGACCTCGTCGGACTCGCCGGCCCGCATCAGCCCGTTGTCGACGTAGATGCAGGTGAGCTGGTCGCCGATCGCCTCGTGCAGCAGCACCGCCGCGACCGAGGAATCGACGCCGCCTGAGAGCCCGAGGATCACCCGCCCCTTGCCGACCTGGTCGCGGACCTTCTGCTTGGCCTCCTCGAGGAACGACTCCATCGCCCAGCTCTTGGTGGCGCCGCAGATCGCGTAGAGGAAGTTCGAGAGGAGCGTGCGCCCCTCGGCGGTGTGGGTGACCTCGGAGTGGAACTGCGCCCCCCAGACGCGACGCGTCGCATCCTCCATCGCCGCGAGCGGACAGCTCGGCGACCGCGCGATCAGGCGGAAGCCGGCCGGCAGCTTCGCGACGCTGTCGCCGTGGCTCATCCAGACGCTGCTCGACCGGCTCATGCCGCGCAACAGCGGACTCTCGCCGCCGCTGCTGCCGGCGTCGTCGACCCGCTCGAGCGTCGCGTGGCCGTACTCGCCGCCACGCGCTCCGCGCGCCACCGCATCGCGGCCGGCGAGCTTGTAGGCGAGCGCCTGCATTCCGTAGCAGACGCCGAGCACGGGCACGCCCCGTTCGAGCACCCAGTCGGGCACCTGCGGCGCCCCCGCGTCGTAGACGCTGTTCGGCCCGCCCGACAGGATGATCCCGACCAGCCCGCCGGCGGCGGTCGGCGCCGCATCGCTCGCCACCCAGCATGGCAGCGTCTCGGCGTAGACGCCGAGTTCGCGCACGCGGCGCGTGATCAGGTGGGTGTACTGCGAGCCGTAGTCGAGGATCAGGACGCGCTGGCGGGCGGCCACTGGCACCTCACGCTTCCGATTCGGCGGCGAAGTAGTTCGGTGCCTCGCGGGTGATCTTGATGTCGTGGGCGTGGCTCTCGCGCAGTCCGGCCGAGGTGACCTGCACGAAGCGCGCCTTCGACTGCAGCTCGGAGATGTTCGGCGCGCCGACGTAGCCCATGCCGCTCTTCACGCCGCCGCAGAGCTGGTAGACGAACTGCGACAGCGGCCCGCGCAGCGGCACGAGCCCCTCGACGCCCTCCGGCACCAGCTTGTCGCGCTGGCGCACCTTGCCCTGCCCGTAGCGATCGGAGCCGTCCATCATCGCGCCGATCGAGCCCATGCCGCGCACCTCCTTGTAGGAGCGGCCGCGGAACAGGACCGTCTCGCCCGGCGATTCGTCGACGCCGGCGAACAGCGCGCCGAGCATCACGCACGCCGCACCGGCGGCGAGCGCCTTGACGATGTCGCCCGAATGGCGGATGCCGCCGTCGGCGATGATCGGCACGCCGGCGCGCCGCGCCGGCTCGACGCAGAAGTCGATGGCCGACAACTGCGGCACGCCGACTCCGGCGACGATGCGCGTGGTGCAGATCGAGCCCGGTCCGATGCCGATCTTGAGCGCGTCGGCGCCCGCCTCGACCAGCGCCTCGGCCGCCTCGGTCGTCGCGATATTGCCGGCGACCACGTCGATCTGCGGGAAGCGGTCCTTCAGCATGCGGACCGTCTTCATCACGTTCAGCGAATGGCCGTGGGCGGTGTCGACCACCAGCACGTCGACGTCGGCCTCGACCAGCGCCGCGCTGCGCTCCTCGTCGAAGACCCCCACCGCCGCCGCCACCCGCAGCCGGCCGCGGGTGTCGCGGCAGGCGTTCGGATACTCGTCGAGCTGCTTGATGTCCTTCATCGTGATCAGGCCGGCGAGGTGGTTCTCGCCGTCGACGAGGAGCAGCTTCTCCACCTTGCGCTGGTGGAGGATCTTCTTGGCCTGCTCGAGCGTCGTGCCGGGCGGCGCCGTGACCAGCGACCGCGTCATCACGTCGCGCACCTTGGCGCCGGCGGCCTCCTGGAAGCGCAGGTCGCGCCGGGTCAGGATCCCGACCACCTTGCCCCCGTCGATGATCGGCACGCCGGAGATCGAGTGGGTCTCCATCAACTCGCGCGCGGCGGCGACGTCGGCGTCGGGCGGCAGCGTGACCGGATCGACAATCACGCCGTTGGCGCTGCGTTTCACCTGATCGACCTGACGCGCCTGCTGGTCGGGCCGCAGGTTGCGGTGGATCACGCCGATGCCGCCTTGCCGCGCCAGCGCGATGGCGAGGTTGGCCTCGGTGACGGTGTCCATCGCCGAGCTGGTGATCGGCACCTTCAGCTCGACGCGCCGCGAGAAACGGGTCGACAAGTCGACCGTCGTCGGCAGGACTTCGCTGCGGCCGGGCAGCAGCAGCAGATCGTCGAAAGTGAGCCCGGTAGTGAGGATGCGGTGGGAGAGCGCCATGGAACAGGATTACCGTCGCCCTCGGGTGATTTCCATGGAGGCCGCGCGGCGCCGAGCGCTGCCCACGGGTCGTCCACGCGGCGAAACCGTCGACATTGCCGCACGGACGACTAGTGTCCTGGAACTGAAGTTCGCGAACACTGCCCGAGGGGATGTTTGGCCCAGGCGAGGAGTGCCGACGAGGCGACTTCGAGAGCAGTCGGCGAGGAGGCGTGACGAAGCCTGGGCCGAAGATCACCCGGGATGTGGAAGCGAACTTCTGTTCCAGGACACTAGCTTGTCGCTCCGTCCCACGCCCCGATGGCTCCGCGACCCGACGCTCCCACCGAAGTCCCCGAGGCCGACCGTGCTCGCTGGCGCGGACGCCGCCTCGCGCTGACGGTGATCGCGACCTTCCTCGGCCTCCAGACCCTGGCCGGACTCAAGCTGCTGGCGCCGCCGAAGCGGATGCCGGCGCTGCAACCGCTGCGCGTCGCCGCCAATCCGACACTCTGGCCGTTCCTCGCCTACGACATGTACACGCGCGCCTGGTCGACCGGCCGCGAGATCTCCCGCCCCGAACTGGTGGGCATCGACGCCGACGGCGGCCGCCACGCGCTGACGCCGGCGGCGCTCGGGCTGCCGTTCCGCGAGTATCGCGACGAGTGGATGAACCCGCTGCGCGGCGGCGCCGAGGCGAAGGCGGCGCCGCTCGCGCGCCGCTTCGAACGGCAGGGCGGCGTGCCGCTGGTCGAACTGCGCTGCGAGGACGTGCCCGCGATCGTCGCCGACGACGGCGTGCGCGACGGTCCGCGTCGCGTCGGCCGGCGCTACGCCGTCGGCGAGCCGCTCCGATGAGCCGGCTGGCCGGTTTCATCGAGCGCCGCTTCTTCCCGCCGGCGCCGCTGCGCGCGCTCGCGATCGTGCGCATGCTGGTGGTCGGCTCGCTCCTGTTCGTGATGCTCTTCCCCTACGCGCTGTTCACCTTCCCGGTGTGGGGCCGGCTCGACCTGCTGGCGGCGCTCCCCGACGCGCAGTGGGAGCCGATCCCGATCGTCCGCCTGCTGCTGCTGCCGTTCGGCGACGGCTTCCGCCCATCGCTCGCGGCGATGACGGCGGTGCTGCATGCCAGCATGGTGGCCGGACTGTTCGCGCTGGTCGGCTGCTGCACGCGGACGGCGCTGCTGCTGTTCGCGCTCGGCAACCTGCTGATCTCGGGGTACGGCTACTCCTACCAGGAGCACCACCACATCGAGGCGCTCACGCTGCTGGCGCTGTTCGCGCTGGCCGCGGCGCCGGCCGGTGCGGCGCTCTCGTTCGATGGCTGGCGCGCCGCGCGGCGCGGCCGGCCGGCGCCCGCATGGAGCGACCAGGCGCGCTGGCCGCTCGAGCTGCTGCAGTGGCTGTTTGCGCTCTGCTATCTGTCGGCGGCGGTATGCAAGCTCGGCGCCAGCGGCCTCAAGTGGCTGAACGGCCACACGCTGCAGGCCTACCTGCTGCAGGAGGGGATCTTCTGGGGCACCACGAGCGGCCCGTGGCTGGCTGACCACCACGGACTCTGCGTGCTGCTCTCATGGATCGCGCTCTTGGTCGAACTGCTCTTCCCGCTGGTCCTGTGGCGGCGCAGTCTCGCCTGGTTCTTCGTGCCGGCGGCGGCGGCGCTGCATCTCGGCATCTGGTTCACGATGCGGGCGCCGTTCTGGCTCTATTTCCCGCTCTACGCCGTCTTCCTGCCGTGGGACCGGCTGCTTCGCGCCGACAGGCCGGCGCCGGGCGCGGCCGCGGCCGCACGGAAATAGCCGGGGCCCAGTCCGGCTCGCGCCGTCCAGGGCCCCGACTACAAGAAGGAGGAGAATGCAACCTGTTTCGAGCGAACGGGCGCAGCCGCAAGAGGGGGGCGCCGGACTTCGCACCGGAAATCGCTGCTGATCGTCCGTGCCGCCGCGCGCGCGCTTCGCTCAGGCGCGCGAGTCCGCCTTGCGCTGGAGACGGAACTTCTCGAAGTCGTCGGTCTCCTCGAGCGGCTTCGCCACCGGTGCGCGCGGCGTCCCCGGCTTGGCGCCGGCCAGCGGCTCGACCGTTCCGCCGCCGGCCCCGCCCGACGGCGCCGTCGCGGCGCCACCCGCGACCGGCGCGCCACGGTTCAGCATCGACTGCACCGTCGCCGGGTTGTTCGCGCGGGAGAGCGCGTCGTCGATCGTGACCAGCCCCTGTTGCATCAGCTTCACCAGGTGCGCCTCGAGCGTCTGCATGCCGAACTGCTGGCCGGTCTGCAGCACCACCGAGAGCTGCATGCGGATCTGCTGCTGCGCTTCATGCGGGAAGACGTCGATGATGCGGCCGATCGTCTGCACCGCACTGGTGGTGTGCAGCGTGCCGAACACGAGGTGGCCGGTCTCGGCCGCGGTCACCGCCAGCGCGATGGTCTCGATGTCGCGCATCTCGCCGACCAGGATCACGTCGGGGTCCTGACGCAGCGCCGCGCGCAGCGCGGCGCCGAAGCTGCGGCTGTCGGTGCCGATCTCGCGCTGGTTGACGAAGCACTTCTTGTCCGAGTGGACGAACTCGATCGGATCCTCGAGCGTGAGGATGTGGCCGCGCTCGGTGGCGTTGATGTGGTCGATCATCGCGGCGAGCGTGGTCGACTTGCCCGAACCGGTCGGCCCGGTGACCAGCACCAGCCCGCGCGGCTTGGCGCACAGCTCCTTGATCACCGGCCCGAAGTTCATCGACTCGAGCAGCGGGATCGCGAACGGGATGGCGCGCAGCACGGCGCCGCAGCTCTCGCGCTGGTGGAAGAGGTTGACGCGGAAGCGGGCGAGCCCGGCGATGCCGTAGCTGAAATCGACTTCGAGGTTCTTCTCGAAGGTGGCGCGCTGCCCCTCGGTGATGAGCAGTTCGTCGCAGTACGCCTGCGTCATCGCCGGCGTCAGCACCGGTTCGCCCTCGATCGGCACGAACTCGCCGTGGATGCTCAGCCCGGGCGGGCTTCCGGTCTTGAGGTGGAGGTCGGACGCGTTGTTCGCGACCATCCGTTCGAGCAGGGTGCGGATCGACATGGGCGGGGCTCCTCGCCTCCCCCCATCGACTCGCCGCTCCCCCACGCGCGACGGCAGTCCATTCGCACCGCGTCCCCGGCGGCGCCCCGCTCGCGTCGGGCGGCTCCATTGCGCATGCTCACCGACGGCGGAGAAGTGAGGAGACGATGCACCCATCCCGACACCGGCCCGCGCGGTCGGCCGCACTCGGCGCGATCGTCGCCCTCGCGGGTTGCGGCTCGCCCGGCGCCGATCCGGCGACCGGCCTCGCCCCGGACGCCGACGGTGCCGCGCCGAACGCCGCGCCGAGCAGCCTCCCCACCGGCCTTGGCCGCCACGATTTCGAGGCGCTGACCAGCGGCGCGCTGCCGCCCGGTTTCACCCCCGCCACGACGCTCGGCCGGCCGCAGCTCGCCGCGACCCCGGCGACGTGGCGGCTCGCCGAAGGCGGCGCGACCGCGACGAGCAGCCGCTGCCTGCAGCTCGCCGAGAGCGCGAATCGCGACGAGATCTTCAACCTGCTGCTGCTCGACGCGCCGGCGCCGGCCGACGTCGCCGTGGCGGTGAAGCTGCGCGCCGAGAGCGGCCGCGAGGATCGCGGCGGCGGCGTGGTCTGGCGGGTGCAGGACGCGCAGAACTACTACGTCGCGCGCTGGAACCCGCTCGAGGACAACGTGCGGCTCTACCGCGTCGTCGCCAGTCGCCGCGTGCAGCTGTCGTCCGCCCCCGCCAAGGTCGCGCGCGACGCCTGGCACCTGCTCGAGGTGACGATGATCGGCCGCGTGATCACCGTGCGCCTCGACGGCGAGCCGAAGCTCTCGCTGGCCGACCAGACGTTCCGCGACGCCGGACGGGTCGGCCTGTGGACGCGCTCCGATGCGTGCAGCGCCTTCGACGACTTCACCGTGAGCGCGGCGGCGGCCTCGCCGTGAGCGGCGCCG